>Ga0247825_10001985_pt1 | contig 13483 bp, 11 predicted proteins | sample 13C_Vanillin_Day_FD_194413 | JGI IMG/M metagenome (GOLD analysis project Ga0247825, IMG submission 194413) | Soil microbial communities from agricultural site in Penn Yan, New York, United States - 13C_Vanillin_Day48 | ecosystem: Environmental > Terrestrial > Soil > Agricultural land | place...
GGCAACCAAATTCACGACAGGACTTGCTGCTGGCGATCAGCGCCGGCGGGAGGATCTGGACGTAATCGAGCGGCTGCGCTGCAGCGTTACTTCGATGCGAAAGGTGTCCTTCCGGACGCCCGATTCATCCAGTCGCTCTGCGTCTTCCCTGCTGACTCGGGCTGCGCTCTCAAAGTGGTGCTAGACCCGTTGCCCGCCGACCCGCTCGCCGATAGGACGTACTGGTACCAGGGGGAGGGAGACTCTTACACCCTGTATGCGAGCCTCGAGGAAGATAGAGGCGCCGGCTGCGCTGAGGTGCCGCCGCACCTGGCGCGAGAACGCAACGTGATTTGTGTGAGCGGCCGCGTTTTGGGCGATTCAACGCGCTAACGCGGCGCCGAGGCCATTTGCCAGGGCGCACGAGCTTGGTCGCTGTCTTACGTCGCGAGCAGCGAGCGAAGCGACGAGATGATTTCGTCGGGGTCGAAGGGTTTCGCCACGAATCCCTCGGCTCCCAGTTCGTGGGCGGCCTCAGCGCCGAATGCAGAGCAGACGTGTTGCGCCAAGCTTCCATCGCAAATCGCATCCTCCGCTCGATCCCGAAGGCTGAGAGTCAGTTGCGATCTTGCCAAACTTTCAGCTCAATGCTGTCAACGGCCACGGCGATGGGCAGGCGCGCTGACAGAAATCAGTGCCTCGTTATGCGCCGCTAGCCACCGGCCCGGACTGGTGGTGTACGAGCTTCCAACTCTCGCCTTCCCGTGCAAATACGTTCGTCGCTATCAGCGGCGACCCTCCCACCAGTTCACGGCATAAGACAATCGCCACATCGCCACGGAACGAGACCGTGGCGCCGCCCGTGACGATGCGGGACTGGCCGGGATTGCCGAGGATCGCGCGCCAGCTGTCGAGGACACGCTCCCGGCCTTCGAGGGCATTCCAGCCGGGATGGATGCACGTGACGTTGTCGGTATCCGCCCAGAGCGCGGACATAAGGTCCATGTCGCGTTGGTTGAAGGCGCGATAGAAGGCCTCGTTCGCGGCGAGTACGTCCTCGGCGTCCGTCATGGCGCCATCCTAAGCGCGAACACCGAGGGTTGAAACCCTCGGCTGGACGTTCGCCCGAGGTCTGATCCTCTAGCTGAGGGTTTTAACCCTCAGTTGCGAGCTCAACACTTTGTGCGAATACTCCATCCCTTAGCTGAGCGTTTTAACCCTCAGTTGCGCCAGCGGTTCGTCTAGAATGGCCACGCCACGCATGCTGTCCGGCCCTGGTTCGCCGAGAGGTAGAGCATGACGTCCACGATTCCAGCCACCGATGGCGCATCGGGCGAAGAGAATCGCCTGCCGAAGCTGTTCACGCCCATCACGATCAAGTCTGTCACCCTGCGCAATCGCATCGTGGCGTCGCCGACCAGCCTGTTCACCTGCGATGGCCTCGATGGCCGCGCGACCAGCTTCCATATGACCCACCTGGGCAGCCGCGCCGTCGGTGGCGCCGGCCTGATCCTTACGGAGGCAGCGGCCATCTCTCCGGAGGGCCGAACGTCCGCGGACGACCTCGGTTGCTGGTCCGACGAGCACGGCGAGGCGTTCGCGCCGATCGTCAAGTTCTGCCAGTCGCGGGGCGCCAAGATCGGCCTGCAGCTGTTTCACGGCGGCCGTCGCGTGAGCACAAACCGCGTCAACAACCTGCCGCTAACGGTCGAAGAGGGCGGCTGGGAGCCCATTGGCCCCAGCCCGATCGCTGCCAGCACGCGATACGCGGTGCCGCGGCCGATGACGAAGGACGACATCCAGCGCCTCGTCAAGGCGTACGGCGACGCCGCGGCACCGGCGGACCACTACGGCTTCGACGCCATCGAGCTGCACTCCTGCCATGGCTACTTGCTGCATCAGTTCCTCTCACCGCGATCGAACAAGCGCGAGGACGGGTACGGTGGCCTCTGGGAGAACCGGACGCGGTTCACGCTCGAGGCCGTGCAGTCGATTCGCAAGAACTGGCCGGACGAGAAGCCGTTCTTCGTGCGCCTTTCGGCAATGGAGTGGGTGGACGACGGCTGGCAGCTGCACGAGACCGTCCGGCTGGCGAAAGAGCTGGTGAACCTCGGCGTCGACGTGATCGACGTTTCGACGGGCGGCGGCGACGTGCACGAAACCGAGTCCGCCACTACACCGGGATACGCCTTGCCTTTCGCATCAGTCGTCCGCCGCGAAGTCGCGGTCCCCGTATGCACCGTCGGTCTGATCACGACGCCGCAGCTTGCCAACGAAGTCCTGGAGAACGAACAGGCAGACCTCATCTCGATCTCCCGCGCATTCGTGCGCGACCCATACTTCGGCATCCGCGCCGCCGAGGCTCTCGGCTGCCCCGAGGCGATGCCCTGGTCGCGAGAGTACGCCCTGGCAGTACGCCAGCTGAACAACTTGGGGCTTTAGACCGGGGCGTCAGGACAAAACGAAAGAGCCCGAGACTGCTCGGGCTCCTTCGTTAGAGGGGCGCTCCATCCTACGGGCGGTTAGGGTGGAGCGGATCGCCAAGGCCGGAGGGCTCCTCATCGGAGTCCTGGGCCATGCGGCGCAAGTTGTAGTGGGCGTACAGCTCGTCCTCCAGCGCTGGGCTGATGCCCTGCTCCTGGACTTCGGGCGACGCCTCGACCATGTCCTTGGGGTAAGCAAGGATGATTTCGTCTTCTTCTTCGTCGACAGACGCGCCTTCCAACGGCGCAGCGTGCAGAGTCTTCGTCAGGAGCCCCATGCTGATGCCGATCCACTCCGCGTCTGAACCGTCGTCGCGGTAGTAGATGCCCTCGGCGGTGCCGACCCGGCTGCCGTCCACGTCCTTGACGCCCTTACCAATGTAGGCCTCGGCGGTCTTGTCGGGGTCGAGAGAACGATCGCCTTCGAGGGCTGGCGCATCTTCGACGCGCTCGTTCAGGTGCTCCGGACCGCCGCGACGGTCCGGCTTATTGGCGAAGGGGTCGTTGCCGACGCCTGTGGGGAAAGACTCACGCCTGTCGTACATTGCTCTCTCGCCTCCTGTCTGAGACCACTGTCTCAGGGCGAGCGGGAGCCGCGAATCAATGCGCGACGGTCAGTTGTTACACGTATATCGCGCTTCGCCGGCCGTACAGGGCGAGTGGTTTGATTTCATTCACTCATACCTCAGCGCCTCCGCCACCTTGAGCCCGCTGGCGATGCGCGCTGGGATGGCGCTCGCTAGCGCGGCCACGATGAGCGCAATCGGCACCAACGGCGCCAGCCACAGCACGCCCGGCAGCACGCCGACACCGGGACCGATGCCCGCCGCGCTCGACAGGATGTCGAGGACGATGCGTGTTACCACCAACCCCAGCGGGATGCCGACCGCGACGCCGACCAGCGCGAGTAGGGCGCTCCCGGCGAACACACTGCCCACGATCTGCGATGGCGTGAAACCGACGGCTTTGAGCACCGCGAAGTCGCGACGGCGCTCACGGATGCTCAGGAGCTGGCTCGAGAGCAGGTTGATGCCGGCAATGGTGAACAGCACCACGTTGAGGCCGAGGATCACGGGCCGCCACTCCTTGCGGATCTCATCGATGGTCTCCGAGAGGACCTCCGGGTCGAAGTTGCCTCGGGATGCCTCGATGAGCGCATCGGCGACTGCCCGGGGGTCGGCGCCTTCGCGCACGACGATCATGTAGTCGGTTGGCGCCTCGTCGTCGGGGATCGTGTCGCGGGTCACGTGCATGTTCTCCCCCTCGGCGCTCACGAACCGGCCCACGATAGTCAACTCGATAGGCGTGCCCTCCGACTGAGGGCCGCCCCCGTATAGCACAGTCACCGTGTCGCCAACATCGATGCCAAACGAGCGCTTGAGCTGCGTACTCACAGCCGCTTCACCCCTGGCGGTCGGCATACGGCCTTCGCGCATCGCCCAGCGAGGGTTATTGAGGTCGCCTTCGAAGCCCCATAACTCGAAGCCCTGGTTCCCGATGCGCGCGCCCGTGTGAAACGAAGGCAGGTATGACTGGACGTCCGGGTTCGCATCGAGAATGGCCCGCGCCTCGGCGTCCGGCAGGGCGTCTCTGTCGGCGCCGATGTCGAACGGCGGGCCGCCGATCACGGTAGGGTCGCTCATCGTCTTGTCGAAGGTCGACTCGATGCCGAGGCTGAAGGTGGCTGTGACGACCGCGATTGCGAGGGCGACGATTGTCATCGTCGTGCGCAGGGGCCGGCGGGACAGGTCCTTGATCCCAACGACCGCCACGCGAGGCAACCGAAGCGCGGCGGCCAGCTTGCCAAGGCGTGAAACGCCTGCCGACCTGCTGTCGTTCTCCGCATCGAGCGCCGCGATGGCGCTGACGCGTCCTGCGCGCCACGCCGGCACCAGCGTGAAAACGCCGACGATGATCGTGACGATCGCCAGCGTAATCATTGCCAGCATAGGGTTGAAAGAGGCGCCCGAGCTGACCCCGAGGATATCGGCGGAACGCTGCAGGAAGAACGGTGCAATCAGCAGGCCCGCCAGAACACCCACCACACCGGCGGCCAGGCTCAGGCCAAGATTTTGGAGCAGCAGCACCACCGACACCTGGCGCGGCGTGAAACCGATGGCCTTCAGCACGCCGATGTCGCGCATCTGCGATAGCACCTGACCACCCACAGCGTTGGCAATGATCAGCCCGGAAGCGAACAGCCCGAAGACGGCGAACACCTGCAAGAAGATCACATCGAACTGATTGATCTCTTTGCTCACCTCGCGCACGTTCTCCCACGTGCTGATTCCCACCTGTCCGCCCAGGTTGCGGGCCTCGCCGAAGAGGACGCCCGAATCGACGCCCTCGCGCAGGCGCACTCCCACTCGCATCGTGTGGTCGAATCCACTCCCGTACACCACACCCGGCGTTATCGAATACAGCGTCTCCGGCAACACGTAGGCGAACGCAGGGTCCGAAATCGGCGCCGGCGTTCGGCTTGCCGTCACGGCGAAGCCAACGACCGTGAAGGGCCGGTTGCCACCGGGCGCAAGCAGATCGATCTGCTGGCCCACTTTCAGTCCCAGTACGTTGGCGGCGCCGCTATCGACAACGATCTCATCGCGACCCCCTGCGCCGAGCCAGCGCCCGCGGGTGACCACCGGGTGGTCGAAATCTGGCAGGTCCGGTCCCATGCCGACGAGGGCAATCTGCTGCTTCGTATCGCCGTTGCGAATGCCGTAGTTCTCGAACGAGACCGGGTACGGCTCGCCGACCTCCTCGATGATCTCCAGGTCCTTGAGCCGGCTTAAATCGGCGCTGCTGCCGAACGAATTGAACCAGGCGTCGGCGCCATTGCTCTCCTCACGGAGACGCTCGTACGGCTTCGAGGCGCTTGCCTGCACGGTGAGCGCCACCGACAGCGTCGTTGCCGCTGCTGCGATGACCAGGAACAGAAGGACGACCTGCAGGGGACGCCCACGGATGTCTGAGAAGGCTTTCCTGAAGATGGCGCGTGTCATCGCCCTAGGCCTCCATGTTCACGAGGCTGCGCAGCGTGTCGCTGGAGGGCTCGCGGCCTTCGAGGAGGTTCTCGCCGATGATCTCGCCGTCCCTCATGCGCACAACGCGGTCGGCAGCGCTGGCGACGTTGGGGTCGTGCGTGACGAGCACGATCGTCTGACCGCGAGCGTGGCACTGCTTCAGCACTGCCAGCACGTCGCGCGTCGCCTGCGAGTCGAGGTTGCCCGTCGGCTCGTCGGCGGTGAGCAGCGCCGGTTCGTTGATCAGGGCACGGGCGAGGGCGACGCGCTGCTGCTGACCGCCCGACATGCGTCCTGGCGGCATGTTCGACTGCGGCTCGATGTCCAACTGCGCCATCAGTGCCTCGCGGCGCCGGCGCGCCTCTGATGGCGAGAAGCCGGCCATCAACGCGGGCAGCTCGATGTTGTCAGAAGCCGACATATTCGCAATCAGGTTGAACGACTGGAACATGTACCCCAGCTGGCGTCGCCGGATCACCGCCCACGCGGCCTCGCTTAGGCGGTCAACACGCCGGTCGCCGAGATATATCTCGCCGGACGTCGGCCGGTCGAGGCCGCCGATCAGATGCAGCAGGGTCGACTTGCCGCAGCCGCTGGGACCGATGATGGCGACAAACTCCCCGGCCTCGACCGTGAAGTCGACGCCGCGCAGGGCAGGCACATCGTCGCCATAGCTGTCGTAGGTTCGCGTGAGTCCGATGGTGCGCAGGACTGCGGTCATAGCGATTCACCTCTTCTGATTCGGTCTTCGCAAAGGTCCAACCACTTCAGGTCGGCCTCCACGTGTAAGGCAGCACCCTCGGCGAGGAGGAGAGAGACGCTGCTGTTGCTCTCGCCGCGGATGGCAATTTCGTTGAGGTCGCGTAGTTCCTGGAGGTAGGTCTGACGCTGCCGCTCGATGATCTCGAGCGGCTCCGCCATCCCGGCCAGACGCGACAGCACGAGCTTCATGAAGAACTCGTCGCGCATGCGCGGTCCTCGGTCGGCCGTGGTCAGCCACTCGTGCAGGACCCTGAAGCCGGCCTCCGTGATCTGGAAGACGTGTCGCGCAGGGCCCTTCGTCTGCTCCTCCTCGTAGCCGGTGACAAGGCCGTCGCGCTCTAGCCGCTGCAGCGTGCTGTAGACCTGACCAATGTTCACCGGCGGCCACGCAACCCCGAACCGGGCCTCGAAGCTCTGCTTGAGCTCGTAGCCATGCGCGGGACCGGCAGCCAGGAGGGCAAGTAACGGATACTTCATATCTACATACTCAGTATGCATACGCAGTATGCACCACTTTTCGACGATGTCAAGGTCTGAACGTAGAGATTGCCCCGCACCGACGGGGCGTTCGTATGGGCGGTTCGCGAACCGCCCATACGTCGGACGGGCCAGCACGAGACCAATCGCTACCACCGCGCACTAATCGACTACACTCCCCCCACCTCGATGTCGTTCTCATCCCTCCAACGTCTCCTACCACCCGGCGCCACGGACGACGCGGCCCGCCTTGTCACCGTGCGCGGAATGCGCGGCTTCGCCGATGGCATGGTCAGTGTGTTGCTGGCTGCGTACCTCTCTGACCTCGGCTTCTCGCCCGGACAGGTTGGCGTGCTCGTCACTGCAACCCTGCTGGGCTCCGCGGCCCTCACCCTCGGCATCGGGCTGTTCGGCACCCGCCTGACACCGCGGCAGGTCCTGCTGGGCGCCTGCGTCCTGATGTTCATCACCGGCATCGGCTTCGCGGGCCTCACCTCGTTCTGGCCGCTGCTGCTCGTGGCGATCGTCGGCACGTTGAATCCCTCCGGTGGCGACGTCAGTGTCTTCCTACCCACAGAGCAATCCCTGCTCACCAGCACCGTCCCGGCGCAGGGTCGTACGGCCCTGTTCGCCCGCTATAACTTGTCGGGCACGTTCGCCGCCGCCCTCGGCGCCCTCTGCGCCGGCATCCCGGTCCTTGTCGCGAGGGCCTACGACATCGATACCGTCGATGCCCAGCGTTCCGGCTTCGTGCTCTACGCGGTTGTTGCTGTAATCGCGGCGACGATTTACCCGCGAGTGACGGTGGCGAACACGCCGCGGCCCGTCACCCGTGTTGCGCCGCTTGCCAAATCCCGAGACATCGTCCTCCGGCTCTCAGCTGTCTTCGCCATCGACTCTTTTGGTGGTGGCTTCGTCGTGCAATCGCTGGTCGTCCTCTGGCTCTACGAACGCTTCGAACTCTCCGTGGCGACGGCAGGCGCCATCTTCTTCGTCGCCGGCCTGCTGTCGGCGTTCTCTCAGCTTGTGTCGGCGTGGCTGGCCCAGCGCATCGGCCTCGTCCGGACGATGGTCTACACGCACATCCCATCGAACCTCTGCTTGATCGCCACTGCCTTCATGCCGACGGCCCCGCTCGCCGTGGCGATGCTCCTGCTGCGTACCTCGATGTCCCAGATGGACGTGCCTGCGCGCCAGTCCTACGTCATGGCGATGGTGCCGCCCGAAGAGCGCGCCGCCGCTGCCAGCGTGACCAATGTCCCCCGTAGCCTCGCGTCGGCGGGCGCCCCGGCCCTGGCGGGTTACCTCCTCGGCCTCACGACCTTCGGCTGGTTCCTCATCATCGGCGGCGTGATCAAGCTGACCTACGACTTGCTGTTCCTCAGCATGTTCGCCAGCCGTCGCCCGGAGGAGGAACTAGTTACGGTAGTGCGGAGTCACAGCGCGTAGGCGACCTGACGTCCATTGCGCTCCGAATGACGAAGTGTCGCGATCGCGTAAGGCAACCAAGTCCTCTACTCGCACCGGGCGAGTAGAGGACTTAGTTGCTCAGGGCGCCGTCGTTACTGGGGAGAAGACGGAGCCTGGATGCCACCAGGATCGCCGGGCCGCAGTGGGTTCGTGAACTTCCTCCCGGCGTCGCTCAGGTCGCCCAGCACGTTGTCTCCCTCAGGGCGCACGCCCGCGACGACCCATGTCACAAGGTCTCCGAATGCCTGCACCTGCTCTTGACCGCTGAACGTGCAGTGCCCGGGCGCGCGGATGATTCGCTGGACAAGGAGGTCGCTCCGGCCCGCCGCATCGACGGCACGCTGGAGAACTTGCTGGTTGGAGATGGGCACCACCATATCGCCGGTTGTGTGTAGGGTGAGCACTGGTCGCTCGATCATGCCGTCCAGCGGCCGCGTCTCCGGAAAGACTTGCCACAAAGCCGGGTTGGGGCTGACTCGCCGCACGTTGGCGTCCAGCTCAGCCGCGGTAAGGCCAAGGCCTGGGGCGATGGAATATTTCCAACCAGCGTTACCACGAGTAAGGCTGGCGACGGTTGTGCTGCCCGCGAGCACACCTCCGCTCATGTTGAACTGGTAGCTTGTCGAAGCCGTGGCGAAAGGTAGGGCCAGGCCCTCCATCGCAAACGGCCGCGGACCGCCACTGATATTGATAAGGACGCTCGCGAATTGGATGCCCTTCTGCGTGAGCGAGCCTGGCAGTCCGGTGATAGCGACCATCTGATTCTGCGTACTGGCGACAGTGGCAGGATCCGAGAATCGCAGGCCGGTGATGTACTCCGCCGCAGCCCCTGCCGCGACCTGGAAGTCCCAGGTAACCGAGTTGATCGCGCACATCGCAAGCGCACCGTCAAACAGAGTGGGAAACTCGTGCATGGCGAGGTGGGTTTGGAAGCCGCCCATGGAACTGCCCACCAGGTAGTGTCGGGACGGCGCCTTACCCGTGAGCTCCTGGAACAGAGGCCTTAGTAGAGCCGTATCTGTCAAACCGATGCCCGGCATATAACCGTTGCACTTGTAGGTCGAGGCTCCCCAGGCGAATCCGTGCTCAATGAAGTACTCTCGCAGCTCCGGCCTGGCCGCAAAGACATTGCTGCCTCCGCCGAAGCTCATGGTTGTTCCGAAATTCGTCCCGTGCATCACGAGGACAAGAGCGCCGTTCCACCCGTCCGGCACTTCGAATCGATACATACCGCCGGCGTAGTCGCCGAAGTACGCCTTTGCCCCGGGCAAAGCCTGGAAGCTGGGGTTATCCCTCGCCGTAATGGCGGTTGGGCAGGGAAGTGTGCTGAGTTCTCCGCCCGCCGCCGTGGCTCGAAGCGGCGCGTTGGCCAGCGCAATCGACACACCGGCAATGAGACTGAGCGCGAACCACGTCCAGAGACGAAGCAAGTTACGCGATTTCATGACTCTCCCTTGATGATTAGAGCGGCTCCATATCAGGCCGCATGCCACTAACATTTGGCGACATCTTCCGTAGTGAAGAGCTTGATGTGCGTCCGCGCTCGGCCATACGGCGGCCTCCTCGCGGGTCCGGCGTCGATGCTCACGATTCCTTCTCTTGCTCGTGACCTCCTCTGAATCATTCAGCGCTTAAATACGGCGGCACACTAGCGCCGGTACTAAATGCTGTCAACACCTGCGCTGTCAATGGCTGACGATTTCGTACGCGTTTGTCCGGCGGAGATGTGAGTCCTATGCACTACCCACTCCCACCCGCTACGCTACCGGCGCATCGTTATTTCTATGCACTGGAAGAGGGGCATCAATGACTAAGGCTGGCTTCATCGGCACCGGAAACATGGGTAACCCGATGGCTCGTAACCTCATCTCGGCCGGCGTTGAGCTGGTTGTCACCGACGTGCGTCGCGAGGCGGTCGCGAACCTGATCGAGCTCGGCGCGACGTGGGCCGACACCCCGAAGGAGGTCGCCGCAGAGGCGTCCGTCGTCTTCACCTCCCTACCCGGTCCACGCCAGATCGACGAGGTCGCGCTCGCCGAGACCGGCATCTACGCCGGCGCCAAGCCGGGCACGGTACACGTCGACCTCTCGAGTAACTCCCTCGCCGGTGTCAAGCGCCTGGCTGCGATGGCGGCGCAGCGCGGCATCGGCTTCCTCGACGCGCCCGTCAGCGGCGGCACCACCGGCGCCACCAACGCGACGCTGGCCATCATGGTCGGCGGCGACAAGGCCTCGTTCGAGGCGGTGAAGCCGCTGTTCGACATGATCGGCCAGAACGTGTTCCACCTCGGCGAGGTCGGCGCCGGCACCATCCACAAGCTGACCAATAACATGCTCGCCCTCGGCCAGACCCTGCTCCTTCAGGAGGTCATGGTCATGGGTAAGAAGGCCGGATTCGACCCCAAGGGCATGCACGACGTGTGGGCCGTCTCCAGCGGCCGCGGCCAGGCCGCGCTCATGCCGGGCGTCCTCAAGCGCAACTGGGACAACCCCTTCTTCAGCCTCGCCTTGTCGGCCAAGGACATCGGCCTCTGCCTCGAAGCGGCGCGCGACCTCGACGTGCCGATGCCTGTCGCCCAGGCAGTAGGCCAGTGGTATACGCGCAGCCTCGTCCGTGGCCGGGGCAACCAGAGCTGGTTCGCGACGCTCGCGACCATCGAGGAGGACGCCGGCGTCAACGTCGGCACCTGGCCTGAGGAAGCCTGAGCGAGTGCATAGTGCATAGGGCAAAGTGCAGAACGGCTAACTCGGGCATTTGCGGCGAATTGGGAACGAAAAACGGATTCATCCGCAGCGTGCTCTATGCACCATGCACTCTGCGTTATGCACTTCCCCGATGATCGGCGCCGTCATTGCCCTTACGTCCGCGTTCTGCTTCGCCCTCAGCGACGTCTTCGTCCGTCGTGGCGTAACGAAAGCGCCGGTCTCGTACGGCGCCTTCGTCACGGTCCTCCTCGGCGTGCCGCTGTTCGCCATCGGTGCACTGCTCTTCGGTCAACTCCTGCGCGTCGGCGAGATCTCCGGCGAGGGCTACCTTTACCTCATCGCGGCAGGGATCATCCACTACGTCATCGGGCGCTACTTCAACTACGCGGCGATCAACGCCATGGGCGCGACCAGAGCGGCGCCCGTACAGGCGCTCGGTCTGCCCTACAGCGTGCTCATCGCTTTCCTCTTCCTGGATGAAGGCGTCACGCTCGGCATGGGCGCCGGCATCGCCCTTATCATGGTCGGACCCTTGCTCATGGTGGAGCGCCGACGCCAGCCCTCGCCCGTTGCCGCAGCCGTCATCGAAGGTGCCGACGCTGACACCGCCAACGCGCCCATCCTGCCTGAGCCCGTTCCCGGCTCCGTGGCCCAACCGTTTGTCCTGCGCCAGACCGAGGGCTACTTCTTTGCCGTCATCGCCGCTATCTCCTATGGCTCAAGCCCGGTGCTTATCCGCGCGGCCATCGGCGGCGACCCCGACGTCTCTATCCTCGGCGGCCTCGTTACCTACATCGCCGCGGCCGTCGTGCTCCTCGCGAGCCTGATCCTGCCCGCGCGACGACCGCTCCTGAAAGCCCTGAACGTCCCGACCTTCCAGATCTTCTTCGGCGCCGGGTTCGCCGTATTCCTGGCCCAGATGTTCCGCTTCATCGCCCTCTCGGAAGCATCTGTAGCCGTCGTCGCCACCCTCCTCAGATTCGGCAGCGTGTTCACCCTCATCCTCTCCTGGTACTTCAACAAACACCTGGAGAACATCAACTGGCGCGTCGTCGCCGGCGTAATCCTCTCAGTCGCCGGCGCCATCCTCATCATTGGCTTCCAGGAATAGATGACGGTAAGCGGACTCTGGACCAATCCATAGCCGAGGCGTCCCTGCCTCGGCGTCGGACGCAGGTCATCGCCGCACGCTTCTCCATCACTCGTTTTCGACGCAGGAAGAGATACCCGAACACTCGAGCGCCCATCGCCGCCGAACGCCTCGGCTATGGGTTGGCCCATTTTGACCCGTCGCGTTCCCCCTCTCAGGAGAGGGGGTTAGGAGTGAGGTTTACTTCGCGTGAGCCTGCTCGTAGTGCTGGCGCAGCAGGTCCCGGCCGTAGTCGTTACCGTTGGGAATGCGCACCACTGTGTGGATGTGGTGACGCGTCGGTACGTCGAAGTTGAGCGCGACGCCGCGTTGGTGGTCGAACTCGATCAGGATCACCGGACTGTGCACGCGGTAGTAGAAGACAGCGTCGTCCGTCTCGTATTCGCCGATCCAACCGAAATAGGTCTCGTCCAGGTAGGTCGTGACTTCCTTCATCCACGCGTCGCTGTGGCCGGGGCGCAGGCGTCCGACGTATGACTCGATCAGGGACGTCGCCAACTCACGCTGACCGGCCGTCATCTGGTCCATCCGCAGGCCGGTGCGGGCGAGGTCGGCGTTGTCGCTGAAGGCCGGGATAACGCACTCCGGCGGCATCACGTCGCCGATGATCGCATTCGCCTGCTGCGACGCGTCCAACGCCTGCATCACGGCGAGGCCGCGGTCCTGCTCGGCGTCGAACACGCGTGTACCTTCGTACTTGCCCGCCGTGGCGATGTTCGGCTCCGAGCCGAAGAACTGCGGTGACATCACCACCTGGTCGCCGAGGACGAAGCAGTTGATGATCAGGTGGTGGCCATCGACCTGCCAACCCCACGGCTGCGTCTCCGAAGGCTCGCCGAAGATGCTGAACCAGTAGAGCTGGTCGCTGAACTCGAGATTGCGGCCGGTGATCTCCCGGATCGTCTCGTTCAGCTTCATGATGTTGGTTGCGGTCTCGTACCCTGCACCGCTCAGCGACGCACGCATCAAGCCGAACGCGGCGTCCTTCTGGGGCTCCGTCATGCCTTCCATGCACACACCGTGGCGCATGAGGAACATGTGCACATTGCTCCAGCGCCGCCACTTGTCAGACTCAACCTCGAACACGGCCTCGTTGCGCCGAGGACCCAACGATGTCAAAAAAGCCTCGGCCGCGGCCTTGATCGGCGCTGTCGAGACACCAGTCGGCGCCACCGGAAACAGCCCGTGACGCAGCTCGCCGTTCTCCGTGATGCCAGCGAAGGGCTCCTCCGTAGCGCGGTCGCCGGCCTCTTTCATGCCCTTGGTGCGCTCGTTCAGCTGCGACGAAAGGTCGCGTGCTGAAACTTCAGGCTTCTCGCGAGGCGGCAATCCGACAAACGTGGCAGTCATGGCAGGCCCTCCGGTTCATAAGCGAAGTTATCGAACGTAGGTTTGATCAAGGGGCCGAAGGTTGCAAGCCGTAGGGACCCACC
>Ga0247825_10001986_pt1 | contig 13482 bp, 9 predicted proteins | sample 13C_Vanillin_Day_FD_194413 | JGI IMG/M metagenome (GOLD analysis project Ga0247825, IMG submission 194413) | Soil microbial communities from agricultural site in Penn Yan, New York, United States - 13C_Vanillin_Day48 | ecosystem: Environmental > Terrestrial > Soil > Agricultural land | place...
ATCCATAATTAGCATTGACATGGCACCGCGTCTCGCACTCTTGCTGACGGTTCTCTTCGTGGCTTATCTGTTCGTACGCGACTTCAGACAGAATCCCAATGCCTCTCGTGCTCTGTGGATTCCATGGCTCTGGATGATGAACCTTGGTTCTCGGTCTGTTTCAAGTTGGTTGGACTTGTCGAACCCACTCCTGATCCAGAGTTCTACGATTGAAGAAGGAAGCCCTGCTGACCGGCTGTTCTTTCTTACACTCATCGTCGCTGCTTCAATCGTCCTTTCGAGAAGGCGCATTTCCTGGACATCCATATTCCGGAACAATCTCTGGCTTACACTCTTCTTCCTCTACTGCGGCATCAGTGTCATCTGGTCGGATTTTCCTTTCATCGCGCTCAAAAGATGGTTCAAGAGCATTGGAGAGGTGCTGGTGGTCTTGGTTCTTCTGACTGACCGCGAACCTCTGAAAGCTGTGGAAACCGTGCTCAAGAGGACCGCCTATGTCCTCATTCCCGTGTCGATACTGTTCATCAAGTACTATGGTGATTTGGGTAGGAGTTATGACCCCTGGACGGGCGAGGCCTTTTTCACGGGTATTACGACGAATAAGAATACGCTTGGCATCGTGTGTCTGGTAGGAGGCCTCTTCTTCCTCTGTACGTTGCTCGCACAATGGAGACAGCGGTCCACGAAGGCCGCAAAGAAGTCGGACCTATTCGTTACCGCTCTCTTCTTGTTCATGATCGCATGGCTGTTTGGCATCGCCGACAGTAAGACGCCTTTGATAACTTTCCTTTTCGCCAGCCTAATTATTACTGCGCTACAGTTCGCGCACATCAGAAGACACATTGGGAGCTATCTGGTCGTTGGCGCTCTGCTATTTTCTGTGCTTCAGTTGTCGCTTAATGTAACGGACATTGTGATCGAAAGCGCTGGGCGTGATACAACGCTGACCGGTAGAACCGATATCTGGAAATTCGTGCTGGAGATGGGCACAAACCCTTTGATTGGCACGGGCTTCGAGAGTTTCTGGCTTGGAGAGAGACTGCAGGCTGCATGGGCCATTTTCGATTTCAGGCCAACTCAGGCACATAACGGCTACCTCGAGATCTATCTCAACTTGGGTTTCATAGGGCTCTTTCTTCTTAGTGGCCTGATTCTGTCCGGATACTTGAGTCTACGAAGGAGACTGACGGCGTCCCCTGGTCAGGAACGGACAGAAATGGCAATCTTTGATTTTGCCGCATTCGGCATGGGATATTTGGTGTCTTGTCTGATATACAACGTCACTGAGGCAGGCTTCAGAGGACTGGGTTTGCCATTTGTGATCTTCGTGATCGTTGTTCTTGAGTATCCGCGGCCTCTCGCGGGCGTAGTCCGCCTGCGTGAAGAATATCCCAAGAAATTTCAAGGTTACAGGTTGGCGGGCCAACCGTTTTCGCGAGCCAAATCCATTAGTCGTTGAAATCTGCCAGGCGAACCACTGTTCTGCGCCGTCGCCTTCTTTCATTCGCTCGATCAGGCGGCGTACACGCGCCGCGGACTTCCCAGGTCGTCTACACAGTTCATTGACTGACCCTTGCGTATGAACAGGCTACGTATCCTGGTGCTCGCTTCGCACAGCGACCCAGACTCTATTACCACTTCCCTCATTGGGTATTTGCATAGCGAGGCCCTCGCTCATCTCCATGACGTGACCCTGGTGGCCCTTCGTCGCTACGAAGAGAACCTGCGCCGCAAGCAAGCACCTTTTCGCGCCATCGAGGCCATCAGCCTCCCGTGGTGGCTGGAACGCATTTATGGCTGGAGTATTCGTCGGATCTTCAAGAATGACTATGGTAGTCAGGCTCTGACGGCTTTTACTTATCCTTTTCATCTGGCCTTTGAATGGCTCGCCTGGAGGCGCATGCGGGCTCGGATCATGGCAGGCGAGTTCGATATAGTCTTGCGTCTCCTGCCGATAACCTCGGTCTTGCCAAGTCCTTTCGCGTTCTTCCTGCGGCGAGGTCCGATACCCTTTGTGATCGGACCAATCAACGGCGGCTTGCCCTGGCCGCAGGGTTTCAGCCAGGCAGAAAGGCAGAAGGAATGGATCTCCAACCTACGGAACTGCTACCACTTCCTGCCTTTCGCTCGGTCGACCTACCTCCGTGCGACAGCGATCATTGCCGGCTCTTCACAAACCTATGCAGAGTTTGCAGCTTATCGCGACAAGCTTTTCTTTGTTCCTGAGAACGGAATTAGTCGTTCGCTCCTTGCGGAAGCACCGCGCCGTTCGGGAGGCGCGGACAAGCTAGAGTTGACCTACGTCGGGCGTCTCGTCCCATATAAGGGGTGTGATCTCGCGTTGCGGTCGGCTGCTCCCATTTTGCAACGTGATCTCGCCCGCCTGACCATCGTCGGTGATGGACCAGAGCGGGCACGTCTTGAGCAGCTCGCGAGGTCCCTTGGCATTGAGAAGGTTGTCTCATTCTGTGGAATGCTCAGCCACAGTGAAACCATGCAGCGTTTCCGGGCAGCGGATGTGTTGGTCTTTCCATCCATCCGTGAGTTTGGAGGGGGTGTGGTATTTGAGGCCCTGGCGCTGGGCGTGGTGCCGGTAGTGGTGGACTTTGGCGGACCAGGGGATATTGTTCATGCTGATGTTGGCTACAAGGTAGCTCTCACCAACGAAAGCGATGTGGTCTGCCAGATCGAAAGGATTCTGGCACGTCTAGCGCGCGATCGGGATCTCGTGAACCGGTTGCAACAGCAAGGTATGCGCTACGCGAGCGAGACCCTGAGCTGGGACGGGAAAGCGCAGACGGTCACGCAGATTCTGCAGTGGGCAGTAGACCGGGGCCCGAGGCCGAATCTTCAGCCCCCCAAGCTGCTGTAGTGGTGCTTACCAGCTGGGGCCGAATCACTCGGAGCGAATGGGCCCCGGTAACCCAAGCGCAGTCCAGAGGACGTCTCCCTTCTTCAGCAAAGACCAATACATTGCTGTCGTTATTCGCAGATTTGAGGGCGCGGCCGGGGAGGCAGTGACCTGTCCGGACACTAGGAGGTGGGGGTAGGAGTAGGGCGTCCCCGTGGTGTTCGCCCCGTACTTCAATGACCAGATATTCGTTGAGGTGCATTCCCAGAGCCGTCCATCGGGCGTGGCCCCGTTCGTGCTATTCCACTCACCCGCATCCGTCTCCCAGAACCCGACGCCGGTCGTGCAACTGGTCGGGAGCGTCGTGCCCACACCGATCCCCGCCGTACAGCTGGAGCCAGTGCAGCTTGCATTCTGGTTGTAATAATGCACGTTCTGGACGCAGGTCGGGCACTGATTCGTCCCGATCGGCGCATAGGTCCCACCGTTTGTATTGAGCCAGCCCCGCACCGGCATCAAGGTTTGATGGCAGCACGGAACGGGGCTCATGTAATCCGCTCCCATCGGGTACAGATCGCCATCGAGCCTGTCCCCGGTCCCCATTCCCGGCTGATCGAGACAGTTGCCGCCTTCTTCGTCGCGATTCTCATCGAACGGCGACCGCACTTTGATCGTCCCGGTCGCTGGCGTGGTCGGCGAGCCGGCAACCGTCCAGGAAATGGTGTTGCCCCCTTCGGTGAATGTGTGGAACACGCCGTTGTAGGCGGATTGATTCGCGCCGAGCACTTCGAAGTAAAACCCCTCGGCAGAGCCCGCCTTGAATCGGTGATTCACCGTCGTCGTCAGCGTGGCGGTCGACCCACTGCGGGTAATCGACGCGACACTGTAGGTGCCACACCCGCCCCAGGCAAAGAATTTATCGTTCGCATGTGTATCCGTGGTGCTCTTCCCGCGGTAATTCGTCAGGTGAAAGAAGGTTCCCCCTAATCCCCCCGCCGGCACGCTGTTGAGAAAGACGAGTCCATGCCCGCTCCGCAGATGGCAGCGCACATCGGTGATGCTACCCTGGACGACGTGACTATTCCCGTAGTACTCCATCGCAAAGATGCCGCGCTCGAGCGCAGACGTTTCGGTCCCGTGAGTTGCACAGATTGCCCCGTTCCACTGATTGAAGCGATACACGACGCGCGCGCCGCGGTAATCATCCGTCGCCCACCGATACCCTCCCCCCCAATTGATCGTGTTGTTCTCGAAGTACATCATGTCGGCGGTGCCCATAGTATCCGGCGAGCCCCACGACCCATTGCCGAGGCCCCCCGGCCAATCATTCGCGCCATCATCGCCCGCCGCATTCCCCCATTTCCCATGCTGCGTGCGAAAACAGAAGTGACTGCCATTCGTGCAGGTGTTGTGATCCACCACGCCCCGCACATAGTCCGACACCCGGATCGCAAGGCCATTCCCCAGCGACGTGAAGATATTCGTATCAATCCGCACTTGATTGGACCCGCCCCCCAATCCAATCAAGGCCGCATCCCCCGCATCGCCCGACAGCGAGAAACCCGTAATCCGGTGCAGCCCGGTGCCGTTGTCGCCGCCACTCGTGGTGTTCCACGAGAAGATTGTCCCGTTGCGGCTGATCGCTGTCGTCCCGCCGATGCCGCCGCGGAGCGTGATCGCTTTCCCGGTCAGCGACAAGGCCGAGGTCCAGGCCACGGTGCCAGCGGGCACGCACACCGTATCGCCATTCGACGCGGACGCGACGGCACTGGACACGGCTGCCAACGTCGCGTTGGCTGCGGTCACGGTGCAAGTTCCCTGCGCAGCCACAGACACGAAGACAGACGCGCGTTGAGGGTCCTGCACCCAGAGCGCCAGCGCGACGAAAGTTCCAATGGACATCGCCAATCCAAGTCGCATCATCTTCTCCGATTCGAATCAACCTTCAAGCCACTAGTAGGGATATGTGCGGCTCAAGCCTGGTGATTGTGCTGCCGTCGGGGCAAATATCGTGCCAGCAAGATTAACTATGCTTGCTAACGAGTAAGTCACGGTCCGAAACGGTCGACCTGTATTATTGACCCCACTCTTACGAAATTGTTACATGCCGCAGCGCCAGAAGCAGCGTGTGCCTGGGGCGAAACTGGTAGGCAGTGCCGCTGCATCGGGCGATGAACAGGTGGTAGGCATGCTGACGAGGGAGATGATGAAGCCTCTGGTCTCAATCCTCATTCCCGCATACAACTCGGAAGAGTGGATTGCTGATTCGCTGGAATCCGCACTGGCCCAGACCTGGCCCAATAAGGAAATCATCGTTGTTGACGACGGTTCACGCGATAGAACCTTGGCAGTCGCGAGGCGTTACGAATCGAAAACGCTGAGGGTCGTGACGCAACCTAACCAGGGCGCGGCAGCGGCCAGGAACACGGCGTTCTCGCTCAGCCTGGGTGACTACATCCAGTGGCTCGATGCAGACGACCTGCTATCGGCCGAGAAAATTGCGTCCCAGCTGACGGTACTGAGCCAGTGTGCGAATCCACGGATCGTCGCCTCCGGCCCGTGGGCGTATTTCCTTTACCGCCAACAGCGGGCCGAATTCTCATCGACGGCGCTCTGGAACGACCTCGCTCCTCTTGAGTGGCTAACACGGAAGATGGAGCTGAATCTCCACATGCAGACAGCAACTTGGCTTGTCAGCCGTGAGGTGACGCAGGCTGCCGGTCCGTGGAACACGCAGTTGCTTGGGGACGATGACGGAGAGTACTTCTGCCGCGTGCTGCTGGCGAGTGACGGTGTGAGGTTCGTGCCGGAAGCTAAGGTCTTCTACCGAGCATCAGGTGGGGCGAGCCTGCATTATATCGGTCGCTCGAATAGAAAGATGGAGGCGCACTTCCACTCGATGCGGCTACACATTGACTACATCCGATCCCTTGAGGATAGCGACCGAGTCCGCGCGGCATGCGTCAACTATCTTCAGACTTGGTTGATGGACTTCTATCCCGAAAGGCCAGACATCGTGAAGCGCGCCGAAGATCTCGCTGCCGAACTCGGTGGCCGGCTCCAGGTTCCGCGGTTTTCGTGGAAGTACGCCTGGCTGGGAACAATAGGGGGGCCCGCTCTCGCCAAGCGTGCCCAACAGTTCGCGACAAACGCCAAATGGTCCACGGTACGGTCGCTCGACAGGATGCTGCTGAAGGCGCAGGAGAGGTTCGGCGACCGTTCGGCGTCGAAAGCGCGGCCGACTGGCTGACTGCCGAGGGTCTTTTTCCGGTCAAGCACTATGCCGAGTCTCTGTCTTGGGTGAAGCACAAGCCCCGGCCACTGGCACGCCCTGCCAAGGACGTCGCTGACTTCTGCCTGACCCACACGCCGTGATGTCGTCCATACGCCATTTACATGTTGCCTGAAGAAGCCAGAAGCTTAGCTGGCGATGATCCGGGCGTCTCCATCGGGCGACTCGGCTCACACGCGACCAGCCGCCCAGGCCGACCGCGTATGCTGTTTGTCTCGCCGTATTGGCCGCACAAGGCGACCTGCGCATCGGAACTGAGATCCAGACACACGGCCCTGGCGCTGATGGAGATGGGATCCGTCGACGTTGTCGTGGTCGACGCCGAGGGCGGAGGGGAGGAGTGGGAGACCATCTCCCCTAAGGAGTTCCACGTTGCGGGCCCCGTGCAGGTGAGCAACTATCCTAACACGACGATTCGACGGAAGCTCGGGTGGGTGTTGAACCCGCGAAGCATTTATCCACACGGTTGCGGAGTCGACGGCGACGCCATGACGCGGGTGGCCCGCCTCGCCGCTGACTACGATCTTGTCTGGTTCTTCAAATTACGCACGCCCAACATGTTTCCAACCTGGGCGTGGCCACGATCCGTCGTCGATATCGACGATGTTCCCAGCACATATGAACAGTCGGTGTGGAACTCCTCCGTTAGCATCCGCGATCGCCTGCTGGCTGGCGTGCGTCTCGTCAACTGGATTCGCCGCGACCGTCTGCTTGGAGAGCGTTTCTCGGTATTGGCGGTGTGCAGTGAAGCAGATCGAGCGTATCTGAGGCGTCTTGGCGTCACGACGCCGCTGCACGTCATTCCGAACGGCTACGAGCGCCCTACCGTCATGCCAGTGTGGAGGCCGGCCGATCCACCTCGAATCGGCTTCATTGGCATCTTCGACTATCAGCCCAATCGCGAGGGCGTCGAATGGTTCGTTCGGCACTGCTGGCCGCTCGTGAAACGGGCAGTGCCTGACGCGCGTCTGCGCCTCGCGGGCCGGTATAGCGACGGCGACCTTGCTCCACGAGGTCCGGACATCGACGGACTCGGGTGGGTGGCCGACTCCACGTCCGAGCTCCTGACCTGGTCCGCCATGATCGTTCCAGTCCAGATCGGTGCCGGGACGCGAGGCAAGATCGCCCAGGCCTTCAGCCTGAAATGTCCGGTAGTGTCGACGCCGCTTGGGGCACATGGATACGGTGTCGCGAATGGCCGCGAGTTGTTTCTGGCTCAGTCGCCCGAGGACTTTGCGGCCGCGTGCGTGCGAGTGATTCGACGAAAAGAGGAAGCCCGAGAGGTTGCAGAACGGGCCTGGCAGCGGTTTCTGACACAGTGGACTTGGGAGGCGATCAAACCTCGTGTCTGGGCGACCGCAGAGGACTGTCTGCGATTGGAGCGATGATCGATACAGGGATCATTGCGGCCTACCTGCAGCGTATTACTATTGAGTTCGTACGAAGAGACTTGGTGTGAAGAAGTGTGAAACATCCGGGATCTGCCAACTGAACGGATTGAATCAACATTTACGTGACAGCATGAACGAGCGAGCGAGGGACGTGAGGCCCGAGAAACTTGTCATTGCGGCGGGCCTGTCGGCGAAGAACTACTGGCATGATCTCTGGCGCTACCGGGAGCTGATCTATTTTCTCACGTGGCGGGACGTTGTCGTTCGATATAAACAGACCCTGATCGGTGTCGCCTGGGCGCTGCTTCGTCCGGCGCTGACGATGATCGTGTTTGTCGCCTTCCGCGGATTCGTGGGGATAGACGGAACCGGCGTGCCGGAACCACTGTTTGTGTTCGCCGCCGTGCTGCCGTGGCAGCTGTTTTCCACGGCGCTGACCGATTCCTCCGGGAGTCTGATCGGGAACGCGGGCCTGATCTCGAAGGTCTACTTCCCGCGACTCATCATTCCATGGTCGGCGGTGGTCTCTGCGGTCGTTGATTTTCTCATAGCCTTCGGTTTGCTCGCCGCGCTCATGGTCGTGTACGGCTTCGCGCCCGGCTGGCAGGTCATCGCGCTGCCGGTGTTCCTGTTGCTCGCGATGGGGCTGTCCTTGGGCATGGGCGTGCTGCTGGCCGCGTTGAACGTCCAGTACCGGGACTTCCGATACGTCGTCCCTTTCATTGTGCAGTTCGGTCTTTTCGTATCTCCCATTGCCTTCACGACGGCGACAGTTCCCGAACCTTGGCGCACGCTGATCGCGCTTAATCCAATGGTTGGCATCATCGATGGCTTCCGATGGTGCATTCTTCGGGGCCAGCCCACCCTCGATTTCGGGGGTCAGGCCGTGGGAGTTGCCGTCACCGCGTCCCTTCTGCTGCTCGGTGTGTGGTATTTTCGCCGGATGGAACGCAGTTTCGCCGATGTGATCTGAACCGATGAGCGATCCGGTCATTGCGGTCGAGGGCCTCGGAAAGCGCTACCGTATTCGGCACCAGCAGGAGCCGGGGTACGTGGCCCTCCGCGACCTGTTGGCGTCCGCGCTGACGTCGCCACTCCGCTGGATTCGACGAAACGGTCGTCCCGCGTCTAACTCAACTGAAGACTTCTGGGCGCTCGAGGATGTCTCGTTCACCGTCGGGCCTGGCGAAGTCCTCGCGATCATCGGTCGCAACGGAGCTGGCAAGAGCACGCTGCTGAAAATACTCAGCCGGATCACGGAGCCCACTGAAGGCAGGGTGACGCTTCTGGGCCGCGTGGCCAGCCTCCTCGAAGTTGGAACCGGGTTTCACAACGAGTTGACTGGCCGCGAGAATATCTATCTCAATGGCGCCATTCTCGGGATGAGACGAGAAGAAATCAGGCGGAAGTTCGACGAGATCGTCGCATTCGGCGAGGTCGAGAAGTTTCTGGACACGCCGGTGAAACGGTATTCCTCCGGAATGTACATGCGTCTGGCGTTTGCTGTAGCCGCGCACCTTGAGCCGGAGATTCTGATCGTCGATGAGGTGCTATCGGTAGGCGATATGGAATTCCAGCGGAAGTGCCTTGGTAAGATGGAACAGGTCAGCAAGTCGGGGCGCACCGTCTTGTTCGTCAGTCACAATATGGCTGCCGTCAAGAGTCTCTCGACTCGTGCTGTGGTGCTGGAATCAGGAAGGGTGGCCTTCGATGGCCCCGCCGTCCTGGCCGTGGACCGCTACAGCCGCTATCGTGAGAGCGCCAACGAGGGCGTGCGTTCATGGGGCCATGGGTTGCACACGGCGATTCTCAGGGCCCGGTTGGTGGATCGGTCTGGCCACGCCGTGACCGATTACACGGCGGGCGAGCCACTGCGCGTGGAGGTCACATTCGAAACGGACGGAACGGCAGGCCTCTCGCTGGACCTCTTTCTTCTTGATGGAGTCCGTCAGAAACTGGGGATGGCGTCGTCGCATCACTTCCATGACGTGACGCTGCCCAAGAATGCCGGACTCTTCCGGACGGTGTTTGAGGTGCAGCCACTGTGGCTGGCGAGCGGGCGCTATCGCGTCGATCTCGCGACGGCTGCGCCCAATGTCTACTGGGATCACGTCGTTGAGGATGCCCTCGAGTTTCAGGTCGTCGCATCGAATCCGGGTGGGCTCTCGTACGACTTCAAGCAGAGTCTAAACTTCGGTGCGATTGCGCTGCCCCTGGTAAGCCTGCCACGCTGGATGCCGGCAAGCCCCGGTGATGAGATCGAGCCCGAGCCCGAGTATGGCGCTGAAGCCATTTCGAAGCGTGGGTAGGTTGCACACTGGTCGATGTGAAAGCGATCAGCCAGTTCGCACCAGCATATCGTCGCATCATGCAACCGTGGACGAGGATGACGGCATCACGGCAGCGTTCAGCGGGATAAAAGTCTCCCCTTTGAAGACTTTTGCCGACAGCTCATCCGGGTGACGTGCTCGAACGGTCGACATAACTAGCTATTCTGTGACGGGTTAACGTCCGTAGTAGCGTTACCTTGGACGAGGCGTGGAGTTTGCGCCATTATCGATGATGGGGCTTTTCCGGCACTCCGAATCGGCCTTGTACGCCGAAATCGCTCAAACCGCCAGAGGACGGGAATGTTGGCTCGGGCGAACGGACACGGGAAGGGTGTAAGGGATGAGGCCCACAGTCTCAATCTGTCTCCCCAACCTCAATACCCGCGAGTTCCTTCCCGAACGGTTCGCGACCATCTTTGGACAGTCTTTCAGCGACTGGGAGCTGCTGGTCTACGACAGCCATTCGACCGACGGAGCGTGGGAGTTTATTGAACAGGTTGCGAGAAGTGACTCGCGGATTCGTGCCTGGCAGGGACCGCGCGAGGGAACGCCCGGAAGCTGGAACCCGTGTATCCGACAAGCGGTTGGCGAGTATGTGTACATCGCGACGAGTGACGACACGATGTCCGCAGACTGTCTCGAAAAGCTGGTGGCGGCGCTCGAGGCTCATCTAGAGTGCGACGTGGCACACTGCAGGTTGAAGGCCATCGATGGGTTCGGGAGAGAAATTTCTGGACCATCGTGGTCCACTTCGATCTTTGCCAATAGCTGCGGTCCGCTTCTCGACCGGCGACACGTCCGAAAGGCGCCGTTCGATGGTCTTCTTCACCTCTTGGGAGGAAGCGTGTGGGTCTCGATCACGCAGCTTCTGATTCGACGACGCCTGTTCGATCGCATTGGATTGTTCGAATCGACGTGGGGATCGGTGGGTGACTTCAACTGGGACATGCGCGCGGGGCTCGTTGCCAACGTCGTTCACGTGCCGGACGCCTGGGGTGGTTGGCGGATTCATGGCGGCCAGGCAACCGCGGGCGCTGCGCTGCAGTCGCCAGAGCACGCGCAGCGAATCGAGGGGATGATCGCAGATGCGATCAAAATGTGTGGGAAGTTCCTGACACCACAGGTGCGTGAACGGCTGCGGACGGAGTGGGCCCCGCAAGCGGAAGAATTCCGGAGGTTCGTACGCGGCAAGGAAGAACTGAATGGTTCCGCGGGGAGAGCCTTTGTCGTCCGACAGCTGCTGTCGGGTTCCGGAGCAGCGCGGCAGCACGTCAAGGCGCGGTTGCGGGGGCAGGGCCCCTGGTGTGTGTCCTTCCCAGGTGTTGTCTTGGGTTGGCTGAAGGAAGCCGATATGGGGCCGATTCTGATACCTGACCACGCTAGTCTTGAGTTGAAGGCCTTTCTGGAGCATCGAGCACTATGACAACTGATACGGGCGGGTTGGTGGTGGTATGCGGCGCCGGTGGGTTCATCGGGGGCCATCTGGTGGGGGATCTCCTGCGGCTGGGGCACTCGAGAATCCGTGCGGTCGACGTCAAGCCGCTGGACGAGTGGTATCAGGCATTCCCGGAAGTGGAGAACCTGAGACTGGATCTCCAGGAGAAGAGCGCCTGCGAAACGGCCCTGCGTGGTTCGACCACGGTGTACAACCTGGCAGCCGATATGGGCGGCATGGGATTCATCGAGAACAATCGCGCGCTGTGCATGCTGTCGGTATTGATTAACACGCACCTCCTGATGTCGGCGCGCAAGTTCGGTGTGGACCGCTTCTTCTTCTCGTCATCAGCGTGTGTGTACGCGGCTGACAAGCAGGTTTCGGAGAACGTCGTTCCGTTGAAGGAGTCTGATGCCTATCCCGCCATGCCCGAAGACGGATACGGCTGGGAGAAGTTGTTCAGCGAGCGAATGTGCCGCCACTACCGCGAAGATTTCGGGCTGCAGACTCGCGTGGCCCGTTATCACAACGTGTACGGCCCTCACGGCACTTGGGCTGGAGGACGCGAAAAGGCGCCTGCGGCCATTTGCCGGAAAGTCATCGAAGCGAAGCTGTCGGGACGACATGAGATCGAGATCTGGGGTTCGGGAACTCAGACCCGCAGCTTCATGTACATCGATGATTGCCTGAAGGGCACCCAGATGATCCTGGGCAGCGAAATCACCGAGCCTCTCAACCTTGGCAGCGACGAGCTGGTGACGATCAATCAGCTCGTGGACATCGTCGAAGACATCGCGGGACTCCGCCTCAAGCGAACGTACGATCTGACGGCGCCCAAGGGCGTCAACGGACGCAACAGCGATAACACGCGCATCAAAGCGTGCCTCGGGTGGACGCCGGGAATCCGACTTCGGGAAGGTCTCGAGCGAACGTATCGCTGGATCCACGACGAAATCGTCGCGACCCGCAGCGTGCCTGGCACTCGCAGCTCGATCGTGGTCTGATCATCGTTGCTGACTGGCATGTTGTTACTGATTATTCCCCCATCAACCTGTGAGGCCGCTTCCGACGAGAGACGGAAGGCGGCCGCCATCATAGAGACACCGTGACGTGGTTTGAGGCCGACCGGGATCTGGTCGTTCCGTTCGGCTTCTACGGAGCCGGCAACATCGGCGATGAGGCGACGCTTCAAGGATTCGCTCGTCTGCTGTCTCAGTGCGGCGCAGACGTGCGAGTGGCAGTCGCCAGCCAGAATCCTGATCACACCTCCTGGGTCGAACCGGCGTTCACCTACTTCAACGCGGCTGGCGTGGATCCCCGGCGGTATTGGGCGAAGTTGAGAGCCGATGCGCACGTCTTCGCAGGGGGGACGCCGATCATGGACGTGCTGGGCGAGTGGCCCCTCAATGAGGTTGCCGCCATCGTCCGGGCGGCGGTCGGCAAGTGGCGCGCTCCCGTCTCCTTCGTCGGGGTCGGGATCGAGGGGCTGCGCTCGGAGGAATCGCGCCGAATCGTTGCGGATGCAATCGTGCCTCACGTGCGGCATTGGAGCGTGCGCTCGGCTCATGATCGGCTGCGGCTGCTCGAATACGGCGCCTCGGCGGACGCGATCACCGTTGCGGCCGACATGGCTTGGTTGATCGCGCCGGCGACGCGCGAGTTCGGACGAGCAAGGCTCGGTCGATGGGGCATCGATCCACGACGTCCGCTCGTCGGTGTGAACGTCGTGAACGAGAATGGCACGTTCGACCGTGAGCCCCACATCGTGCCCGCTCTGGCCTCGGCCCTCGATGCTCTGGCGACCAACTCGGGGGCGCAAGTGATCTTCCTGGCGAATGAGGTTCGCGAGGACTCGAGCTTTGACAAGGCTGCTGCTCTCCGCGTCATGTCGGGCATGAGACGGTCGGAACGAGCGATGCTGGCTCCGAACGAGTATCTTTCGCCGCAGCAGATGATGTCGCTCATCGGATGCTGTAACCTGACGATCAGCATGCGGTATCACTTCTGTCTGTTCAGCGCCCTGCAGTCCGTGCCGTTTATCGCGATCGAACGGAGCGATAAAGTGTCCGATCTGTGCTTGGACCTGAACTGGGCTGCGAGCATGAAGCCGCCCCAGTTGACCTCCGAAGATGTTCTCGGCCATGCGACGATTATGGACGAGGATGTTTCTTTGTCGTGGGCAG
>Ga0247825_10001987_pt1 | contig 13474 bp, 11 predicted proteins | sample 13C_Vanillin_Day_FD_194413 | JGI IMG/M metagenome (GOLD analysis project Ga0247825, IMG submission 194413) | Soil microbial communities from agricultural site in Penn Yan, New York, United States - 13C_Vanillin_Day48 | ecosystem: Environmental > Terrestrial > Soil > Agricultural land | place...
GGTAATACAGGTCCTCGCGGAACGTCCCGTCCACGATCGCCTTCTCCATGTCCTTGTTCGTGGCAACGATGAGGCGCACGTTGACCTTGACGGTCTCGGTGCCGCCCAGCCGCTCGAACTCGCGCTCCTGCAGGACGCGCAGCAGCTTCACCTGCGTTCCGAGATTGACGTCACCGATTTCGTCGAGGAAGAGGGTTCCGCCCTCGGCCATCTCGAAGCGCCCCTTCTTACGAGTGCTCGCGCCGGTGAACGCGCCCTTCTCGTAGCCGAACAGCTCCGACTCAATGAGCGTGTCGGGCAGCGCCGCGCAGCTCACCTTCACGAACGGCTTTTTCGCACGCAGCGAGTTGTAGTGAATGGCGTTGGCGATCAGTTCCTTACCGGTGCCTGACTCACCTCGAATGAGGACAGTGGTGTTCGTCTGTGCGACCTGGGCGACTTGCTCGTACATCTGCCGCGTCGGGCCGCTCGTGCCGATGATGTTCGAGAAGTCATAGCGCTCCTTCAATTCCTGACGCAGGTGGGTGTTCTCATCAACGAGCTTGCGCCGCTCGTCCTCGACGATGCGCTGGATGTTCAGCGCCTGGGCGATCATCGAGCTGACAATGCCAAGGAACTTCACGCTGCTGTCGTAGTCACGATCGGGCTGGAAGCGCAGATCGACGGCCAGTGCTCCGACGGCTGCGCGGTTGAGCGTGATCGGCACGCAGATGTAGCTCAACTCCTGCTTCGTGCTCTCCGGGCGTCGCGGCGCCAGGTTGAGAAACGCCGGCTCCTTACTGATACGTGGCACGACGATCGGCTTGCCACTCTCGACGACCCTTCCGGTGATGCCTTCGCCGATGCGAATGCGAATGTTGCGGGCACGATCCTCGAAGCCCTCAACGGCTTCGACCTGCAATTCGCCGTCACGAAGCAGCGTCACCATGCCGCGCACGACACTGTGGTGACGCATGAGCGTCACCAGCACACGCTGTAACGCAGACTTGAAATTGAGTGTGCCCGAAAGGGCCTGGCTGACCTCGAGCAAAGTCGAGAGCCGTCGCGCATCGCGCGCTCCGGCATTATCGGATCCGAGTCTGGCGGCAGGCATAAGCGTCTCCTACATTTCTGCGCGGTGATTCGACGTTCGAACCAAAGCTGTCGTCGCTCGGTGCAAGGAGCAACGCGTTTTCCCGCCAGCGCGTCTTGGGGCCTGCGGCCGATGGGATGAGCACCCCACCGTTATTGACTTTTTTGTAGTAACGAAAAGGTCACACCACGATTGTGTGGCTTTTCCGCGATCTCATTCAGTCCCTGCATTCTACCGGATCTTGACCAGAAAGCCAGCAATTGGCCGGAATCCGCGTGATTCGGCGCGTGGCGCGCGCTTTGCCATCTCCATCGCGCAAGATGACTCTCACACCGGCGCGGATTCTCCTCCCCTTGTTGTTCCTGCTCACAACATCCTCGGCACTGACAGCGCAGACGTTCGCAGACGACCCGCGGAATCACATTCGCACCACGGACAGGCGGCTGATTCGCTTGCTGCACGACGGCATGCGTGCGTCTGACACGTTTCGACGCATGGTTCATCGTCTTCGACAGTCCGACGTGATCGTGTATCTCGAATGCAGCGGCAGCGGTACTCGATCGGCAGACGGTCGCCTGACGTTCGTGTCCGCGGTCGGCGGCGTCCGCTACGTACACGTTCGCGTCGCACGTCTGGCGTCAGCGGTTGTACAGATCGCCCTCATCGGCCACGAATTGCGCCACGCCGTCGAAATCGCCGACGCACCCGGCGTGATCGATGGAGACTCCCTTGCGCGTGAGTACGAGCGGATCGGATTCCTGAACGCTCGCCAGATCGCGGGGACGTCCTACGACAGCGACGCCGCAGTGGAAGCGGGCTACCAGGTGCTGCGCGATCTGACGGGACGAGTCGGAGGTCAATCCCCAACGACCAACCACCAACTCCCAACTGCCGCGTATTAGAGGATGTAGCGCGACAGATCCTCGTTCTTGACGATGTCGGCGAGCATGCGCTCGACGTAGACCGCGTCGATCGTGATCGACTTGTCGGACAGTTCAGGCGCGCTGAACGACACTTCGTCGAGCAGGCGCTCCATGACCGTGTGCAGGCGCCTGGCTCCGATGTTTTCCGTCGCGTCGTTGACCCGTGCCGCGAAGTCGGCGAGCCGCTCGACAGCATCGGACGTGAAGGTCAACGACAAATCTTCCGTGCCGAGCAGAGCCGTGTATTGCTTGACGAGGGCGTTGCGTGGCTCGGTCAGGATGCGCACGAAGTCGTCGCGCGTGAGCGGCTCGAGCTCCACCCTGATCGGAAAGCGTCCCTGCAGCTCCGGGATCAGATCGGACGGCTTGGAGACATGGAATGCACCGGCAGCGATGAAGAGGATGTGATCCGTCTTCACCATCCCGTGCTTCGTGTTGACCGTTGTGCCCTCGACGATCGGAAGGATGTCCCTCTGCACGCCTTCGCGACTCACGTCCGGCCCGCGTCCGCCGCCACTGGCTCCGTCGCGGCTGGCAATCTTGTCGATCTCGTCAACGAAGATGATGCCGGTCTGCTCGACGCGCTGCACGGCGGTTCGACTGACCGAGTCCATGTCCACCAGTTTCGACTGCTCTTCCGCCATGAGATGGTCGAAGGCTGCGGGCACCTTCAGCCGGCGCGTCTTCGAACGGCCGCCGCCGAACATGTTGCCCATCATGTCCTTGAGGTTGACGCCAATCTCCTCGACCGATGATCCGGCGATGATCTCGAACGACGGCATCGCGGTCGCCTGGACATCGAGCTCCACGACCCGCTCATCGAGATGTCCTTCGCGCAGTTGTTCGCGCAAGCGTTCGCGCGAGCGACCCGACTGCTCTCGAACGATGGCCGGATCCTCTCCGGGCGCAGGAGGGCGCGGCGGTGGCAGCAGCAGATCGAGGAGACGATCCTCGGCCGCGGCGCGCGCCTTCTCGCGAACTTCATCGCCCTTCTCCTCGCGCACCATGTCGACGGCGAGCTCCACCAGATCGCGCACCATCGACTCGACGTCGCGGCCGACATAGCCGACCTCGGTGAACTTCGACGCTTCGACCTTGATGAACGGTGAATGCGCCAGTCGCGCGAGCCGGCGCGCGATCTCCGTCTTGCCGACACCGGTCGGCCCGATCATCAGGATGTTCTTGGGCGTGACTTCGTCAGCGATATCCGCAGACAGCCGTTGCCGACGGAGGCGATTGCGGAGGGCGATCGCCACGGCACGTTTCGCCTTGGCCTGCCCGATGACGTACTTATCGAGCTCAGCGACGATCTCGCGCGGCGTCAGGGAGCCGACGGCGGTCGTGGTTCGCTCGGGAAGTGAGATGGCCATTAGAGCTCTTCGATCGTGAGATTCGGGTTCGTATAAATGCAAATGTCAGCGGCGATTCGCATCGACTCCTCCGCGATCTGCCGCGCGGTCAGCGGGCTGTGCTTGACCAGCGCGCGCGCCGCCGCCATCGCGTACGCACCCCCCGATCCAACCGCGACGACGCCATCGTCTGGCTCGATGAGATCGCCGGTTCCCGACAGCAGAAACGTGGCCTTGCGATCGGCGACGATCAGCATCGCTTCCAGCCGACGAAGGTACCGATCGGTTCGCCAGTCGCGTGCCAATTCGACGGCTGCGCGCTCGAGGTTGCCGCGATACTGCTCCAGTTTGGATTCGAAGCGGGAGAAGAGTGCGAATGAATCGGCGGCCGAGCCGGCAAATCCCGCCAGGATCGTCTCGTTGTAAAGCCGCCGGATCTTGCGGGCGCTCTGCTTGACGACAGTCGCGCCGAGCGTGACCTGGCCGTCACCCGCAAGGACCGTGTGGTCTTTGTGGCGCAGCGCCAGAATCGTCGTTGCATGCATCATTGCAGTATATAGACTCGTCCCTGGGCTCTCCGGATTCGTGACGCTGGGAGGCAGCCTTAAGGGTGCCCGCTGTTGACCTTCGGACTGTCCTCGTCTCGTGCCGTCGGAGAGGACACCCGGCCGGACTGTTGGAAATGTCGCGTCGTTTCTGGTCAAATCCTGCGGCCGGGGACTGGCAGTAGTGTTGCTCAACAAGAGGGTATGCGCGTCAAGACTCTCCTCGTCGCAGCAGTGGTCGTCATCTCGTCGGCTGCATTCGTCGGCTCGACAGAGGGCGCTCAGCGGCAACGACGGCCAGGTGGCGAAGCGCGCTCAGGTGGCGGCGGCGAAAACCAGGGCAGCAACGGTGGTGGCGGCGGTGCTGCTCGACGTCAGGATGGTGGCGGTACCGGAGAGCGAAGCGCCGCGCCACGCAACGGAAATGGCAACGGCAACGGGAATGGTGGAGGCCGTCGAGAGTCGGGAGGCCAGCAGGCGAATTCGAGGCCGCAAGGCTATCGAGCCCCCGCAGAAGGGCAGCAGCCCGAGAGCCGCCAACAGCCCGATAGCCAACGTCAGGCACTGTCGCGCAGACCGCCTGATGCCACGACCGAGCTTCGACGAGGCACGAGCGAGCGATTCGATCAAGGTCGCGTGGGCGAGCAGCCTCGCGTTGCGGTACCGCGCCCGGTTGTGCCTTCGAATGTGAGGCGCAACAACGGCAATTGGAATGGCCACAACGGCTATCGCGTGTATTCACCGAACCACCGGACCTACAACCGCTACAACGGTTACCCGTACTACGGGTACGCGCGGCCCTATTATTACTATCCGTACTCGTTCGGCTACGGCCCGCACGGTCGTGGGTACTTCTACTTCGACCTGCATTACAACTCGCACGTGTTCTACCCGTCCACCGTGGTGCGCTACGACAACTACGGCACGTATTACGGCGACTACGGATACCCGACGGGTGAGTTGAAACTGCAGGTCCGTCCGCGCGACGCGCAGGTCTTCGTCGACGGCGCATACGCGGGAACGGTCGACGACTTCGACGGCACGTTCCAGTCTCTGCGACTCGAAGGTGGCGATTATCAGGTCGAGCTCGTGCTCCCCGGCTACGAGCCGCTCGACTTCGACGTTCGCATCACACCTGGTGAGAAGGTCACGTATCGGGCCGACCTCATTCCGGAGCAGCAACCCTAAGCTGCTCAACTCCCGATTCCCGACTCCCAAAGGGGCTCAGCTCCCTGGAAGTTGGGAATTGGGTTGGGAGTTCCCACAGCCATCCATATAATCCGCGGGTGACTACGACCACCACTTCTCCGGTCCTCGAGCGGCGGCTCGGTCCCCTCGACGCAGCGGCCATCATCGTTGCCAACGTCATCGGCGGCGGCATTCTTTTTCGATCTCCAGCGGTTGCTGCTGCGGTGCCTGACGCGCCGTGGTTTCTGCTGGCGTGGGTGGCCGGCGGCGCACTCGCATTCATGGGAGCGATGGCGTACGCAGAACTGGCAGCACTCCGCCCCAGGGCCGGTGGCGAGTATGTCTACCTGCGCGAAGCGTACGGGCCACTGGCTGGGTTCCTGACCGGGTGGACCTCGTTCGTGGCCGGGTTCAGCGGAGCGATGGCAGCGAGTGCCGTGTTCCTGATCACGACACTCGACCGATTCTTCCCGGGCATTGCGAATTCGACTCCACTCCTCGCGATCCCGATTCCGCTCACGCCGTTCGTCTTCTCCTTCTCGACGCACACGCTGGCCGCGAGCGCAGTCATCATCGTCGCCGCGTACATTCACATCCGCGGCGTCGGGCCTGGACGGCTGGCGAGCAACTTCCTCACCACGCTGAAGCTCACGGCCTTCGTCGTGTTCATCGCATTCGGGCTGACGGCGAGCACCGGGCAAAGCTCCAACCTGGCTCAATCTGCCGGACCGGTGACAGCCACGGGGTGGGTCTTTGCGCTCATTCCGGTGATGTTCACCTACTCGGGTTGGAACGCGGCTGCGTACATGGCTGAGGAGATTCGCGATCCCGGGCGCAACGTGCCACGCTCGCTCCTCCTCGGAACGGCGGTTGTCACCGTCATCTACTTGCTGATCAACGTCCTCTATCTCTACGTGATCCCGATTGGCGAGCTCGCGGGCATCCAGGGAAGCGTTCTCGACGTCGTCGCGGATCGGCTGCTCGGTGTACGCGCGGGAGACATCATGGCGGTCGTGGCGATCGTGAGCCTCGCGGCCGGCATCAACGCCTGGACATTCGCGGGACCGCGTGTCTACTTCGCGATGGCACGCGACAACGCATTCTTCAAGAGCGCCGCGCGCGTGCATCCGAAGTACAAGACGCCAGCGGCGTCCATCATTGCGCAGGCGGCATTCACAATCCTGCTGATCCTGATTGGCAGTCTCGATGCGATTGCCAACTACGTCGGCTTCGCGATCACCTTGTTTGCGGGAGCGGCCGTGGCGGCCGTCTTCGTTCTGCGGGAGAGAGACCCTGAGGCGCCGCGTCCGTTCAAGGCGTTCGGCTATCCGTGGACGCCGGCGATCTTCGTCCTCGTCAGCCTGGCGATTGTCTTGAACGCGTACTACTCAGATCCGCGAGTCACAGGAGTGGGGACGTTGATCATCCTGGCGGGCATCCCCGTCTACTACTTCTTTCAGCGGCGCAACAAATAGACCCCAACCCACCAACTGCCAATTCCCAAACGGAACTCTGTCTGTGAACGCGCCGTTTGGGAATTGGGAGTTGGATATTGGAAGTTGACTCTATTCGGTCAGCAGCTGCCGGTCGATCGTGTACTCCCCGATCTTCACCCAGTTGCGCGAGCCGTGCTTGCCGAAGACCTGGACACGCGCGTCGACGAACTCCTTGTTCTGCAGCATCTGCAGGCGCGACTGCTGACCGGTATATCCGCGCTCGGAGCGCAGGACCAGCTCGTCGCCTTTCGCGCCCGGCGCCAGCCCGTCCGGCCCGATGCCGCGCACGAAGTGCGCGTCCCACTCCTCGGGTTCGCCGACGCGCCTGAAGACGGCGTTGATCTGCACGCGAGCGATGGGTTCGGATGAGACGTTCTGCAGGCGCAGCGTGATGCTGGGAACCAGCTTGTTCTGACCGTCGACGACGCCGACGTCATACCAGCCGGTGTGAATGTCGGTAACTGCGAGGTCCTTCTCCACCTCGCGCGCTCGACACCCCGCGACAAGGAGAACGATCCCAAGGCAGATGGTCAGACGAGTGAGCATGGCGGAATTGTACATAGCCACTCTGATGAGACACCGTGGCGTCCGCCAGGTTCCGTCCGCCTCAGTATTCGCGAACCTCGACCTTCTGACGCGCCTCTTCGAGCGTCATCCGTCCGGCACGGAAGCCAGCCAGGTCACTTCCCTTCACGCGGAAGATGATCGTGCTGAAGTCGGCCATGTCGCCGGGACTCAGCGGATCGCGAGGAACGTTGTCGCGCGCGGCGACGGTGAGCCACTCGTCAGTACCGAGCGCCAGCGGCCCGCTGTTCTCGATCATCGCGTCGATGAGCGCCGACTTGACCTCGCGCGTGTACCCCTCGGCCGGGTTGTCGAGCACTCGTGCATCGACGTTCGCCGGAGGCGCGACCGCAACCTGACTGGCCGTCACCGTGCCGGCGCCGGGCGCACGCAGGGCGATCGTCGGGTTCTGCGCCTGCGCCCGCATCTCGAGCCGGCGAACGGCTTGCGCAAACTGCGGTTGATATCTCGCGTCCATCTGCGCGATCAACTGCTTCAACTCCGCAGCCACGCTCTCGAGATCCCGGTTGTCGCTGGTGATCAATGCGCGGAGCGGCCAGGTGACCGGGAGCCGGAGCATCGGCACGCCGACGTCGAAGAAGATGCCGTACCCATCGAGACGGAAACCGTGTACTTCGGGGTACCCAGCGAGCATCGGCGGGTCGGGCACAGCGGACCGCACCTGACGGAGCAGATTTTCGGCGCCAATCTTGACGGCGCTCTCGAGCGTTCCCTCCATCATCGCGATCCGTTGTCTCGCCCTCACCTGCGAGTCGTCTGTCTGTTGGGCGGCAACGGCGGTCCCCGCCAGCATCACCGCCATCCCGAGAGTCGTGATTCTCACCATAGCTATTTCCATTACACGCAAGTTGATCGTGCCTATCGACCCTGCTGCGAAACCCTGATGAGGCTGTTGATTCGATCGATCGCCTCACGCTGCTGCCGGATTTCGTTGCCGGTCACACCCTGGAACTGCCCGACTGCCTCTCGAACGGACGCCATATCGATACGTCGCTGCGCTTCGAAGTCTCGTGCCATTTCGACGGACCGGAGCGTGAACTCACGCCGCTGCCGCTCCTCGCTCTGGGCCAGGAGCGCTTCAACCTTTTGCATGATTTCTTCGTCCGACGAGGAGGACGAGGAGACGACCTGCCGGACGGGAGCCGCGGTACGAATCTGCGCAATCTCGGATTTCAACCGCGCTTCGAGCTGCGAAAGGTCGTTGCGCGAGGCGGTGCCTGTCGGCGTCGTCGTCACCGTTGCAGGCGGCGGCTGGATCGAGGCCACCTGCGGTGCGGCAGCCGGGCCGCGCGCCAGCCCGACTGACAGACCAACACCGAAAATGACGAGAGCGGCCACTGCTTGCGCCCAGGCGGGTAGCGGTGCCCGCCACCAAGGGAGCCGCGCTTCCTGAGTGGGCGGCTGCATCCGGAATCCGAGTTCCGGCATCGGAGGTGTCCACACCTCCAGGTGGCGGCGAGTCCACCCGAGACCATCCACCTCGCTCGAGCACGAGTCGCATCGAGTCAGGTGACCAGAAATGACGTCGCGCAGCTCCGGCTCGCACTCCTCGTACAAATACGCGACCAGCGCGTTCTTATCTCCACACTCGAATGTCACGCTCATGTCCGTTTCACCAGTTGAGCAATCCCCTGCCCGCGCCGCTCGAGTTGCTTCCGCAACTGCGACAGGCCTTGATACAACCGCGTCTTCACCGTGCTCAGCGGACATCCCTGCATGTCCGCAATCTCCTGAAACGTCATCCCGTGGTACTCCTTCAGGATGATGGCCGTGCGCTGCTCGTCGCTCAGCGACTTCATGGCATCCGCCACGATCGCGCTCAGCTCGCGACGGGCGACCAGATCCTCGATCGATTCCGTCGGCTGGGTCTCAGCGAGCAGTTCCGCCGGGTCGATGTCTTCCGGCATCTGCGACACCGGCGCACGCTGCTGACGGCGAATCCAGTCGCGACACAGATTCAGCGCGATCCGATACAGCCACGACGAAAATTTCGCCTGTCCCTTGAAGCCGGGCAAGGCCCGGTACGCACGGAGGAACGTGTCCTGACAGACGTCGCGCGCGTCCTCCTCCCGACCGAGAACGCGATACGCCAGGGCATAGATCGGCCGCTCCCATCTCACGATGAGCTGATTGAAGCTGTCCACGTCTCCCGACCGGGACCGGGCGACAAGCTCCTCATCAGTGCGCGTCATCAGCAAGGAACGAACAGTCCGTCTGCCTGTAAGACGGTGGCGACCGTCACACGGTCGTCTCGCGACGATCATACGGCCGTCGGCCTGCCCAGCCGCGGGCAGGCCGGCAGTCGACCTTTGCACTCTAAGTCTTTCAGGCGTTGTGGTTTAGACCATCCGGCTCGCAATCGGCGGTGTACAATAATAAATAGCGCAAGAACGAGAAACCAGTGCCCCTCAACCTGCCCACCGACGACACCTTCCTGACGACCGAGGAGGTTCTCGAATACCTCAACGTCAACCTGCGAACGGTGTATCGACTCATTAAGGCTGGCAGCATTCCCGCCGTGCGCGTGGGCCGACAGTGGCGCTTCCGCAAGCGCGACATCGACAAGTGGCTCGAGGGGCAGCGACACTCCGACACCAAAGGCACAGGCACCGCCCGCAGTCGAATCCTGCTCGTCGACGATGAGGAGAGCATTCGAAAGCTGCTCTCGAGGATGCTTGAATCCAGCTACGACGTCGAGATCGCAGCCGACGGCGACGCGGCGATCCGGCTGCTGCGCCAACCCGACGCGCACTATGACCTGCTGATCTCCGACCTGAACATGCCCGACATGGATGGCCTGACGCTGATTCGCGAAGCGCAGCGCATCAGTCCGACGCTGGCGGCGATTGTGATCACGGGCTATTCGACGGAGTCGAGCGCGATCGACGCACTCAATCTCGGAGTGGCCGGGTACCTGACGAAACCCTTCGGCACGACCCAGGTGCTCGCGGCGGCGGCCAAAGCCCTGAGCGCACGACCCGCGTGATCCAGCTTTCCGACGTCACGAAATCCTTCGGCGACCGCGTCCTGTTCGATCACGTGACGTGGCAGATCGGCGACGGCGAACGCGTGGGTCTGTGCGGCCCGAACGGCGCTGGCAAGACCACGCTCCTCAAGATCCTGGGCGGAATCGAGGAGGCCGATTCAGGCGGCGTCGTGAAGCCGGCCGGCCTCTCCATCGGCTACCTGCCGCAGGATGGCCTGAGCCACTCGGGGCGAACGGTCTTCGAGGAAGCCAGCAGTGCGTTTCAGCCGCTGCTCGATATGAAGGCGGAGATGCATGACATCGAGCACAAGCTTGGTGATGCATCGGTCCCGCAAGACGAACACGATGCGATGCTCGCGCGCTACGCAGAGCTTCAGGACCGGTTTCGGCTCGATGAAGGCTACAGCATCGACCTGCGCATCGCGTCCGTCCTGCGCGGGCTCGGATTCGGCAGCGAAGACGGCGACCGTCCGTGCGAAACATTCTCCGGCGGCTGGCAGATGCGCATCGCCCTCGCCAAACTGCTGCTAGGACGGCCACACCTGCTGCTGCTCGACGAGCCGACCAACCACCTCGATCTCGAGGCACGTAACTGGCTCGAGGAGTATCTCGGATCCTATCCATACGCCGTTATCCTCGTCTCCCACGACCGCTACTTCCTCGATGCCGTCGTCACCCGCATTACCGACGTTCACCTGCGAAAACTGACCGACTACGTCGGCAACTACAGCAAGTACGTCGAGCAGCGCGATGCCATGCTCGAACGCCTGCGCCAGGCTAAACGAGAGCAGGACGAAGAGGTGGCGCGCGTGAAGATGTTCATCGATCGCTTCCGCTATCAGGCGACCAAAGCCGCGCAGGTGCAGAGTCGCATCAAGCTACTGGAGAAGGTCGTGCCGATCGAGGTGCCGCCGGAACGGAAGCGCATTCACTTCCGTTTCCCCGCGTGCCCGAAGAGCGGCCGCACGGTGATGGAAGTGAAGGGTGCGTCGAAGGCGTATGGCGCGCTCAAGGTCTTCGAGAAAGTCGATCTTCATATCGAGCGCGGGGATCGCATCGCGCTCGTCGGACCCAACGGCGCCGGCAAATCGACTCTGATGCGTTTGCTCTCCTGCGAGGAGGCTCCAGACACCGGTCAGCGCACGCTGGGCCATCAGGTCGTGATGGAGTATTTCGCCCAGGATGAGGCCTCGCGTCTCGAGCCCACGCTGACGGTGTATGAGACGCTCGAGACCGGATCGCCGGCCGACATGGTTCCAGCAATCAGGAATCTGCTTGGCGGGTTTCTGTTTTCCGGGGACGACATCTACAAGAAAGCGGGTGTCCTGTCAGGCGGCGAACGCACACGCCTCGCTGTCGCGCGAATGCTGCTGCGGCCGTCGAACACATTGCTTCTCGACGAACCGACCAACCACCTCGATCTCGATTCGAAGGACGTGCTCCTGGATGCGCTCGAGGACTACGGCGGGACGCTCATCATCGTGTCGCACGATCGCTACTTCGTCGAAAAACTCGCGACCAAGATCATCGAGATCGGGCACGGGCAGGCGCTGGTCTACCCCGGCACCTACAAGGAATTCCTCTGGCACAAGGAACATCCACAAGAGCCGAGTCGACTCCCAACCCCCAAACACCCGACTCCCAAACAGCCAGGCCTCAAGGTCGCCAAGGCGCCGACCGGAGACCGCAGACCGGAGACTGGAGACCGAGAAGCTCGCAAGCAACAAGAAGCCGAGCGCCGCAAGAAGGACCGCGAGGCACAGGCCCTTCAGAGGCGGATTACCGACCTCGAGGGTCGGATTGCCGAACGGGAAGCGCTGGTCAAAGAGCTCGAGGCCCGGATGGCGAGCGCTGGCTTCTACGATGACAGGGAAGGTTCGAAGGAGGTCCTCGGTCGCCATCAGGCCTTGATGTGGGAAGTCGGCGACCTGATAGCCCAATGGGAAGCCTTGCAGGAGCATGCGCAGGAAGCCCAGGGTTCCTAACTAGTTGCAGCTATTCATTGTCCGAATCGTAAGTCGCTCCCTCCTAACCCTACAGAAAGCGCTGTAGACTTACAGTTTCGTAATTTCACTTGTTCTATCCCCGGCCCTATTACGCCCAAGAACCGCCGATTGGTGTGCTGATTCCAAAACTCGGCCGCGGGCATGCGCTTTGCCTTTTCTGGATCGGCTTGAGGTCTGTTCTGTGGAGCCTCGTGTGATGACCAAACCGCGTTCTCGCGTAGCGCCGCCGGCGGCTTCCGGCCGGTCTCCGTCGAGTTCTGTCCGGGAGGCAGACGGCGTGTCCACGACTCACGCACAGGGAACCAGTGATGCGTTTTTCAGACACATCGTGTCAGGAATGCGCAATGGCGTCCTCGCAATTACCCGGGAGGGACGACTCGCGTTGATCAACGACGAGGCGTATCGAATTTTCGGTGTTTCCTCTGGAGCCGACGATGTGGGTCGCCCGATCGGGGCGGTCCTGAAGGACCATCCCGACGTCGTTCGCGTGCTCACCGGTGCCTTCGATCTGCATCTGCTCCCCAACCGAGTGGAGATGCGGTTGAAGCCATCGAACAAGGTTATCGGCTACACCGTGACGTTCGTGCCGGACGATGCCGGACAGGTGGTGGGCGCGGCGATGTTCTTCAAGGACCTGACGCGCGTCGAGCAGTTGGAAGAGCGCGAACGGCTCCGGGACCGGCTTGCAGCAGTCGGTGAGATGGCGGCAGTCATCGCACACGAGGTCAAGAACCCGCTCGCGGGAATCGAAGTGATGGCCGGTCTGCTTCGTCGAAAGATTCCGGACGCACCCGATGCGCAAGCTGTGCTGAAGGACATCATCAACGAAGCCAAGATGGCCAACTCGATCGTGCAGGAAGTCCTCGACTTCGTGCGACCGATTCGGCTGCAGGTAGAACATACCGCCGTGGCTGGCGCGGTCCAGGGGGCCATCCAGCTCGCAGATACCAAGGCCCGCCGGGGCGGCGTGAACGTGTCCGTCGAGATTCCCGAAGGCCTTCCACAGATTCAGGCGGATCAGCATCAGCTCACGCAGGTCTTCACTAACCTGCTGATGAACGCATACGAGGCGATGGGAGGCTCCGGGCACGTGAGCATCACGGCCAGCCGCCTGCGACTCGAAGATGGCTCCGATCCGCGCGAGGCCGTTCTCGTGCAGGTTGCCGACGACGGCCCAGGGATTCCGCCCGATGTGGCGGAGAAAGTCTTCGACCCGTTCTTCACGACGAAGCCGCAGGGGTCGGGGCTGGGACTGGCAATCGTTCGGAAGATTGTCGACGCACATGACGGACGAATTGACCTGCGGACTGCCGTCGGTCAAGGC
>Ga0247825_10001988_pt1 | contig 13473 bp, 13 predicted proteins | sample 13C_Vanillin_Day_FD_194413 | JGI IMG/M metagenome (GOLD analysis project Ga0247825, IMG submission 194413) | Soil microbial communities from agricultural site in Penn Yan, New York, United States - 13C_Vanillin_Day48 | ecosystem: Environmental > Terrestrial > Soil > Agricultural land | place...
GAACGCGAGCGCAGCCACGTGGCCGGCGCTGCGCGTCTGGGGGAGCGACTATCCGACTTCGGACGGCACCGGCGTACGAGACTACATCCACGTCATGGACCTCGCCGCCGGCCACGTGGCTGCGCTCGCGTTCCTGGAGCGGGAAGGGCGATCGCTCACCGTCAACCTGGGCACAGGGCGAGGTTATTCGGTGCTGGAAGCGGCCAAGGCCTTCGAGCGCGCCTGCGGCCGGGGCATCCCGCTCGAGCTCGCCGGGCGCCGGCCGGGCGACGTGGCTGCGTGCTTCGCCGACGCCGGCCTCGCCGCGCGCGAGCTCGGCTGGAAGGCCCGTTTCGACCTCGATGCGATGTGCCGCGACGTGTGGCGGTGGCAGTCGGAGAATCCGCAGGGCTACGCTTGAGGGAACGATCGATGGAAATCGACTATCTCAGCGGCTTCGGCAATACGTTCGCCTCGGAGGCAGTCGCGGGCGCCCTGCCGGTGGGGCGCAATTCGCCTCAGCGCCCGCCGCGCGGGTTGTACGCCGAGGTGCTCTCCGGCACCGCGTTCACCGCGCCGCGCGCCGAGAACCGCAGCACCTGGCTCTACAAGCTCAGGCCCTCGGCCATGCACGGTCCCTACCGGCGCATTGCCGAGCGCGAGCTGCGCAGCGGGCCGTTCGACGAGATCGAGGCGGCGCCCAACCGGCTGCGCTGGAACCCCTTCCCGATTCCCGCCGATCCGGCCGACTTCATCGATGGGCTGCTGACGCTCGCCGGCTGCGGCGATCCGGCGTCGCAGGCGGGCCTCGCGGTGCACCTCTACCGCGCCAACCGCTCCATGACCCGGCGCTGCTTCTGGAACGCCGACGGCGAGATGATGTTCGTGCCGCAGCAGGGCGCGCTCGCGCTCGTCACGGAGCTGGGGAGGCTTCACGTGAGCCCGGGAGAGATCGCGCTCGTTCCGCGCGGCATGAAGTTCCGCGTCGAGCTGCCCGACGGCGGAGCGCGCGGTGCCTCGGATGCAGTCCGTGGGTCCGATGGGATCCGTGGTTACCTCTGCGAGAACTACGGCGATGCGTTCCGCCTGCCGGAGCTTGGGCCCATCGGCTCGCAGGGCCTCGCGCAGCAGCGCGACTTCAAGGCCCCCGTGGCGGCGTTCGAGGACGCCGGCGCCTGCGAGGTGGTGGCGAAATTCATGGGCGCACTGTGGGCGAGCGAGTTCGCCCATTCGCCGCTCGACGTCGTCGCCTGGCACGGCGACTACGTGCCGTACAAGTACGAGCTCGCCCGGTTCATGGCGCTCAACAGCGTGAGCTTCGATCACCCCGATCCGTCGATCTTCACCGTCCTCACGTCCCCTTCCGGCCGGCCCGGCGTCGCGAACTGCGATTTCGTGATCTTTCCGCCGCGCTGGTCGGTGGCCGAGGACACGTTCCGGCCGCCGTGGTTCCACCGCAACGTGATGAGCGAGCTGATGGGCCTGGTGCACGGGGCGTACGACGCGAAGGCCGAGGGCTTCCTGCCCGGCGGCGTGTCGCTCCACAACTGCATGTCGGCGCACGGACCCGACCTCGCCTCGTTCGAGAAGGCGGTGGCGGCGCAGCTCAGCCCACAGCGGATCGAGGACACGCTCGCGTTCATGTGGGAATCGCGCTACGTGCTTTGCCCCACCCCCGCCGCCATGAGCGCCCCGGAGCTGCAGCAGGACTACGACCGGGTCTGGGACGGGTTCGCCAAACGCTACAGCGGCGTGTGAAAGTCCTCACGCCGCGCGCTTCTGTCATTCCCGCACGAGCCGTGTGAAATCTCTCATAACGATTGCCGGCCCGGCGCCGGAAACTCGGCAGTTGTGACCGGGGGCACCATGGATTCGAGTTGGCAAGGCACCGTCCTTCTCGCCGATCTGCGCCGGGACGCGTCCAGGCTCTACGCGAGCGCCGGACCCACCAAGGCGTTGCAGGCGATCCAGCATTGCGTGTCGCTCCTCGAGAAGGCCGCCTGGGAGGGCGGCGCCACGTTCGTGCGGGCGACCGGCGACGAGGTGATGGCGCTCTTCCCGGCGCCGGCGGCGGCCGCCGACGCCGCCTCCGCCATGCAGATCGCCACCGAGGCGCTCCCCACGGTCGGCAACACCAAGCTCGGCGTGCGCATCGCCTTCCAGTCGGGACCGGTGGTGGTGCGTAACGGCGACGTGCTCGGGGACACGGTCAGCATGACCTCCCGCCTCATCGAGGAGGCGCAGAAAGAGCAGATCATCACCTCGCGCGACACCGCCGCGGTCCTGGGGCACAGCTATCGCAACCGCATGCGCACGGTGCGTCCGTCGCAGGCGCTCGACCCGGTAAGCTCGCTCGGCCTGTGCGAATTCGTCTGGCGCGTGAACGAAAACACCACGCGCCTCGACGCCGCGATGACGAAGCCCCCGCGCCACGAGTCGCTGCGCCTGCAATACGGCATCACCGAGGTCATCGCCAAGGGCGAGCACAATCCCGTGAGCCTCGGCCGCGACTTCCAGTGCGCGGTCATCATCCTCGACGACCTCGCCTCGCGCCGCCACTGCACCATCGAGCAGCGCGGCGGTGAATTCGTCCTCATCGACCACAGCACCAACGGCACCTACGTCACGGAGGAAGGCGACGCCGAAATCCGGCTGCAGCAGGCGAGCTTCACCCTGCGCAAGCACGGCTGGCTCGCGTTCGGGCAACCTCGCGCCCGCACCGACCAGGTCGTCGAGTACTTCTGCGCTTGATTCGCCGAGTCTGACCCTGCGTCGCCTCGGGGCGACTCCTGCGGTCCATTCCTTACAAGCAATCGAACGGTAAGATGCGCGCGTGCGCCTCCGATTTGCCCTGCCTGCCCTCGCCTGCGTGCTGCTACTCGCCTTCGGCTTCTACCTGCAGTACGGCCGGGGCCTCGAGCCTTGCCCGCTTTGCCTCCTGCAGCGGGGCTTCTTCATGGCCGTGGCGGCGGTATGCGCCGTCGCCGCCCTGCATGGGCCGGGACGACGCGCCAGCCTGGTCTACGGCCTTCTAGGCGCGTTCTTTGCTGTAGGCGGAGGGGCGGTTGCCGCGCGCCAGGTCTGGCTCCAACACTTGCCGCCCGACAAAGTGCCGCAATGCGGACCGGATCTCTTCTTCATGATGGAGAATTTTCCCCTCTCGCGCACCTTGAAGACCCTGATCTCGGGCACCGGCGAATGCGCAGCCGTCGACTGGACGTTCCTGCGCCTGTCGATCGCCGAGTGGTCGCTCGCGTGCTTCGCCGGACTTTTCCTCTATAGCCTCTGGGTGGCCTGGCCAAGGAGCCGCGTCCGTTGAGAAACTACAGCACGCGTAAGCAGGTGCTGGTTACCGGCGGCGCCGGGTTCGTCGGCTCGCACCTCTGCGACCGGCTCCTCGCCCAGGGCCACGACGTCCTGTGCGTGGACAACTTCTTCACCGGGGTGAAGGACAACATCGCCCACCTCGTCGGCGAGCCCCGCTTCGAGCTGATGCGCCACGACGTCACCTTCCCGCTGCACGTGGAGGTGGATGAGATCTACAACCTCGCCTGTCCCGCAGCCCCGGTTCACTACCAGTTCGATCCCGTCCAGACGGCGAAGACCAGCGTGCACGGCGCCATCAACATGCTCGGGCTCGCCAAGCGGGTAAAGGCGAAGATCCTGCAGGCCTCGACGAGCGAGGTGTACGGCGACCCGAACGTCCACCCGCAGACCGAGGACTACTGGGGCAATGTCAACCCGATCGGTACGCGCTCGTGCTACGACGAAGGCAAGCGCTGCGCCGAGACACTGTTTTTCGACTACCACCGCCAGCACAAGCTGCGCATCAAGGTGGCGCGCATCTTCAACACCTACGGTCCCCGCATGCACCCGAACGATGGCCGCGTCGTGTCCAACTTCATCGTGCAGGCGCTGCGGGGCGAGCCGATCACGATCTACGGCCGGGGAGAGCAGACCCGCTCGTTCTGCTACGTCGACGACCTGGTCGAGGCCCTGGTGCGTCTGATGGCGAGCGGCGAGCCGTTCACCGGACCGGTAAACCTGGGCAACCCCGCGGAGTTCACCATCCTGGAGCTCGCCCGCATGGTGCTCGAGCTGACCGGATCGAAATCCGAGCTGGTGTACAAGCCGCTGCCGGAGGACGACCCCCTGCAGCGCAGGCCCGACATCACGCTCGCGGCGCGGGAGCTCGGCTGGAAGCCGACCGTGCCCGTGCGCGAGGGCCTGCGCCGCACGATCGATTACTTCAAGGGGCGAAGCGAAGTGGCGGGCGCTCAGCCGGTCCGGCGCCCCACGATAGCGGCCGCTTCGGGCAGGGCCTCGCGGTAGACCTCGCCGAGAAGGATCAGCGTCGGTGCGCCCGAGGTGGACAGCCCGGGCAGTTCCTGCAGCGTGGCGTACTGGACGCGCACTCCGGGGAGCGAGGCATCCGCCACGAGCGCGACCGGCGTGTTGGCCGGCTTCCCAGCCGCCATCAGCGCTGCCGCGATCGCCGGCGCTTCGCCGGCGCCCATGTACACCGCGGCGGTGTCGGCGGCGAGCGCGGAGGCGATCCAGCCGCTCTCGCGCTCGCCTGCTGCCACGCGTGGCGTGACGAAAGCAACCGTGCGCGCCGCACCGCGCCGGGTGAGCGAGATACGCAGATCGGCGCTTGCCGCCAGCGCCGCGGTCACGCCGGGGACGACCACGACCGGAATGCCCCGCGCCTGCAGGTAGGTGATCTCCTCGTGCGCGCGCGCGAAAAGCATCGGGTCGCCGCCCTTGAGCCGCACCACCACGCAGTGCGCACGCGCCGCGTCCGCGAGCCGCTTGTTGATGAAGCGCTGCGCGGTGGCGTGCCGGCCGCAACGCTTGCCGACCGCGATCTTCTCTGCCTTGGAAGCAAGTCGCAGCACTTCCTCGGCAATGAGCGCATCGTGGAAAACCACTTCGGCCTCGCCGAGCAGCCGGGCCGCGCGCACCGTGAGGAGGTCGGCTGCGCCCGGCCCGGCGCCGACGAGGTAGACGGTGCCGCTCATCGCACGAGGCCAGCCGCGACGGTATGGTTGGTCGCCTCGTCGATGAGGATCAGCGCGCCCGTGGCGCGCACGCGGTCGTAGGGATCGACGAAAAGCGGCGCATGCAGCGCGAGCCGCGCCTGGCCGATGTCGTTCAACTGCAGCGCCTCGCCGCTCACTTTCGCCAAAATGCGGCGGGCGGACTGCTGGACGAGGTAGCGCCCGCCCGGGCGAAGCGGCTCGTGAGCAAGCCACACCAGCGTCACGTCGAGCGCACGCGTTTGGAGGGGCGGCTGCCCCGCATCGGCGATCAGGTCGCCGCGTGCGATGTCGATATCGTCGGCGAGCACCAGGTTCACCGAGTCGCCCGCCACGGCGATGTCGCGCTCCGTGCCGTGCGCCAGGATCTTGCGCACCGCCGTGCGCCTTCCCGCGGGAAGCACCTTGACCGGCGCGCCGGCGAGGATGCATCCGGACTCGATGCGCCCCATGTAGCTGCGCGGCTCGCCGGCGAACGGCCGCGATACGAGCTGCACCGGGAAGCGGAAGGGGCCGCCAGCGGCCTGCTCGGCCCCCGCCTGGAAGCTCTCCAGGCGCTCGAGCAGCGTCGGGCCCTGGTACCAGCCGAGCGCCTCGCCGCGCTCGACCACCATGTCGCCGCGCAACGCGCTGCCCGGGATCGCTTCGAGCCCGTCGAGCTCGAGGCTGCGCAAGGCGTCCTGCGAATAGCCGACGAGGTCCATCTTGTTGACGAAGGCGACCGCCTGGCGGATGCCGAGGAGGCGCGCGATCTCCAGGTGCCGGCGCGTCTGGGGAAGCAGGCCCTTGGTGACGTCGACCAGCAGCACGATGGCGTCGGCGTTGCTCGCGCCGGTCGCCATGTTGCGCGTGTACTGCTCGTGTCCGGGGGAGTCGGCGATGATGAACTTGCGCTTCGGCGTCGCGAAATAGCGGTAGGCGACATCGATGGTGATGCCCTGCTCGCGCTCGGCCTCGAGCCCGTCGGTGATGAGCGAGAGGTCGAGACCCTCGGCGCCGCGGCGCTGCGACGCGCGCTCCACTGCCGCGAGCTGGTCCTCCTGGATCGCGCGCGCGTCGTACAGCAGCCGCCCGATCAGCGTGCTCTTGCCGTCGTCGACGCTTCCCGCGGTGGCGAACCGGAGCGGCTGCATCTAGAAGTAGCCTTCCTTCTTGCGCCGCTCCATGGACGCCTCGGAGGTCTGGTCGTCCATGCGGGTCGCGCCACGTTCCGTGAGCCGGGCCACCATCGTCTCTTCGATAATTGCTTCCACGGTAGAAGCTTCCGATTCGACGGGGCAGGTGCAGCTGATGTCGCCCACCGTGCGAAAGCGCACCGAGACGTCCTCGATGATCTCGCCGGCGCGGGCCGGGGTGAGCGCCGTGACGGGCACGACGAGGCCGCGGCGGCGCACCACCGGACGCCGGTGCGCGTAGTAGATCGAGGGCACTTCGAGCCGCTCGCGCGCGATGTACTGCCACACGTCGAGCTCGGTCCAGTTGCTGATCGGAAAGACGCGCACATGCTCGCCCGGGTTCACGCGCGCGTTGTAGAGGCTCCACAGCTCGGGCCGCTGGTTGCGCGGATCCCATTGCCCGAGCTCGTCGCGGAAGGAGAACACGCGCTCCTTGGCGCGCGCCTTCTCTTCGTCGCGGCGCGCCCCGCCGATTGCGGCGTCGAAGGCGAACTCGGCGATTGCTTCCAGCAGGGTGACCGACTGGGCGGCGTTGCGGCTCTGGTTCTCCGCGCCGAGCCTCACCGTGCCGCGGCCGATCGAATCCTCGAGCGAGCGCACGATGAGCCGCTCGCCGAGCTCGGCGGCGCGCCGGTCGCGGAACTCGATCACCTCGGGATAGTTGTGACCCGTGTCGATGTGCAGCAGCGGAAACGGGAACCTTCCGGGGCGGAAGGCCTTCTCCGCGAGGCGCAGCAGGCAGATCGAGTCCTTGCCGCCGGAGAAGAACAGCACCGGGTTCTGGCACTGGCCCGCGACCTCGCGCAGGATGTAGATCGCCTCGGACTCGAGCCAGTCGAGATGGGTGCGCTCAGCCAGCATGGACTTTGGCCTCCAGCCTGACCCCATGCAGCCCGCACTCCTTCTTGTCCGCGGATTCCCACCACCAGCGCCCGGCGCGCAGCTCCTCGTGCGGCAACACCGGGCGCGTGCAGGGCGCGCAGCCGATCGAGCGATAGCCCTGATCGTAGAGCCGGTTGTATGGCACGGCGTTGGCGCGGATGTAGTCCCAGACCTGGGTCTCGCTCCATTGCGCCAGGGGGTTGAATTTTTCCAGCCCGTTGATGGCGTCGAATTCGCGAGTTGCAAGGTGCGAGCGGGTATCGGCATCCTTGCGCTGCCCGGTGATCCAGGCGCGCTTGCCCGCAAGGGCGCGCTTGAGCGGCTGCACCTTGCGGATCTCGCAGCAGCGCTGGCGCAGCTCGAGCTCGCCGTAGAACGCGTCGCGGCCGTGCCGGCTCACGTAGCTCGCCACCGCGTCGGCATCGGGCGTATATACCCGGACCGAAATCCGATAGTGCTTCTTGATGGTGGAAATCAGTTCCAGGGTGTCGGCATGCAATCGCCCTGTGTCGAGGACGAAGACCTCGATCGGCAGGCCGGCGCGCGCGATGGCATCGGTGAGCACCATGTCCTCGGCGGACAGGCTGCTCGCGAGCGTGGCCGGCGAGAACTGCGCCGCGATGTCGGAGAGCAGGGCCTTGAGCATGCGTCAGTCCCGCTGGTAGGAAACCGAGAAAGTCTCGAAGGCGGACAGCGCCCCGGCCGGGTCCTCGCCTTCGCGCAGCTCGAACGCGTCAAAGCCCACCCGCTCCATGTAGTAGAGGTGGTCGCGCGTGATGTGGCCGACCGCGCGCAGCTCGCCCCGGTAGCCGTAGCGGGTGCGCAGCAGCTTCGCGATCGAGTAGCCGCGTCCGTCGCCGAACTTGGGAAAGCTCACCTCGACCCGCGCCGCACCCGCGAGCGCGTGCGCCACCGCGGCCGGGTCGTCGCCGGGCTCGAGGCGGATGACGCCTGCCTCAGGCGAGGGCGCGCGCTCTTGAACGATCCGCCGCTCTTTGATGAGCGTTGCCATAGACGCTTTCCTTGAAGGGCTCGATGCCGATGCGATGCACCACGTCGACGAAGCGCTCGGCTTCGCTGTCGCGGCGCTCGAGGTAGCACCCGATCAGCTTCTCGATGACGGCGGGGACCTCGGCGCGTGCGAAGGAGGGTCCGAGCACCCGTCCCAGCGATGCCTTTGCACCGAGGCGGGTTTCGCCCTGGTTGCCGCCGATCTCGACCTGGTACCACTCCTCGCCGTTCTTGTCGACGCCGAGGATGCCGATGTGGCCGACGTGGTGGTGGCCGCAGGCGTTCATGCAGCCCGAGATGTTGAGGTCGAGCTCGCCGATGTCGTGCAGGTAGTCGAGCTCGTCGAAGCGCTCCTGGATCGCCTCCGCGACGGGGATGGACTTGGCGTTGGCGAGCGCGCAGAAGTCGCCGCCGGGGCAGGCGATGATGTTGGTGAGCAGCCCGATGTTCGGCGTGGCAAGGGCGAGCTCGCGCGCCTCGTGCCACAGCGCCGGCAGGTCGCGGCTGCGCACGTCGGCGAGGATCAGGTTCTGCTCGTGCGACACGCGCAGCTCGCCGAAGGAGTAGCGCTCGGCCAGATCGGCGATCGCCTCCATCTGGTCGCTGGTGACGTCGCCGGGGGGCACGCCGGTTTTCTTGAGCGACAGCGTCACCGCGGCGTAGCCGCGCACCTTGTGTCCGTGCACGTTGCGCTTCGCCCAGTTGGCGAAGCCGGGGCCCGCAACGGGATCCACCGGGTCCAGCTTTTCATGCTGCGGACGCGTAAAGCGGCTCTCGATGCGCCGCACGTCGTCCTCGGTCAGCGTCGCGGCGCTGTCCCTGCACTGCGCCCACTCGGCTTCGACCTCGTCGCGGAACTTCTCCGGGCCGCGGTCCTTCACCAGGATCTTGATGCGTGCCTTGTGGATGTTGTCGCGCCGGCCGTAGCGGTTGTAGACGCGCAGGATCGCCTCGAGGTAGGTCAGGAGGTGCGGCCAGGGCAGGAACTCGCGGATCACGTGGCCGAGGATCGGCGTGCGGCCCAGTCCCCCTCCGACAATGACGCGAAAACCGATTTCGCCTTTCAAGTCTCTTACTGCATGAAGGCCGATGTCGTGCGTAAAGGTCGCGGCGCGGTCATGGACGGCGCCGTTCACCGCGATCTTGAACTTGCGCGGCAGATAGCTGAATTCCGGGTGGAAAGTCGACCACTGCCGGATGATCTCGCACCACGCGAAGGAGTCGACGATCTCGTCGGGCGCGATGCCGGCGAAATGGTCGGTGGTGATGTTGCGGATGCAGTTGCCGGAAGTCTGGATGGCGTGCATCTGCACCGTCGCCAGCTCGGCGAGGATCTCCGGCACCTCTTCCAGGCGCGGCCAGTTGAGCTGCATGTTCTGGCGGGTGGAGAAATGGCCGTAGCCGCGGTCGTAGCGGCGCGCGATTTGCGCGAGCTTGCGAAGCTGGCGCGAGGACAGCAGCCCGTAGGGGATGGCGATGCGCAGCATCGGCGCGAAGCGCTGGATGTACAGGCCGTTCCTGAGCCGCAGGGCGCGGAACTCCTCCTCGGTGAGCTGGCCAGCCAGGAAGCGGCGCGTCTGATCGCGGAACTGCGCCACGCGCTCGTCCACGATCCTCTGGTCGACCGGGTCGTAGGTGTACATATCAGGCTGCCAGGGGCGCCCCGCGGCGCCGGCGGAAAAACGCCACCAGGAGATAGAGGTCGAGCAGCACCGCCGCCGCCATGGCGCTGTAGGCGGCCGGGCTTTGCGCGAGCTTGAGGCTCATCAGCGCACGCGACAGCCCGAAGCCGACGACCCATACGTCGAAGCTCATGCAGACGCGGCGGAAGCTCTCGGCGTCCATGCGCCGGATGACGTAGGCGCCGAGCGGAATGCCTACCAGCACGCTCGGCACGATCCAGGATCCGACGCGGAGCGCCTCGGCGGTGAAGAGCCCGAGCTGGTAGTAGGCAAAGGCGGTCAGGCAGGACTCGGCCACCCGGATGAGCGCCAGCCCGGCGCGGAATTCCTGCTTCACCAGCCCCTGATTGTTGAAGAGCAGCGCAAGCGGCGGGCCCGAGATCGTGGTCACCGAGTAGAGAAAGCCCAGCCCGGCGCCGAATGGAACGCCCAGCAGCCGCTCGGCACGGATCGGACGGCGCACGCCTGCTGCCTGAAACAGGATGAGCGGCAGCAGCAGGCAGTAGGTGGCGAGCTTGAGCCAGTCCGGATGGATCGATGCAAGGAGGTAACTGCCGAGCGCGACGCCCGGCAGCAGGCCGACGATGATCGGCATGACCCGGCGCCATACGGTCCGCAGCGCGCTCCAGTTGATGGCAAGCACGTACAGGTTGATGCACACCTCGATCAGCACGAGGGCCGGGTTGAGCACCCGGTTGGCGAAGAACACGAGCCCCACCGGTACGGTGAGGGAAGAAAAGCCATAGCCGAGCGCGCCGTTGACAAACGCGGCAAGAAAGGTGATCGCGACCAGCGCGAGGACGCCCCCCGAGAGCTCCATGCGGGAATCGTAGGGCCGCGCGTTATATCTACAAAGACTATTGTGTTAGCATGTTATGCAGATTCGGTTATATGGCTCGCAACGTGAATTCAGTCACATGAAGCTGCAGCAGCTGCGCTATCTCACCGAAATCGCCCGCCGGGGCCTCAACGTGTCCGAGGCGGCCGACGCATTGCATACGTCACAGCCGGGAGTCTCGAAGCAGATCCGCGCGCTGGAGGAGGAGCTGGGCGTCGACGTCTTCGTGCGCCACGGCAAGCGCCTGGTGTCGGTCACCGAGCCGGGCAAGGCCGTGATCGCCATCGCCGAGCGCATCCTCGCGGAGGCGAACAACCTGCGCCGCGCGGGCGAGGAGTTCGCCAACGAGAAGCTGGGCACCCTGACCATCGCCGCCACGCACACCCAGGCGCGCTACGCCCTGCCGCGGGCGGTGGCGCAATTCAAGAAAAAGTATCCGAGCGTCCAGCTCTGCATCCATCAGGGCAACCCGACGCAGATCTGCGAGCAGGTGCTCGCCGGCGGCGCCGACCTCTGCGTCGCCACCGAGGCGATCGCGCTCTACCCGGAGCTCGTGTCGCTGCCGGTCTACCAGTGGAACCGCTGCGTCGTCGTGCCGCCCAAGCACCCGCTGCTCAAGGTGAGCCCGTTCACGCTCGAGGCGCTCGCGCAGTTCCCAATCGTGACCTACGACTTCGCCTTCGCCAACCGCTCGCTGGTGCAGAAGGCCTTCGAGCAGCGCGGCCTCGCGCCGAACATCGTGCTCACGGCGCTCGACTCGGACGTGATCAAGACCTACGTCGAGCTCGGCCTGGGCGTCGGGATCCTCGCCAAGATGGCGTTCGACCCGAAGCGCGACGACCACCTGCGCGCCATCGACGCGAGCCATCTTTTCGAATCGAGCACCACGCGCCTGGGGATCAAGCGCGGCGCGTATCTGCGCCGCTACGCCTACGAGTTCATCGAGATGTTCGCTCCGCAGCTGCCGCGCACGGTCGTCGAGCGCGCCGTCACCGGCGAGGAAGGCTCGCGCTACGAGCTGTAATTGGAGCTAATTCGGGGTCAGGGTCGTAATTATTCGGACACGCGAAGCTTAAGAATAATTACGACCCTGACCCCGAATTACGCGCGAGCTATGAGTGCTTGCCGATGAACTCGCGCACCCGCGGATAGATCGCCTCGCGCCAGCGGCGGCCGGAAAAAATCCCGTAATGGCCCACGCCGGGGGCGAGGAAATGGCTGCGCCGCTCGCGCGGGATGTTGAGGCACAGGGCATGGGCGGCCTCGGTTTGCCCGTTACCCGAGATGTCGTCCAGCTCGCCTTCGACCGTGAGCAGCGCCGTCTCGCGGATCGCCTGGGGCCGCACCAGCTCGCCGCGCACGAACATGCGCCCTTTGGGCAGCGCGAAGTCCTGGAACACCGCCCTGATCGTGTCGAGGTAGTACTCGGCCGGCAGGTCGAGCACAGCGTTGTACTCGTCGTAGAAGCGCCGGTGCGCTTCGGCCGAGTCGCCGTCGCCCTGCAGCAGGTGGTGGTAGTAGTCCCAGTGCGCGATGAGGTGGCGGTCGGGGTTCATCGCCACGAAGCCCATGTGCTGGAGAAAGCCGGGATACACAAGGCGCATGTAGCCGGGATACTTCGGCGGCACGCGGTGGATCACGTTCTGCTGGAACCACGAGAACGGCTTCTGCTGCGCGAGGTTGTTCACCGCGGTGGGGCTGCGCCGGGCGTCGATCGGGCCGCCCATCATGGTCATCGAGCGGGGCTGCGCTTCGCCTCTTGCGGCCATGAGAGCGACGGCGGCAAGCACCGGGACGGTCGGCTGGCACACCGAGATCACGTGAAGCTGCGGCGAGAGAGCGGTGATCCACTCGCGCACATAGTCGACGTAGTCGTCGAGGTGAAATGGCCCTTGGGTGAGCGGCACCATGCGCGCATCGACCCAGTCGCTGAGCCATACTTCGTGGTCGATGAGCAGCGCGCGCACCGTGTCGCGCAGGAGCGTGGCGTGGTGTCCGGAAAGCGGGGCCACGACCAGCACCTTGCGCGGCTTCGGCACCGCCTGGCGGAAGTGGATCAGCCGGCAGAACGGCTTTTCGAGCACCACCTCGGGACGCGCTTCGTCGAGGTTCCAGCGCGGCTTCTCGTAGCGGTCGGTCACGCGCAGGAACAGATCGCTCGACGCAGCGAAGCGCCGCGACATCGGATGGTGCGCGAGCGGGCTGAACGGATGGCCGAACCAGCCGTGCGCGAGCTCGGCCAGGTACCGCAGCGGCACGAGCGCCAGATGTTGCGCCTCATATAACGAATAGAGCATCGATTCGGTTATAACAGAATTGCCGCAGTGCCGCATGGTGATAGTCCGCGCTCCCGCGCGGTATGCTGGGCCGTGCGTAAGCTGTTTCGCCTATTCGCTTTTCTCGCGGTCTTGGCGGCGGCAATCGTCCTCCTCGGGTACGTTTATCTGCGCCAGTCGCTGCCGCAGCTCGAGGCCGAGATTCCGGTCGCGGGAATCGGCGCGGCGGTCGAGATCCTGCGCGATGCCTACGGCGTGCCGCATATCTTTGCCGCCTCGGAGCGCGACGCGCAGTTCGCGCTCGGCTTCGTGCACGCGCAGGACCGGCTATGGCAGCTCGAGATGAACCGGCGCATCGGCGCCGGTCGCTTGTCCGAGGTGATCGGCCGAGGCGGCCTTGAAACCGACCGCTTCATGCGCACTCTGGGCCTGCGCCGCGCGGCGCAGGCGAATCACGCGCACCTCGACGCCGACACCCGCGGAACGCTCGAGGCCTACGCGGCCGGCGTGAATGCATTGCTCGCAACGCGGCCGGTGCTGCCGCCCGAGTTCCTGCTTCTGCGGGTGCGTCCCGAGCCATGGGGCGCGATC
>Ga0247825_10001989_pt1 | contig 13466 bp, 12 predicted proteins | sample 13C_Vanillin_Day_FD_194413 | JGI IMG/M metagenome (GOLD analysis project Ga0247825, IMG submission 194413) | Soil microbial communities from agricultural site in Penn Yan, New York, United States - 13C_Vanillin_Day48 | ecosystem: Environmental > Terrestrial > Soil > Agricultural land | place...
TTCCGCGCGCCGTAATCCCTTATCTGATAAGACCTATAGTTAATTTCCGCTCCGCCGACAACGGTTCAGGCGTGGGCCGGGAGGCCTCCATGCTCGCCGAGACGTGGCGGCGGGCCGTAGTCGGGATCGAAACCAGCGACCCGGATCGGACTTCCGATCAGCCGGAAGTCACCGGCCGTGGCAATCACCTCGGGTGTCGCCGCCAGCGCGTCGGGCAGCGAACGGACCGCGGCCGCAGGGACTCCCACCGGACGAAGCCGGAATTCCCAGCCCGTCGCCGTGTCGGTGGCCAGAGCCGCGGTCACGACAGCAAGGACCTCTTCGCGCCGTTCTGCTCGTTCCGCCATCGTGGGGAAACCCTCGATGGCGGCTTCGGCGGCGAACTTTCGCCAGAACCCGTCATGCGTGATGAATAGAGCAAGATGCCCTTCAGCCGTCGGAAAAAGCTGGGCCGGAACGTAATAAGAGTGTGCACCGAACGGCATTCGACGCGGCTCGGTGCCTTCGTTGAGATACGCCGACGCGCGGTAGTTGAGCTGGGAAAGCATGACGTCGCGCAGGGACACCTCCACCTGTCCCCCGCGTCCGGAAATGATCTGGGCGAGCAAACCCAGCGCGGCTGTCAGCCCAGTGGAGTTGTCGGCCGCGGAGTACCCGGGCAACGTGGGCGGTCCGTCCGGATCTCCAGTCAGCGCGGCGACACCTGTGACGGCTTGAATCACGTAGTCGAAGGCTGGGGCGTCGCCCGCTTCCAGACCATAACCGGTGAGCGCGACACAGACGATCTTGTCATTCCATCGGCGGAGCGCGTCGTAGGTCAGGCCGTACCGATCAATGGCGGAGGGCTTCAAATTGACCAGCAGAGCGTGTGATTCGGACACGAGTTCACCGAGGCGGTTCTGCCCCTCTTCGGTCGTCAGGTCGACGCAGATGCTCCGCTTTCCCCGGTTGAGGCTGGCGAAGTAGGCGTCGCTCACCTGCCGTGAGAGGTCTCCGGTCGGTGGTTCGATCTTGATGACCTCTGCCCCGAGGTCGGCGAGCATCATGGTGGCGTACGGGCCCGCCAGGATGTGCCCGACCTCGAGGACTCGGATGCCCGCCAAGGGCCCGGACCCCGTCACCTCCTCGGAAGTCACCGGAGCTCCTTGACGAGCTCGGCGACGACCTCCCGGGTGCGACGCTTCGATGCGATCAGTTCGTCACGGTTGTTGCCGATCGGAAGCAGCCGCATCGACAGGTCGGTGACGCCAGCGTCTGCATAGCGACGGAATCCCGCCAGGAGGGCCTCTTCGTCTCCCGCCACGCACAGGTCACCGATGTCTTCGGCGTCGCCGTATCCCAGCAGCCGCTGATAGTTGGGCGAAATCTCGGCCTCACCGAGTATCCGATTGGCGCGCTCGCGCGCGGTGTCGACCTCCGACGGCGCACACAGGCAGACCGGGACACCCGCGATGATGCGCGGAGCCGGACGCCCGACGTTGTCGGCCGCCTTAGTGATACGCGGGACGACATGGTCAGCGACCGCGCGCTCGTCGGCCATCCACAGGATGGTCCCATCGGTTCGTTCGCCAGCTAGTGTCAGCATGACCGGACCGAGGGCGGCCACGAGAACCGGCATCGGCGCCACGGGTCCGATCTCGAGCGGGTTGTGCACGGTGAAGGTGGCGTTCTCGACGTCGACCGGGCCCGGCGCGAGGAGCGCGGCATCCAGTACATCGAGATAGTCACGGGTGAACCTGGCGGGCTTCTCGTAAGGCAGCCCGAGCATGTCCTGCACGATCCAGTGGTGCGACGGACCGACTCCGAGCGCCAGCCGGCCCCCGGTTGCTGCGTGCGCCGACAGAGCCTGCCGCGCCAGCGCGACGGGATGTTGCGCCTGCAACGGCACCACGGCGGTGCCGATCTCGATGCGCGACGTCCGCATCCCCATTAACGCCACGGCCACCAGCGCGTCGAAGTCGGTGGGCACCTGCGGAACCCAGACGGAATCCAATTCCGCACTCTCCGCCCACTCGACGTCGTCCAGCATTCGGGCGACCTTCCGCGCGGAGTCACCTCGCTCGGGCCCGATCATCACTCCGATACGCACTGTTCCTCCAGGTCCGAAATCCATGTCTCTTACGTGGCCGGACGGCCGACGCGGTGTTCTGCCTTTTCACAGTTCTATGCGCGAAAAGGTCAAGAAGGGGTCGGTGTGCCGGTCAGTGCGCGCACTCCGGACACCAGGTCGTCGAGGGAGGTGCTGGTGGGGAACACCGCTGCCGCGCCGGCGGCCAGCAGGCGTGGAACATCCTCCTGCGGGATCGTTCCGCCGACGATCACCGCGATGTCGCCGGCGTCGGCAGCGCGCAGCGCATCGACCGTCCTGGCGGTCAGCGCCAGATGGGCGCCGGAGAGGATGCTGAGGCCGACGACGGCGACGTCCTCTTGGAGGGCGATCGACACAATGTCCTCCACCCTCTTGCGAATGCCTGTGTAGATGACCTCGAAGCCGGCGTCTCGGAGGGCGCGGGCCACGATCTTGGCGCCCCGATCATGCCCGTCCAGACCGGGCTTGGCGACGAGTACGCGGGCGCTCATCAGAACACCACCGGCTGCTGGAACTCGCCCCAGACGGCTTTGAGCGCGGACACCATCTCGCCGACGGTGCAGTAGGCGTTGGCGCAGTCAATCAACGGGTGCATGAGGTTCTCGGTTCCTTCCGCGGCGCGGGACAAAGCGGTGAGGCAGGCATTGACCGCCTCGGGGTCACGTTCGGACTTGACTTTCGCAAGTCGCTTCAACTGCAGTTCACGCCCTTCGGCGTCCAGTTCGTATGTCGAGATCTCGGGGGGCGGCTCCTGGGAGACGAACCGGTTGACGCCCACCACCGGGCGTTCACCGGATTCGACGTCCTTGTGCAGTTGGTACGCCTCGTCTGCGATGAGGCCCTGCAGGTATCCGTCCTCGATGGCACGAACCATGCCGCCGTGCTGCTCCAGATCGTCCATGATTTCGATCAGACGGGTTTCGGTGGCATCGGTGAGCGCTTCGACGAAGTATGAGCCGCCGAGCGGATCCGCGACACGAGTCACACCGGTTTCGTAGGCAAGGATCTGCTGGGTCCGCAGGGCCAGGGTCGCCGACTCCTCGCTCGGCAGTGCGAACGGCTCGTCCCACGCCGCGGTGAACATCGACTGCACCCCGCCGAGCACGGATGCCATCGACTCGTACGCCACGCGCACGAGGTTGTTCTGAGCTTGGGGGGCATAGAGAGACGCGCCGCCGGCGACACAACCGAAGCGGAACATCGACGCCTTGTCCGTCGTCGCACCGTAGCGTTCCCGCACGATCGTGGCCCACCGACGGCGTCCCGCCCGGTATTTGGCAATCTCCTCGAAGAAATCGCCGTGGGTATAGAAGAAGAACGAGATCTGCGGCGCGAACTCGTCGATAGTCATCCGGCCGCGCTCGACCACCGTGTCGCAGTAGGTGACCCCGTCGGCGAGAGTGAAGGCCATCTCCTGCACCGCGGTGGCGCCGGCGTCGCGGAAATGGGCACCGGCGACCGAGATCGCATTGAACCTCGGGACCTCGGCCGCACAGAACTCGATAGTGTCGGCGATCAACCGTAGGGACGGATCCGGCGGCCAGATCCAGGTGCCGCGGGAGGCGTACTCCTTCAGGATGTCGTTCTGAATAGTGCCCGTAAGCTTCGCCCGCGGCACGCCCGCGCGTTCAGCCGCGGCGACATAGAACGCCAGCAGGATCGCCGCCGTCCCGTTGATGGTGAAGCTGGTACTGATCTTGTCGAGCGGAATCCCGTCGAACAGGACCTCTGCGTCGGCGAGTGTGTCGACCGCGACACCGACCCGGCCCACTTCCTCCGTGACTTCGGGGTCGTCGGAGTCGTAACCGCACTGAGTGGGCAGGTCAAGGGCGACCGACAATCCGGTGCCGCCCTGTCCGAGCAGGTATCGGTAGCGCTGGTTGGACTCCTCCGCGGTACCGAATCCGGAGTACTGGCGGAACGTCCACAGCCGACCCCGGTAGCCGGAGGCGAAATTGCCGCGGGTGAAGGGAAAGGTGCCCGGAGCAGGCGGCGCTGCGCGCTCGTCGGTCGGCCCGTAGACCGGCTCCAGCGGGATGCCCGAGGAAGTTTCAGCGAAGTCGTTCACATTGGATATAGTACTTGCAAAAAATGAGAATGCCAATATCATCACTGAGAACGCAATGCGTTTTGCACTGTTGAAATAGGGAGAACGATGTCGAGCCAGAACCCACTCAGCGACCGGACGATGGTCGTATCCGGCGGCAGCCGCGGTATCGGACTCGCGATTGCAATTGCAGTTGCCAAGCGAGGCGCGAACGTGGTCCTACTGGCCAAGACCGCCGAACCTCACCCGCGACTCCAAGGGACGGTCCACACCGCGGTCGCGGACATCGAGGCCGTCGGCGGCAAAGCAGTCGCCGTGGTCGGCGATGTGCGTCGAGAAGAAGACGTACAGCGCGCTGCCGCCACCGCGGTGGAGCGATTCGGTGGCATCGACATCTGCGTGAACAACGCCAGCGCCATCGCCCTGGACGGGACTGAAGACCTGACGGCCAAGAAGTACGACCTGATGCAGGACATCAACTGTCGCGGGACGTTCCTTCTCACCAGAGCATGTCTTCCACACCTGCGGAACTCGCCCAACCCGCACATACTCACCATCTCGCCGCCCGTGAACATGAACCCACACTGGCTCGGCGCTCACCCCTCGTACACCTTGTCGAAATACGGGATGACCTTGCTGTCGCTCGGCTGGGCGGCCGAGTACGCCGACGCCGGTATCGCTGCGAACTGCCTATGGCCACAGACCTATATCGCCACGTCCGCAGTATCGAACATGAAAGACGGACCGTCGCTGCTCTCCTCCTCGCGCAGCCCGCAGATCATGGCCGACGCAGCAGCGGAAATCGTGTCCCGGCCCGCGAAGCAGACCACCGGACACTGCTACATCGACGCCAACGTGCTCACCGAAGCGGGGATAGAAGATCTGTCCTGCTACGGAGGCGGAGCACATCCCCAGCTGGATCTATTTCTCGACTCACCGAGCTGAAGACCACATGACCTTCGTTGTCACGCAACGATGCGAGCTGCATTTCTTTATGCTCCGTCGACTACATCCGACCCCGGCCCGGACGACCCGAAGTACGGCACCACCGAGATGCTGTACATCGATCCGGACACATGCATCGATTGTGCCGAATGCGTGGACGCCTGCCCGGTGGACGCCATCTTCTCCGAGTTCGACCTCACCGCCTCGATGAGCCTATGTCCCGACCTCAACCGGGCCTATTTCGCGCTGCACCCGCACGATACGGAGATCAAGTACCGGTGGCACGGAGACGGCCGTCGAAGGAACACGGCACGTTGCGCGTCGCGATCGTTGGCTCCGGCCCTGCGGGCTGCTACGCAGCCGACGAACTGCTCGAGCGTGACCTCCAGATCGAGATGTTCGACCGGTGGCCTACCCCGCGGGGTTTGGTGCACGGCGGAGTCGCGCCTGCTCCCTCGACGTCGCGAGGACCCTCACGCTCAACCCTTCCGAGCTGACCTCGACCGACATCACGGACCGCGCACTCGAAGCCCTGCGCAGCAACATGATTCGGGAGATGGTCGTGCCCGACCGTAGCGGTCCGTTACAAGCGGAGTATTCGACCCCGGAGTTCCTCGGTCTGGGTCACCTGCCCCGGCGTCGACGGGGACGAGCTGCGCTCGACGCGGCCGGCATGGCGATCGCCAAGGACCCGGGCATCGAACCTGCACTGACGCAAGATGCACCTGGCGCACGAATATTCCCTCGAACCGCATCGGATGGAAACAGGCGGATCGCTTTCCGCACCGTCATTTCTCCCACAAAACTGTGCGGTGACGAACATGTCGAATCGGTGGAGGTCGTCCGCAACACGCTGGACGCCGATCGGGACGCAATCACGACCGGTCAGACCGAGAGCATCGGCGCGTCACTGGTGCTGCGGGCTGACGGGTACCGGGGTGAGCCCGTCCTGGATCTCCTATTCGACCACGATCGCAGCGTCATCGGCACCAACCGAGCGGATTCAAGGAGACCGTCGCGAAGCTGCTCGAGGATTTCGAAGCCGGCATCCTCACCACCGAGGGCCGACCGAGCCGCATTGACCACCCTGGTACGACAGCGACCACCGGAACTCATCGAGAAGGAACGATGGCACATCGTCAACACCGCAAAGTAAGGCCGTCGGCCTAACCGTCGGCCGGCCCCGTATCAAACGCATCAGCTTCGAAGAAAGACCAGTGCCGCGCATTATGAATCCCACGACCGCTGAGATTCACAGGCGCCCGAGAAGGGTTCGCCTCGCGTGCATGCCCGAAAGAGTTCGCCCCGCCTTCGAGGGCACTCCTGGCCTCGAATTGGTTGTGTGCAACTGGTTTCGAGATCGATGCAGATCGCGGGGGCACAGCGATATCTCGCATGGTCCGCCCATCCTCGTACCCACAGCGCAAATAGCCTCTCCCCAATCCCTAACACATTGATTTCCAACGCATCTTACCGTTCGATTGCGCTGACGACGTAGAATGCGGCAGTTGGGGCTGACGGTTGGACCTGACGGTGCCCAGGTCAGCAGGGTCGGGGTACATGAATGCACAATCGACGCCTCCGCCGATTTGCAGCAGCGTTCCCGCGGCGCGATGTAGGCCAACCCAATCTGCGGGCCGAACAAGAGGACGCCGTTGTCTCGGCATCGGTCGACACCGCTCGGCGCAACTTCGGCAGTGGTGTTGGCATGGGGCAGTGACCGCGTAGCGAATTGTGCGCAGGGATCGGATAGACCTCAAAACATAAACCTGGTTGTTCCACATCGTGTGACCTGATGCCCCACGCGAAAGAACAGTTCAACCAACGACGGGAGAGTTCACGAACGAGATGAGGCGACAAGTGCAGTCCCCAGCATCCCGGTCACTGCCGGTAGCCCGTGACGTCGAGAAGTGGCGCGAGCGCGCCGCATGCCTCGGTCTCGATTTGGCGTTGTTCTTTTCTCCCGACGAGGAACGCGGTCGCGCCCGCGCCGCACGTGAGGTCCTGGCAAGGCAGATCTGCCAGGATTGCCCCGTCCTCTCCTCGTGCCGCGAGCATGCCCTCAACACAGATGAGTCCTATGGGATTTGGGGCGGGATGACCGAGAGCGAACGACGACGGTACGCGCGGCGATTGCCCCGCGGTTCGTCTCATCCCTCCCTCCATGATCAACAGCCGCTGGCCCCCAACCCTCAAGATTCGTCCCGGTAGCGTCGCGGGCGGTCCCGCATCGCGACGTTCTGGTCCGTGCCACTCCGCGCTCCAGGCAAGTTCACGATGGTATCGCTCGGCGATCCTCAGCTTCCTGAGCGGGTGAAATCAACTCCCCACCGCCTCATCCCCGACCGACACCACATCCGGCTGCAGTTCATCGTGGTCGACACGCACCACGGCCACCGTGTGCGGAAGGTGCGGGAGCTCGGGACGGACGTAACGCGATGGAGGGTCTACTGGTGGTTGCGCTGCTGGCGGTCCCCGCCTCGTTCGGGGTGGCGGCACGGGCATACGCGAAGGCCCGTCCGCCTTTCGCGGCCACGGTCGTCCCACGCGGACTTGGGCGATCGGTCGCTCACGGACGAGGGCGGTCGATGCAGCGATAGGCGGCGGCAGCTCGCCTCGTAGGCGCGGTTGAGTTGCGGCAGCGCCTCGGTAGTCGCGGTGGTGGTCGAGAAGGCGCTGGCCCCTGTCGGGTTAGTTTAGGACCCGGCCGCAGAGGTGTGACGAAAACTCGGCTCATAATTAGCGTGCTTGAGCGGGATGGAACGCGCCGTTCGTCGACGCCACCCGGTTCGGGGCGATGGAGCAAGCACATTCACCGACCAACACTGATTTCGTCCACCAGCCCCCAAGACAGGACGGTATCTGCGTCGAGACCGGCGCCCGTCGTGCACAACCAAAACGTCCGCCATCGCCCGATCCGCCGAGGCACGGCCACCGTTCCCGCCCCGGGACCCATCGACATCGGAACAGTGTGCCCGGCGCCGCGACGATCCGGGCGAAGCCGGTGCCTCAATGCTGCGCCTGCACGGGTGCGGATCAGGTGCGCGGTCGTAAGGTCGGGGTGCACCGAACTCATCCAGCTCGCCGCCCCCGGATAAGACCGGTCCGGATCCGTCGAGAACCGATCCAAGTGATGGTGTCGACCGCGATCGCAGCCCCAGCGCCCTCAACCAGACCGCCCCGATCCTCGGCCCCCTAAGCGTTGCGCCGCTGGGTCCGATTCAGCGTGATGCGTAGCCGTTCCGCATCGCGGCGTGCCAGCGCCGGTTCCTGCGGCAACGGACGCGGGCCGCGCTGCTCGAGCCAATGCCGGAGACCTGGGGCGCCGAGGAGGGTGGAGTAGGCCAGCGACTCGACATCGATCGCCTCCGGCACCGGCAGTTCCTCGGGCAGCCGCAATACCTGTCCGAGCACGATCGCAGAAGGCACATTGGCGGAGATGAGGTCGTGCAGTTCTGCGACCGCGGTATCAGGATCCTGGCTACCGACGAGCCGGCGGTCGGTGCGACGTCCGCAACGATCGCGGTGTCGAGTCCTGATGCGAGGTAAATGATCGAGTCCGGCACCGGTCCCGCGGCGCAGCCCGACCAGTAGGCGGTCGGTGTGCATCGCCCGCTCGTTGGCGCGAGCCGCGGTGTTGGCGTCGACCCACGTCGAGAACTACGACGAGCATTGGCGTGTCGACAATCGCTCCCTCGGCGAGCAACGGGGTGCCGGCCGCCCCGTCGACAGGGCCTTGCGGGCTGATAACGGGCTGCGTGGTTTCCACGGGAACCAGCTTGCTGACATAGGATCGACCGGTGTCGATTTCACTCCCGCTTACGCGTCCGGCACCGGATCCGGTGCGGGACTGGGCCGAAAGCGGAGCCGTCGCCCTGACCGGCCGCCCAGGCGGACCTCCGGTCATACCGCCAGGCCGGGCCGCCACCGTCGCGCGCGCCATGTCTTCGTGGATCTCCGACATCACCGCCCTCGGCGGGCGTCACCTCGATATCGACGGTGCCCGCCTGCTGTCGGAGCGCGCGGCCTTCACAGGTTGCGGGCGGCGGGGCGCCACGTCGGTGGGCGGCAGCAGCCGTCTGCTCCCGACCGCCGACGGGTGGGCGGCCGTGTCTTGCGCCCGATCCGACGATCCCGCCCTGTTGGGGGCGTTGATCAGTGATGTTATCGACGAGGACGACCCATGGCCTGCCGTCGCCGATTGGCTCCGCGGGCACACCGGTGCGGAGTTGGTCGAACGCGCGGAACTATTGGGCGTCGCCGCAGGCCCGGTGTCCAGGGCAGGTACCCCACCGCAGGCCCCGACTCCACTGCACCCCCGGCCTGTCGAGGGGCTACTCGTCGTCGACTTCAGCGCCCTCTGGGCCGGCCCGCTATGCGCCCATCTGCTCGGCCTCGCGGGTGCCCGCGTGGTGAAGGTCGAAACCCCTGACCGCCCTGACGGCGCCAGACGCGGCAACCCCGACTTCTACCGGCTTCTGCACGGTGGTCACGAATCGGTGGTCCTTGACCCCACGACCACCGGGGGACGACGGGCGCTGGCCCTTCTCGTCGGCGCCGCCGACATCGTCATCGAGGCCTCCCGCCCCCGCGCCCTGACCCGGTTCGGGCTCGACGCCGGTGCCGCCGTCGCCAGCGGCACCACCTGGGTGTCGATCACCGCAGCCGGACGCTCCGCCAATCGCGTCGGTTTCGGTGACGACCTCGCCGCCACAGCCGGGCTCGTCGCACACGATTCCGATGGCGGTCCCCTGTTCGTCGGGGATGCCCTCGCCGATCCACTCAGTGGGGTCACTGCCGCGGCACTCGCGATGTCCGCACCTGCTGACGGGGCCGGATACCTGTGGGATCTGTCGATGTCTGACCTCGTCGCCAACACCCTCGCCAACCAGACGGTCCCGCGCCCCTTCCAACGCAACGGCGAGTGGGTAGTTGAGAGCGCGTCAGGTGTCGTGGCAATCGCCGAGCCGCGACTCCGATCACCTTCCGGACGAGTCGCCGCATCCGGCGAGGACACTGCCGCCACGTTGGCCTCGCTAGGGATCGCGGCGCCGTGACCGACCTCCTAATTCGCGGCGCGGAGGTCAACGGTATTCCCGGTGTCGACGTGGCGATCACCGAGGGCCGGATCGCCGCAGTCGGACCGAATCTACATGCGCGGACCGCCGACGTGATCGACGCCGACGGTGGTGCGCTCATACCGGGTCTGCACGATCATCACCTGCACCTGCACGCGATGGCCGCCGACGCCGCCTCGGTACGCTGCGGGCCACCTACCGTCCGCAACCCTGCTGCCCTCGCGGACGCGCTCGACAGCGCAGCCGGTGACGATAACGGCTGGGTCCGCGGCGTCGGTTACATCGAGACCGTCGCGGGCGATCTCGACGCCGACCGCCTCGACCACCTGCACGCGACGCGGCCGGTCCGAATTCAGCACCGCAGCGGCGCGATGTGGGTCCTTAACGGTGCTGCCGTCGCCGCTGCACGCCTGACCGACGCTTCCCACCCGGGGGTGGAACGCGGCCCGGACGACCAGCCAACCGGTCGAGTGTGGCGCGCCGATACCTGGCTTCGCGACCGTCTTCCGCCGTCCAGACCCCCTGGCCTCCATACAATCGGCGCAACTCTCGCCCGATTCGGCGTCACCGGAGTCACAGATGCCACCCCCGACCTCAGTCCGCTGTCACAGGCAGCGATCGCCGCAGCGACGTCGAGCGGAGAATTACTGCAAGAAGTGCATCTACTCGGCGCCCGTCTCGGTGAAACCTTGCATTCGACAGGACGTCTCACCGTCGGCCCGTACAAGATTGTATTGGCCGACTCCGATCTCCCCGACCTTGGCGACTTGGCTAGCCGAATCCGCGCGGTCCACGACCGAGGTCGGGCGGTGGCCGTGCACTGTGCCACCCGCGAGGGGCTGCTGATCCTGCTGGCAGTGCTCGACGAAGTCGGAATCCTGCCAGACGACCGCATCGAGCACGGCGCCCTCATCCCGGCCGAGACCATCGACGGGCTCCGCCGGCGCGGACTGACCGTAGTCACCCAGCCCGGCTTTCTCGCCGACCGCGGCCACGACTACCTCCGCGACATCGACCAGCGAGACCTCTCAGACCTGTACCGCTGCCGTTCGCTGATCGACGCCGGCGTACCGGTCGCGTTGTCCAGCGACGCCCCCTACGGTCCCGTCGATCCCTGGACGGTGATCACCGCCGCAGTAACCCGACGCGCGCCGACCGGCGAGATCGTAGGAACCAGCGAATGCATCACCACCGCACAGGCATTGGCGCGCTACCTCACTCCCGCGGACGACCCGGGCGGAACCCCACGCCACATCCGTGTGGGTGCCGCTGCCGACATGGTCGTCCTATGCGCGCCCCTCACCGACGTACTCGCCGCACCGTCCGCCGACGCGGTCCAGGCCACCCTGATCGGTGGACGCTGGGCCTATCCGCGCTAAGCGACCAGAGGCCCGCGGACGCATTTCCGACAGGGCTATGCCGTTCTCTCGACCACAACCTGACTCAACTCACCCTGACACACAGTGCCACGATGATGCACGCGCACTCTTGGCCCGCCGCAAAGCAACGGTGACGGTGGAATGGAAGCAACCGCATCCTCCACGCCGACTCTCCCTCTCCTCCGACGTCGTCTTCCCTGACATGCTCGCCGTCCAATTCATCATCGCTGCTTGACAGAGGAGCTAGTGACAGACCTGGCGCCGCGACAGGCCCACCAGATCCCGCGCCAGCCACTACAGATATGGAAGTCACAACTGTCATTGCCGTAATAATCAAGTTGCCCGACTTACCTCATGACGTGGCTGTACTGCCTGTTCGGATGAACATTGAAAAGCTGCCGGTAGGATGGGGGCTGGCGATTTTCGGCGTCTTTTATGCCGTACTTGACCGCCAGTTCTGCACCAATGAGAGTTTGACCGCTGATCGCCATGAGCTCAGGATCATTGAAAAGGGCCCAGATGACATGGCCGGTCAGCTCCGGCGTCTCCGCACTGTCCAGAATGTGGCCGAATTTCGCCGGGTTGCTCGCAATGATCTGCTTTACACGGTCAGTGAGTAGCGAACCCATCCAAATCGAAACGGCCGCGATATCAAACTCTTTGAAGTCGTACGCCATGTCGGCCGCCATCTTGTCTATACCCGCCTTGGGCACACCATAGGCAGGGCCAAAGGCATAGTGGACAGCGCCCGATGACGACGTGAAGGCCACCAGCCCACCCTGATGCGAGAGCATCAACGGGGCGGCATAGACCGTAGCCACATAGCTGCTTCGTAGTCCGACGTCGAATGTGTCGACAACACTGAGGGGCTCCTCCCAGAACTTCGTACGGCCCATCATTTCATCGCGGATGATCGCGGCGTTATTGACTAGGATGTCGATACGTCCGTGGTCGCGGCCGACCTGATCGAAGAACGCCTTCACTTGCTCGTCATCGCTGTGGTCAACGCGTACAGCGATGCCTCGACCACCGGCGGCCGTGACCAGGTCCGCGGTTTCGCCAATGGTGCCCGGCAGTGCCGAATCGCCGGCGCTCTCGGATCGCCCGGTGACGTACACCGTGGCACCGTGACAGCCCAGCGCTCGTGCAATACCGGCTCCAGCGCCGCGACTTGCTCCGGTGACCACTGCCACCACCCTATTAACCGACATAAGTCCTCCTGCTTCGGCATCGATGATCCCTGGCCATTTTCGCTACCTCGCATCTCGAGGCGGGTGGACGACGAAGATCCACTCCCTCGTCGACGGCACCTGCGCTCCGGTCGCCCTGTTGCTGCCTGCCGGGCAAGTCGGTGACAACCCCAGCCGGCGCCGCTGCTCGAGATCTATCCGGGTCGGCACGTTGGCACGATCGCGGTTGCTTGCAGACAAGGCGTCCTCCCAACTTTCGACTCGAAAACTACTGCGAGCCAATCAGCTCGCATACGGTCCCGGAGTGATCCGATCAGATCCACGACAGAAGGAGGAGGGCCCCCGAGGCGGGCGATGGCGATCACGGTCTTCGACTTTGCGCCGTACCAGGCATCGCAAGCACCCTTTGCGCGTGATTTCGCTCGACTCAGCACTGGCGCGCACCGTCCGCGACACGCACCCGAGCGTTGCCAATTACCAACGCTCGGGCGCCGGCGTGTCGACGAACAACGGGCGCTGGTAAGAGAGGTCGTTTTTGTCCCGCGTGCCCTTGAGGAACGCCTGCTTTGTGAAGAACGGGGATTGCAGTAGTGAGGCGTCGGCGGTCGCGGTCCATTCGACGGTCGATCGCCGGACCGCGATCCGCCACGTACCTTCACGTCGTTCGAGTCGATCGAGATAGCGACCGTTCAGCAATTGCACCGTGGTGCCGTCCTGATAGAGCAGTCCCACCAGCAC
>Ga0247825_10001990_pt1 | contig 13462 bp, 13 predicted proteins | sample 13C_Vanillin_Day_FD_194413 | JGI IMG/M metagenome (GOLD analysis project Ga0247825, IMG submission 194413) | Soil microbial communities from agricultural site in Penn Yan, New York, United States - 13C_Vanillin_Day48 | ecosystem: Environmental > Terrestrial > Soil > Agricultural land | place...
ACTGACGACTGATGACTGATGGTCGTCAGTCACACGCCCTTAGCTGCTCCTGGGCGCCAGCACCACCTTCTTCAACGCGCCCGCGCGCGCGAGCGACAGCCAGATGTATCCCAGCATGATCGTCGCGCCGCCCGCCAGCGCCAGGCGCGGGCCGACCCACTCTCCCGCGAAGTTCAGGAGGAACCCGCTCAGGAACATCAGGCTCCAGACCAGCGCGAACACGCTCATCACGCGACCGCGGTAGTGGTCCTCGACCAGCGTTTGCAGCATGACCTGCGCGCAGGTCAGGAAATACGCGTGACTCAGGCCGGCGACGAACACAGCGAAGAAAGACAACCAGTACCAGTCGCTGAAAGCGAGGGTGATCAGCGCCACGTTGTAGAACGTCAGGGCGCTCACGATCAGGTTTCGCCAGGAGATGCGCGTCTGCAGCCAGGCATAGGACGAGAAGCCGGCCAGTGCGCCCAGACCGGCGGCGGAGGCGAGAATCCCGAGTCCGCGCGAATCCACCTCCAGGACATCCTTGGCGAACACCGGGAGCATGTGGATGAAGCCCATCGCCAGGGTGGCGTGGAGCAGCCCCACGCCGATGACCCGGGCGAAGGTTTCGTGGGCGCGGATGTAGCGCATGCTCTCGGTGAAGCTGTTGAGCAGGCTGCCATGCGGGCGCGCATCGCTGCGTCCCGGGTGAACCAGGAACAGCACCGCGATCATCGTGCTCACCGCCGCCGCGCTCAGCAGAAAGGTGGCCGGCGCGCCCGCGGCGGCGATCAGGAATCCCGCGATCGAAGGCGCGATCACGCGGCTGCTGCCGAATGCCATGGAGATCAGCGGCACCGCGGAGCGCAGCAGCGGGCGGGGCAGCAGGCGGGGGAAAAAGGACGCGCGCGCCGGCTCGTCGATCGCGGCCGAGAATCCCCACAGGAACGCGCCGAGCGCGAGGTGCCACAACTGCGCCACGCCGAGCATCGCCGTCAAGCCGACCAGGATCATGGCGATGGCGGCGTTGACTTGCGCGGCGCCGATCAGCTTGCGCGCATCGATGCGGTCGGCGAGAACGCCGCCGAGCAGCGTCAGGGCGAACTGGGGCACGAAGCCGCACAGGTGGATGAAACCGAGCTGTGCCTGCGATCCGGTGATCTCGAAGGCGAGCCAGCCCAGCGTGAACGCGAACATGTGCTGGCCGATGACCTGCGTCACCAGGGCCAGCCAGTAATAGCGAAAATCGCGTACTTTCAGCGCGAGGAGGGGATTGGCTTTTTCTTCCACGAACGGGGCGTTCCAGGCGGAATGCGAAGCTTACCGCATGGCGGGCTTCGCCAGCGCAGCGACCGGCCGGTTCAGCGGCGCCGCTTCCAATGCGTGGACCACGCCGCAAGTTGCTGGCGAACCGCCGGGCTCCGTAGCACAATCGCGATCGAGTCGTGCAAGACGGGAGCCGCGTTGTCTTTCTGGTTCACCAGCGTGCCGTGCAAGTGTCATCCCCGCGAAAGCGGGGATCCCGTTGTATTTTCCCGACGCCTGCGCGGGAACGACGAAAGACGGCCTTGAGCCGGGCCGAGCAAACCCGGGGCTGGTTCGTGGCCGGACTGCTGCTCGCCATCGGCGGGGTGGTGTTCTTCTCGCTGCGCCCCATCTTCATCAAGCTCGCCTACGAATACGTCACCGACCCGGTCACGCTGCTCGCGCTGCGCATGGTGTTCTCGGTGCCGTTCTTCATCGCCGCGGCGCTCTGGGTGCGCAGCGGCTCCGAGCACCGCCCGCTCGCGGGACGCGAGTTCGCGGCGGTGGCCGGCCTGGGCATCCTGAGCTATTACGGCGCGAGCTTTCTCGACTTTCTCGCGCTGCAGCACATCCCGGCCGGGCTCGGCCGGCTGCTGCTTTTCACCTACCCGACGATCGTGGTCGTGCTGTCGGCGGCGCTGCTGGGCAAGCGCGTCACGGTCCGGGAAGTCGTCGCGCTGGCGCTGACTTACGCCGGCCTTGCGCTGGTATTCGCCCACTCCCTCGGGGGCGAGCATCGTAATTTCTGGCTCGGCGCGGGGCTCGCCTTCGCCAGCTCGATCTGCTACGCGCTCTACCTCGTCGCCGGCGCGGAAGTCATTACGCGCGTGGGCTCGGTGCGCTTCACGGCGTACGCGATGACGGCGGCCAGCCTCGCCTGCGTGCTGCAGTTCTTCCTGCTCCGCCCGCTCGGCGCTCTGGACCTGCCGATGCCGGTATACGGCTACGCGCTCGCGATGGCGGTCGTCAGCACGGCGGTGCCCGTCTTCATGACCTCGGAAGCGCTCCGGCGCGTCGGCGCCAATACCGTCGCCATCGTCGGCGCGCTCGGCCCGGTGACCACCATCGTGCTCGGCTACCTCGGGCTCGAGGAAGTCATGACGCCGCTGCAACTGGCGGGCTCGGCGCTGGTGCTGGTCGGCGTGGTCGTTATCAGCTTGAAGCCCGCGCCCGCCAAAACGTGATCCGCGGGTCGCGGGTGGCGGGTAGTGCTCCCGGCTAGGCCGGGCAATTACTCGACCCGCGAGTCACGACCCGCGAGCCGCGTATCTAGAAGGGCGTTCCGTCCTTCTTCGTAAACCGCCGCGAGCCATCGCTCGTCGCCGACAGGGCGAGGTTGTTGTCCGGGTAGGTCACCGCATCGTTCCGGGTGCGGTCGCCCACTTCGAGATAAACCGCGTCGCGGTGGGTGCGGTTGATGAGATGGTGACCGTTGGCTTTCCCTGCCGGAAAGCCCGCGCACATCCCCGGCTTCAAGACCTGCTCGCCCTCGTCGGTCACGAGCACGAGCTCGCCCTCGAGCAGGTAGATGAATTCGTCCTGCGCGGAGTGCCAGTGCCGCAGCGCCGATTGCGCGCCCGGCGCGATGGTGGTCAGGTTGACGCCGAAGACCGTCAGCCCCAGCGCATCCCCCAGCCGCCGCTTGCTGCGGCCCGCGACCGCCGACTTGAACTGGTCCGGGTAGGTGGAGCCGGTGACGGCCGGCACGTGGGCCGGGTCGAGCGCCGGGAGTTTGAGCGTCATGGCCGTTGCTCCGAAAAGGCCTGCGATTCTATAGGATGCAAATGATTCAGGAGAGACGAGAGACGAAAAGATGATAGACGGAAAGCAGCTTAACAAGCGACTGGCTGGTACTGGGCGTCTGTCGGATTTGCCCGTCTTTCGTCTATCGCCTTTCGTCTATCGCCTTTCGTCTGGCGCCCGACGCGGGAACCCTGCCCCCTTTGCGCAGTCTCTTGAACAGGAGGTACCGATGCTGATCCGGTTCCGCAGCGATGCCGGCGACATAACGATGTTCGGCGATGCCGCCCTGCAGCTCATCAGGATGATGGGGCACAGCGGGACGGTGCCGAGCGCCATGCTCGCGAAGGATCTGCCCGCCGCGCTGGACCAGCTCAAGCGCGGGCTGGCCGCGGTGCCGCCCCCGCCGCCGCAGGGCGAGGAAGCCGAGCGCGAGAAGGGTCCGAACGTATCGTTACAGCAGCGCGCTTTTCCCCTGATCGAGCTGCTGGAGCGCTGCGTGAAGAACGGCTACGACCTGCTCTGGGAGCAGCTGCGCTAGCGTCGTTGGAAGCCCGGGCGCGGACGCAGGTTACCTCTCGCAGCGCATCGCGAAGGATTCCCCCGGCGCGAGCCGCTCGGCGCAGCGCAACAGTCCCAGCACGTTCGAGTGGTTGTTCTTGATCGCGAGCTCGGACGCCGAGTGGCCGCGGACGATGCGGGTGCGCGGGTCGGCCCCGGAGCGCAGCAGCCAGAGCGCCGTATCCCGGTGACCCTGCATCGCGGCCATCATGAGCGGCGTATTCACGTAAGCCACGCCGTTGTCGGCATCGGCGTCCACTCGCGCGCCGCGCTCCAGCAGGTAGCGCACGATGCGCAGGTGTCCCTGGTAGGCGGCATAGGCCAGCGCGGTGTAGTTCCCGGGATCATTTTCGAGGCTGGCGCCCGCCTCCACCAGCATGCGCACGGCGCGCTCGTGGCGCTCGTTGGACCGCTCTTCGCCGGAGAAATAGGAAGCGAGCATGAGCGCGGTCTCCCCGGTCGCGGCCTGCGCGTTGACGTTCGCGCCCGCGGAAATCAGGAAGCGCAGCGTATTCAGGGCGCCGTACTTCGCGGCGATAAGGATGAGGGGCGCGCCTTCCATGTAGCCCGGCGCCGCGATCTGCTGGTTGACCCCGAGCCGGCCCGCGCGGACGGCCTCCTGGACGAAGCCGACGTCGTCGATGGCGATGGCGTTATTGAGCCGCTCGGAATCGGATGTGCCGCCCGGCATCTGGGCGCACCCGGTCATTACCAGCGCCAGGAGCCCGGCCGCGAGCCCCCTGACGGAAAGTAACCGCCTGATCATTCCCCTGCCCCTCCATTCGTTTTTATGTTTGCAAGAATATACCGAACGGGTATCGGCAGGGAATAAGGAGTCCGGATCATGAAGCAAAGAGGCGCGGCCGACATCCCCCCTGCCGGAGGATTCCCTTCCCCCTGGGAGGGGGAAATGCGGGATGAGGGGTGATCGCTGCCCGCCCAGGCGGGCGGTCAGACGTTGAAGCGGAAGAAAATGACGTCGCCGTCCCGCACGACGTACTCCTTGCCTTCCAGGCGCATTTTTCCGGCTTCCTTGGCGCCCTGCTCGCCGCGGCAGGCGATGTAGTCGTCATAGGCAATGACCTCGGCCCGGATGAAACCGCGCTCGAAATCGGTGTGGATGGCTCCCGCGGCCTGCGGCGCGGTATCGCCCTTGTGGATGGTCCAGGCCCGCACTTCCTTCGGCCCCGCGGTGAAATAGGTCTGCAGCCCGAGCAGGCCGTACACGGCGCGCGCCAGCCGGTCGAGCCCCGGCTCCTCGAGCCCCAGGTCGTGGAGAAACGCCTGCTTGTCTTCGGCGCTCATGCCCGCCATCTCCGCCTCGATCGCCGCGCAGATCGCGACCACCGGCGCGCCCTCGCGCGCGGCATGCGCCTCGACGCGGGCCAGCAGCGGATTGTCCTTGAACCCGTGCTCGTCCACGTTGGCGACGTAGATCGCCGGCTTGGCCGTGATCAGGCACAGCGGCTGGATGAGCGCGCGCAGTTCCGGCTCCAGTCGCAGGCTGCGAACCGGCTTGCCCTCATCGAGATGGGAACGAACCTGCGCCAGAACGGCGTCGAGCTTCACCGCCTCCTTGTCGCCCGCCTTCACGCGCGAGCTGTTGCGGGCCTGCGCCTTCTCCACGGTGCCGAGGTCGGCGAGCGCGAGCTCGGTATTGATGGTCTCGATGTCGGACACCGGGTCGACCCGCCCGGCGACGTGCACCACGTTCTCGTTCACGAAGCAGCGCACCATATTGATGATGCCGTCGGTCTCGCGGATGTGCGCGAGGAACTGGTTGCCGAGGCCTTCGCCCTTCGACGCGCCCGCCACCAGGCCCGCGATGTCCACGAACTCCACCACCGCCGGCATGACCTTCGCCGGCCGGGTGATTGCCGCGATCCGGTCCAGGCGCGGGTCCGGAACCGGGACGACCCCCACGTTCGGCTCGATCGTGCAGAAGGGATAGTTCTCGGCCGGGATGGACGCCTGGGTCAGCGCGTTGAAGAGCGTGGACTTGCCCACGTTGGGCAGGCCCACGATGCCGCATTTGAGGCTCATTTCTTGCGGCTCGGGTCGGAGTCCGGGAGGAGCTTCTTGAAGAAGGAGCCCAGGGCGCCCGCCTTGCCGGACGGCGCCGCGGTCGCCGCAACCGGCGCCTCGGCGGCGGGCGTCGGCGCTTCTTTCCGCGCGGCTTCGGCCGGCTTCTGCCCGCCCTTCGCCGCGCCCGCCTCCGCGCCACCGGCTTTGTCAGGGCGCGGCGCCTTGGCAGGCGCGGGCCTCGGTTCCGGATCGGTATGCAGCTTGAGCATCGCGCCCTGGAGATCGCCGCCGAGGATCTGCGGCAGAACCGCGAGCGCGCGCGCGATCGCCGCCTCGATGTCGGCGCGCTCCTCCTGCGCCGGCTTGTGCAGCACGTACTCGGTCACGAGACTGCGGTCGCCCGGGTGCCCGATGCCGATGCGCAGCCGCCAGTAATCCTGCGCGCCGAGGCGCGCCGAGACGTCGCGCAGCCCGTTGTGGCCGCCCGCGCCGCCGCCCTGCTTGAGCCGCACCGTCCCCGGCGGGAAATCCAGCTCGTCGTGGACCACCAGGATGTCGGCCGGCGCGATCTTGAAGAAGCTCGCCAGCATCTGCACCGGCCGGCCGCTCGCGTTCATGAAGTTCTGCGGCAGCAGCAGCCACGCGCCGCTCGCTTCGTGCTTGCCGACCAGCGCCTGGAATTTCGCATCCTTGCGCAGCACCGCGCCGGTCTGCGCGGCGAAGCGCTCGACCAGCCAGAAGCCCGCGTTATGCCGCGTGGGGGCATAGCGCTCTCCGGGGTTGCCGAGGCCGACGATGAGTTTCATACGACACCAGGATTCAGGATTCAGGAGTGAGGACTGAGGGTTGGCGGCGCGTCACATTCGCTCGCTCGATCCTCGATTCCCAATCCTCAATCCTCGACCCTTCCCGCGGAAATAGAAAACCCGCCAGTCCTCGCGGAATGGCGGGTTTCTGTTTCGAGGCCTAGCCCTTCTTGGCCGGTTCCTTCTTCTCGGCGGCGGCCGGCTCTTTCTTCTCGCCGGCTTCCTTCTTCTCGCCTTCCGCGCCCTCGGCTGCAGCTTCGCCTTCGGCCGGGACCTCGCCGATGATCTCGGTGACCGGCGCGGCTGCTTCTTCCTCGATCACGATTTCCTTCGGCACGTGGATCGAGACCACCGCGGAATCCTCCAGCTTGAGGCGCGCCACCGGCTCCACGCCCTTGGGCATGACGAGCTCGCTGACGTGCAGCGTCTCGTTCAGCTCCATGTCCTTGAGGTCGACCTCGATGTAAGCGGGCAGGTCGTCCGGCAGGCACTGGATGTCGATCGCGTTCATCGCCTGCTGCATCACGCCCCCGCCGGTCTTCACGCCCGGCGCGATGTCCGCGTTCACGAAGTGCAGCGGCACGCGCATGTGGATCTTGCGATTCTTGTCGACGCGCTGGAAGTCCACGTGCAGCACCTGCTTCTTCCACGGGTGCATCTGGTAATCGCGCAGCAGCACCTGGAACTTCTGGCCGTCCATCGCCATGTCCAGGATCGAGGCATGGAACGCCTCCTGCCCGAGGTTGCGCAGCAGCGCCTTGTGGTCCACCTCGACCGCCTGCGCGGCCTTGTCGGCGCCGTAGACTATGCCCGGCACCCGCCCCGAAACGCGCAGGCGGCGGCTCGCACCCGATCCCTGTTGCGCGCGCGGGAATGCAGTCACTTCGATTTTCATTTCACGCTCCTGTCAAAACGGGACGTCCGCGACCAGATCATCCCGGGGTTAAAAAACTCGTAAGTTGTTACTCGACTCTCGTCACTGGTCACTGGTCACCGGTCACTGGTCACTGGTCACTGATCACTGATCACTCGTCACTCGTCACTCGTCACTCGACGAACAGCGAGCTCACCGAATCCTCGTTGCTGATCCGCCTCATGGTCTCGGCAAGCAGGCTCGCCACCGTGAGCACCCGGATCTTCTTGCACTTCTTCGCGTCCTCGCGCAGCGGAATCGTGTCGGTCACCACGATCTCGTCGAGCGCCGAGCCGGCGATGCGCTCGACCGCCTTGCCCGAGAGCACCGGGTGCGTGCAATACGCCAGCACCCGCTGCGCGCCGCGCTCCTTGAGCGCCCCCGCCGCCTCGCACAGCGTGTTCGCCGTGTCGACCATGTCGTCGATGATCACGCAGCTGCGCCCCTCGACTTCGCCGATGATGTTCATCACCGTGGCGACGTTGGGACGCGGGCGCCGCTTGTCGATGATGGCAAGATCGGCTTCCAGGCGCTTGGCCAGCGCCCGTGCCCGCACCACGCCGCCGACATCGGGCGACACCACCACCAGGTCCTTGAATCCGCGCTTCCACACGTCGCCCAGCAGGATCGGCCCCGAGTAGATGTTGTCCACGGGGATATCGAAGAACCCCTGGATCTGCTCGGAGTGCAGGTCCATCGTGAGCACCCGGTCGACGCCGACGCTGGTCATCATGTTGGCGACCACCTTGGCCGTGATCGGCACCCGCGCCGAGCTCGGGCGGCGATCCTGGCGCGCGTAGCCCATGTAGGGAATCGCCGCGGTGACCCGCCCTGCCGAGGCCCGCTTGAGCGAATCCACCATCACCAGCAGCTCCATCAGGTTGTCGTTGGTCGGCGAGCAGATGGTCTGCAGCACGAACACGTCGCGGCCGCGCACGTTCTCCAGGATCTCGACCATGACCTCGCCGTCGCTGAAGCGGCCCACCTTGGCGCGCCCGAGCTGGATGTTGAGGTGCTTGACGACGTCCTCGGCCAGCCGCGGATGGGCATTGCCGGTGAACACCATCAGGCGGTCGAATCCCGCTGCTTCCGCGTTCCGTCCCTGCAGCATCACGACCTCGCTTCAATCCGGAGCTTCATGGCTCCGGAATTTATGGGCAGGGGAGGTAGGATTCGAACCCACGAATGCCGGAATCAAAATCCGGTGCCTTAACCAACTTGGCGACTCCCCTACGAAAACCCGAGTCCGCCTCTTTCAGACCCGTCTTTACGGCCTCAGTGCGTAATTCAGTGCGCCAATCCCTGCAGCGGGTGCCGGTCCAGGCCCCGCGCGACGAATCCGCGCATGCCCGGCGGCGCTTCGTCCCAAATCTGCCGCGCCGCCTGCTCGGTGGGAAAAGCCGCAAACACGCACGCCCCTGTCCCCGTCACCCAGGCGCCCGCTCTCCCCTCGAGCCGGTCTTTCAGCCACGCCAGGTGCCGTGCCACTTCCGGGTACTCGCCGCACACGACCGCCTCGACGTCGTTGCCGGCCTGCGCCACGGAAAAGGCCGTGATTTTAGTCGGTTTTGAGTCTCGTTTCAATTGTTTATGGGCGAAAATCCGGGCCGTGGGGACCACCACCGGGGGCTCCAGCACCAAGTACCACTCGTCGGGCACCCGCACGGGGGATAGCCGCTCTCCGATGCCCTCGACCAGGGCGCTTTCTCCGTATACGAATACCGGGACATCGGCGCCCAGCTGCAGGGCCAGCGCCAGCAGGCGCCCGCGGTTCAGGCCCGCGCCCCACAGGCGGTTCAAAGCGAGCAGCGTCGTGGCGGCATCCGAGCTGCCCCCGCCCAGCCCGCCGCCCAGGGGAAGTTTTTTTTCGAGCGCGATCTCGACACCGAGGCGCGTGCCCGCGGCCGTTTGCAGCAGGCGCGCCGCTTTCAGCGTGATGTCGTCTTCGGTCGCCACGCCCGCGACGTCGCGCGCGCGCGTAATCCGGCCGTCGTTGCGTAGCCGGAAGGTAAGCGTGTCGCCATGATCGACGAATCGAATCACGCTCTGCAGCAGGTGATAGCCGTCGGGCCGGCGCCCGATGATCCGCAGCATCAGGTTGAGCTTCGCCGGCGCGGGAAAGGACTGCGTCTCGCTCATGGGGCGTCGCGCGGCCGCCACTGGTCCACCACCAGCCGGATGTGGCTCGATTCGCGAACGAGCTCCACGCGCCGCGGCAGTCCGTCCGCCTCGCCTCCCGGCGGGGCATGAACCAGGGTGATCTGCCAGTCGTCCTGGCGCAGGCGCACGAGCCGGCCGTGCTCGTCTCGTACGACCTCGCCAATGGTCCCGCCCGGCACGATGGCGCCGCGCGCCCACCAGGCCAGCCGCGTGAGCGGCAACTCCCAACCCAGCGCCCGCCGGGTGAGGCTCTCGACGTCGGCCGCGCTGTATTCGCGGCGGTCGGCGCCGGTGAGCGTCGCGCCGGCGTCATCCGCCACGATTTGCGCGAGCGCCTGGCCGGTCGGCGTGAGCAGCCAGATCTCGTCGCGCTCGGGCGCGTGCTCCCAGCGCACGCTCGAAGAAAAATTGCGGCCATCGTAGGTCACGGCGACCCGGCCGAGCAGGTCAAACGCCGGCGCACGCTGCGACGGCCGGTCAGAGGGCGCCAGCAGCGCGCAGGCCGACAGGGCCGAGGCCGCCGCCAGCGCCGCGCAGCTCTTGAGCCAGGACGACATGCGCGTAAGGGGTGATGGTTATGAGTTACGGGTGAATGCGCGAAAGCGGGTCATGCTGCTCGATGAAGCGCGCATTCCCCATCACGCATGACCCATTACGAATGCTACGGCTGGAAGCGCTTGATGGTGTTCTGCAGCACTTCGTTCTTCGGGTGCGCCTTCAAGGTCTCGTTCCAGATCTTGAGCGCCGACTCGCGCTGACCGACCGCCCACAGGAGTTCCCCCAGATGGGCCGCGATCTCCGGATCGGGCCGCTGCTTGTAGGCGCGCTGCAGAAAATCCAGCCCTTCCTGGTTGCGACCCATGCGGTAGAGCACCCAGCCCATGCTGTCCATGATGAAGGGGTCCTCGGGCGCGAGCTTCAGCGCAGTCTGGATCAGCGCGTAGGCTTCCTCGACGCGCTCGTTGCGATCGGCGAGCGTGTAGCCCAGGGCGTTGTAGGCGTGAGCGTGGTCGGGCCGCAGCTTGATCAGCCGCTTGAGGTTGCCCTCGAGCACGTCCAGGCGATTGACCTTCTCCGCCGCCATGGCGTGGTCGTAGAGCAGGTCCGGGTAGTTGGGCATTTTCTCGAGCGCCTGCCCCAGCAGGTCGTACGCCGCCTGGTACTGGCTGGCATCGCGCAGAAGCTGCGCCTCGGCCTGCGTGAGCTGCACGCGCTGCTGGTTGCTCTGCGCCGTCGCCTGTTGCAGGTGCTGGCGCGCCTCGGGCAGCTTGCCCTGCTTCGCCAGGATACCGGCATAGCGCGCCTGCGCGCTGATGTACTGGTCGCCCTGCGCCACGCGCGAATACCACTGCAGCGCCTCGTCGTAGCGCTTGCGCTCCTCGTTGAGCTGGCCGAGGTAGAAGCGCGCGATGTCCGGATCCTTGTAATTGAGCTCCAGCACCCGCTTCAACTGGGTTTCAGCCGCATCGAAGTCGGAAGCCTGGATCGCGAGCAGCGCCACCGCCATGCTGACGTCCGCGTTCTGCGGATACTCGGTGACCAGCGACTCGAACTGGCGGCGCGCCTCGGGATACTTCTTCTGGTTGACCAGCAGGCGCGCGTAGTTGAGGCGCACGTCGCGCGCCTGGGGATGGCTTTCGAGATATTCCCCGAGGAAGCGCACCGCCTCCTCCTCGGAGCGGCGCTGCAGTACCTGCGCGACGAACAGCGCGGCGATGTCCCAGTCCGGGCGCAGCTTCAGCGCGACGCGCGCCTCGTCGAGCGAGGCTTGCTGCTCGTCCGCGTTCCAGGCCGCCTGAGCGACCGCCAGCCGCGCCTCGGGCACGTGGGCATAGGGTCCGGCCAGCGTGCGCATCAGCTCGAACACCGCGGCCTTGTCCTTGTGACGCGCCAAAAGCGCGTTCAGCTGCAAAAAGCTCGAGCCGATGTTCTCGCGATCGGCGGTGAGCCACTTCTCGAGATGCGGCCGCGCTTCGCCCAGCTGCGACTGGTTGACCAGCAGCGCCGCGATGATCTGGCGCGCCTGCGCCGAGCCCGGATCGGCCTGCAGCCAGATCCCGGCCGCCTCGAGCGCCGCCGAGGTGAAGCGCGCGTTCCAGGCGATTTCGGTCGCCCGCTGCGCGACGCGGGGATCGCGGGTCGCGCGCGCGAGCTCGAGGTAGGACTGGACGGCGATGTGCGCCTGCCCGCGCTGCATGGCGACTTCCGCCAGCATCATCTTGAACAGCAGCTCCTCCGAGAGCTCGACGTCGGGAAGCGACGGCTGGCGCGGCTCGGGCTTCTTTACCACGACCCGCGGCGCCGGCTTCTTCTCCTCCGCGCCCGTCTGCACGGCCGGGCGCGGCTCCTGTTGCGCGCACGCGGCCAGCGCGGCGCACATCAAAAGCGCGATCAGGCGGCCTGGCAGGAAGCGGCGCAAGGGCATGGAGGGAGCGGTGAAAAACCGCCGGGAATCAACGCTGCGGAGCGCAGCCCGGAGGCTTCATAAAGAGCGACATATTAGGTATATTTCGGGCACTCCACAAGCGCAGGCCTCACTCCCGATCGCCACGATGCCCGAACGCGACACCGCCGCCACGATCTCCGCGCGCGGACTGACTCGCAATTTCGGCGGGCACGTCGCCGTCAATAATCTCGACCTCGAGCTGCGCCGCGGCGAGGTGCTCGGATTCCTCGGGCCGAACGGCGCGGGCAAGACGACAACCATGCAGATGCTGACGGGCAACCTCGCGCCCTCGCGCGGCGCCATCCGCATCTGCGGGATCGACCTCCTGGAGCAGCCGGTGAACGCCAAGGCGCGCATCGGCTACCTGCCGGAAGTGCCGCCGCTCTACCGCGACTTCACGGTAAACGAGTACCTGACGCTGGCAGCCGCGCTCCATCGCGTGCCGCGCGCGGCGCGCCGCGAAGCCGTCAACAGGGCGCGCCAGCGCTGCGGGCTCGCCGACACCGGCGGCAAGCTGATCGCGACACTGTCGAAGGGCTATCAGCAGCGCGTCGGCATCGCCCAGGCCATCGTGCATGCGCCCGATGTCGTCATACTCGACGAGCCGACGGTCGGCCTCGACCCGATCCAGATCCGCGAGATCCGCTCGCTGATACGCGAGCTCGGCGGCTCGCACAGCGTGATCCTGTCCACGCACATCCTGCCCGAGGTGGAAGCCGTGTGCGACCGGGTGCAGATCATGCATCACGGCAGCATCGTCTACAGCGACACCATCACGGCGCTGCGCGACATGCACAGCACCGTGCTGCTGGGTCTGCGCCGCCCGCCGCCGCTCGACGAGATTGCGGCGCTGCCCGGCGTGGGCGCGGTCGAAGAGCTCTCGCCGATGCTGATGCGCGTTCATTTCATCTCCGGTGCGGACCCCACGGACGCGCTGGTCCGGGAATCGGTCGCGCGCGACTGGGGCCTCTGCCAGCTGCAGCCCGCGCAAACCAGTCTCGAGGACGTCTTCGTCAACCTGACGCGCCGTGAAGAGCCCCGATGAGCCGGATATCCGCGTTGCCGGCTCCGATCGCGCGATTTTCTCCGCCAAGGCGTGAGAAAGCGCACGGCGCGCGGAGTTCCGGGTCAAAGTTCACGCCGGATTACAAAAGAGCTGTGGTTGAATTTTCAAGCGCGAGTTCCGGGGGAGCGGGGTCATGATATTCACGATAGCGGGAAAGGAGCTGAAGTCGCTCTTCGCCTCTCCCCTGGCGTGGCTGGTGCTGTGCGTCGTGCAGATCATCGTGGGCTACGCCTTCCTGCGCCGGCTCGACGATTTCATGCAGATGCAGTCGCAGCTCGCCACGCTGCCCACCGCGCCGGGCGCCACCGACCTGGTCGCGGCCCCGGTGTTCGGTACGCTGGCGGCCTTGTTCCTGTTCGCCGTGCCGATCCTGGCCATGCGCATGATCGCGGAGGAGCGGCGCAACCAGACGCTGGTGATGCTGCTGTCGGCGCCGGTCTCGATGAGCGAGATCGTGCTCG
>Ga0247825_10001991_pt1 | contig 13462 bp, 7 predicted proteins | sample 13C_Vanillin_Day_FD_194413 | JGI IMG/M metagenome (GOLD analysis project Ga0247825, IMG submission 194413) | Soil microbial communities from agricultural site in Penn Yan, New York, United States - 13C_Vanillin_Day48 | ecosystem: Environmental > Terrestrial > Soil > Agricultural land | place...
ATCTTCCAGAAGAGCGGCGAGGCGTTCCGTTATCCGACCGTAATCACGTCGACGTTCATGGCACCGGCCCTGCAGATGGCCGTGTTCTGTCAACAGGTGCTCGGCGACGAAGGGCCTGTGCTCGCGGCCACCCTCCTGCAGGGGTACGAGAATGAGTCCGCGGCGGCCGGTGCCGGCCTCGGTGAGATGGCGGAGTTCGCCTCGAAGCACTTAGAGCTGGCGGCCGCCCTGAAGGCGCATCGCTTCGACGGCCTCGAATCGCTGCCGGGTGGTGCGGAGTTCATGACGAAGCTCGCCGCTTTCCTCGACGCCTACGGCTGGCGCGCGGACGAGTGGTGCCTCGTGCACAGGCCTACGTGGGCGGAGCAGCCTACGATGGCGCTCGAACTGATAGGCCGGTACCTGGCGGACCCGGAGCACTCGCCCGGCCGTGCACACGAGCGCGCGATTGAGAAACGCGTGGCCGCGACGGCCGAGATCGAGGCGCGCCTGCCTGAAGAGAGCAAAGCGAAGTTCCACGAGATGCTGGATACCGCCCTCGGGCACGTGCCGATGAGCGAGGAGCGCGCCCTCTGGCAACTGATCGCCATCGGCAGCGCGCGGGTGCCGGTGCTCGCCCTCGGGCGCAAGCTGGTCGATGCGGGCGTGATGGACGAGTCCGGCGACGCATTCTTCCTGCGCCTGAATGAGCTGGGAGATATGGCATCGTCGCCACGCGCGATGCACGCGACCATCGCCGAACGCAAAGCAGACCTCGCCCGATACGAGCGCATGGAACCCCCGCAGTCGATCGGAGCGCCCCTCATCGTCGAAGACCGCCCGGGTCCGTCGCAGGTCATCCACCGCTACTTCTTCGGCACGCTCGCACCGCCGTCAGACGAGCACGTGATCAGAGGTAGCGGCGCCAGTCAGGGCATCGTCACGGGTAAAGCGCGCATCGTGCGCAGCCTGGCGGAGTCGGGAAAGCTGGAGCCGGGCGAGATCCTCGTGTGCCGGACGACAGCGCCACCCTGGACACCGCTGTTCGCGCTCGCGGCGGCGGTGGTGACGGAGACGGGCGGCATCCTGTCGCACTCGGCGATCTGCGCGCGCGAGTATGGCATCCCCTGCGTCGTCGGCACACAGGTCGCGACGTCGCGCATCCCTGACGGCGCCGTCGTGACGGTAGACGGCAACAAGGGCACGGTGACGATAGAGGAATAGGGACAAGGGAATAGGGACAAGGGACGAATCGCCGAAGCTCCTGATCTTCTCTTGACCCTCTACCCTTGACCCTTGCCCCTACACTCGTTCAATGGCGATCAAGACGAACGGCACTAACCATCCGGCCCTCTTCGGCCTCAACTACCAGCAGACGGTCGACTTCTACACGCGCGTCCTTGGCATGCGCCTTGTGCTCGAGCAGCCCAACCTCGACGACCCGGAGTCGGTGCACCTGTTCTTCGAGACGGGCCCGGGGCAATTCATCGCCTACTTCGTGCCCAAGCCCGGCAAGGAGGTCGATGGCCGCGTGCAAACAGGTGCGCTTGCCCACATCGCCCTCAACCTCGACAGCGACCTCGATGACGCGATGGCGCTGCTCAACGCGGAGGGCGTGCGGTTCAACGGCCCCATCGACCGCGGCTACGAGCGCTCGATCTACTTCCGCGACCCCAACGGCGTGGTCATCGAGCTGCTGACCTGGATCACGCCGGTGCCGGAAGGCATGGACGAAGGCGACCTCATCCTCGCCGCCCAGGCGCGGCGTCTCGCCCGCAACGCCTACGCCATCGATGACGAGGACGTGCAAGCTGCGATAGCAGAGCTTTAGCTACTCACTCGCTTCTTCACGTCGTCCCTCAGCTCCAACCTCTCGAACTGCTTCGTCTATCGCTGCCTCGATCTCTTCTGGCGGCACGTCCTTGTTGTGCTCCCAGTTCTTCTCAAGGAGCTCCAAGAGTCGACGGCGGTCCTCCGGTCGGACTCGAAGCTCTAGAATCTTGTCGCTCTGCTCTTCTGCCATGCACCTAACTTCTGTTCTTATCGTAGCCTCCGATGACTCACCACTCTAATTAAGCGTGGGTCCAGGCAACGAGACTGGATTGTCCTTGGCGCGGCCGGATTTCGGGTATCATCGAAAACGATGGCTGAGCAGGTCGCTGAGACGAACTACATGTCGCTGTTGCGCGAGGCGGGCCTGCGCACGACGCCGCAGCGGCTCGCCGTCGTGCGTGAGGTCTTCCGGCGCAACCACCCCACGGCCTCCGAGGTCTTCGAGACAGTAAGGCAGCAATTCCCGACCATCGGGCTGGCAACCGTCTATAACACGCTCCGGTCGCTGACTGAGCGTGGCTACGTGCGCGAGCTGCCCTTCGGCGACGCGACGCGCTTCGACGTCAACGTGACTACCCACGCCAACCTGGTTTGCAACCGGTGCGGTCGCATCGAAGATTCGAGCGCCGCGAACGACTTGCTAGAGGCCATGCGCAGCCGGATCCAGCAGGATACGAGCTTCCGGCCGGAGAGCCAGCGCGTCGATATTTACGGTCTCTGCAGCGCCTGCTCGGCTTCCTGAAGAGCCGCTTCGTAATTCCGTCCCTAAATGTTCCAAACTGGTCGCCATCTCGTCTTGACGAGGCCCTAGATGATAGTCATTCTTATCTGGCATAGCGGCCGAATCCGCCTCAGGAGGGGCTGACCGGAATTCGGTACCTGGCCAACCTCTTGCCAACAGCACGACGAGACTGGTCCTTCTCGAAGGTCCTTGCTCGTCGAGGAAATCCCCATTTCATCATGAGAGCAGCAAGAAAGGACAAGGACCGACATGTCTGAAAGCGAAAACCCAGCAATTCCTTCGCCAACTCCCAAGGGCTCAGAGCCCAGGACCAACAAAGATTGGTGGCCAAATCGGCTGGACTTTAAGGCTCTCCACGCCAATTCGCCGCTGTCCAACCCCCTAGGCACGGACTACAACTACGCGGCGGAGTTCAAGAGCCTCGACGTCGAGGCGTTGAAGCGGGACGTCATGGCCGTGATGACCGATTCGAAGGAGTGGTGGCCGGCGGACTACGGTCACTACGGGCCGTTCTTCATCCGGATGGCCTGGCACGCCGCGGGAACGTACCGCACCTTCGACGGCCGGGGTGGCGGTGGCGCCGGAATGCAGCGCTTTGCTCCCCTCAACAGCTGGCCCGACAACGCGAGCCTGGACAAGGCGCGACGGCTGCTGTGGCCTGTGAAGCAAAAGTACGGCAACAAGGTCTCCTGGGCGGACCTCATAGTCTTCGCGGGCAACTGCGCCTATGAATCGATGGGCTTCGAAACGTTCGGTTTCGCCTTCGGGCGCGAGGACCGCTGGGAGCCGGAAGAGGTCGTTTGGGGTCCTGAGGACTCCTGGTTGGGGGATGCCCGGCATTCTGAGTCCGGCGACCTCGAAGGCCCCTTCGGCGCAGACCACATGGGCCTCATCTACGTGAACCCTGAGGGGCCCGGTGGTAACCCGGACCCGTCCCTCGCAGGCAAGTTCATCCGACAGACCTTCAGCCGCATGGCCATGAACGACGAGGAGACGCTTGCCCTCATCGTCGGCGGCCACACGGTCGGCAAGGCCCACGGCGCAGCACCCGCTCCAGAGAACGTCGGCCCCGAACCGGAAGCAGCCGGCCTGGAAGAGCAGGGTTTCGGCTGGAAGAATAAGTACGGGACCGGCAAGGGTCCGGACACCATAACAAGTGGGTTGGAAGGCCCCTGGACTTCCGAGCCGACGAAGTGGGACAACGGGTTCCTCGACAATCTCCACAACTTCGACTACGACCTGACTAGCAGCCCGGCCGGCGCGAAGCAGTGGGCGCCCAAGCCGAATGCTGCTGGTACCGTACCCACGGCGCCCGACGCTCATGACCCGTCCAAGCGGCAGAACACCATGATGCTGACCACGGACCTGGCGCTGAAAGCGGACCCCGTCTACGCGGCCATCGCAAAGCGCTTCCACGAGAATCCAGACCAGCTCGCGGACGCATTTGGCCGCGCCTGGTACAAGCTCCTGCACCGCGACATGGGTCCTTACTCGCGCCTCCTCGGCCCTTGGGTGCCCGAGGAGCAGCCCTGGCAGGACCCGATTCCTGAAGGCAACAAGAACCTGAGCGACGCTGACATCGCCGATCTCAAGAGCAGGATCATGGCCTCCGGCCTTTCCATCTCTCAGCTGGTCTCCACCGCCTGGGCGTCGGCTGCCAGCTTCCGCGGCACCGACAAGCGCGGTGGCGCCAATGGCGCGCGCATCCGCCTGGAGCCTGCGAAGAACTGGGAGGTCAACAACCCGGCCGAGCTCAGCAGGGTCCTGCAGACTCTCGAGCAGGTCCAGAGGGACTCCGGCAAGAACGTGTCGCTCGCCGACGTCATCGTCCTCGGCGGCAATGCTGCCATCGAGGAAGCGGCGAAGAAGGCCGGCCACAACGTTACCGTTCCCTTCGCGCCCGGTCGTGGCGACGCCACCCAGGAGCAGACTGACACAGAGGCATACGAGGTGCTCGAGCCCGCGTACGACGGCTTCCGCAACTACTTCCGAGCTGGGGAGTCACTGCGACCGGAGGAGGCGTTGCTGGAGCGTGCGTTCATGCTCAACCTTACCGCACCCCAGATGACCGTCCTGGTCGGCGGTTTGCGGGCTTTGGGAGCCAACTACGACGGGTCGAAGAAGGGTGTCTTCACCGACCGGCCGGAGACTCTCACGAACGACTTCTTCGTGAACCTGCTCGACATGGCCACGGAGTGGAAGCAGTCCGGCGGGTCAGTGAACGAATACGAAGGACACGACCGTGCGACCGGCGATCCGAAGTGGACGGGCACAGCTGTCGACCTCATTTTCGGGTCTAACTCCGAGCTACGGGCTCTGGCGGAGTTCTACGCGCAGAACGACTCGAAGGAGAAGTTTGTCAACGACTTCGTATCAGCCTGGACGAATGTCATGAACAACGACCGCTTCGACATCGCGTAGCAGTTAGCACAACGCACATCAACGAGGCGCCCTCTGAACAGGGCGCCTCGTTTGCTTCAGTATTCGCGCACTATGCGCCACGGCTGCTGCAAGTGCTCGGCGGCTATTCAGAACCGGTCACAAGCGCCTCTCTTGAGACGACCCTTTTCCGTCATTCCCACGGAAGGAAGGCGTCCACGTCGTTCGGGACCCCGAACTCCTCGTCAGCGTGGAGGCATCGTCAAGAACGCCGGGTCCGACGGCACGTGGTAGGCGATGAAAAGCACGTCGTCGCCGTCGCGTCCTACGTATTCTGTGCCTCCGGGATAAAGGCGTTTGATGCCCTCGAGGCGGTCGAGGTAAGGGTTGAGAAGGATGAAGACGCTGTCCCTGCGGCGGTCGATGACGTCGTCATGGCGGCGCCCGAACCGCTCGGAGCGGTCCTCACCCTCGAAGCCCGGCGCGAGGTACTGCCGCGTTTCGTAATCAAAGGGCCAGCGGCTGCTGTAGAAGTAAACGTAGGGCTCGTCATCCAGAGCGTCCAGGTACTCCGACGCCTCGCTGATCTCCTGCGTGTAGACCCAGGGGAACAGAAACGAGTTTGCCCATGTGTCGAAGTAGGCATGCACATTGGTGTAGCCGATGACCGTAATGACGATGATCACCACGGCGTAGCCGAGTCCGCGGTACAGGTCATTGATTTGCGCTGTCGCTCTCTGCCACAACCAGGCAAGAGGTAGCGCCGCAAAGAAGGCCACAAACGGGGCAAGACCGAGGACGCCCCGGTACGTAGCGTTGGTCTGGAGGAGGCTCGTCAGCGGCATAATCGCCAGCAGTGTCAGGGCCAGCAGGTGCGGCGTCTTACGCCAGTTGACGGTCGCGTAGCCAACGCCCGCCACGAAGAGCCCGAGCGTCATCATGTCCAGCATCGGGCTGTAGTCGGGAGACGAGGCGTCGATGAGGTCGGGCACCCCCTCCCAGGCGTAGGCGCCGATCCATATCCTCACCTGGTCGAAGATGATCTCGGCCTTGTCGGCGAGGCCGCCCTCGGTGTAGGCGGGCGTGGCCAGGACCGAGTACGTCTCGTAGTACTGGTTGTAGTGGTCGAAGTATTCGTTCGATGGCGTGAGGATGTAGACGAACAGCGGTATGCCGTACAGGAAGGCGATGCCCGCTGCCAGCGCTACTTTCGTGGCCCACGGCTTGAAGGCGGCGCCGCGCTTGTTCTGCAGCGTGTACAGCACGACCCACACCGTGAACGCGATAACGAAGATGGGATAGATGTTGTAGGTGTATAGCCCGAGACCCAGGGTGGCGCCGGCGAGTGCGAACCAGTGCAAGCCGCCTCGCTGGATCGCCAGGGTCCAGAACACCAGCACTGCCAGCTCCACTGTCGGGTAGGTGATGGGCCAGTGGGCAGTGCGGCTGAAGTGGATGTGCCACAACGACAGCGCCAGCAGCAGCGCCGCGATCACGGCGACGGTTCGGCTCGCCTGCAACCGGAACAGCGTGTACGCGAGGGGCACCGCGGCGATGCCGGCGAGGGCGAAGGGCAGCCGCACCGAGAGCGCGGACGAGCCGAGGATCTCGATGAAGGGCGCGACATAGTAGGCGTGGCCGGCGGGCTGTCCGAGCGCCGCGACCGTGTATACACCTATCCAGCCGTCTTCGAGCACTCGCCATGCGTCCATACCCACCTGCGCCTCGTCGCCGTGAATGCCCTGGGGGATTTCGCCGAGGGCCCAGAGGCGAGGCACGGCGGCGATTGCAGTTAGGGCGATGAGGAACAGCACATCGGCGTGCTTCACGGCGAAGGCGCGTATGGGGTCGGGCCGGGTCTCGTGGACGGGTACCGCTGCCGTGGTTGCGGCCATGCCCTCACTATCCGCGATGCAGCCGGAACAATAAACCGCTAGTCCGTCGCAGACTCGCCTGGGTCTGGCCTTCCATTCCCGGTTCCTTGCCCCTTGACCTGACCTTGACACGCACTGCGGGTGCTAAGATCGTCCCGTCACATATGGCAGGACTGAACCTCCGCTGGCGCAAGGGCGGCACCGCGGTCACCGATGCGCCGGTGCCCGCTGCGTCTAGCCTCTCCACCACTGACATCGCAATCTGGCTCGCCGCGGCAGCGATCGTGCTGCTAGCCCTGGCCGCGCGACTCTATAACGTCGACTGGGACGAGGGCACGCACATCCACCCGGATGAGCGTCACCTCACCATCGTCACCAGCAACCTCAAGCTCCCCAGCGACCCCATCGAGTTCATCGACTCAGACAAGTCGCCGTTGAACCCCTACAACCTCGAGAACGCCGGCTCGTTCGTCTACGGCACGCTGCCCGTCTTCATGACCAAGGTGGTCGCGGCGATCACCGGCAACGATGCCTACGACGGCCTCGTCGACGTGGGCCGGCGCCTCGCCGCACTTTTCGGCGCCGCGACGGTGCTGATGAGCTTCCTGCTGGGACGACGCCTTTATGGGCCCGTCGCTGGCCTGCTGGCAGCGGCCCTTATGGCCGCTGCGCCTCTGGCGATCCAGCAAGCGCACTTCTACATCGTCGATACCTTCCTCGCCTTCTTCATGGTGGCGTCGCTGTATTACTGCGTGCGCATCGTCCAGGACGGCGCGTGGTCGGACTACGCGCTGGCCGGCCTCATGCTGGGGCTGGGCATGGCGTGCAAGGTGACCGGCCTGGCCGTGCTGCCGGTGCTTTTCGCGGCCATGGCCATCCGGCTGTGGCCGATTGTCTCGAAGCGATGGTCGCTGGAGCCGGAGATGAACCGGCCGGTCATGGGCCTGGTGGTTGCACTGGTGCTCGCGTTCCTCGCCTTCCGCATCGCGCAACCGTACGCATTCGACGCGCCTGAGCTTTCGAACCCGGTGTCGTGGGTGTCCCTCAGCCAGCAGTGGCGAGAGGACCAGGAGAGGCAGAACGAGTTGCTCAGCGGTGAGGTGGGTTTCCCGCCTTCGGTCCAGTGGATCGGCCGCACGCCCTTCGTGACGCCTCTTGCAGACATGGTGCAGTGGGGCATGGGGCCGGCGTTCGGCATCGCCGGATGGCTGGGCGCCGCTTATGCCGCCTACCGCGTCTTCCGTTATCGCGACGCCCGGCATCTGCTGCCCCTGCTGTTCGTGCTTCTCTACTTCGGATTCATGGGCCGGCAGTTCTCCCTCTACATGCGTTACTACCTGCCCCTCTATCCGGTGCTCGCTATACTCGCCGGCTACGCGCTGGTGGAGGCGTACAACGGCGCCCGTGTGCTTTCGAATCGCCTGAAGCGACCTGCGCTCGAGAGCGCTGGAGGCTTTGCCGTCGGGGCAGTGGTACTGGTGGCGCTGCTTGCCGGACTGGCGTACCTGAGCATCTACGGGCGCGACTTCACGCGCGCCGAGGCGACGCGCTGGATGTTCGCGAATATCCCGACCGGGTCGTTCATCGCAGGAGAGGAGTGGGACGAGACGTTGCCCGTCGGCGTGCCGAACCCGACCGGGCGGACCTACCAGGTCTTCGGCCTGCGCCTTTACGAACCGGACACGGAGAAGAAGCTCAACGACCTGATCAGCGACCTCGACCGCGCCGACTACGTCATCGTCAGCAGCAACCGCCTGCCCAATTCGGTTTCGCGCAACCCGGTCGCCTATCCCGTGACGTCGAAGTATCACGAGATGCTGCACGACGGCGAGCTGGGCTTCGACCTCGCCGCCGAGTTCACGTCGTATCCCAGCCTGCTCGGCATCGAGTTCCCCGACCACGCCGTCCAGGAGTCCTGGAGCAGCTACGACCATCCCCGCGTCCTCATCTATAAAAAGGCGCCGGACTACTCCCGCGACCGCCTCGAGCAGGTGCTTGGCAACGGCCCCTACAGCGTGGCCGCGCCGGCGCCTGGGCACGTCAACCCGAATCAGCTCCTGCTGAGTCAGGGCGACCTCGCCACCCAGCGCGCCGGCGGCACCTGGACCGACGTCTTCAGCACGTCCGGCATCGTGGCCTCGAACCCGACGCTGGTGTGGTGGGTGGCACTGCAAGCGATGGGCCTCGCGGCGACACCACTGGCCCTCGCCCTGTTCCGGCGCCTGCCCGACCGCGGCTACCTGCTGGCAAAGCCGCTTGGCCTGCTCCTCGTCTCCTACCCGGTCTGGCTGCTAGCCAGCCTCAAGCTCGTCCACTTCGAGCAAGCCACCATCCTTGCCATCCTTGCCCTGCTGATGCTCGCCGGTGGCGCAGTCGGCTGGTGGCGTCGCGCCGAGCTCCTGCCGTTTATCCGCGAACGCTGGCGCATGATCCTGTTCTGCGAGGTCCTGTTCCTGCTCGCCTTCCTCGGCTTCCGGGAGGTGCGCATGGGCAACCCGGACCTCTGGGAAGCTGTGCTGGGCGGCGAGAAGCCGATGGACCTCGCCTACTTCACGGCGGTGACGCGCAGCACGACCCTGCCGCCGTACGACCCCTGGTTCGCGGGCGGTTACATCAACTACTACTACCTCGGCCAATTCTTCACCGCCACCCTGACCAAGCTGACGACGATCCCGCCGGAGGTCGCCTACAACCTCGCCGTACCGACGTTTGCGGCGCTGACGGTGGCCGGCGCCTTCTCCGTCTCCTACAACCTGGCGGCGACTGCCCGCGGCTACCTGCGCCGCGTCGATGCTCCGGCGACCGCGACCGGTGCAGTGACGAGAGTCCGCTCGGTGCCGGGATGGAGCCTCTATGCGGCCGGCGTCCTCGGCGCCTTCCTCGTGGCCGTCGCCGCAAACCTTGATGGTGTCGGCCAAATGGTCGAGCGCCTGTCGGAGCTAAGCAGCTGGCAGACCGACACGAACATCCCGCTTGTCGATAGCGTCGCGAACAGCATCGGCGGCCTGTGGCAGGTCCTCTTCCACGGCGCCAACCTGCGCGAATTCGACTTCTGGCGATCGAGCCGGATGATGCCGCCCCAGATATCGATCACGGAGTTCCCGTACTTCAGCTTCCTTTTCGCCGACCTCCACGCGCACATGATGGCGATCGCCTTCCAGGTGCTGACCATCGGTGTGTGCGCTGCCCTCGTGCTGCGCCGAGACGGCGAGCGCGACCGGTGGCGTGACTACCTACTCGTGGCATTGCTGGGGTTGATAGTCGGTAGCCTGCGCTGGCTCAACTCCTGGGACTACCCGCCCTTCCTTCTCTTCGCCCTGACGGCGGTGCTGATCAGCGAGCGCTACATCGAAGGCGGGCCCTGGGCGACGGCGCAACGGGTGTTCCTGAAGTGCGCCCTGCTCGGCGGCATCTCGTTCGTGGCTTACCAGCCCTTCCTGGCGAACTACCGCACGCCTGTCGCGGGCCTCATCGCATCGCCGGAGACAACGCCGGTACACCAGTACCTGGCGCACTTCGGCCTCTTCGCGGCAGTGATCGCGACGTGGCTGCTGCTCTGGCTCGTGCGCGCCGTGCGTTCGACGCGCACGCTGAACATGACCTCGGAGTCTGTGCCGGCGTCGGAGCGGCTGTCGCGGCAGCTGACTTCCGGGCTGCTCAGCGGCCTTGTCCTCCTCACCATCTTCGCGATGTTCCTGCTGGTCAACGAGGGCAAGGCGCTGGTGGGGGCGCTTTTACCGGTGCTGCTGGTCGTCGTGCTGCTCGGCGTGCGCGAAGTGATGCTGCGCCGGCCCGACGGTGGCCTGCGTCTGCTGGTGCTGGCGATGATCGGCCTCGGCATCGGGCTAAGCATGGGTGTCGACATCGTCACGCTGAAGGGCGACATCGTGCGCATGAACACGGTGTTCAAGTTCTACCTGCACATCTGGGTCGTCTTTGCCCTCGCCGGCACCTTCGCGATCTGGCAGCTCGTCTTCGTGTTCTGGCGTCCGGCGCTCACCGGTCCATCGCGCTGGCCATCCTGGGCGACCGCGAGCACCGGACTCGTCGTCGTGGGAGCGCTGCTCATCGCCGTCACCCTCTACCCCGTCTTCGCCACCGGCCAGCGCAACGGCATCCGGTTCAACGACGACGACGCATTCGGGCTGAACGGCGCAGCCTACATGCAGGACGCCGTGTACCGCGACGAGTTCGGACCCATCGAGCTGAAGTGGGACTGGGAAGGCATCGAGTGGATGCGCCAGAACGTCGAGGGCACGCCCGCAATCGTTGAGGGCCGCACTCCTCTGTACCGCTGGGGCGGGCGCTTCTCCATCTACACCGGCCTGCCCACTGTACTCGGGTGGGACTGGCACCAGACGCAGCAGCGCGGCGATAGCGCCTACCTGATCCCGGAGCGCGCCGGACTGGTCGACGAGTTCTACAGCGACGGCGACGTCGAACAGGCGCGCGACTTCCTCCAGCGCTTCGACGTGCGCTATGTCATCGTCGGCCAGAACGAGCGCAACTACTACGACGCCCGCGGTCTCGCCAAGTTCGATAGCCTCCTCAACGGCGCGCTGACGGTGGCGTTCAAGAACGAGAAGCTAACGATCTACGAGGTGGTTGTTGACCGTCAGGGAGCGAGTGCCCAGGGCCGTTAGGCCGAAGCGATGCGACTGAGCTGGTGTCCGCGCAGATACCAGAGGTGGTACAACGGGCACGTCAATGTGAAGGGTGAGGCGTTGTGACTCAGCAAATGCAAGGGCAAGTGGCGTTCATCACGGGCGGCGGCAGAGGAATCGGCCGGGGCATAGCGGAGGCGTTCGCGGCCGAGGGAGCGTCGGTCGCCCTCATGGCGCGTTCCGAGGATCAGCTGTCCGAGACGCTTCGACAGATAGAAGCGGTGGGAGGGCGCGGTCTCATACTCAAGGGTGATGTCACGAGCCAGGACGATGTCGATTCGGCAATCGCCGCCACCGAGACAAGGCTTGGGCCGATAACCACGGTGGTCAGCAATGCCGGTATTACGGGTCCTTACGCGCCGATTGCTGAGGCTGACCCGGACGAGTGGTGGCGTACTCAAGAGGTACACCTGCGCGGCGCCTTTCTGACCAGCCGGGCTACCTTCCGCAGCATGCGATCGCGAGGCGGTGGACGGATCATCATCATTTCGAGCCGGGCGGCAGAGCGTGGATCGCCGAACATCTCCGGCTACGCAGTCGCCAAGTCATCGCAGCTCAGGTTCACCGAAATGTTAGCGGCCGAGGGGGAGCCCGTCGGCATCAAGGCGTTTGTCCTGCATCCCGGGACAGTCGATACGCAATTCACGGACGAGGCCCTTAACCGCGCCGACGCAAACCAGTACGCTGCCGGGTTCGTCGAGCGTCTTCGGGAGCTACGGAAGAATCCCGCAGCCTTTACGCCGATGTCGAAGGTGACCGATCTCTGCATCTTCCTGGCTTCGGGTGCAGGCGATGAGCTATCGGGTCGCTATCTGAGCGTCGATTACGACGTCCCACAACTGGCACAACGATCAGAACAAATCAAAGAGCGGGATCTCTATACGCTTCGCATCCAGACACTAACTGACTGAGCTTCAAGGACGGCTTCCTTGACCCTCGGTAGGCCATTTGTTAAGGTCAGGTTCGCTCTTAGGCGAAGAAAATGGCTGAAAATGTCTACGACGGCTACCAGACTGGTCACGTGAACGTCGACCGCAGTGCTCTGCGTAGCCTCGCGGCCCAGACCGCCAGCGTCGAGCGCACCGCCATCCAGCGTCTTGCGACGGAGACGATGACGGCGCAGAACTCGGCGGTGGGCGTTGTGCACACCTCCACGCTGGAGATGCGTGCAAGCGCTGCGGGCCTCGTCGTAGGCGATTACGTGAGGGTGGAGGATAGCAGCGTCGCCGTCTTGCTGGCCCCGAGGGTCAACGGCAACGTCAAGGCTGTAATCACCATCCCCGCCGCCTTCGCCTTTGGGTTCGGATACTTCTTCGCGCGACGCCTCGCCGGCTGGATTTTCGGCCGCTCGCGTAGCTGACAGACACTTTCGGAGGGAAGCAATGGCTCGCAAGGAAATTCCTGTCGAGACCCGGCAGGTCATGGGTAAGAAGGTCGCGCAGTTGCGACGCCAGGGCTTCCTGCCCGGGAACGTCTTCGGTAACGGCCTCGAGTCCGTCGCCGTCCAGGCCCAGGCTGACACCGTCGAGAAGACGCTGCGTTCGCTCGGCGCCAACGAGGTCATCGACCTCAAGATCGAGGGCGAGAAGGTGTCGCGGCCCGTCGTATTGCAGAAAGTGCAGCGCCATCCCTTGAACAGCAGCCTGCTGCACCTCGACTTCTACCAGGTGTCGCTGCGCCAGAAGATGCGCGCCGACGTGCCGCTGATCGTCGTCGGCGAATCCGAGGGTGTGAAGAAGTACAACGGCGTCCTGCTCATGGCGATTGAGTCCGTGTCGGTCGAAGCGCTGCCGCTGGACATCCCCTCCCGCATCGAGGTCGATGTCACGCCGCTCGCCAACCTCGAGGACAGCCTCCAGGTGAAGGACCTGCCTGCCATCCCCGACGTCACCATCCTGACCGACGAGGACATGGTCATCGTCAAGGTCTCGACGCCGCGCGTCGCCGTCGAGGACCTCGCCGAGGAAGCAGCCGCGGAAGAGGCTGCGGAG
>Ga0247825_10001992_pt1 | contig 13462 bp, 10 predicted proteins | sample 13C_Vanillin_Day_FD_194413 | JGI IMG/M metagenome (GOLD analysis project Ga0247825, IMG submission 194413) | Soil microbial communities from agricultural site in Penn Yan, New York, United States - 13C_Vanillin_Day48 | ecosystem: Environmental > Terrestrial > Soil > Agricultural land | place...
CGATAAGCCAGATCAAAGACGCCGACCGTCAGCGCATCGATTTCTTCAAGCACGTCTACAACATGGAGTGGTTGGACTCGTCCACCTACGACATGACAATTAACACCGATGACGTGGACCGCTCGACGGCCGTTTCGCTGATCATCACCGGCATTTCGGCCGTCCCCAGCGCTGCCCTCTAGGGAGCGCGCCGGGCCCAACGACCGTTAGCGCTGCATGATAGCCTGAATCCATGCGATTCAGGCGGCTAAAGGTACTCGCCTACCGTTCCGTCAAGGGCTATTTCGAGGACGGGTGCGGCCAACGCGCCGCCGCGATTTCCTACTACGTCCTCTTTTCCTTGTTCCCGCTCGTCATCTTCTCCGTAGGCGTCCTCGGCATCGTCTTAACAGACGAACAGCTCCAGACCGACATCGTCGACGCAATCATGGAGACGATCCCTCTCAGCCAGGAAGAGGGCCGCAACGACGTCACGAACGCCCTGCAGCAGGTGGCGAAGACCCAAACCAGCGCCCTTGGCTTCTTGGGCCTTATAGTCCTCGGATGGTCCGGTAGCGCGATGTTCGGCGTGGTTCGAAGCTCACTGAACGACGTTTATCACGTCCGTTCGCGGCCGATTGTCACCCAGAAGCTGCTGGACCTTGCGTGGGTGCTGGCGTTCGCCCCGTTCTGGATCGCGTCCGTCTTCGCTACCAGCGCTCTCCGGCTCGCGCGTACCAAGAGCGAGGACCTTGCCTTCTTTGGCGACTTCGCCGAGAGCCTGGGTGGCGGATGGTGGATCGCCTCGACACTGCTGCCGATGGTCCTGTCGTTCGTGGCGTTCTTCTTCGCCTACTGGCTCATCCCGGCGCGGCGTATCCAGCCGAAGTACATCGTGCCCGGCGCCCTATTCGCGGCCATCCTTTTCGAGGCCGTGAAGATCGGCTTCAACGTCTACATCGAAAATTTCACGGAGTACAACCTGATCTTCGGGTCGCTCGGCGCCGTAATCGCCTTCCTGTTCTGGGTATATCTCAGCGCCAACATCCTGCTGCTGGGCGCCGAAGTGGTATCAGAGCTGCCCGATGTCATGGCAGGCCACTTCGACGCGACGCAACCCTCGAACAAGCCACGGCGCAGCTTGGGTCAGAAGGTGGTCCGGCTATTGCGTGGCCTCGTGGTACGCCCGCGCGAGGAGGATGCGGCCTCGCAGGCGCTCTCCAGCCCGCCAAGCGAGTCCAGGCAAGACGCGCCGCGGTAAAAACGCCTCTAAATAGCGGCCATGCCCCCGGCAGACGCCGCCGCCTGGCCGAACTGCACGTGAATCGCGGCCATCACCGTAAGAGGTATGCCCGCAAGCACGTTGACGAAGTTGCCGAGGCGGATGTGCGAAAGCGTGGGATGCCGGAAACTCGCCTCGGGGTTGACCACGTAGGAGTTGCGCCGGCCAACTCGCGTGACTGAAAGCAAGTCCGCATCCGAGAGGTCCCTGACCACCTGAGCAATGCGGCGCTCGGTGAGGTTCAGTGCCTCAGACATCTCGCGCATCGTTGAGTCGGGATTGGCAGCGATGTAAAACAGCACCACTCCATGAGTCGCCATCAGGTTCCAGTTCTTAGTCGCGGCCATGCGGGTCCCCTGCCTCTCAGTTTCCGGAAACGCTTGCCCTATTCTTGTGGAGTCAATCTGCCGCCGTCAAATGCGTGAGACAGACATCTCAATGCCGGCGTTTCCTGCTTCCGCCACGCGTTAACGAAACTGTTACGTTTAGTTACTGGACAGGGCGGAAGGCGGCTGTAACACTAGTTGCATACCTAAGGCCAAATCCCCTCCAAGGTAAGGGGAACGGGGGACCCACTTTTTGGGGTGCAGTCCTCTAGCGAGGGCGGGGCAGCTCTTTCAGCCCTAACCCGACAGCTAACCTCGTAGGCCACTGAAAGAGGATGGGTTTCGGCTGTGAGCCGGAGGTCGTCCTCCGGCTGTTTTTCCTCCTTGCTTTCGCAGCCGGAGAACAATCCCTGACCACAACCGAACCCCTCCTCCCAGGTTCCAGGCACGATGCCGGGCCAAGACTTGGAGGAGTCGATGCTGAGCGAGCTCTCACCCAGCCGCACCTCAGTACCCACCCAGTACCCCCAGACCCGTAAGCTGATCATGGTCAGCAACCGTGGCCCGATCGAGCACTGGTTCGACGACGCCGGACGCATCCGCCGCCGCGACGCCGCTGGTGGCGTCGCCACAGCCCTCAGCTCCGTAGCGCGACAGCAGCCTGTCACGTGGATCGCCAGCGCCGGAACGGACGCCGACAGGGCGATTGCCATCCTCGGCCAGCGTTCGCAGATCGGACGTGAGAGTGACCTGCGGCTCCTCGACTTGCCCACCAAGTCCTATGACGCTTACTACGGCGTCTTCTGCAACCCCATCCTCTGGTTCGTCCAGCACTCCATCGGCGAGCGGCTACACCACGAAGACCTCGCGACAGCGACGCTTGACGCCTGGGACGACGGTTACCAGCCGATCAACGAGACTTTCGCGGGGGCCGTCGTGGAGGAGATCGATGGTGACGGCAGCGACTTCCAGGTTATGTTGCACGACTACCACCTCTACGTCGCGCCACGCCTGATCCGCGCCGCCAAGCCGCGAGCTGCCCTCCAGCACTTCATCCACATCCCTTGGCCGGGCCCGGCCGCGTGGCGCCAGCTGCCAGACCTCATCGTCCGCCGCCTCTGCGCAGGCCTACTGGCCAACGACAGCGTCGTCTTCCAAACGGAAGCGTCGGTGTCGAACTTCCTGGCCACGTGCAAGCAGTACCTCTCCGCGGCCAAGGTGATGGAGCGCCAGGGACAGGTCGAGTACCTCGGCCAGACGACGTTCGTTTGGTCCAACCCAGTGTCCCTGGACACGTCCGACCTGATGGCCCTGAGGGCTCAGCCCATCGTCGAGCAGTACCGACGGGAGCTGGCTGCGCGCGATGGCGTGCAGACCATCGTCCGCGTCGATCGCCTCGACCCCAGCAAGAACATCGCCGACGGCTTTGAAGCCTACGGCCTGATGCTCGAACGCAACCCGAGGCTGCGCGGCAAAATCCGGTTCATCGCCCACCTCGTGCCTTCGCGCGAAAACGTCGTCGAATACTCCATGTACAAGCGCCGCGTCTTCGAGGTGATCGACGGCATCAACCGCAAGTACGGCACGCCCGGCTGGCAGCCCATTACGGCCTTCCTCGAGCACAACCGCCTGCGCGCGATCGCCGGCCTCTCGCTCTACGATGTGCTGCTGGTGAACTCGGTGGCGGACGGCCTCAACCTCGTTTCGAAGGAAGGTCCCGTGCTCAACGAGCGTGACGGCGTCCTCGCCCTCTCCACCACGGCCGGCTCACATGAGGAGCTCTACCACGGCGCCATCCCGGTGAACCCATTCGACATCGTCGACACGGCCAACGCGCTCGAGAAGGCGCTCGTGCTCAGCCAGCGCGAGAGGAGCCAGCGCTCGCGAGCTCTGCGCGAGGCAATCGCCGGGCACCAGACCAGCGACTGGCTCAAGGGTCAGCTGCGCGACCTGGACATCTCGTCACACATGAAACGCATTGATTCGAGCAGCGTCGCATGACGCGCTAACTCCAGACCTCCACGGTGTGACGCGACGGATCGGCGGCCTGCCCGCCGATTCGCCGCGTCCGGGGTGTACCGGCATTCGGGCACGGGCAGACGGGCAGACGCCCGTGAGGGGTGCGCCCAGCGCACCCCTCTGCCTTGTAAATCTCACTCGCTTCCGCTACATTCAATGGCGGTGGTGGGATGGGAAGTCGTGGGTGTCCTTGAGAGCAATCGCGTGCCTCGTCGTCTGCCTCCTTTTTCTCACCGCCTGTAGCGACGTCCCCGACTCCCCATTGGCGCCGTCCCCAACTCCTCCTCCCGCTTCGACCACATCGCCCGCGGCAACTCCGCGGCCGCCTCGCGCCTCACCCACTGCGCGCCCGACGACCCAGCCCCTTCCTGTCGCTACGCCCGATGGCACCACCGGCGTAGTCATCGCCACGCCCGGTCCCATCGAGCTCGACAGTGCCTGCCTCGACGCCGGTGAGGGTCGCTCCACGCCGGCGCCGGGCGACGTTCGCTTCCGCCCAACCTCGGACCCCATCGAGTTGCCGAAGCCCTTCAAGCCGTCGCCGTTCATCGAGGACGAAGCCCTCCAGCGGGCGATCGCCGACATTCTGGGCGACCAGGCCAGCAACTACGCGTTCGTGATCAAGGACCTGCGCACGGGGCACGGCGTCACGCACAACGAGGGCCTCGTCTTCAATGCCGCGAGCATCTTCAAGCTCTGGATCATGTACGACGCCTTCCTGCAGCATGACCAGGACGTCCTCGACTGGGACACGGAGTTCGTGGTCACGCTCTACTACGACGCCTTCGCACTCTCGCCCCGCAGCACGGAGCTGTGTCAGAAGCTCTCTGTCGCCGAAGCGATGGACGCCATGCTGTCCGTCAGCGACAACGCCGCCGCCGTGATGCTCCAGGACATCGTCGGGGCGGGGAACATCAACAACGCCCTCGCCGCCTTCGGCATCGCCGACAGCGGTCTCTACACAGAAGGCCTGCCCATCACGGCTCAGGACGTCGCTCTGCTGCTCGAGGCGATCGGGCGCGGCGAGGCAGTCAGCCGCGCAGCCAGCGCGGACATGCTGCAGCTGATGTCGCGCGAGGTCCTCGACAACGGGCTCGCCGCCGGCGTACCTCGGGGCGTGCCGGTGGCGCACAAGACCGGCAACTGGGGCGACGCCACCCACGACGCCGGCATCGTCTTCGCGCCCTCCGGCCCCTACGTCTTCGTAGCCCTGACCTCCAACGGCTACGAGACCTCAAGGATCAATGCCGTGTCGGAGGCCGTGTACGGGCACTTTGGCAACCGCTAAGTCCGGTGCTCATCGCTTCTGTGTGTGGCCGCCACACACGACACTCGAAAGGGCATCGGCCTGGTCCCGCGAGCCAGCCTTCGCCCGTATGCCCTCTCCCTCGGGAGGCGCGAAAAGGCCCGGGCGCTCTCGGCTTGCGCCCGGGCCTTCAGTTACGTCTCGCCTGCGGGGCGAGCGTCTCTAGCCGGCTCCGCCACCACCGGCGGCGGGCACTTCCAGCATCTCGTGAATACGGCGATATAGCGGGTCCTCTCGGGTGCCGAGGCGTCGCCAGTCTTCGCCGGGCTCCAGCACCTTCTCGGCGCCGCGGATCTCGTCGTAGGGCAGGCTCGGGTCGACCGCCGGCGGCTCGATGCCGTTGGCGAGGTCCTTCGCCGCCTTGATGAGGATCTTGCGCATCGTGATGATCGACTTGTCGGTCGTGCCCAGGTGCTCCTGAGTGCGGTCCCAGATCACGCCGGGCGATTCCGTCACCATGAGGTCCTGGCTACCGAAGTCGCGGATGCCGGAGTAGAAGGGGCTGTTCGCGTAGTCCCGGTCAACCTGGTAGTCGTTGTCAGGTGTGAACTGACGCGGCCCGTTCATGCTGAGGATGCGATTGCCGGGGCCGCGGCGGGTGACGTACGGCGTGTTGTCGAAGAGGGTCTTGCCTTCGGTGCCGGACAGGCGCGACGCCAGGGCATCGGCCTCGCTGATGTTTTTCGTCCAGAACATGAAGTAGTTGCTCTCGTCATCGCGCGGCACGCACAGGCCGCCGCCGTTGACGTACGGGATGTTCGCCACGACAGAGGTGTACGGGATCGCCCACGCGGTGACACGCACATGCGTGTTGCCGTTCGGCGTGTTGCGGATGCCGGCGTACTTGTAGCCGTACCACTCTTCTTCGACCTCGAGGGTCGGAGCGCGGTCGTGGGCCCAGATCTTCATCGACATGTCGAAGCTCGGATAGGAGCCCGGCTTGTCGGTGCCATCGTCCGGGTGTTCGAGCGCGCCCTTGAACTGGTGCAGCCAGCTAATGTGCGCAGTATCAAGGTTGCCCTCCATGCGCTGCACCCAGTTGCAATGACCAATCGTCTTGACCGCGAACCACTTCTCGCGCGGCACGGCTTCCGAACCGAAGTCGCGGAAGGCGGTCATCTTCTCGCGAGGGCCCATGTAGGTCCAAACGATCCCAGCCGATTCGTGCGTCGGGTAGGCGTTGATGCGCACTTTGGTCTTGAAGTTGCTCTCGGCGGGCTCGGAAGGCATGTCGGCGCAGGCGCCGGTCGTATCGAACTTCCAGCCGTGGTAGACACAGCGCAGGCCGGCTTCTTCGTTGCGCCCGAAGAAGATCGAAGCGCCGCGGTGGGGACAAGCCTGCGTGAAGAGACCGACGTCACCGTTGGTGTCCCGGAAGGCCACGAGGTCCTCGCCCAGGATGCGTACGCGCACCGGCGGGCTATCGGGCTCTGGAATCTCGGATGTTAGCAATGCTGGCGTCCAGTAACGGCGCAGCAGATTGCCCATCATCGTCCCCGGGCCTACGCGAGTGAGGATCTCGGATTCTTCCTGGCTCAGCATGTCGTTTCCCTTCCGAGCGCACGTGGCGAAAGCGCACTGCCGGATATATTAGCGTCTTTACATCGTCTCGCCCACGCCTTTCGAATGCATAAAACAGACGACAAAGAGATGCCGCCTCTCGCCGAGACGGCTTCTGAAACGGCAACGGCGCGCCGAGTGGGACTCGAATTGACGACCTCTCCGCTTCGACCGACTTGCTGCCACGAAAATGAAGAAGCCGTCTCACTTCGAGACGGCTCCTGAGATGGTAATGGCGCGCTGAGTGGGACTCGAACCCACGACCTCAGCCTCCGCAGGGCTGCGCTCTATCCGCTGAGCTACCAGCGCGTGATGGTGCCGAAGGTGGGATTTGAACCCACACGAGCTAATGCTCACTACGCCCTGAACGTAGCGCGTCTGCCGTTCCGCCACTTCGGCGCGGACTCTTAGTGTACATGCTCCCGGCAGTTACGGTTAACCCCTGAGCAGGAACAGCCAGCGTCGCAGTACCGCCCACTCGTGTGTAGCCGCGCGATTCATCGCGCACGTCCCACTAAAATCCGCAACGGACGACGGCCCATCGGTACGAGCTACGCACCAGCACCTCCTGTTGGCTGTTGCTCCCTTTATACTCACCCCATGAAAACTGAGTTCTTCGAGTCCGATCCCTTCTCACCTCGCAAGGCGGACCTGCTAATCGCGATCGAAACCGACTACCGCTTCGATAAGGGCGACGAGGTCTACATCGAGGCATCCGGCCGCAACACGAAAGTCCGCATCATGGACGTGCGCGTACACATCAAATCCGGCGTCATGACGCGGGAGATACTGGCCCTAAAACTATAGTTGGTCAGAAGGAATCAATGCCCTAGGCTCTCGCCGTCAGTTCCGCCTGAGATTGCTGCCGGTTAAGCCGGACTCTTAACCCCAATTGACCACTTATCAAAGTGCCGCTAGAGTGGGCGCACGCGACCGGGGCTAGGGTTGCGTTCTTTTATGGGCGGGCTTTACCGAATCGCTATCTTGCCGTTGATGGCCGTCGCGCTACTAGCGCTCGGTTGCGGTGTTCCCATAGCTCCCGAATACGTAGCCGCCACTTCGACCGCGCAAGCCATTCAGCAGCGCCAAAACACAGACGCTCAGCTTGCCGGGCAGGGCGGTCCCGACATCCGGGCCGCCTCCACCGACGGCTCCGGCGCCAGCGCCCTGGCATCGACACCCCTCTCGACCCGCGAAGCCACCCTTCCTGTCGATGACGACCAGACCACCCCGACTGCAACGCCGGAGACGACAGCCATGCCTGCGACCGCCACAGCCGCACCCGCCGTGGCGACGGCGCCACCAGCGCCTGTCAATAGCGCCACCTTCACGCAAGACTTTGTCGGCTTGCTCAACGCGCTACGCTCCGGACGAGGGATCGGCGCTGTGACTTTGAACGGCGCCCTCACCACCGCATCGAACACTTTCGCCTCTTACATGGGCAGCGCGAACTTCTTCGGCCACTACGGCCCAGATGGCTCCGCTCCGCGCGCCAGGCTCACGGCAGCCGGATATCGCGGCTCCTTCAAAGGTGAGGCGCTGTCCGCCGGCCAGGCGACCCCCCAGGCGGCCCTCAACGCCCTCCTCGCGAGCCCGCCCCACCAGGCGATCCTCCTGGATGCCAGTGCCGTCGAAATCGGTGTCGGCTACGCCTTCCAGGCCGGCAGCAGCTACAGCCACTACTGGGTCGTCGTCACAGGCACCCCCTGACGGCGGTAGCTGAAGCAGTGGCGCCTATCTAGTAAGATAGTGCTCCCGGGCGATTAGCTCAGCTGGCAGAGCGCTTCCTTCACACGGAAGAGGTCACAGGTTCAAGTCCTGTATCGCCCACCACATTTTAGATTCGATTTGGAACGAAAAGGCCCTCGGAGATCATCCGAGGGCCTTTTGACGCCAACGCGGCGCGCTATGCCAGTAACTTGTCCATGGCATCTACCGCCTGCTGCTGCATGGTCGGTGTGACGTAGCCCAGCATGCACAGGTCTGACAACCTTTCGAGAGCGCGGATTGAAATTGGGCAGATGCAGGCTCCTACTGCTCCTTGCGGGACTGGCAGAGTCTCTTAGAGGTCCTGGCGCCAGACGTCCGAACGCTCTCCGAACGACCGTTGGCTCAAATCGCGCTCGGCAAAGCGGAGGCCGTCCTTGCTGCTGCAACGGCCACCGAAGTTCTCGATGGAACAGGGGCTAGAAGACCGTTCATAGACTTGCTGATCCTATAACCACATCCAGACCCGCCCGAGTCGGCCCTTGTGACCCAGCAAGCTTCAAAGCCAACCCCGAACGGACACTATCAACTATCGCGACCCTAATCCGAGGCAGATCTCACAGCGATCTACATCTTGTGAAACGGAGACTCAGCGGTCGACAGGTAGCGGCCAGAACTCCAAATCCCTTTCATACTCCGAGCGCGTTCGAAGATCACTCACCGTGATCTGGCGCAGGTTGTCCTCGTTCTCCAGGTACTCCGGTCCAAGCACGTATCCCGCCGCCCGCCTGCCTTCTGGCGTGTGAGTGGAAATGACGTTGTACGCGAGAAGGCCAACACCCGACCCCAGTCGTTCCATATCGGCTTCATCCATGACTAATCTGATTTGGTCGACGGCCTCCTGGGAACCCACAATGTAAATAATGTCTTTCTCATTCGGCTGTGAATTCCACTGCATTTGCTCGATTTCGCGGTTGGAAGCAGCCTTGCTCTGCAGGGCTTGGTCGCCAGTTCTGTCGCCAGTTCTCAGGTGGCCACTAAGGACCAGGACAGCAAAGGCACTAATCCCACCGGTGATCCAAAGGACTTGAATCAGCAGAGGCATCCACGGAGAGCGGTCGGTAGAAGTTACTTCGATCATCGGAGCCTCCGAAACGCAAGGTGGAGCAGGCGTTGAGCCGGATGGGCGTCAGTCGCTTTCGAGGATCGGACTTGGGCGGTATCGTGGCCACGCGAAAGCGCAGAAATACCCGCAGGCATGCCAACCTTGCGGACTGTCACATAACGATCTGAGCCCGTCACAACAGGTTTAGCGTCTGCGATAATCAGACAGTGAACCTTGCAGAATCCGAGAGCCAGGACAGTCAGCCAGGCGAATTTGCCGGCCAGATCCGTGGGCTGCGCCTGGTAAAGGGACTCACGCAGGCGGACCTTGCCGAGGCAGCCGGGATCGGCCTCAGGACGATCCAGGCCATCGAGGCTGCGAAACACGTCCCCCAGAAGCAGACCCTAATGCGCCTTCTAGATGGCCTCGGGTTGTCTCCTGCAGAGCGAGAAGTATTTCTTCGGAACTACACTCCACGGCCGAGACATCGAAGAGTCGGATCAGGTACCTCCAGCAATAACCTGCCGTATTGGCTGACGAGTTTCCACGGAAGAGACAGCGACCTGAAGACGGTCTGTGAACGTGCAAGGGTCCACAGGCTTGTCACAATCAGCGGCCCCGGGGGCGTAGGCAAGACGAGGTTGGCCGTCGAAGTCGCTCGCAACCTCTCGAGAAGCTTTCGCGACGGCGCTCTCTTCGTCGACCTTGTTGGAATTACTGAAGGAGGCCTGATCTCCGAGCGAATAGCCAACGCTTTTGCAGTCAGTCACCAGGAGCCACCTCATGGCGAACTAATCCCGAGACTCGCCCACATGGAGTTGCTGCTAGTTCTAGATAATTGCGAGCATCTCTTGCCCGACTGCGTCGCTCTGAGTCGGGAGATTCTAACTAGATGTCCGGGCGTAACCATCCTCGCCACTACTCGCGAACCTCTGGGCATAGATGGTGAGTTGCTCTGGAGGCTTACTCCGTTCGAGATCCCTAGGATGGGTCCACAGAACCTTGTCGATGGACAAACGTCGGATGCCGTGCGCCTCTTCGTCGACCGAGCCGGCCTTGTGGCGGACGGCTTTTCCCTTACTGCGGAGAACGCACCGGACATCGTTTCAATCTGCAGCCACCTTGATGGGCTACCTCTCGCGATCGAGTTAGCTGCCGCTTGTCTACGGCACTCCTCCGTTCCCCAGATAGCGCAGGGACTTGCCGAGAGCCTGTCCATCCTGCAGTCTCGGGAACCATTACAGGACGGACATCACACCTCGATGCAGGCTTCACTGTCATGGAGCTACCAGCTCCTCAGTCCTGGCGAGCAGGCAGCCTTTCGCCGGTTAGGCGTGTTCAGGGGCGGCTGGACCCTTAATGCAGCCCAAGCGCTCTTGCCTGACAAGCCGGGTCTAGCCGAGACGAGTGACCTGCTATTCAGGCTCGTGGACAAGGCTCTCGTTCATCTCACAGCTAGCCGATACGGCTCCCCGGACCGGTATTCCATGCTCGAGATCATGCGGGCCTACGCAAACGATCTGCTGGTCGCGGCAGGCGAAGAGCATGAGGCTCGAGCGACGCATTCGTCGATCTACGCGGGCCAGGTCCTGCGCTTCGGACGAATAGACGGACCGATGGACTCGACCTCACGCAATGCGCTGATCTCGGACCTGGATAATCTCAATGACTCGCTGAGATTCCTTCTAATGGAGGGAAATGATGTTGCTGCAGGCATCCAGGTCACTGCCGAACTGTGGCCTCTTTGGGACTCGCTAGGCTTGGTAAATGCAGGCTTAAGTTGGCTTTCGCTTGCCGTCGATCTGTCCTCGGAGGAAATCGATCCGGCCATCAGAGCCGAGGTTTTGCTGGGTCTGGGTGTTATGGCGTGGACTCAGCGAAGGGTCGTAGATGCCAGGAGGAGGCTCAAAGAAAGCCTCGCCCTCCGTATCGACGCCAAAGATTGGCGGCGCGTAGCCCGCACCCTAAGTCGCCTCGGTGACGTGGAACGTCATGCGGGAAACCTGGTACGGTCCAGCTCGCTTCACAATCGAGCGCTTATCTTCTTCAGGAGTTTTCGAGATGAACAAGGAATCGCGACATCCTACATGGGCCTCGCTAATGCCGAACGACGAGCAGGGAACAGGCCTCTTGCTGCCAACCATTATCGAGAAGCTCTCGCGATTTACAGGCACTCGAACGACACGAGAGGTGAAGGCTGGGCGCTAAACGGCCTGGCTCTTATCCACGAATTGGACGGCGACACGGCAAAGACCCAGGAGCTGTTAACGGCGGCCTTGGACGCATTCACTGCCGTGAGCGATCGCCGAGGTCTTATGTCCGTCCGCGGCGGCCTTGCGAGGGTGGCAGAGCAAAAGAACGACGCCCTTGCTGCGAGGCAGGAACTGGAGGAAGCGCTCACTTACTCTCGAGACCTAGGCGACGACCTCTTCACCGCCCAAGCTCTGCTTCGCCTTTCGAAGCTCTGTCTCAACACGGGCGATATGGTAGCGGCCAGGAACTTATTTAGAGCCGCCAAGGACCTCATTGAGTATGCACCGGCGGGAACCAGAACAGACCCCATGATGTCCACCGACCAGAACATGGCGGGAGGGGTGCTCCGTTTGCTGACCGAGTTGCAGGAGGTTCTTGAGCCGACCGGATAACCGCATGCCTTGAAATCGTCGAACACTATCAAAATATAGCGGCCCGGTCATTGTCATCGCGAGCATCCAAATTGGCTACACGATCCTTGTCAAGGCGGCAATCAGGTTCGTCTCGGCCTCAGTGTGTCGGCAGCACAAGACCCCAACTTTGGGGCGTATGCTTCAAGACACACGCCAGTATTGGCAGTCGGCATGGTGGACGGCGATTGTCCCGGGCTTGGCCCTTAGTTCGGCAGTTCTTGCGTTCAACCTTTTGGTGACGCACTCCGGGATGATCTCGACCTCAGCTCAGGGGAAGCAGATAGCAAGTGAAACGAAGCATCGATCGGATCCTCACAACCCACACCGGCAGCCTACCTCGAACGGAGGAGATCCGCGGCTTTCTCCGCTCCAAAGAGCTTGGAGAGGAGATTGATCCGCAAGTGTTCAAAGACACGGTAAGGATTTCCGTGCGGGAGGCGGTGCGTCACCAGGCGGAAGTCGGGATCGACGTAGTCAGTGACGGCGAACAGGCAAAGTCCAGTTTTTACAGCTATCTCCTCGAACGCCTTGCAGGACTGGAAGGAACCAGTGACACGCCTCCCGTGCAGCAGAATCAGGACTTCCCGGGCTACCCGGAATGGTGGGCACAGACACACGGAGGAACACGAGCGGCAAGAAGGCACCCAGAGTGCGTCGGACCACTCTCTTGGCGCGACACGACCTCACTCGAAACCGATCTCGTGAACCTCAGAGAGGCCACCAGGGGCATTCCCATGGAGGAGGCATTTATGCCGTCTGCCTCGGTGGGAATAGTCGCCCAGAGAATCCCGAACAGGTACTACCCCTCCGATGAGGCATACGTCGAAGCCATCGCGAACGTTATGAGAGACGAGTATCAGGCGATCGCCAATGCAGGCTTCATCCTGCAGATAGACGCTCCTGAAATGTGCATTGACCGATACCAGCCACCGTTCCGTGACAAACCCCTCGAGGTCTTTCTCAAGAGGATGGAGCTGTGGGTCGAGGCCCTGAATTATGCGCTAGCAGGTATTCCTGAGGAAAACGTGCGACTCCACATTTGTTGGGGTAATACTGAACGGCCCCACACGGAGGACGTTCCACTCGAAGACATCATCGACACGGTTCTCCAGGTGCACTGTGGTGGCTTTTCAGTGGAAGCATCGAATCCTCGCCACATGCATGAATGGAAGCTCTGGGAGGATGTTGAACTTCCCTCTGGCAAAGTTCTAATGCCGGGGGTCATTGACACCACGACAAACTTTGTGGAGCACCCTGACTTGGTCGCACAGCGAATCGAAACGTTCGCCAATCTGGTCGGCCGTGAGAACGTGATCGCCAGCACGGACTGCGGTTTCGGAACGACGGCATTTTCCGATGCAATTTATCCACCGTTGGTCTGGGCAAAGTTAAGCGCACTCACTGAAGGAGCACGAATAGCCAGCGATCGTCTATGGCGACGCCGATAGTTGCGACGCGGTGCCTATCGCCAGACCCGACCACTATGACTTCATCGTGAGCGGGCATCTCCTC
>Ga0247825_10001993_pt1 | contig 13462 bp, 13 predicted proteins | sample 13C_Vanillin_Day_FD_194413 | JGI IMG/M metagenome (GOLD analysis project Ga0247825, IMG submission 194413) | Soil microbial communities from agricultural site in Penn Yan, New York, United States - 13C_Vanillin_Day48 | ecosystem: Environmental > Terrestrial > Soil > Agricultural land | place...
ATGGAGGTACCGCATGACGCCGGCATACCCGCTGGCAAGCCAGCGATCGAGCCATCCTCCGTCGTCCACGGGGCTGGGATCGGTAATTCCGCAGGCGACGAAGCCGAGCTGTTCGGCCCGGCGCTTCACGGCTGCCGCGAGGCTCATCGGGACGAAACAGCGACCTCATCCGGCGGACGGTCCGCCGGGTCGCGGACCAGGGGCAGCCGAATGTCCTGGGTGATGATTCGCGCGCCGACGCCGTAGGTGAAGTACGACCAGGCCCACTGGATCAGCACCAGGACCCGATTGCGGAAGCCGATCAGGAAGAAGATGTGAACGAAGATCCAGGTCAGCCAGGCGATGAACCCGCTGAAATGGAATCGCCCGATGTCCGCAACGGCGCGTCCACGGCCTATCACGGCGAGCTGACCCTTATCCCAGTACCGGAAGGCCCGGCGGGGCCGACCCGCGAGGTCACCGGCGATCGTGCGCGCGGTGTACTTGCCCATCTGGATCGCCACCGGGCAGATGCCGGGAAGGCTGCCGCCCTCCTGATGATTGAACACGGAGGCATCGCCCAGGACGAAGACCTCCGGATGACCCGGAATAGTGCAGTCCGGCTCCACGATCACCCGGCCCACCCCATCCAGCGGTGCGTCGAGCGACTTGAGCAGCGCGCTGGCGAGGTTGCCGGCCGCCCAGATGACCGTCTGCGTTGGAATCGTCCATCCAGCCGCGCTGACCCGGCCAGGCTGGATGTCGGTCACCAGGGTCTCGGTTCGCACCTCGACTCCGAGCCGACGCAGATCGTTCTTGACCTTCTCCCCCAGCTCCGGCGGATACGCGGGCAGCAGCCGCGGTCCACCCTCGAGCAGCATCACGGTCGCCTCGCGCGGATCGATGTGACGGAAGTCCCGCCTGAGGGCGTAGCGCCGGAGCTCCGCAACGGCTCCCGCGGTCTCCACCCCGGTCGCACCGCCGCCGACGATGACGAACGTCAGGTACGTATGCCGCTTGACCGGATCCCGCTCACGCTCGGCCAGCTCGAAGGCGAGCAGTACCCGGCGGCGGATCTCCAGAGCGTCCTCGAGGCTCTTGAGGCCGGGCGCGAGCGGCTCCCACTCCTCGTGCCCGAAGTAGGCGTGGTGCGCACCGGTGGCCACGATCAGGTAGTCGTACCCGAGGGATCCGCCGTCGCTGAACCGCACCACCCGCTTCTCCACGTCCACGTCGGTGGCCTCGGCGAGGAGCACCTCCGTGTTCTTCTGGCGACGGAGCACCGATCGAATCGGCGAGGCGATGTCGCTCGGGTCGAGCCCGGCCGTGGCCACCTGGTAGAGCATCGGCTGGAACAGATGGTGATTGCGGCGGTCCACCACCGTCACCCGGACCGGCGCATGGCCCAGCCCCTTGGCGGCGTAGAGTCCGGCGAAGCCCCCACCGAGGATCACAACGTGCGGCACGCGGGTCTCGCTCACAGCGCCATCGTCTCCCTTCGCCAGCGGGCGAACCGGACGACGTCCTCCGCCGGTGGCACGGCCCGCTCGTCCGCGTACGCGGTGTACATCCTCCAGCGCAGATAGACCGGATCCGGCAGCGGCAGAAAGGGCGCATGCCGGTGCCACTCGCGCCGGCGGAAGGCCCAGGCCGTGCGTACCAGGTCCAGGGCCAGCCGGGGCCGGAGCGCGGCGCGGGCGGCGAGTCGCAGCACGAGCGAGGTCCAGTTCGTCTGCATGATGGAAGTATATTCTCCCCCATGTCCCACGTCACAGCGACCGGCCCCCGATGACCGACAGCCCGTATCGCCAGCTCGACGACAGGAAGCTGCCCACCGAGGATGAGCAGCTCCTGGAGAGCCCGCCGCCGCAGACGGCCGCCCAGTTCTTCCTCAAGTCGGACTCCTGGCGGGTGTTCCGGATCATGGGCGAGTTCGTCTGGGGGTTCGACAACCTGGCCGACGTGAGCGACGGGGTGACGATCTTCGGCTCCGCACGCACCCAGCCTGACGACCCCTACTACGCCAAGGCCGTCGAGACCGCTCGGTTGCTGGCCCGGGCCCGGATCCCGGTCATCACCGGCGGGGGTCCCGGCATCATGGAGGCCGCCAATCGCGGCGCGCTGGAAGGTGGAGGACTCTCCATCGGGTGCAACATCGAGCTGCCGTTCGAGCAGGGCTCCAACGCCTATCTCACCCGCAGCCTGAACTTCAAGTTCTTCTTCGTCCGCAAGACGATGTTCGTGAAGTACGCGACCGCGTTCATCGTCTTCCCCGGCGGGTACGGCACCCTCGACGAGCTGTTCGAGGCGCTGACCCTGATCCAGACCGGCAAGGTCACGCATTTCCCCGTGATCCTCTTCGGCCGCGAGTACTGGTCCGGCCTCGTCGCCTGGCTGACCGACACGGCGGCCGCCGAGAGGAAGATCAATCCTTCCGACCTCCATCTCTTCCAGGTGACCGACGATCCCGCCGAAGCGGCCGCGATCGTGATCGCGGCCCGGGCCCAGAAGCCGGTCGAGCCGATCGCCCGGATGACCGCCGAGACTATCGCCCGTGGGACAGGATGAGCGCATGACCCGACCTTCGGCACCCTACCTGCGCGGCCAGCGCATCGATCCGCGCGCGATCACCGGCACGGAGAGCGTCGCCGAGCTGGTGGAGAACGCGTTCCTCGCCTACAACGCCGGCCGGCTGCGGGAAGGCTGCCAGCTCTTCACCCAGCGGATGCTCGAGCCCGACGTGACCGTGGGCCTCACCCTCACCGGCGCGATGACGCCCGCGGGCCTGGGGATGAGCTGTCTCATCCCGCTGATGGAGGCGGGGTTCGTGGACTGGGTCATCTCCACCGGCGCCAACCTGTATCACGATGCGCATTTCGCGCTGGGGCTCGCGATGCATCGCGGCACCCCCATGGCGAATGACGTGGAGCTTCGGGACAAGGGCGTGGTGCGGATCTACGACGTGTTCTTCGACTACAGTGTGCTGCTCTCCACCGATCGCTTCGTGCGCGAAGTCTCCGCCCGGCCCGAGTTCCAGCGCCCGATGAGCAGCGCGGAATACCACTACCTGCTCGGCGGGTACGTGCGCGAGCGGGAGAAGGCCCTGGGACTGAGCCGGCGATCGGTGCTCGCGGCCGCGCACGAGCTGGAAGTGCCGCTCTACACCAGCTCCCCGGGCGACAGCTCGATCGGCATGAACGTGGCCGAGCAAGCACTGGCGGGCAGCAAGCTGCGGTTCGACGTCAGCGCCGACGTGAACGAGACCGCGGCCATCGTGCTGGAGGCCAAGCGCAGCGGCGGCCAGAGCGGGGTCCTCATCGTCGGCGGCGGCAGTCCCAAGAACTTCATGCTCCAGACCGAGCCGCAGATCCAGGAGGTGCTCGGCATCGACGAGCGGGGCCACGACTACTTCCTCCAGATGACCGACGCCCGCCCCGACACCGGGGGCCTCTCCGGCGCGACACCCGCGGAGGCGGTGAGCTGGGGCAAGATCGATCCCGACCAGCTTCCGGGCACCGTGGTCGTGTACGGTGACAACTCCATCGCGTTGCCGATCCTCACCGCCTATGCCAAGGCGCGGCACGCCGACCGGCCACTGAAGCGCCTCTACGGTCGCCGCCAGGCGATGATGGATCGGCTGCTGCAGGAGTACCGGGCCGCGCTCGAGTTCCGTGACCGCCGCGCCGAGGAGTCGCTCGCGCACATGCACCCGGGGGCCGGGGGAGCGGAGACGGTGGCACGGCGGTGACGCCGGCCTACCGCTGGTACGCCCTCGGGCTGCTGGCCGTCATCAACCTTCTCAACTACATCGACCGGAACGTCATCTACGCGCTGTTCGAGTCGCTCAAGCGCGACCTGGCGCTGAGCGACGCGCAGCTCGGCTGGCTGGGTTCGGCGTACATCCTGGTCTTCTCGGTCGCGGCGCTGCCGTTCGGTGTGCTGAGCGACCTCAGGTCCCGGCGCGCGGTCATCGCCTGGGGCGTGACGGTGTGGAGCGCGTTCACCTTCCTCAGCGGCCTGGTGCGGAGCTACTGGCAGCTGTTCACCTGCCGCGCGGCCGTCGGCGTCGGAGAGGCGGCGTACGGCCCGGCGGGTGCGTCGCTGGTCGCGGACTACTTCCCCGGCGAGCGGCGGGCGATGGCGATGGGCATTCTCGCCTCCGGCGTGTCGCTCGGAGGAGTGGCGGGCCTGCTCCTGGGCGGATACCTCGAGGCGATGTACGGCTGGCGCGTCGCGTTCATGACGGTGGGCGTGCCGGGCTTCGTCTGCGCGCTCCTCGTCGCGCGGCTGGTGGATCCCATCCGCCCACCGGCGAAGCTGACGGTGCAGTCCTTCCTCCGGGACTTCCACATCGGCGTGACCGCGCTGCTCCGGCAGCTCGGGCCGCTGCTCGCCAGCGTCGCGGTCGGCACGGTGCTCGCCTACCGGCTCGACCGCTACTATGGCGCGGACTCGCGGCTGGATGTCGCGGCGTTCAGCGCGGCCGTTGGTCTCGGTCTCGCGCTCAACATCCTCTGGTGGGTGAGGCGTACTCCAGCCGATCCACAGGAAGAGATCCCTTTCGCCACGGGGATCAGCGGGGCGTTCGCCGACATCCTGCGGGCCGGAAAGACGGTGCTGCACACCCCGACGCTGGTCTACGTGTTCCTGGCCGGCGCCATGATCTCGTTCGGCACCAACGGCATCGTGGGCTGGGGGCCGACGTTCGTGGCGCGGGAGTTGGAGCTCACCGCCGGCGAAGGCGCCACGTTGCTGGGGAAGTGGGGGCTGCTCGCGGGTGTCTCGGGAACCCTCTTCGGAGGATTCCTGGCCGACTGGCTCCGCCGCCGGGTGGAGACCGGCCGCGTGCTCACCGTGGGGCTCGGGCTCCTACTTGGCGGACCGCTGACCGTCTGGCTCCTCACCATCCGGGATCAGGGCCTGTTCCAGGTGGTCTTCACCGTCGCCTTCTTCTGTCTCTCCTGGTACAACGGTCCGATCACCGCCGTGATCTTCGACGTGGTGCCGTCCAGGATCAGCGCGACGGTCGCAGGCGCCTATCTTCTGTTCATCCACCTCGCGGGCGACGCCATCGCTCTGCCACTAGTGGGGATGCTGTCGGATCAGTTCGGCCTGGACCGCGCCATCCTGCTGCTGCCGCTCGTGGTGATCGCAGGAGGGTTCGTCATCCTGTGCGCGACGCGGACCGTCGGGCGGGACATGGCGCGACTGACAATCACTTCTTAGCAGGAGCCGCCGGCAGGGATCGCATGTAGGTCCACACGGCCCGCACCTCGTCGTCGGTTATGAGCCCGCTGCGGACCCAGGGCATCTTGATCGGGTCGATGCCGCTGCCGTCCGGCCGCCTCCCCTCCCGTAGCGCGCGGAAGAAATCCTCCTCCTTCCAGGTTGCGAGCCGCCCGACGGTGATGTTCGGCGCGTCTGGATTGGCATCGCCCGCGAGCTGCTGGCCGTGGCAGGAACGGCAGCCGCCGATGGTGGCGAGATACTGGCCGTACTGCACTGTGACGCCCGGTTGCCGGCTTCCGCGGGGTGCGTCGTGCTGGGTCATCTCGACGGGGAGGAGGGGGAACTTGCCGGTGAGATACAGCGCCCGGGCGACCGGCCCGACCCGAGGATCGGGCTGCTCGCGGTCCACGGGCTTGAAGGTCCGTAGATAGCCGAGCAGCGCAGCGAGGTCCTCGTCCGTCAACGCGCCGTATGCCTCGGACGGCATGAAGATGAGGGGACGGCCGTCCCGCCCCACGCCGTGGCGGATGGCACGCTCGAGGTCGGCATCGGTGTACTCCGCGATGCCGCCACGACCTCCCGTGAGGTTCGCCGTTGCGAGCCGGGCGAAGGCCGGGTCATCGATCATCATCTTCCCGCCAAGATCGCCGTCATGGCACTCCTGGCACTTGGTGACCGCCTCTATCAGGTGCCGGCCCCACGCCAGCGAGGCGGAGTCCGTCGCGGCGCGGACAGCGGAATCAGGAAAGCGGTAGGTCTTGCGGATGGCGAGGGAGGAGACGACGTAAACGGCGGCGACGGCGACCACGATCAGCAGCAGGAGACCGGCCAGCAAGCGGCCGGTCCATCGGAGCCAGCGGGGCACGGAGCACTCCAGGAGGGAAGCGGGAGCGAGAAGATACTCCTACCGCACGCTTCTGTACACCAGCTCCATGATCTCGTCGTACATCGCCTCCGCCTGGGTCTCGTCGCCCGAGCGGATCGCCTGGGTGGCGCAATGGCGGAGGTGGTTGTGGAGCATGGCCCGGCCGACGCCCCGCAGGGCCTCCTGCACCGAGGTGACCTGGGTCAACACGTCGGCGCAGTAGCGCTCCTCCTCCACCATCTTCTGGAGTCCGCGCACCTGTCCTTCGATGCGGCGCAGCCGAGTGAGCACCGAACGCTTGATCTCCGGATCCACTGCCACCGCGTGCTCGCCATCCCCCGGCCTCACGCCGCAGGCACATGCTACCGTCGCCATGTCCACACTCCCTTCAGGTTAGGCCAGCCGTCACACCTTCGCGGCCCGCAGCCTCAGGCTGTTCATCACCACGCTCACCGAGCTCACCGCCATCGCGGCCGCCGCGAACGCCGGCGTGAGTCGAAGGCCGAAGACGGGGTACAGCGCACCGGCGGCAATCGGTATTCCCACCATGTTGTAGACGAAGGCCCAGAACAGGTTCTGGCGCATCACCCGCATCGTGCGGCGGGCGAGGGCCACCGCGCCGGGCACCCCGAGCGGATCCCCTCGCATGAGGGTGATGTCTCCCGCCTCGATCGCCACGTCGGTCCCGGTGCCCATCGCGATGCCTACGTCGGCCTGCGCCAGCGCCGGCGCATCGTTGATCCCGTCCCCCACCATCGCGACCGTCCGGCCTTCCGACTGAAGCCGCCTGACCTCCTCGAGCTTGCCCTCGGGGAGCAGGCCGGCCGCCACTCGGTCGATGCCCACGGCCCGCGCCACGACCTCCGCGGTCCGGGCGTCGTCACCCGTCAGCATCACGCTCTCGAGACCCATACGCCGCAGGGCCTGGACGGCCTCTCGGGCGGCCGGCCTCACGGCGTCGGCCAGTGCGATCACCGCGACAACGTCACCGTCCACCGCGATGAACACCGTGGTGTGTGCCTCGGCGGCGAACGCCTCCGCTTGGGGTGCGAATCGGCCGGGCGAGATGCCGAGCCCGGCGAGCAGCGCGGCATTGCCGACGGCCACCCGCCGCCCCTCCACGATGCCGATCACGCCCCGGCCGGTGAGGCTCTCGAACTGCCGGGGCTCGGTCAGCACCAGCCCTCGGGCGGCGCCGGCCGCCACGATGGCCTCGCCCAGCGGGTGCTCGCTGTGCCGCTCGAGGGACGCCGCGAGCCGCAGCGCTTCGGCCTCGTCCTCGCCCACGATACGCTGCACGGTCGGCTTCCCCTCCGTCACGGTTCCGGTCTTGTCGAAGACGACCGTGTCGAGTCGGCTGCTCCGCTCCAGCGCCTCGCCACCCTTGATGAGGATGCCCAACTCTGCGCCGCGACCGGTCGCCACCATCACCGCGGTCGGTACCGCGAGTCCCATGGCGCAGGGGCAGGCGATGATCAGTACCGTCACCGCCGACACGAGCGCGTGCAGATAGGCGGGCTCGGGGCCGACCACGAGCCAGACGATGAAGGTCACCGCGGCGATGCCCATGACCACGGGCACGAACACGGCGGCGATCCGGTCGGCGAGGCGCTGAATCGGCGCCTTGCTGCCCTGGGCCTGCTGCACCAATCGAATGATTCTGGAGAGCACGGTGTCGCCACCGACCTGCTCCACCCGGAGCCGGAGCGCACCATTCCCATTGATCGTCGCGCCGATCACCCGGTCGCCGGCGGCCTTCCGCACGGGAGTGGGCTCACCCGTGAGCATGGACTCGTCCACGTGGCTCGTGCCGTCCACGACCGCCCCGTCGGCCGGGATCTTCTCTCCCGGCAGGACGAGCACCTCATCACCGGGCTGAAGCCGCGCCAGCGGGATCTCCACCTCGCCGCCATCGCGCACGACGCGCGCGGTCAGCGGTCGGAGCTCGATCAACCGGCGGATCGCGGCGGCGGTACGGCTCCGGGCTCTCGCCTCCAGCAGATTGCCCAGTAGCACGAGCGTGATGATCCAGATCACGGGCTCGTAATACACATGCGGCTGGATGCCGCGCGCGGCGAGCCAGCTGCCGGCGACTGTGACGCAGAGGCTGTATCCGAACGCCGCCCCGGTGCCCACCGCAATGAGCGTGTTCATGTCCGCGGTGCGGTGGCGGAAGGCCGACCACGCACGGGAGTAGAAATGCCGGCCGGCCCACCCCATCACGGGCAGGGTAAGAGCGAAGAGCAGCCAGGGCCGTGAGGGCATGCTGAGCGGAATGGAAAGGAGCGCGGCGGCCAGGCTCACGGCGAACTTGCTCCGAAGCTCGCGTCGCTCGCGATCACGAGCCGCGTCCTCCGCACCCGTCATCTCCTCGATGGACGCACCCGCATCGGGCAGCTCGGCGCCGTAGCCGGTATCGCGGATGGCATCGACCAGCCGCTCCGGCGTGGTGCTGGCCGGGTCGTACGACACCGTGGCCGACCCCGTCATGAGGTTCACGTTGGCGGCGCTCACGCCGGGGGTGCGCTCGAGTGTGCGCTGCACGCGGGCGGTGCAGGCGGCGCAAGTCATGCCCTGCACCGGAATGGTGAGCTCGTTCTCGCGCTGCGTGCCGGTCACGGTCATGAGTCGTTCTATGGCTGCACGGTTGCCCGGTAGCCCGCCTCCACCACCGCCTTCTCCAGGTCGGATACCGTGGCGGTGGTTTCGTCGTAGCTCACGTCGGCGCGGCCGATCCGAACGGCGTCGATGCGGACCCCCGGGACCGAACTCAACGCGCGGTTCACGGCGTTGAGGCAGTGGCCGCAGCTCATGCCTTCGATATGGAGGGTGGCTTGCCGCACGGGCGTCTCGGGGTTGAGGTTAGGCCCGAAACCTATATAGGGGTAGGGGGTATGTCAACAAGGCTCCCACTCGCGCGCTCTTGGCGGCAGCAGGGTGCGCCCCAGGCGGGCAGAGCGCGAGGTGGGGCTTGTCCGCAACGACTTACGGGTGCATCGCCTGGAATCAAGTTGGCCTGATGCAATGCCTTACACGCTTTTCATCCACGGCATGCCTCCTGCCCCTCCCGCCAGCCATGTGTCCGCCCGAGGATGACCTTTCCGGCGACGCCTTCCCACCAGCGGCAGGCGAGCCGCTGGTGCCGATTCTTCGCCTGGATGACGGGGGCGATGACGCGGACGCGTTGGCCACGTGGCACCAGGCGCTCTCCAACGCGCTTTCGGCGGAGGTGCCGCACGACCTGCTGGCGCTCTGGCTCTATCCCACGCGAGGCGGGGCGGTATTGCTGGGTCCGGAGGCGCTGGCCCAGGATGACCTCAAGGTCCCGCTACCCAGCCCGCAACTTCTGCCTCAGCAGCTGAGGGTCCTGGAGGAGATCGTCCGAGACGCCGGCTACGCGTCCACCGTGGGGCTTCCTGTCCGGTTTGGGCGGCGCGATGTCGGCATGATGCTGGTCGCGAGCCTCGCGCCGGGACGGTATCGAGGCTTCGAGCTCATCGTGCTCCAGCTTGCCGCCCGGCGCCTGGCGCCTTCGCTCGGACGGCTCGCCCGGCAGTGGGGCGGCGCGGTCCAGGGCCCGGAGCGAGTCGCCACCCTCCTCGACGCGATAGCCCAGGCCAGCGCGGGCGGTGTCACCCCGCAGGCGTTCGCCGCGGCGCTGGGACATGCGCTCGAGCAGCTGGTGCCGCATGACCGTCTGGAGCTGATCCTCTCTGGTCCCGGCGGGGGACGCTACTATCGATTGGGGGAGCATGTCGGTGGACCACTCTGGGCCGACACCTCGCTCGTGCTCGATGCGACCACCCTCGATCTGCACGGCCTGACGGACGCGCATGGCAGGGTCCTGCTGGGGGACGCGGGACGGGAGCCGCGGTGGCCCCGCGGCTATTTCACGGCCCTCGATCCCGCCGGCGCCGAGCTGCGCGCCGTCGTCGGTGCGCAAGCAACCGGACCGACCAGGCTCACGGCGTACCTCCTCCTCGGCAGCGTGGGTCCCGATCTCTACGATGAAGCGGATGCCGAGCTGCTGACCCGTGTAGCCGCCCTGATCGCGCCGCAGGTGGCGCTGCTCGCGGAACAGGCCGCGCGCGAGCGGGACGAGCCGCGGGTCAGCCTCGAGCCGGTGCAGCTCCTCGAGATCACCGAAGTGCTGGCGCTGACGGCTGAGCCGAGCGAGGCCACCCGCCGGGTGGCGGAGCTCGCGGGACGGTTTCTCCCGTTCGACCATCTGCATTTCGCGCTGCGCCTCAATGACGGCGACCGCGTGGTGCTGCTCGACCCGGGAGAGCGGCGTGCGATCCCCGACCTCGCCTCGGTGCCGGTGGCCGGGACCGCGCTCGGCGAGGTCCTGCGGGGAGAGCGCCTGCACTACTTCGCCCTGCACCAGGGCGAGGCCCGGCTCATCGTCCCGCTCAGGGTCGCGGGGCGGGTCCACGGCGCCCTGGTGCTGACGGCCGCTCCGCCCGCGGTGCTCAACCGCTCCCATCTCGGCCCCGCTCAGCGCGTGGCGGACCTGATCGCGCCTCACCTCGAGCTGCTGCGGCGCGCGGCGATGCTGCCCGCTCCGTTCCACCCGGGCTGGAAGCGCGAGCACCGGCGGTAGACCGGCCGCGGTCACGTGGGCTGAGCTCTTCGCACCGGCCCGTCGGCCGGCAGGATGAACCAGAAGGTCGAGCCGCGGCCCGGAAGAGACTCCGCGCCGATGGTCCCGCCGTGCATCTCCACCAGCTTTCTGCTCAGCGCGAGGCCGAGACCGGTGCCCTGCGCCTGTCGGCTGGCGGAGCTGTCCACCTGGCTGAACTCCTGGAACAGCTTGGGCATGTCCTCCGACGCGATGCCGATACCCGTGTCGGCCACCGACACCCAGATCACGTCCCTGGTCACCAGCGTGCGCTCGTCGCCCACGCGGTCGGCGGGCGGGGCCAGCGGGGCGCGGGTGCTGAGCGCGGAGAGGATGATCGAGCCGCCCTCGCCGGTGAACTTCGAGGCGTTGGACAGGAGATTGAACAGAACCTGCCGCACCCGGACGCCGTCGGCCACGACGTTGAGGGGCCTGTCATCGAGCTCCAGCCAGACGTGCTGCTGCTTCGCGCGCCGCAGACTCTCCGTGTCGGCCACCGCGCCGGTGATCGCCTCGCGCAGGTCGGTGGGGGCGAGGGAGAGCGTCATGCGCCCGGCGTCCACCTTGGACAGGTCGAGAATTCCACTGATCAGCTCGAGCAGGTGACGGCCGTTGCGGAGGATCGCCTCGAGGAACTCCCGTTGCTGCCCGCTCACCGGGCCAATGCCTTCGGAGAGCAGGAGATCGGAGAACCCGATGATGGCGTTGAGCGGGGTGCGCAGCTCGTGGCTCATGTTGGCGAGGAACTCGCCCTTGAGCCGGTCCGCCCGCTGCAGCTCGACGTTCTTCGCCGCCAACGTGCGCTCGCTCCGGCGGATCTCGTCCAGTACCGCCGCGCGATCGAGACCGACCACTACCTGGTCGCCCAGCGTCTCGAGCAGCTGGAGGTCGTGCTCGGTGAACGGCCGCCCGTCGCGGTGGTTGAACACGCTGACGGCGCCGATGACGACCCCGGCGGAGCGAAGCGGCACTATCGCCGCCGTACGGAGCAGGACGTCCAGACCCGGCATCCGGTAGCTGCGTGGGTCGGCGTTCATGTCGTTGGTGACGATAGGCGTGCCGCTGGAGACCACCGACCCGACCAGTGAGCCGTCCACGGGGACGAGCGATCCCATGGCGGGAGCCAGGGGTCCGGTCACCGCTGCGACCCGCAGGAACCGGCCTTCTTCCACCACCAGCGCGACCGCGCCGCTCTCCGCCTGCAGCAGATCCGCCGCCGCGTCGGCGATCTCCTGAAGCAGGGCGCCGATCTCGCTGCTGGCGAGCAGCGTGGCGGCCACCCGGCGCAGCCGCTCGAGCTCCCGGTTGCGGGCCGCCGCGGAGGCGAGCGCATCGCGAAGGGCGGCGGTCTGGCTCCGTGCCCGCATGTCGCCGACGTACACCACCCCGAAGGTGATGCCCGTCGCGAGCAGGGCGAGCAGGATGCCGAGCCAGTGGCCCTGGAACGCGTAGTAGACGCCGATCCAGCCGGCGGCGACCGCGATCCCGCCGACCAGACGGAACACGTTCGTCCCCGCCAGATGCCACCGATTCATCCGCGGGGCTCGTCCCACAGCAGCTCGTGAAAGGTGGTTTCCCCCGTGGCCAGCATGCGCCTGAGATAGGGCCGGCACAGCCCGCACTGTGCGCCGCAGCCGGTCACGCGCATGAGGGCCTCCAGGTCCCAGCCCGCCGCGCGGGCCCGGGGGAGCAGCTCCCCGAACGGCACCCCGCGACAGAGGCACATCGAGACGGTGACCGCGGCCACTCGACGCCTACGGGTTGGTGGGCCGCAAGTCCACTTCGCTGACGAGCGCGCGGAGGGGGAGGCGAAGGGTGTGGAGAATGGACTCGGCGACGTCGTCCGGCCGGAGGATGCGCTCCGGGTCAGACTTCAGCATCGGCTGGTCGCGGAGCATGCCGGTGTCCACCGAGCCGGGACAGATCGTGATGACGCGGATGCCTTCCTTGCGCAGCTCGAGCATCAGCGAGCGGGCGAAACCGAGCACCGCGTGCTTGGAGGCGGTGTACGCGGTACCGCCGACGAAACCGTTCCGCGCGGCCAGGCTCGCCACGTTCACGATGTCGCCCCGGCCCTTCGCGCGCATCGGCGGCAGCACCGCGCGGGTCATCAGGTAGAGGCTGCGGAGGTTGGTGGCCATGGTGACGTCCCAGTCCTCGAGCGTCAGCTCGCCGATCGGCCGGGCGATGAGGATCCCCGCGTTGTTCACCAGCACCCCGATGTCGCCCAGGGCGGCCGACACCTGCTCCACGATCGCGGTGACGTCGCCGGGTTGGGACACGTCGCCGGCGCGGCCCGCGGCCTCGATGCCGGCGCCGCGCAGCTCCTCCACCAGCGCGGCGATCTTCGACTCGGTGCGAGAGCAGACGCCGACCCGGTAGCCGGCGCGACCGAGGGCGAACGCGGTGGCCCGGCCGATGCCGTGCGTGGCACCGGTGATGAGCGCCGTGGTCGAGGGGGTCATGGGAAGAAGATAATTACCTTCCGTCATGACCCTCCCGCTTCAGCACCCCGTCGTCCGGCCCAACATTGCCGGCCGGCGACCGGGGGAGCCTCCCGTCTCCTGGCGCGAGAGACTCCAGGCTCTCCGACATCTCCCTCGCCTGCTGCAGATGGTGTGGGAGACGGAGCCCAGGTACGTGGTGGGCATCCTGGTGCTCCGGGTGGCGCGCGCCCTGATCCCGCTCGCGGTGCTGTGGGTGGGGAAGCTGATCGTGGACGAGGTGGTGCGTGCGATCGGGGTGGCGGGCGCCGGCGAGCCGGCGCC
>Ga0247825_10001994_pt1 | contig 13461 bp, 11 predicted proteins | sample 13C_Vanillin_Day_FD_194413 | JGI IMG/M metagenome (GOLD analysis project Ga0247825, IMG submission 194413) | Soil microbial communities from agricultural site in Penn Yan, New York, United States - 13C_Vanillin_Day48 | ecosystem: Environmental > Terrestrial > Soil > Agricultural land | place...
GTTCGGCGATCGTCGAAAACTCGCCGGCGGGGAACGCGGCGTCCTACCAGTGGTTCTACCAGGGCCCGTCGATCAACGCCAATCCTAACGGCCCGCTGGTCACCACCGACGTGGCGCTGCGGCAGCTGTTCGACTGGTTCAATGCCAACGGTGGCACCAGCCGGACGCCCGTGTCCGCAGACGTGCCCGGCGTCAACATCGAAGTGGCCGACTCGATGCAGTCGCCCAGCTCGTATGAGTTCGCCACTGGCGTCAGCAGGGCGTTCGGCCGGGGTTCGGTCCGCGTCGACTACGTGTACCGCGACTACGAGGCGTTCTACATCCGTCAGACCGATCTGACAACCGGGAAGGTCACCAACGCCCTGGGACGGGAATTCGACGTCAACGTCATCAAGAACTCGTCCGGTGACGATCTGACGCGGCGCTACCAGGGTGGCACGGTGTCGGCTGACTACCGTGCGCACGCGAACATACAGGCGGGCGTCAGCTACACGCTGTCGCGCCTGTGGGGCAACGTCGATGGCGAGAACGCCGCCAGCGGGCCGATTACGACCACGATCTATTCCTACCCGGAGTACCGCGAGTTCGATTGGAACCTTCCGGACGGGGATTTGTTCGGGGATCAGCGCCATCGCGCCCGCGTGTGGGGCGTCTTCCGCGTGCCGATGGCGGAAACGGCCGGCCGGCTCGATCTCGGCCTGCTGTTCGGCGCCGCGTCGGGCGTGCCGTACGGCCTGAACGCGAATCCCGGCGTGGCGGCGGGCCAGATCGATCCGCGCCCGTACGTGACGAACCCCGGGTACGCCAGCCCGCTCGGGTCGGCGTCGACGATCGACTACTTCTTCTTCCCGCGCGACCATTACCGCACCGAGGCGCAGTACCGCACCGACTTCTCGATGAACTACGGGTACAAGTTCCTCGGCTCTGCGGAGGTGTTCTTCCATGGCGAGGTGCTGAACATCTTCAACCAGTTCCAGTTGTGCGGCTGTGGCGGGACGGTGTTCAACAACGGCGGCGGCAGCGACATCCGCGCCATCGGCAACAGCGTGCTGACCTCGTCGAACACGCCGACGCTCCAGCCCTTCAACCCGTTCACGGAGACGCCGGTGGAAGGCGTGAACTACCGGCTGGCGCCGAACTTCGGCCAGGCGACCAGCCGCTTCGCCTACACCAGCCCGCGGACGTTCAGATTCAATGTTGGTGTGAGGTTCTAAAAAGAAACCACGACGCTACGACGAATCACGACGGCGACGACGAACGCACGAACAGAGGAAGGCATCAGGTCGTCGTGGTCGTCGTGATTTCTTTGGTCACTCGCTACGGCAGCGCGAACCCGATCAACTGCGAGTTGGCCACCACGGCGATGTACTGCTTGCCATCCTTGCCGCGATAACTCATCGGTTGGCATTGATGTTCTGGCCGACGTTCGTCGACCAGAGCTCGTTGCCCGTTTTTCCGTCGAAGGCGCGGAAACGACGATCAGTGGTGGCGCCGATGAACACCAGGCCGCTGGCGGTGGTCATCGGGCCGGTGCTGCCGGAGTTGCCGAGATTCTGCTTGTCGGCCGGCAGGTTCTCAGACAGCCCGAGCGGCGTGCGCCACGCGATCTCCCCGGTGTTGGTATTCACCGCCACGAGCTCGCCCCAGGGCGGACGCGTGCACGGCAGGTTGATCGTGCCGCCCGTCGCCGTGCGCATCGGCGCGGTGAACGACGCGTACGGCCCGGCGCCGGTGACGCTGGCGCGGTCCATCGGCTGCTTCGAGCCCTCGGTGCCACGCCCGTAGGTCTCGCCCACGCGCCTGTTTTCGACCCAGCCGACGAGCGATGTGTCGTTCGGTTCGAACTTCGAGGTTCGAGTTTCCGGGTTCGGCGCTCGGCGTTCCGTGTTCGAGTTTCGGGGTTCAATGCCGCTCGAATGCGTCGAGGGCCTCTGCAGGTGGGTGCCAGGATCGAACTTGAACGCGAACCGAGAACGAGAAGCGAGAAGCGTGAACTATACGCGCTGCATAATACCTGCGTGCAGCGGCGGGCCGCGTCCAAAATCGCGCTAATTCCCGGCGATGGCATCGGTCGTGAGGTGATCGCCGCGGCGGTCGCGGTGCTGAAGCCGATCGGCGGTCTCGACCTGCATGAACTGCCGTGGAGCGCCGATCACTACCTCCGGACCGGTGAAACCATTCCGGCCGACGGCTACGACACGCTCCGGGGTTTCGACGCGATCCTGATCGGCGCGCTCGGCGACCCGCGGGTCCCCGACAACCGCCATGCCCGCGACATCCTCCTTGGCACCCGGTTCGAACTCGATCTCTACGTCAACCTCCGGCCGGTCCGCCTGCTCGACGATCGTCTCTGCCCGCTCAAAGACCGTACCCGCGCTGACGTCAACTTCGTCGTCTTTCGCGAGAACACTGAAGGCGTCTACGTCGGCGTGGGCGGACGCTTCAAGCCCGGGACCGACGATGAAGTGGCGGTGCAGGAGGAAATCAACACCTACAAGGGCGTGCACCGTATCGTCCGCCACGCTTTCGAATTCGCCCGCGCCAGCGGGCTTTCGCGCGTCTGCATGGCCGACAAGAGCAATGCGATGCCGCAGGGGCATGCGTTGTGGCAGCGGGTGTTCGCGTCGGTCAAGTTGGACTATCCGGAGATCGACGCGCGACACCTGTATATCGATGCGCTGGCCATGTTCCTGGTGCAGGACCCGGGTCAGTTCCAGGTCATCGTCACCAACAACCTGTTCGGCGACATCATCACCGACATCGGCGGCGCATTGCAGGGCGGACTGGGAATGGCCGCCTCGGGCAACCTGCATCCCGGACGGACGTCGATGTTCGAGCCGGTGCACGGATCGGCGCCACCGCTGGCGGGGAAGAACATCGCGAATCCGATCGGCGCGATCCTGTCTGCCGCGCTGATGCTCGAGACGCTCGGCCGCGAGGAAGACGCGCGTCGCATCGAAGCCGCGGTGGAATCGGCCGTGCATGACGGCGAGGTGACCCGCGACGTCGGCGGGACCCTTGGCACGAGGGAAGCAGGGGAGGCGGTGGTGAGGCGCTTGAGATAAATGACTCAGCCCGTTTTCATCGTCGGCGGCGCCAGGACACCGATGGCCGAATATGCCGGCGCCCTGCGTGACGTGTCGGCGCTCGAGCTTGGCGCGATCGCGGCCCATGGCGCGTTCGAGAAAACCGGTGTCCGCCCGGAGTGGGTGGACGATGTCGTGTTCGGCAACGTGCTGCAGACGAGCGCTGATGCGCATTACGGCGCCCGTCACATTGCCCTCAAAGCCGGCGTGCCGGTCGAGATCCCAGCGCTCACGGTGAATCGGTTGTGCGGCTCGGGTATTCAGGCGGCGATTACGGCGGCAGAGCACATTCAGCTCGGCGAAGCGCAACTGGTGCTCACCGGCGGTGTCGAGAACATGAGCCAGGCGCCCCACGTCATTCGCGGCCTGCGGAACGGATTGAGTCTGGGTCAGGGAAGACTCGAAGATTCACTCTTCGAGAGCCTGCTGGACCCGATGTGCGGGCTCTCGATGGCTCAGACCGCCGAGCGATGCGCCGCGGCGTACGACGTCACCCGTGAGCAGCAGGATGCCTACGCGCTGCGCAGCCAGCAGGCTGCCGCCACGGCGTGGGAGTCGGGCCGGCTGGGTGAAGAAGTCGTGCCGGTGGAGGTGACATCTCGCAGGAAGGTCACCCGCGTCGAACGCGACGACCACGTCCGGACCGGCACCTCGTTGGCCGATCTCTCCCGGCTGCGGCCGGCATTTGGAAAAGAAGGCTCGGTTACGGCCGGCAACGCGAGCGGGATCGTCGACGGCGGTGCGGCTCTGATTCTCGCGTCCAACGAGGCCATCCACGAGCATGGGCTGAAGCCGCTCGCCCGCCTGGTCGGCTGGTCCACGGTCGGTGTGGAACCCGCGATGATGGGCATGGGGCCGGCGCCTGCGATTCGCAGGTTGCTGCAGCGCTCCCGCCTCGAACTGGCCGACATCGACCTGTTCGAGATCAACGAGGCGTTCGCTGCGCAGTATCTCTCTGTCGAGAAGGAACTCCGGCTGGATCGCGACAAAGTCAACGTCAACGGCGGCGCGATCGCGCTCGGCCATCCGCTCGGGATGACCGGAACACGTCTCCTGCTGACCCTGGTGCTGGAACTGCGCCGGCGCAGTGCCCGCCGGGGCATCGCTGCGGCCTGTATCGGGGGCGGCCAGGGGATCGCGGCGCTGGTGGAGATCACTTAAATTAAATGCGAAATGCGAAATGCTCAATGCCAAATGCTCAATGCGCCGAGCCGTTCATCGACGCAAAGAGCCGGGAGGCCTTCGTTTCGCATTTCGCATTTCGCTTTCGCATTGAGCATTTCGCATTGAGCATTTCGCATTTGATTCCCCTATTGCACGTCCGTAAACGTGCCCGTCGCGAGCGCCCCGTCGGCGTGGCTGGTGACGGCGAGGCCGACATAGATGGTCGCGGTCATGTTCATCGTGGTGCTGCCGATGAGCGTCCAGGTCGATCCGTTTGTAGACTGATACGCGCTGAACGTGGCGCCGTTGCGCGTGATCTTCACCCAGTAGGGCGCGGCTGACGCTGCCGCGGCGGTGCTGGCCGAGGTCCCGTTGGTGCTCATCCGACGCTGGAAGGCGAGCCCCTTCGCCGAGCTGACCAACATCGAGGCGTGCTTGGAGCCGGCGGTGAGCGTCTCGCGCATCATCACGCCGCCCTTGCTCCACGCGTTCTGGTTGGTGATCGACGCCACGCGGGCGGTGATCGATCCATCTCCGGTCAGTGTCCTGTAGACGAACTGGAACTGGTCGGCGGCGTTCCAGATGTCTGCGCCCGATCCCTTGACGGTGAACGTACTCCCAGACACGCTGGCGTTACCCGCGGCGCCGACGCTGCCGATGTCGCGCCCCGACCATCCGGCTGGCAGCGTTGTCACGCCGCCGGACGACGAGCCTCCAGTCGTGAAGCTGCCGGTCGTGCTCGTGGCCGTCAGGTTGGCCATGGTCCGGCTGACGATCTTCCAGTAATAGGTCGTGTTGCCCTGGAGCCCACTGAGACTGAACGACTGGTAATCCGTCGTCGTCTCGCTGGGCCCCAGTTCCCGATCCGACAGCACCTTCGTCATCCCCGAGGGATTGGTGCCGATGTAGACATCGTACTTGTGCGCCCATTTCCCGCCGTACCACTTCAGGCTGATGTTCGTGGCAATGCCAGTCGCACCGTTCGCGGGCGATACCAGCGTCGCCGCGCTCGGCGGGAGTGGTACGAACGCTTTCGTTTCCAGATACGGTCCGGTGTTGTTCCACTTCCGGTCCCAGTGTGAGCGCAGCCAGCTCACCAGGTCGGATCGAGTGGTAAACAGGTTGTGTTCGAGCTGCGAGGCAGCTGACGGGCTGGTCCAGTTGGACGAGCCGAAGATCGCCATCGCCTGCGAGCCGAACAGCACCAGCTTCTCGTGGCTGACCCCGGCGTGGTTGATGAACTTGATCGACACGCCTGCCGCGTACATCCGGTCGACGTTGTACGAATCCCACAGGCGATCGGGATTGCGGTACTCGGTCGGATCGGTGATCAGGCGCACGGGGACGCCGCGCTCCTCCGCTGCGATCATCGCGTTGGAATGCGTGATATCGGTGATCCGGAACATGCTGGCATCGATCGACGATGCCTCGGCGTCGTAGTGCCCGGCGGCGCGGGTGCGGTAGTTCTCACCGGGCGGGAAATTGAGCTCCGCGTCCTTCGGAAACAGCGCGTAGCGGCGGGTCAGCGTCGTCACGTTGGCGTAGGTGGCGTACCCGCTCGTCGACGTCCAGATGTCGTCGTACTTGGTCTGGAAGCTGCCGACCAAGCTCGGGTCGTCGGTGAAATGGATGATCTCGTCTTCGTAGTCCTGGTACGGCGTACCCGGCGCAAAGGCGACCGTGCTGTAGTTCGCGCCGCTCCATTCCACCGTGTTCTGTCCCTGGAAGATCATCAGCTTCCAGTGGAGGATCCCGCTACCGGTCTTTTCGCGCATCGGGATGCCGGCATTCTTCAGCTGCGTGAGAATGGCGGCGTTTCCGGAATGGGCGGCGTTCGCCTCCGTATCCATCAACACACGCACCGGGACGCCCGCCTTCCAGCGGTTGATGATGGCGTTGCTGTAGTTCGTGTCGGTCATGAACCAGAACGCCACGTCGATCGCCACGTTTTCGTTCTTGATGAGGGTGAGGAGCGGCGCGCGGCAGTCCTCGTACGCAGGGTCGCAGAGTTTCTCGAGGGCTGCCGCACGTGACGGCCACAGGCTCAACATGAGGGCGATGGCCAATAGCGTTCGAATGGCCTTCGGAACGATCCGCATCTCAACTGTCTCCATCCGGCGCTGTAATGGCCGAGCCCTTGGGGGGGCGCGGGGAGACGTTGCAAAAACAGGTGCGGGGCGCGACGGAAAACGTTTGCTAGGAAGTGCCGTTCCACCACACACGTGCGCCCGCGCGTGGGAACGAACCGGAGTACACCGAGCCTTGTGATCCGAGTGTCGATTTCACGCGATCCGCGAGAGCATCCGCCGCGCTGCTGCCGTCGACGATGCCATAGACCGCGGGTCCCCATGAACTCTGCCCGGCGCCGGCTGCGCCTCCGGCGAGCATCAGGTCGATCAGTGTGCGCGGCAGGCCAGGCGCGAACGTGTCGCCCTGTGCTGCCGCAAACCAGCGTCCGTTGATTTGCTGAATTTCGGTGAGCGCTTGCCCAAATGTCCCGAGATCGCCGTCCGCGGCCGCAGGCAGCAACGCCATCAGCACGAGGTGGGCGACGCGTTCGGTGTCCTGTTCTGGCGGCTCGGGCAGGGTCGAAAAGGCGTGCGCCTCGGCGGGTCCGCTGAGGCCGGCATGGCCCGACGGAATGGCGAGCACGCAGTGCCACTCCGGCGGCAGTTCGATACGGGAGATGAGCGGACCGCACCCTTCACGTTCACGGGCCAGCCCGCCTTCGACGACGAGGCCGCCGCCTGAGAAGATCCAGGTGCCGATCGCCGATCGCCTGGCCCGTCCGACCGCCAGCGCCAGCGCTACCGGATCGGACGGCACGGCGTAGATCTCCGCAAGGGCCCGACCGACCGCGAGCGCCAGCTGCGTACCGGAGCCGAGCCCGGTGTGGGACGGCAGCGCCTGTTCGATCGCGATATGCGCTCCACCGTCGAGGCGATGATGCAACAGGAACCGCCGGGCGAATTCGGCGGCACGCGCCGAATCAGGACCGGCAGCCGTCACACGATCGGCACCGCGTGCCGAGAGACGCAGCAACGGCGCCGGCGCCGGCGCTCCGATGCCGCCAAACCACCGTCCCAGCGAACCGCGCAGGTCGAGGACGCCGAAGTGAAGCCGGGCGTGGGTTTCCACGTACACCGTGCCGGTGCGCTGAGCCGTCACGGTGCTGGCGGGAGGCTCGGCGCCGGGGCCGACCGGATGTAATCGGCGAGCAGCGACATTGCCTCGAATTCACGCGGGCCCGCCGTCTTGTCGACGATCACCTGCAGCCGCTGCAGCTCGTTTTCGAGGAAATCGCGGGGGAGCATGTGCACGCGCGTCGCGTAGATCGCGGTTTCAAGCACCGCATGACAGGCGCGGTTGAACCCGATGAAGTCCCGGTTGGTCCCGCGATGCACCACGGTCGTCTCGATCCGCGAGCGCGGGGGCGTGCTGTCGACCGCGGTCACCGTCACTTCGCGCCACGCGCAGCAATCGGCGAGCACGGCTCCAGCGATCGCGACTGCCGGCACCGTGGTGTACGTCGGATTGGAAATCGCCGCTCGCGCAAAGATCCGGACGTCGTCCACGAGGTTGATGACGGCACTTCCGGTCGTCGTGACGTTGCGATAGGTGGCCGTCTGGAGAAACGGTTTCAGCACGATCCGGGAGTCCTCCTGCGAGGGATCCCACTCGACGCCCATCGGTGCCACGTTGACCTCTCCCGCGGCGTTGCAGGTTGTGACGATGGTCTCGACAATCACGCGGTTCCGCACTCCTGGTTGACGAGGGCATCGTAGGCGCCGGCGATCTGCATCGTGACGGCGCCGGGCGTGCCGGTGCCGATCGGCCGACCGTCGATGGCCTGCAAGGGCGCGACCCCGCGCAGCGAGCTCGTCAGGAACACCTCGTCGGCGCGCTGCAGTTCATCGGCGTCGATCACGTCCTCGCGAGCCGGAATGTTGAGCGATGCGGCAATTTCCAGGATCGTGGCGCGGGTAATACCTGGAAGCGCGGCGCAGGTCGTCGGCGGAGTCCGTAAGACACCGTTATGGAGGACGAACAGGTTGCTGGCCGTGGCTTCCGAGCAGTGCCCATCGGTGTCCAGCAGCAACGCCTCGTCCGCGCCTGCCCGCTGGGCCTCGATCCACGCCAGCACCGCATCGGTGTACGACAGCGTCTTGAGGCCGGCACTCATCGCGCGGGGGTTGCGACGACCGGACGAAATGACGGCGCGAAGCCCTTTGCGGTACGTGTCCATGTGGACGGAGGGCATCGGTGCAATCGTAATCACTGTCGTCGGTCGCGCCTCTGCCGGTGGCGCGAGTCCGCCGGGGCCGGGGCCGCGCGTGACGGTGAGGCGCACGGACGCCTGTGCCATTTCCGCATGGGCGATGGCTTCGGCGATCCAGCTGCGAAGATTCGAGGGTTCGGCGATCGCCATGCGACGCAGCCCGTCGGACAGGCGCGCGAGGTGATGGTCCAGGCGGAAGACGACGCCGCCACGCACGCGCATCGTCTCGAAGAGGCCATCGGCGAGCGTGAAGCCGCGATCCCGAGGGGATATCGCGGATGCCCCGCCGGGCATCAGCTCGCCGTTGACGAACACGACCGGCAGGGACGCCTGCGTTGCTGGCGTCGTCATCGGACGCGCTCCGCCGGTTCCCGTGCACCATCGGCGAGCGGAGGCAGATCCTGCGGGCGAGACTGGCCACCGCGGAGGAAGCGGTCCAGCATCGCGTAGCCATACTGCGTCGCGGCCGACTCGGGATGGAACTGGACGCCCGTGACCGGGTAGTCGCGGTGCTCGACCGCCATGATCTCGCCGTCGTCGCGCGATCGCGCTGTCACGCGCAGCGCCTCGGGCACGCCGCCGGGAGGAATCACAAGGGAGTGATAGCGCGTGACTTCGATCGGTGACGGGAGCCCGGTGAACACGCTGGTGCCGTCGTGTTCGATGAGGGACGTGCGGCCGTGCACAGGCCGCCCGGCGCGCAGGATTGGTCCGCCATACGCCGCGCCGATGCACTGGTGGCCGAGACAGACGCCAAGGATGGGTGTGGTTGGACCCAGCCGCTGCACGAGCTCGGTGGAGATGCCGGCTTCCGCCGGGGAGCATGGACCAGGGGAAATGATGATGTGGGTCGGCGCCAGTTCCACCACCCCCTCGACGGTGATGCCGTCGTTGCGGACTACGACCGCGTCGCCACCGAGCTCGCGCACGTAGCGGGCGAGGTTGTGCACGAACGAGTCGTAGTTGTCGATGAGGAGAATCATCCTGGAACGGCCAGCGCGTCGATCAGACCGCGGGCTTTGTCGAGCGTTTCCCGGTATTCCTGTTCGGGTACCGAGTCGGCCACGATGCCGCCGCCTGCACTGAAGTATACGCGGCCGTTCCGCACGGTTGCCGTTCGGATGGCGATGCTCGTGTCGAGCTCGCCGCTCAGGCTCCAGTACCCGATCGAGCCGCAGTAGACGCCGCGCTGCGACGGCTCGAGCTCCGCGATGATCTCCATCGCCCGAAGCTTCGGCGCCCCGGTGATCGATCCGCCTGGAAACGCCGCACGCAGCAGGTCCAGCGGATCGATTCCGGTCTGCAGGTCGCCGACGACGGTTGAGACGAGGTGATGGACCGTCGCATAGCGCTCGAGTGCGAACAGTTCGGGGACGCGAACCGTTCCCGGACGGCAGACACGTGACAGGTCGTTGCGCAGCAGGTCCACGATCATGAGGTTCTCGGCGCGATCCTTCGTGCTTTCCGTCAGCGCCCGACCGAGGGCGGCGTCGTGTTCCGGGCCCAGCCCGCGCGGCCGTGTGCCCTTGATCGGCCTGGTCTCCACGTGGCCATCACCAGTGACGCGCAGGAACCGCTCCGGTGACGCGCTCAGCACCACCGCGTCAGGAAAGTCGAGAAACGCGGCGAACGGCGCGGCATTCCTCGTCCGCAGCCGCTGATAGAGCGTCCACGGGGCTTCCCGCAACGGCGCCTCGAACCGCTGGGAGAAGTTCGCCTGGAAGATGTCGCCGGCGTAGATGTAGTCGATGACGCGCTGGACCGCGGCCAGGTATCCGGCGTGCGTGAACGACGACCGCAAGTCGAGAGAATCAGGCCACCAACCGCCCGCGACGGGGAAGGACGGCGCGGTTTGCGCAAGGCCGGCCTGAAGGTCGGCCTCTACCGGAGCGATTGCCACACCGGGCAGAAGCCCACCTTCAGGTCGGCCTTCTTCGAGCCTCCCTCGAACGATCGCGGCGCGTTCGGCGGCCCTGCGATCCCTGTTGTGGCGCTCGGACTCCGGCAACCCTGTGGAAACGAGCCAGGCCCGCCCTGCTTCGTGGTCCCACGCGATCACCCAGTCGTAGATGGCGATGACGACATCGTCCATGTCGAGGTCGTCGCGGCGCGGCGCGGGCAGCCGCTCGAGCGTTAAGCCCCAGTCGTAGCCGATGTACCCGGCAGCCCCGCCCTGGAACGGGGGCAGACCGGCGACCGCATCCTGGCGATGTGCATCGACAAGGCTGCGAACGGCCGTCAAGGCATCCTGGTCGACGAGCCGCTCGGTGCCGGCGAGGGTGTCGAGGATCCGCGTCCGGCGGCCTTTGCTGCGCACCACCAGCGACGGATCGGCTGCCAGAAACGAGTACCGGCCAAGGCGGGTGCCGCGCGTCGCGCTGTCGAGGAACAGCAGATAGGGAAGTCCCTGTGACCGGGCGGCGGCGAGCGCCGGATCGGGGGCAGGGGTGAGTTCTTCAACCAGGGGCATCAGATTGGACCGCTATGCGGCTCGACGCGTGGACGTCGTCGCCTTGTGACCGCAAAGCGGTCCCAGGCGCGCGGAGCGCGCCGAGTAACACTGGCAACCAGTCAAGGGCTCCGGCGACCTCAACGAGTAGGGCCCCTTGGCTGGTTCGACCGCTGCGTCAGCGTCACGTGCTCGGATTTCACATCGTCGGGCGGTGTGAGATAGCCCCACGACAGCGAGCCTTCCTGACGATAGGTCTTGCCGAGCGTGACCGCAAGCTGCGCACGCGCCAGCTCCTTGCCGAGATAGAAGGCGTGCGTCGGCTCGTCGACCCCGAGCTGATCGAAAATCTCCTGGATATTCGTGCCGCGCACGAAGCGTTCGTTGTTGAATACCGTGATCCCATCCGCGTCGGCAAAGATTCGGTAGTTCGGATCCGTAATCCCGGCCTGCAGCGCCCGCAGTTCCTCCTGCGAATAGGCCAGGACGGCCGGGTCCTTGATGGTGACAAGCCGATCGTCCACACCCTTCGGGATTGTCCGATGGGTCACGGCGTGATGCATCAGCCGGCGCGCGATATCAATCTCGCGCACCGAGCCACGCGCCCAGGGAATCACTTCGGTCGTCAGCACGGCGCGGATGCCCAGCTCCTGGCAGACCGCGATCAGGAGCGCGTTGACGCCGGTCGTATCCGCGGCTGTCAGCTCCGTGAGATTGCCGATTCCCATCAGCATCTCGGCCGTCGGATACCGGCGGCGAGCCTCCGCGTACCGCTCCAGCGAGGCGGTGAACCCGAATCCAATCGGTTCGAGGATCGGATCGACCAGGAACGGAACGCCCCAGGCCGTCAGCTTGTCGATGCTCGCGTCGAGCGTATCGAGACCGGCGCCGAGATCCGGCAGAACGACGACCCGTGCGCCGCTCCCGGCGAGATCGCGGGCGACATCGATGTTCGAGCCGTTGACGCTCAACACCAGCCCGGCGCCAGCCGCAATCGCGGTGCGGATCTCATCCGGATCGAACGAATCGACGCTGACGCGCATGCCTGCCGCCGTCAATTCGCGGACGACGTCCGATAGCGCCGGAAAGGGCAGCCCCGGTGTGCAGCCGATGTCGATGATGTCCGCGCCGGACGCACGGAAGTATTCGGCCGCTGCGCGGAGGCTTTCGCGCGAGAGGCGGGGCGCGTTGTTGATCTCGGCGAGGATCTCGATATCCCAGGCACCGTAGTCTCGCGATGCCGCGGCCCGGCCGAAGTACTGCGGAATCTCCCGGAGATCCTTCGGTCCCTTCTCGACCGCCACCCCGAGGCGCGCGGCGAGTCCGGCGGGGTCGCCCTCGCACAGGCCTGGCAGCATCACCAGATCCACGCCGCCGGGCACGGCGAGAAAGCGGCCGATCCACTCCGTGGTCATGAGCGCGGCGACGGTGATCTTCATCACCGCGACCTCCCACGCAAAAGGGAGCGCCGCATCCGTCAACACGCGACGCAGCGAGGGCTCGGCAAGCTTGCCGGTGACGAACAGAACCCGGCGCGGCGTCGTTGCGTCGCCTGCAGGGCGGGCGCCGCTGAGCGGACCCGCCGTACCCTCACCCATCAGCGAGGATCGCCGCTCCTCACGAACTTGTTGGGCGTACCCGTGCCGAGCGCACCGCCCGACGGACGCCACAAGGCGACTTCGTCGATCTTGCGCGCCAGCTCGAGATCCTTGTCGGTAATTCCGCCGGCGCTGTGGGTCGACAGCTTCACCGTCACCTTGGCCCACGTGACGGCCAGGTCCGGATGGTGATAGGCCGCTTCGGCAAGGTAGCCGATGGTGTTGACCAGCATCAGCGTCGTGGGCCAGCCGTCGGTCTTGTAGTTGCGGCGGATCCAGCCGTTCTCATAAAACCAACCCGGCAGGTCGTTCAGTTTTTCGGCAATGCCGGCTTCGTCGTACGTCTTTTCTTTTTCAGCCATTGTCGTTGTGAAATTCGGTTCAGTCTTGCGTCGGCGTTTACGGCTTGCGGCCCGGGGCTTACGGCTCAGGGCTCACGGCTCACGGATCGGGGCTTACGGCTCACGGCTTGGGAGTCTGGATCGGCACGTGCATTTTGCATTTTGCATTTTGCATTTTGCATTTTGCATTTTGCATTTTGCATTTTTCACATCACCAGCCCACCGCCCACCATGATCGTCTGCCCGGTCAGGAAATCGGCGGCAGGGGAGGCCAGGTAGACCGCGGCGCCGGCCACGTCCTCCGGCTTTCCCCAGCGTTTCAGGGGCGTGGAGTCGGCGACCGCTCGATGGACCTGCTCGTCCACCGCTTCGCCGAACGATGTCTCGATCCACCCTGGGGCGATCACGTTGACGCGGATGGCCGGCGCGACCGAGCGGGCCAGCGCCTTGCTGAAGGCGAGCACTCCGCCCTTCACCGCGGCAAACAGCTGTGGGTTGGTGCCCGGCATTCCGCTGATCACGTGATCCCAGCTCATGTTAATGA
>Ga0247825_10001995_pt1 | contig 13455 bp, 13 predicted proteins | sample 13C_Vanillin_Day_FD_194413 | JGI IMG/M metagenome (GOLD analysis project Ga0247825, IMG submission 194413) | Soil microbial communities from agricultural site in Penn Yan, New York, United States - 13C_Vanillin_Day48 | ecosystem: Environmental > Terrestrial > Soil > Agricultural land | place...
AGAAGGGCGCCGACTGCGCACTGGCAGCGATCGAGATGGCGCATCTCCTGCGCAGCCTCGGAATGCAGGAGAAATGATATAAATATATGAATATAAACATAATTTTATTAAAATGAAGACCGACCGCCGCCGCTCAAGAGAATTCGCGCTTCAGGGCTTGTACCAATGGCAGCTTGCGAAGACCGAGCCCGCCGCGATTGCGCGGCAGATGGCCGATGCCAAGGGCTTCGACAAGATCGACGCGGAGTACTTCAAGTCGGTGCTGGAGGGCGCCATCGCCGCGGCGCCCGAGCTGGAAGGCGTGATCGCTCCGCTGCTCGATCGCGAAATCGGGCGCCTCTCTCCCGTCGAGCGCAGCATCCTGTTGCTTGCCGGTTACGAGCTGGCGCACCGGCCCGACGTGCCGTACCGCGCCGTGATCAACGAGGCGATCGAGCTGGCGAAAAGCTACGGCGGCACCGATGGCCACAAGTTCGTGAACGGCGTACTGGACAAACTGGCGACGCAACTACGTGCGTCGGAACGGGTAAGCGGTAAGCAGTGAGCGGTAAGCGGGAAATCGACGGGCTTTACTGCTTACTGCTAACCGCTTACCGCTTTCCATTCAGGAGTGATTTTTTGGATCCCCGGATCAAGAAACGCATCGTGATGTTCTACGTGGCGGGCGTCATCAATGCCTTCCTCGGTCTCTACGTCGTGGTCGAGGGCAGGGCGTTCCTGCCGCCGGAGACCGTGCGCTGGCTCGCGCTGTTCTTCTTCGTCTTCGCCGCTGTGGATTTCTGGTTTCCCAGCGTACTCAAGAAGAAATGGGCGGAAGCGCAGGCGCAAGCACAGCTGCGCGCGCAACAGGCGGGAAAAGACACTCCGGCGGGCCGCCCCTGAACGCCGGACGGCGCGGGTCGGGCTGAGACGCGCCGACTTCCTTCCCGATGCTGTTCAACTCCTATCCGTTCCTGTTCGTGTTCCTGCCGGCGACGTTTGCCGGTTTTTTCCTGCTGGCGCGTTTCAGCCACACGCTCGCCGCGGCCTGGCTGACGGCCGCGTCCTTCGTTTTCTACGGCTGGTGGAGCCTCGCTTACGTCGCGCTGCTGCTGACGTCGATCGCGTTCAACTTCGCGGTGGGGATGGCCATCGTGCGGGAGGCCGGCAAGGGGCGCTCCCGACGGCTGCTCGCGCTGGGCGTCGCCGCGAACCTGCTGCTGCTTGGCTATTACAAGTACGCGGATTTCTTCGTCTCGAACCTGAACCGGATCGGTGCCGGTCTCCCGCTGCCCGAGGTGGTCCTGCCGCTCGGCATCTCGTTCTTCACCTTCACTCAGATCGCCTTTCTCGTCGATGCCTGGCAGGGCAAGGCCTCCGAATACCGCTTCATTCACTACGCCCTGTTCGTCACCTATTTCCCGCACTTGATCGCCGGGCCGGTGCTGCACCACCGGGAGATGATGCCGCAGTTCGGGCTGCGGGAGACCTACCGGATCGATTGGGAGAGCCTGGCGGTGGGGCTGACGATCTTCTTCATCGGCCTGTTCAAGAAGACGGTGATCGCCGACGGCATCGCGGTCTACGTCCGCCCGGTATTCGACGCGCCCGCGCAGGGCATCGCGCTCTCCGCCGTCGATGCGTGGGGCGGAGCGCTCGCCTATACGTTCCAGCTCTATTTCGATTTTTCCGGCTACTCGGACATGGCGATCGGACTGTCGCGGCTGTTCGGCGTGCGCCTGCCGCTCAACTTCGCCTCGCCGTACAAGGCGGCCTCGATCATCGATTTCTGGAAACGCTGGCACATGACACTGTCGCGCTTCCTGCGCGACTACCTCTACATACCGCTCGGCGGCAGCCGCCGCGGCTCCGCGCGACGCTACGTCAACCTCATGGCGACAATGCTGCTGGGCGGGCTGTGGCACGGCGCGAGCTGGACCTTCGTCGCGTGGGGCGGCCTGCACGGCGTGTACTTGCTGGCCAATCATGCATGGCGGGAGTTGCGGGCGCGCTGCGGATGGAAGGGGCCGTACGGCCTCGTGAGCCACGCGGCGGCGGTACTGCTCACCTTCGTCGCGACGGTGGTGGCGTGGGTGTTCTTCAGGGCCGACTCGCTCGATCACGCCCTCGCGATCGTGGGCGCGATGTCGGGCGCCAACGGCGTCACGCTGCCGTATCGCTGGCTTGGCAAGCTCGGCGAGGTCGGCACGTGGCTCGCGGGACACGGAGTGCGCTTCGCCGAGTCCACGCCGACTTTTGCTGGCGGGCCGCAGCTGAACTGGATTCTCATCTGTGCGGCAATCGCCTGGTGGGCGCCGAACACGCAGGAGATCATGCGCGGGTTCCGTCCCGCGCTGGGTGTGGAGCCGCAAGGCGCCCCGCGCTGGTGGAACTGGCGGCCGGACTGGCGCTGGCTCGCCTTCGCCAGCGGCGCGGCGACGATCGCGATTCTCTCGCTCACCTCGGTGAGTGAGTTCATCTATTTCCAGTTCTGACATGAGCGCAAAGCGCTATACGCTGCTAATGCTGCTGGGCGCCGCGCTGGTGGTGGCGGCCGCAGCCGCGACGAACCGCGTGGTGGATCCCTTCTGGTATTACCGTGACATCGAGATCGAGGGCTTCAATACTGTGAAGCCCCGGTTTGCCCGCTACGAGCGACACGTGAAGCCGCAGCTCCTGGCGCGCGAGCGGTCCCAGGCCATCGTGCTCGGCAGCTCGATCTCCGAGATCGGCTTTGACACCAACGATCCGTCGCTAACGGCAGGCGGCGCGTTGAAAGGCTACAACTTCGCGTTCGCCGGCGCGCCCTGGCCGCTGGTCCAGTGTCACCTGTCGTACGCGCGCGCCGTGACGGATCTCAAGCGCGTGGTGCTCGGCGTGCACCTTCAGGCGCTGCCACTCGTGGACTGCTCGAACCGCATGCCGGAAGTAAAGGATTTCTCGGAGACGAAGCTGCTGTTCTCCCTGCAGGCGCTGAACCAGTCGCTGCGTACCGTGCTCGAGCAGCGCCGTGGGCGGTCCAGCCATACGCGCGAGGGCCGCTACCTTTACGCCCGGGGTGACGGAGCGGTGGCCGCTCGGTTTCGCGAGCGCTTGCTTGGCCTTGCGCACACGAACCCGAGGTGCACGCTCGAGAGCGTTCCCGCGACCCCGCCGCCGTCGCGGGACATCGCGCCAGCTTTTCCCGGATCGGCCGCGGGGCTCGATCTCTCGGGGCTGCGCGCCGCGATTCGCCAGACACGCTCGAGTGGCATCGAGTTGCGAATATTCGCCTATCCGCTGCACGCGCTGGCGTGGGAGCTGGACCTGATCTGCGGCCGCGGCACGGAGCGCTGGGCCGCGCTTGCCGCGATGGCGCAGGTGATAGCGGAGGAAGCGCCGGACGGCGGCGTGCAGCTATGGATGTTCTACGACTACAACGACGTGACGGGGGAAAGCATCGCGGGGCAGCCGGTCTACTGGCAGGATTCCGAGCACTTCAACTACGAGATGGGCACGCTGATGCTGGCAGACCTGTTCGGCGCCGCCGCCGAGGGCAAGCTCGGACGGCGTGTCACGGCGGGCGGCGCAGCCGAGGCGTATCGCGCGTTTCTGGCCAGCCGCGACCGCTACATCGCGACGCATCCCCGCTTCTACGACGAGCTCCGCGCGACCCTCGCGCCGCTTCGATAGAATGCGGTTGTGACGGGCCGACGCGGCCCGCGCCGACGAGATGCCTTCGGAATTCGAGCTGATCCGCCGTTTCTTCACCTATCCCGCTCCGGGCGCGCGTCTCGGCGTGGGTGACGATGCGGCGATCGTCCGCGCCCGCCGCGGAGCGGAGCTGGCGGTCTCGGCCGACATGCTGGTATCAGGCCGGCATTTTTTTGCCGACGCCGATCCCGGGCTGCTCGGGCACAAGTCGCTTGCGGTCAATCTTTCGGACATGGCGGCGATGGGGGCGGCCCCGCGCTGGGCGACGCTCTCCATCGCCCTGCCGCGCGTGGATGCGCGGTGGCTGCGGGCATTCATGCGCGGCTTCATGCGACTGGCGCGCCGGCACGGCGTGGACCTCGTGGGCGGAGACACCACGCGCGGGCCGCTCACCATCTGCGTGCAGATCATCGGAGAACTGCCTGCCGGCAAAGCGCTGCGGCGCGACGGAGCGCGCGCGGGTGACGATATCTGGGCATCCGGCACGCTTGGTGCCGCCGCGCTGGCGCTTGCCGCGGCCAGGGGGCGTATCCGCCTCGCGTCCGGCGAGCGGCGACAGGTGGAGGGCAGGCTGCATGAGCCGACGCCTCGCGTTGCGCTCGGCGCGGCACTACGCGGACTCGCGCGCAGCGCGATCGACATCTCCGACGGCCTCGTCGCCGACCTGGGCCACATCTGCGAGCGTTCGCGTGTCGCCGCCGTCGTCGAGTTTGCCCGGCTGCCAGCCGCGCCCGTCCTGCAACGCCGTCTCGATCATTCCGCCGCGCGCGCGGCGCTCCTCGCGGGGGGGGACGACTACGAGCTGTGCTTCACAGCGGCCCGTTCACGCCGTGACGCGATCGCACGCGTCGCGCGCCGGCTACGCATCCGGTTGACGCGGATCGGCACGATCGTGCCCCAGCGCGGCCGAAATCCCGTTGTGTCCGTTACCGACGCGGCGGGTCGACCAGTGCGCGCGGAGCGCGGGGGGTTCGATCACTTTGGCTGATATCGTGCTGCGCCCGGGGTGGCGCTTCATGCTGAGCCATCCTGCGCACGTCATCGCGCTGGGTTTCGGCGCCGGGCTGGTACCGTTCGCGCCGGGCACCTGGGGGACGCTCCTCGCGTTTCCGATCCATTGGCTCATCGCATCCCAGGTCGGAGCGAACGGGCACGTGCTGGTACTCGCCGCGTTGTTCGCGCTCGGCGTGTGGGCCTGCGGAGCCACCGGCCGCGCGATCGGGGCTGCGGATCACGGCAGCATGGTATGGGACGAGATCGCGGCGTTCCTGCTGGTGCTGTTCTTCACACCGACATCGCTCTTCTGGCAGGCATTCGCGTTCCTGCTGTTCCGGTTCTTCGATATCCTCAAGCCGCCGCCGATCCGCTACTATGATCAGACCTTCAAGAGCGGCTTCGGCGTGATGCTGGACGATCTCGTTGCGGCGTTCTATACGTTGATTATCCTCGCACTCGCCAAGGTCCTGCCCGGGTGACGCAGTGATGCAGTGACGAAGTGACGCGCCGGCGTTTCAGTAATCGGTCTTGCGGAGGGATTTCCGCAAGAGCCTTACAAGCATGCCAACCCGGCTGGTTAGATCAATCGCGATAGCGTTTGGTTCGAGAAAGCCCAGTTCAACTGCGATTTCAAGCTGAGTTTCAAGCTCTGCCACGGAGCCGCAGGTTATTCCCAAATACTGTATTAATTCGCCAGTAGAATTCCTTGCCGCTCCTTCAGCTATGTTGGAAGGGATAGAGACCGCACTGCGTCTCATCTGTGCCGTGAGCCCAAACATTTCTTCCCTCGGAAAGCCCGCAGTTTCCCGGTACACTACCTTGATAGCTGCATGGCCTCCCGCCACGCAGCCAGATCACGATGGGTAGCCGATGTGCTCACGGATTGTATTAACGCTGCTTGGCTAAGCCGGTTTACACGTCACCACGTCACCACGTCACTTCGTCACTGCGTCACCTAGCCATGAGATAGACCGATGTCGGATCCCGTTCTGTATCGTTTGGCAAGAAAGGTTGGCGCGGCCCTCAAGCGGCGCCGGTTGATGCTGGCGACGGCGGAGTCGTGCACCGGCGGCTGGATTGCCGAGGCGGTGACCATGGTGCCGGGCAGTTCGGACTGGTTCGAGCGCGGTTTCGTCACTTATACCTACATCTCCAAGCGCGAGATGCTGGGCGTCAAGCAGGCCACGCTGGCCAAACATGGCGCCGTGGCGGAAACGGTCGTGCGCGAGATGGTCGCTGGTGCGCTGGCGCACAGCCACGCGCAGGTCGCCGTCGCGGTCAGTGGCGTGGCCGGTCCTTCCGGCGGCACTCCGGACAAGCCGGTCGGGACGGTCTGCTTTGCGTGGGGGAGGAAAGGGCGCAAGCCGCGCAGCGAGACCCGGCGTTTCGGCGGTGATCGCAATGCGGTGCGGCGGAAATCGGTCGAGCACGCGTTGAAGGGCGTGCTGCGCATGACCGGTCAGCGCTAAGAGTCCCTAACACAATGAAACGCGCGATGCGCTGTCACGATTTTGGCTCGGGGCGCGAAGCAAGCCGCAGCCCATATCTGGAATATTAGCAAGGCGAGCGACAAAGCCCTGGGCCAAAACTCGTGCCAGCCCCTGAAGTATCATTGGATATTCAAATGACCGCGCTGGGGTTGCGGCCAGAATCGACGCTGACTTTGTCGGCCGGCTTGGCCGTATTCCAGATACTGTCCTGCGCCGTCCTTCGCGTCATCATCGATTCTGGCACGCAACGCACGCGTGTTTCATTGTGTTAGGGACTCTAAGGGAGTGCGATGGACTACCGCTGCCCGTGTTGCGGGAAGGACCTGCGGAGCCGCAAGCTCGTGCACGCAGTCATCTCGCGCATGGAGATGGACTGCACCCACTGCAACCGGAGAATTCGCCTCAACATGCACCCGCTCGAGGAAAAGATCGTGTTCGCGAGTTTCGGATCGTTCCTCGTGCTGGTAGTGCTCGCCTGGTCGCTGAAGAGCGAGGCGCTGACCCTGCTGGCGATAGCCGCCGGCATGGTGGTGCCGACGGCGTTGCCAGTGCTCGAACGTACATGGTTAAGGAGTTGGACGCGCTACGTTCCGGCATCCGAGCGGGAGAAGACCTAGGCATCACATTCCTGCGTTGCCGGATTCTTTGCCGGCTGTGTGCGGTTGTGTACATAGGGGCGGAAATAGTCTAGGATGCGCCAATGGCGTGCTCGCGATGCGAGCCGGAGCACGCTTATAGATAGATGCCGTATCAGGGGATTTCTTGCTATCCGCGACAAAGCAGGTAAAACAACAGGAATGGGCCGTCATCAGCCAGCGTTATCAGGCTGACGACGCCAGGGGATTCGCCCAGGTCCTGACGACGCTGGGGCCGCTTGCCGTTCTCTGGGCCGCCGTCGCGCCGAGCGCCGGCATCTCGCTCTGGCTGACCGCCGCGGTGACACTGCTGATGACGCTGTTCCTGGTGCGTTCGTTCGTGCTGATGCACGAATGCGGCCATGGCAGCTTGTTTCGCACTGCAGCGCTCAATCGGGCCTTGGGCTTCGTTTTCGGCGTACTGTCGGGCATGCCGCAGTTCGTGTGGGCGAAGCACCATGCCTATCACCATGCGACCAACGGGAACTGGTCGAAGTACCGCGGGCCCCTGAATACCCGGACCGTGGACGAATTCCGCGTCATGACCGGCCGGCAGCAGCGGGCGTACGCGCTGGCACGCCAGATCTGGATGGCGCCGATCGGCGGGTTCCAGTACCTGATATTGAATCCCCGCTACACGTGGATCATGGGCAGCCTTGGCTTGATTCACCACGTGCTGAAAGGAATTCTCGCGCAGCCCGGTGTCTCCATCAGGGCGCATGCCGCGACGTTCAAGACGCCGTACTGGAACGATGCCAAAGAATATTGGCACATGTTCTGGAACAACGTCGTGCTGCTGGCCGCCTGGGTCCTTACGTCCCTGTGGCTCGGGCCGGCGCTCTTCTTCTCCGTCTACCTGGCCAGCATTTCACTGGCCGGCGGGGCGGCGATCCTGATTTTCACGGTGCAGCACAATTTCGAGCACTCCTACGCGAGCGACAGCGAGAGCTGGGACAGCGACGAGGCCGTGCTGCATGGCACCAGCTTTCTGGCCCTGCCGTCCTGGCTGAACTGGTTCACCGCCAACATCGCCTACCACCACATCCACCACCTGTCCGCCCGGATTCCGAATTACCGCCTGGCCGAATGCCACGAGGAGTTCCGCGATCTGTTTACCGGCGTCAGGCGCATAGGGCTGTTCCAGGTACGCGAGGCCCTCAGGCACATCCTGTGGGATACCGAGTCCCGCCGCATCATCTCGGTGGCCGAGTTTCGCCGGCAAGCGTTGCCGGCCCCGTCAGTCTCCCGTTAGCAGGTCGATCAGCGCGGTGTTGTCCCAGCGGCCGCGACCGGCGGAGCTGATGCGGCCGTAGTACTGCTCGATCAGCGCTGTGCCGGGAAGGGGGGCGCCGTTGCGCTTCGCTTCCGCCAGCGCGATGTTGAGGTCTTTCCTCATCCAGTCGCAGGCGAAGCCGAAGCCCTCGAACTTTCCCTCGACCATCGTCTTCCAGCGGTTTTCCAGCTGCCAGGATTGCGCTGCGCCCTTGGAGATGACCGAAACGACTTTCTCCATGTCGAGGCCGGCCCGCTTGCCAAAGTTGAGCGCTTCCGACAGGCCTTGCAGCTGCCCGACGATCGCCACCTGGTTGACCATCTTGGCGAGCTGCCCCGATCCCGGCCCGCCGATCAACGCGCACATTTTCGCGTAGATATCGAGCACCGGCCGCGCCCGGTCGAAAACCGCCGGCTCGGCCCCGCACATGATGCCGAGCTGGCCGTTGACCGCCCCGGCCTGGCCTCCCGAGACCGGCGCATCGACGAAGCCGACGCCCTTGTCCTCGCAGCTGGCGTGCAGCTCGCGCGCAAGCACCGCCGAGGCCGTGGTGTGATCGACGAGGATCGCTCCTGGCTTCAGCCCGGCCAGGACTCCATTCTCGCCATAGGCGACCGAGCGCACGTCATCATCGTTGCCGACGCACATCAGGGCGAAATCGCAGCCCTGCGCGGCCGCGCGCGGGGTCGGCGCCCTCGTGCCGCCGTGCTCCTTGACCCATTGCTCCGCCTTCGCCGGCGTGCGGTTGTAGACGACGACGTCGTGGCCCCCCTTGCGTTTCAGATGGCCGGCCATGGGGTAGCCCATGACGCCGAGCCCAATCCAGGCGATTCTTGCCATGCGCGTGCTCCTCGGAAAAGACCATATGGTAAGGATGTTGAAGCGCTTTCGCCACGCCGCGGGATGACCGCGGGGCGCGCATGTCAACTGGAGATTTGCGCCGCGCGTTTAGTGAGCATTGAAGCGGGTTCGCGCGACGCAACTGGTTTAAAATAACGGCTGCAAACAACGGGGGACGACATGGACGACAACAAGGCCAAGGCGCTGGCTGCGGCGCTCTCGCAGATCGAGAAGCAGTTCGGCAAGGGCTCGATCATGCGCCTCGGCGAGTCCGAAGCGGCTGCCAACAAGGACATCAAGGTGGTGTCCACCGGCTCGCTCGGCCTCGACCTCGCGCTGGGCATCGGCGGGCTGCCGCGCGGGCGGGTGGTCGAGATCTACGGGCCAGAATCTTCGGGCAAGACCACGCTCACGCTCTCGGTCATCGCCCAGATGCAGAAGCTGGGCGGGACCGCCGCCTTCATCGACGCCGAGCACGCGCTCGACCCGCAGTACGCGGGCAAGCTCGGGGTGGACGTGGACTCGCTGCTGATCTCCCAGCCCGACAACGGCGAGCAGGCGCTCGAGATCGCCGACATGCTGGTGCGCTCGAGCTCGGTGGACGTCGTAGTGATCGATTCGGTGGCGGCGCTGGTCCCCAAGGCCGAGATCGAAGGGGAGATGGGCGAGCCGCAGATGGGCCTGCAGGCCCGTCTGATGAGCCAGGCACTGCGCAAGCTGACCGCCAACATCAAGCGCTCCAACACGCTGGTGATCTTCATCAACCAGATTCGCATGAAGATCGGCGTCATGTTCGGCAACCCCGAGACCACCACCGGCGGTAACGCGCTCAAGTTCTATTCCTCGGTGCGGCTCGATATCCGCCGCATCGGCGCGATCAAGAAAGGCGACGAAGTCATCGGCTCGGAAACGCGCGTCAAGGTGGTGAAGAACAAGGTCGCGCCGCCGTTCCGCCAGGCCGAGTTCGACATCCTCTACGGCACGGGCATCTCGCGCGAGGGCGAGATCATCGAGCTCGGAGCGCTCCACAACATCGTCGAGAAATCCGGCGCCTGGTACAACTACGGCAAGGACCGCATCGGGCAGGGCAAGGACAACGCCCGCGAGTACCTGAAGGAAAACCCCAAGATCGCGCAGGAGATCGAGGCGAAGATCCGCGTCGCGGCGGGCGTCGCCGTCGCGGAACCGAAAGCGGAGAAAGCGGAGGCCAAGGAGTCGCGGGCCGAATCCAAGGCGGAGGGTCGGAGGGCGGCCCACTGAAGATCGGTGGATGGTGGATCGTGGGTCGTGGATGGTGAGCCGAGTCGTGGCAGCGGGGTTTGAAGAAAGCCACCAGCCACCAGCCACCAGCCACCAACCACCGGCCACGCTTTCCCGTGTATGGCTGAAAGCCTCCGGTCGCGGGCGCTCAGGATGCTGGCACGGCGCGAGCATTCCCGGGTGGAGCTCGGGCGCAAGCTCGCGGCCCACGCGGAGGACCAGGCGGAGATCGAGCGGGTACTCGACGAGCTCGAGACGCGCGGATGGTTGTCCGAACATCGCGTGGTGGAGCAGGTAGTGCATGCGCGGCGTTCCCGCTACGGAATGCATCGCATCCAGCGCGATTTGCTGGCGAAAGGGGTGTCGGAAGAGTCTATCGCGGCGGCCATGCCGGAACTGAAGCGCGGCGAGCTGGAAGCGGCGCGCGAGGTCTGGCGCAGGAAGTTCGGCGGCCGCCTGCCGGGCAATGCGCGGGAGCGGGGGCGCCAGGCGCGCTTTCTCCAGGGGCGCGGGTTCGGCATGGAGATCGTAATGAAAGTGATCAAGAGCGCGGGTGAGGAGCAAGGCGAGTGACAAGGCAGGACATGGGCGCTTGTAAAGCCACACCCATCGCGCATCGCCTGACGGTCGCTGCGCTGACGATTGCCGCGGGCCTGGCGCTCGCCGGCTGCGATTACTTCGGCTTCACGCCGATCAAGGAGATCGCCGCATCGCCGGCGCAGTTCGAGGGCAAGGAAGTGAAGATCAAGGGCAAGGTGGTCGACCCGGTTCAATTGCTGGGAATTCGGACTTTCACGCTCCGGGATGAAGCGGGCGAGATCGCGGTCACGACCAGCGGCGTCCTTCCACCTGCGGGCGCCAATGTCGCCATCAAGGGGAAGGTCAGGACCGCGGTCATCGTCAGCGGCAATTCGTTCGGGACGCGCGTCGAAGAAACACAACGTTTGAGGTAACAGAGGTATTGAACGGAATGAAGAGCAGCGAAATCCGCAGCAAGTTCCTCCAGTATTTCGAGGGCAAGGGGCACGCCGTCGTGGCGTCGAGCCCGCTCGTGCCCGCGAACGACCCGACGCTGCTGTTCACCAACTCCGGCATGGTCCAGTTCAAGGACGTGTTCCTCGGGCAGGACAAGCGCGCCTACAACCGCGCCACGACATCCCAGCGCTGCGTGCGCGCCGGCGGCAAGCACAACGATCTCGAGAACGTCGGCTACACCGCGCGCCACCACACGTTTTTCGAGATGCTGGGCAATTTCAGCTTCGGCGACTATTTCAAGAAGGACGCGATCAAGTTTGCGTGGGAGCTGCTCACCGGCGTCTACAAGCTCCCGGCGGACCGACTGTGGGTCACCGTCTACCAGACCGACGACGAGGCCTACGATATCTGGGCCAACGAAATCAAGGTGCCGCGCGAGCGGATCGTGCGCATCGGCGACAAGCCCGGCGGCCAGAAATACCAGTCCGATAACTTCTGGCAGATGGCCGACACCGGTCCCTGCGGCCCGTGCTCCGAAATTTTCTACGACCACGGCCCCGGCATCGAGGGCGGACCGCCGGGATCGCCCAACGCGGACGGTGATCGTTATATCGAGATCTGGAACCTGGTGTTCATGCAGTACCAAAGGGAGAAAAGCGGCGATGCGTTCACGATGACGCCGCTGCCGAAGCCTTGCGTGGACACCGGCATGGGCCTGGAGCGCATCGCGGCGGTGCTGCAGCACGTGCACTCGAACTACGAGATCGACCTGTTCCAGGATCTGATCAAGGCAGCGGCGCGCGAGACGAAGCGCAAGGATCTCAAGAATCCTTCGCTCAACGTCATTGCCGATCACATCCGTGCCTGCGCCTTCCTGATCGTCGACGGCGTGATTCCCGGCAACGAGGGGCGCGGCTACGTGCTGCGCCGGATCATCCGGCGCGCCATCCGCCACGGCTACAAGCTCGAGCAGAAGCAGCCTTTCTTCTTCCGCCTGATGCCGGATCTCGACAAGGCCATGGGTGACGCCTATCCCGAGCTGCGCGCCGCCGCGAAGCGCGTTGCCGAGGTGCTGAAGCTCGAGGAGGAAAGATTTGCCGAGACGCTGGAGAACGGCATGAGCGTGCTCGAGGGTGCGCTGGCCTCGGGGGAGAGGCTGCTCGACGGCGAGACGGTGTTCAAGCTCTACGACACGTTCGGCTTTCCCGTGGATCTCACCGCCGATATCGGGCGTGAGCGAGGAGTGAGCATCGATCTCGCCGGCTTTGAGGCGGCGATGGAAGCGCAACGCGAGCGGGCGCGCGCGGCGAGCAAGTTCACCAGTTCGGCCGGCTTTACCTATGCGGGCGGCAAGACCGATTTCCGCGGCTACGAGGTGCTCAGCCTTACGGGCAAGGTCGTGGCCCTTTACCGCGAAGGCGCCGCGGTGAATTCGCTGAAAGCGGGCGATGCCGGGGTGGTGGTGCTCGATCAGACTCCCTTCTACGCTGAATCAGGCGGCCAGGTTGGCGATCGCGGAGAGCTGGTCGGATCGGCCGGGACGTTCTCCGTCGACGACACGGTGAAAATCCAGCCCGACGTATTCGGCCATCACGGCAAGCTCAGGACCGGGACATTGAAGGTCGGCGACAAGGTGGAAGCGCGGGTGGATGCCGATCTGCGTCGCCGCACCATGCGCAATCACTCGGTCACGCACATCATGCACAAGGCACTGCGCGAGGTGCTGGGGCCGCACGTGCAGCAGAAGGGCTCGCTCGTCGATGCCGACAAGACGCGCTTCGATTTCTCGCACGACAAGCCGATGACCCAGGACGAGATACGGCAGGTGGAGGCAAAGGTGAACGCCGAGATCCTGCAGAACACGCCTACGCGCGCGCAGGTCATGCCGATCGAGGAGGCGAAGAAAGCCGGGGCGGTGATGCTATTCGGCGAGAAGTACGGCGACGAAGTAAGGGTGCTCGACATCGGTTCCTCGCGCGAGTTCTGCGGTGGCACGCACGTCGAGCGTACCGGCGACATCGGCGTGTTCAAGCTTTACTCGGAAGGCGGGGTGGCAGCCGGCATCCGACGGGTGGAGGCGACCACCGGTGGCAATGCGCTGGCGATGATCGACAGCCAGCTGGACGAGTTCCAGCAGGTCGCGAAGCAGCTGCGCGCCCAGCCCGGCGGCGGCATGGTCGAGAAGGCAGTGGCGACGCTGATCGAGGATAAGAAGTCACTGGAGAAGGAGCTCGCGCGCCTGCGCTCGAAGCTTGCCATGGGGCAGGGAACCGACCTGGCCTCGCAAGCGGTGGAGGTGAAGGGCATCAACGTG
>Ga0247825_10001996_pt1 | contig 13451 bp, 14 predicted proteins | sample 13C_Vanillin_Day_FD_194413 | JGI IMG/M metagenome (GOLD analysis project Ga0247825, IMG submission 194413) | Soil microbial communities from agricultural site in Penn Yan, New York, United States - 13C_Vanillin_Day48 | ecosystem: Environmental > Terrestrial > Soil > Agricultural land | place...
GGCATGGTCGCCGGACCGGATTCGGGTCTGCAGTTCCAGCCGTCCGGTGCCATCGCGAAAGCCTGTGATGCAGCCGGTATCGCGCCCGCCGAGCTGGATCTGATCGAGATCAACGAGGCGTTCGCGGCGGTCGGGATCGCCTCCACCCGCGAACTCGGCGTCGACCCCGACCGGGTCAACGTCAACGGCGGTGCGATCGCCCTCGGTCACCCGATCGGCATGTCCGGCGCCCGCATCACCCTGCACCTCGCGCTCGAGTTGCAGCGCCGCGGCGGCGGCACCGGCGCCGTCGCCCTGTGCGGCGGCGGCGGACAGGGCGACGCCCTGATCCTGCGCGTCCCCTGACAACCCCGCTTACCCACCACTGCCGCAAACCTATTCGAGGAGAACTTTGTGAAGATCGATGGAGCCGTCGCTGTCGTCACCGGCGGAGCATCCGGACTCGGCAACGCCACCGCCCGGGCCCTGCACGAGCGCGGCGCCCAGGTCGTGCTGCTCGACCTTCCGTCGTCCGACGGGGAAGTGGCCGCCAAGGAAATCGGGAAGGGCGCCTACTTCACGGCCGCCGACGTCACCTCCGCCGGTGACGTCACCTCCGCGATCGACTTCGCCGCGTCGCTCGGCGACCTTCGCGTGGTGGTCAACTGCGCCGGAATCGCCACGCCCGGCAAGGTTCTCGGCAAGGCCGGCGCCCTTCCCCTCGCGGACTTCGAACGCGTCGTCCGCATCAACCTCGTCGGCACGTTCAACGTCCTGCGCCTCGCCGCCGAGAAGATCGCCCAGACCGAACCCGTCGACGGGGAACGCGGCGTCATCATCGACACCGCCTCCGTCGCCGCGTTCGACGGCCAGATCGGTCAGCCCGCCTACGCGGCGTCGAAGGGCGGCGTCGCCGCCATGACACTGCCGATCGCCCGCGAACTGGCCCGCCACCTCATCCGCGTCGTCATCATCGCGCCCGGAATCTTCGAAACGCCCATGATGGCCGGGCTTCCCGAGGAGGCCCAGAAGTCCCTCGGACAGCAGGTGCCGCACCCCTCCCGGCTCGGCAAGGCTGCCGAATACGCCGCCCTCGCCGCGCACATCATCGACAACGCCATGCTCAACGGCGAAACCATCCGCCTCGACGGAGCCATCCGCATGGGTCCCAGGTAGGCGACCCGACACCGGTACGATCCGTCACCACCTGACGGGTTGGACTCGAGTGCGGGGAAGACGTCCTCGGCACGGATGACCTGCGCTGGAGCTGACTTGAATTCAGCGAACGCGTGAACGCGGTGCCGAGGCCAGCCAGTCGATGATCTCCGCGGTGCGCTCTCCCCATGCCGGGACGGGCTTCAGTAGCGGCCGTGTCCCGGCGAACGTGACCGGGGGGATCAGTGTTCGGACGACGCCTTCCGGTGTCGCAACGCCTTCCCAACGGTCCCTGGCCATGAAGTTGCGGATGGTCCGCACATGCACGGACAGTGCGTTGTTCGGCGAACGCGATTGCCGATTCGTCCAGGAGTCTTCGCACCTGGGCCGAGTCGAGGGAGCCGAGCACGATGTACGCCGAGGATATGCTGTTCGTCGCCAACGACATCGGCCGGTTCTCGATCGGCAGCACCACGGACGGTCTTCGACCCAACTCCGATGGCTCGCTGACGATTCACCTGCGCCACACCCGACCCGAGGACCCGGCCGAGGCGGCGAACTGGCTCCCCGCGCCCGCCGGGTCGTTCAACACCACGATGCGCTTCTACGCCCCACTCGCACCCGTCCTGGACGGTAGCTACCACCTGCCCCCCATCCAGATAGCCTGACCAGGCCACTGACAGAACGCACCTTCCGCCACCGGGTATGTCGAATCCCACCGGCTCGTCCCGACAGCGTGGTCCCTTACCGGAGAACTCGCTGGCCAGCACGAACCCCGATAGCCCCATGCCGCGGTGACATCCCCATTTCAAGCGCTAAAAGATGGGTGGAGCCTCTGTAAGGCAGAAACCGAGCGGAATCCAGAACCCCGACCACCAGGTCGATGCGCGGGCTGCAACCTATTGGGTGCTGCGGACTTTCGCTTTGTCCCGTTCCGGGTTCGCGAGCAGAACGGCGAGCAGTGCGCACAGCGCGGCGACGACACCGAGGACCTGGAAGGAGGTCGCGTAGCCTGCCGCTGGTGTGCTCGCGGCGTCGACGATGAGCCCGGTCCCGTAGGGGGCGATGAGGCCGCCGATCGCCATGATCGCCAAAAACACCCCCATCGTTCCCGCGGTCTGGCGCGGCGGACAGATCTCCGAGATCGCAGCGTTGAGCATCGGGAAGACCGGCGATGCGAATCCGTAGCCGAGCGAGACGACGAGCACCGCCAGGGCGGGGGAATCGATGGCTGGCAGGACGAGAAGGAAAGCACCGCAGAACAATACGCCGGTAGCTGGGAGCACGATGCGGATGAGACGGCTTGACACGCCTCGGGTGATGAGACGGTCACCGATCGTCGACGTCAGCAGCATCAGGATCAACCCGGTGATGCTGGGGAAGGCGAACATGGATCCGGCCTGCAGTCGACTGTAGCCGAGGCCTACCTCGAAGTAGGACGGCAACCAAGTGAGAATGACAGACGACATGGCGTAACAACTCATCACCAGAAATACCCCGCTGACGAAGGTCCGGGTGGTGAAGATCCGAACCCACGGGATAGTCGGTTCAGCCGACTCGACCGAGACCGCGTCGTCGTCCTTCTTGTTGCTTCCGACGTACGGGCCTTGTCGCCACAGGGCCACCCACACGACACACCATGCGACACCTGCGATGGAAAGGGCTACCAGCGCGCTTCGCCACCCCATTGTGACGGTGACGTAGGCCAGGAGCGGAGCCACCGCGATCTTCGCCACCGAGGCGGAGCCGGCAAGCAACGCGCCGGGCAGGGCGCGCCGCGTCGGGGGATGCCAGGAATATGCGGCAGTGTGCAGCAGCGCGGACGTGGGCCCCTCGGCGAGGCCCAGCACCAATCGACTCACTAGCAGGACTGCGAACGTCGCGGTGATGACCATGGGCAACATCACCACCGACCATCCCAGCGCGAGCAGGACGAGTGCCCATCGCAGAGTCAACCACCGGTTGAGAGCGCCGGCGAAGAACCCACCGATAGTGAAGGTGAGGAAGAACAGGCTGCCGACGAGGCCGATTTGGGACGAGCGCAGTCCCAATTCCTCCGCCAACGGCTGGGCGATGATGCCCAAGACCACCTTGTCGCCGTAGTTGACGATGTAGAGCAGAACGAGCAGGGAGGTCAGGCCCCATGCGGTACGGCGGGATTCGGCGCCGGGCTCGATCACCCGCACCGCCGCTTTCTTGAAGGTTCCGGTACTCATTTTCTACTGGTCCTCTCGGGTTGCGATCGCTCGGTGGGCTTTGCAATCACTGCCGGGAACGCTGTAGTTGACAGCGCCCGACGGGGCATCGGATCGGCGTGATTGAGGTAGAGAGTTGTTTTCGTGGCTGTCGGTGTAGCGGCAGGTCATTGCCCGGGCCGAGACCCGGGCATGGGGACGGTCACCGGCCCGCGGTCGGGACGGGTTCGGTGACCGCGAACTCCTCACGCAGGTCCGCGGTGTGTTGTCCGAGGACAGGAATACCGCCCATCACTGCTTCTCGGCTGCCGGCGACGACGACCGGCGGCAGGAGGCTGCGGACCGGACCGCCGGCTGATTCGACGGTGCGCCAGCGGTCGCGTGCCACCAATTGCGGATGGTGCGCGAACTCACCCATCGTGCGTAGCCGGGCGTTCGCGATCCCGATTTCCTCGAGTGCCGCGGTGACCTCGTCGGCGTCGTACTGCGCGAGGGCCTCTTCGATGAGTTGGGTCAGCTGCGCGTTGTGTACGACGCGCTCGGAATTGGTCACGAATCGTTCATCGGATGCCAACGCCGGATTCACCAGGACCCGTTCGCAGAACACCGCCCACTCGCGGTCGTTCTGCACTCCGATGAAAACTGTTGCGTTGCCGCCGGTTCGGTACGGCCCGTAGGGTGCGATCGAGAAGTGCCGAGGACCTGTCCGCGGCAGCGGCGCGCCGGCGTACTCGCTGTAGAGGTAGGGCTGGCTCATCCATTCGCCCAGCGCATCGATCATCGCGACTTCGAGTGCGGTTCCGTCTCCGGTGCGTTGGCGCTCGTAGAGGGCTGTGAGGATGCCGCTGAAGGCGTACATCCCCGTGGCGATGTCCGCGATGGAGATGCCGACCTTGACCGGTTCCTCTGCGGTGCCCGTCACCGACAGCAGTCCGGTCTCGCACTGGACGAGCAGGTCGTAGGCCTTCTTGCCGCTGTAGGGTCCGCCCGGCCCATATCCCGAGATCGAGCAGACAATCAGGTCTGGATGATCCGCTCGAAGTGTGTCGGCGTCGAGCCCGAGACGCGCGGCCGCGCCGGGCGCCAGGTTCTGAACGAAGATATCGGCGTTCGCGATCATGCGTTTGACCAGTGCGAGGTCCGCGGGCTGCTTCACGTCGAGCGCGGCGCTCTGTTTGCCCCGGTTCAACCAGGCAAAGTAGCTCGATGTGCCGTGGACGGCCGTGTCGTAGTGCCGTGCGAAATCTCCCGCTCCAGGACGTTCGATCTTGATGACGCGGGCACCGAGATCGGCCAGTTGACGCGTCGCGAACGGCGCGGCCACCGCCTGCTCGAGGGATACCACGGTGAGGTCCGCGAGGGCATTCACGACGTCACCGACCCTTGTCCGGCGGACTGGCAGTGAGACCGCCGTCCTTATCGCAGGCATACCGGGTAACGATCCGGGGTGTGGGAGATCGCATCGTCATGCGCTGATCACCCCCGCCAGCAGCAGGTCGTCGATCGCAGTGGAGTCGAGACCGCTGTCGACGAGGACTTCGCGGGTCTGGGCACCGACCGTCGGCGCCGGCCGCGGATGCGCTGGCGGGGTCATGCTGAACCGCGGTCCGGGCATCGGCTGCGAGATCCCCGCCGCGTCGCGGGTGAAGGTGCGGCGCGCCAGATTGTGGGGGTGCTCGAGCGCTTCGCGCATCGAGAGTACGGGCGTGACACATGCTTCCTGGCCATCGAATAGCCGGGCCCATGCGTCGCGCGACCGGGTGCGGAACAGCTCTTCGAGGCGCTTGTGCATCCGCGGCCACTGTTCGACATCGTTCTGGTTGGCGAAGTCCGAGTCGTCGGTGAGTCCGAGAACCCCAAGCATGTGGTCATAGAACTGTGGTTCGACGCAGCCCACGGCCAGATGCTCGTCGTCGGCGCAGCGATACACCCGGTACCAGGGTGCGCCGCCATCGAGACGGTTCACCCCGCGCCGGTCCTGCCAGCGACCCTGACCGAGGAAGCCGTAGGTCATGGCCATCAGTAGGGCGCTGCCGTCGACCATTGCGGCGTCGACCACTTGCCCGGTGCCGCTCATTTTCGCCTGCACCAGCGCGCTCACTACGCCGAAGGCGAGGAGCATTCCGCCGCCACCGAAGTCCCCGATGAGGTTCAGTGGAACAACAGGGTCACCGTCGGCGGGCCCGATCGCGTGCAGTGCACCGCTGAGTGCGATGTAGTTGATGTCGTGTCCGGGTGCCTGTGCCAGGGGACCGTCCTGTCCCCAGCCGGTCATTCGCCCGTAGACGAGTGCAGGATTGGCTGTGAGCAGGGCGTCGGGTCCTACACCGAGACGCTCCGCGACGCCGGGCCGGTAACCCTCGATGGCCGCGTCGCAGTGTGCCGCGAGGGTCGTCACGAGTTCGACGCCGCGCGGCTGTTTGAGATCGATCACGATTGATCTGCGGTTTCGGTTGAGCACTGGGTGGCCTGGCTGGCCTGGACGGTCGATGCGAATGACGTCGGCGCCGAGATCGGCGAGCATCATGCCGGCGAACGGTGTCGGGCCGATGCCGCCGATCTCGAGAATGCGGGTTCCTGCCAGGGGTCCTGAGGTCTGCATGTGGGTCACACTCCCTGCCAGACGGGCTGGCGTTTCTCGGCGAAGGCACGTGCGCCTTCCTTTGCGTCCTGGGATTCGAATGCTGTCTGTGCGATTGCCCGCTGCTGGTCGTAGGCCTCGTCGGGCGACCACCGCGGTGCGCGTTGCATGATTTCCTTGCTCGCTTTGAGCGCGAGGGGTCCGTTGGCGGCGATTTTGTGTGCGAGCCGCAAGGCGGCGTCGAGGGCAGTGCCTGGAGCGGTCAGGTGGTTGACCAGGCCGGCCGTGTGCGCGGTGGGAGCGTCCATCAGGTCACCGGTGAGGATGAGTTCCATTGCGAGCTGGTACGGAATGCGCTGGGGTAGTCGCAGCAGCGCGCCCCCGACTGCGACGAGTCCACGTTTGACCTCTGGCACACCGAATTTGGCGTTCTCGGCGGCGACGACCATGTCGCAGGCGAGGACGAGTTCGCAGCCTCCGGCGACGGCAGCACCTTCGACCGCGGCAATGGTTGGTGTCTTCGGTGGCTGGTCGGTGAAGCCGGCGAAACCGCGGCCCGGCAGTGAAGCGCGTTCGCCGTCGAGGAACGCCTTGAGGTCCATTCCGGAGCAGAAAGTCCCACCGGATCCGGTCAGGACGGTGACCCGGACGTCGGCGCGTGCGTCGATTTCGTCGACTGCGGCCGCAACATCGGCTGCGAGTGCAGCGTTGGCGGCGTTACGTACCTCGGGGCGGTTGAGGGTGATGACGGCGACGCCGTCGTTGACGTCGAGGGTGACGATGTCGGACATGAATGCGTCTCCTGTCAGCGGGGTGCCATGCGGATGGCGCCGTCGAGGCGGACCACCTCGCCGTTGAGGTAACCGTTGGTGAGCATGGTCGCGGCGAGGTCGGCGTACTCGGTGGGATCGCCCAGTCGGGGTGGGTTGGGCACGGACGCTGCAAGACTCGACTTGACGTCCTCGGACAGACGCGCCAGCAGTGGGGTGTCGAAGGTGCCGGGTGCGATGGTGTTGACCCGGATTCGGAAGTCGGCGAGGTCGCGGGCAGCGCACAGGGTCATTCCGACGATCGCAGCCTTCGATGCGGTGTAGGCGATCTGCCCGATCTGGCCCTCGAACGCCGCGACCGATGCGGTCATCACGATGGCGCCGCGTTCACCGTCGACCTCGTCGTTGCCGGCCATCCGGGCGGATGCGAGGCGCAGTGCGTTGAAGGTTCCGAACAGGTTCAGCTGGGTGACCTGTTGGAATTCGTGCAGTGGGAAGGGTTCGTGGTTGCGGTTGAGCAGGCGCTTGGGCAGCCCCCGACCGGGGCAGTGCACGAGGGCGCGGACCGGGCCGAATTCTTCTGCGGTGTCGAATACCCGCGTCATGTCGTCCTCGGACGTGACGTCCGCGGTCACGTAGTGCACCCGGTGACCATTGTGTCCTGCCGCTTCCGGCGGGGCGATGTCGGCGGCGACGACGGTCGCGCCGGCGGCGGCGAGCCGGTGTACGGTGGCCGCCCCCAGACCGCTTGCGCCGCCGGTCACGACACATACAGAGTTGTCGATCTTCATGTGCAGATATCTCTTTCGGTGTGTTACGCGATGGATTTGCTGATTACGGTCTTGAGTACTTCGCTGGTGCCGCCGAAGATTCGGGTCACCCGGGCATCGGCATACAGACGGGCGATCGGATACTCGAGGACATATCCGTAGCCGCCGTGCAACTGCAGGCACTTGTCGACCACTCGACCCTGGGCCTCGGTGCAGAACAGTTTCGCGGCGGCGGCGTCGGCCGGGGAGAGTTCCCCGGCGTCGTGCAGTTCGAGGCATTGGTCGACCAGCGCCTGCGCGGCGAGTACTTCGGTGTGGCACTCGGCGAGGACGAATTTGGTGTTCTGGAAGCTCGAGAGCGGCTTCCCGAACACGGTGCGGCCCGCAACGTAGTCCTTGGCCATCCGGACTGCGGCGGCCGCAGCCGCGTAGGCCCCGACTGCGATGGACAGCCGTTCCTGAGCGAGGTTGTGGGTCAGGTACTCGAACGCGCGTCCCTCCTCGCCGAGGAGGCGATCCGCGGTGACGACGACGTCGGTGAAGGCGAGTTCGACCGTATCCTGCGCACGCACGCCGATCTTGTCCAGATGGCGGCCGACGGTGAAGCCGGAACTGGCCGCGTCGACGAGCAGGATCGAAAGGCCGGAGCGGCGATTGGTCTCGGTCGGCGGCGACGTCCGGCACACGACGAGGACGAGGCCCGCGTTCGCACCGCCGGTGATGAATGTCTTTGCGCCGTTGAGGATGTAGTGGTCGCCCTGCAGCCGCGCGGTGGTACGGATGTTCGCGAGGTCGGAGCCGGTACCGGGTTCGGTCATGGCAATCGAGGTCATGCATTCGCCGCTGACGATTCCGGGCATCCAGGTGTCGAGCTGTTCGGTGGTTGCGTACTCGAGCAGGTAGGGCAGGACGATGTCGGTGTGGACTCGCAGCGCACCGAAGGTGACCGCCGCCCGTGCTGTCTCCTCGGCGAGGACGGCACTGAATTTCAGGCTGTCGATCCCGCCGCCGCCCCACTTCTCGGGTACCTGGATGCCGGGGATACCGAGTTCACCGAGTCTGCGGTAGAAGCTCTTCGGAGGTGCCCCATCGGCCTCCCACTCGGCATAGTGTGGAACGACCTCGTGCTCGATGAACGAGCGGATGGTCCGGCGAAACGCCTCGTGTTCGTCGCCGTAGATTCTGCGTCGCACTATGTTGTCCTTGTCAGGTGGGGGAGCTGGTAGTCAGTTCGCCGAGGACCGCTGCCCGGATGCTGGAGCGGCTGATCTTGCCGGTCGGGGTGCGGGGGAGCTCGTCCCAGAACACGAAATCGCGTGGAATTTTGAACTTCGCCAGGTGGGAGCGGCTGTGCTCGAGCAGGCGCGTAATCGTGGTGTCGTTGCCGGGCTCTCCGGCCACCAGTTGCACCACCGCCATCACCTTCTGGCCCCACTCGGGGTCCGGTGCACCGATGACGGCGACATCGGCCACCGTCGGTTCGGAGATGAGCGCGGCTTCCACTTCGGCCGGGTAGATGTTCACGCCACCGGAGATGATCAGGTCGGTGCGGCGGTCCTGCATGAACAGGTAACCGTCGGGGTCGAGGTAGCCGACGTCGCCGGCGGAGTAGAACTCACCGCGCCACTGAGCCGCCGTCTCCGCTTCCTTGCCTCGGTAGCGGAAGGCAGTGCCGCCCTTGACGAAAATTTCGCCTGGTTGCCCGGCAGGCTGTTCGGTACCGTCGGCACCGAAGATTTTGATCTCGATCCCGGCGGCGGGTCTGCCGACCGACCCCGGGCGGGCCACCCACTGGTGTGAATCGATGACCGTGGCGATGCCGGTTTCGGAGGAACCGTAGTACTCATACACGGCGGGGCCGAACCAGTCGATGATCGCCTTCTTGACATGGATCGGGCACGGAGCACCGGAGTGCATCACGGCCTGCAGGCTGGAGATGTCGAACCGATCGCGCTCGGCATCATCAACTGAGAGGAGGCGGTGGAACATCAGCGGCACCATGAATGAGGTGGTGACGCGGTGGTGTTCGATGAGTTCGAGTGTTCGTACCGGGTCGAATCGGCCGGCGAGCACCACCGTGTGCCCGAGATGCAACCCGCCGATCGCGTTCATGTTGGGCGCGGAGTGATAGAGCGGAGCGACGACCAAGTGCGCACCGGAACCAGGCTCGATGCCGAAGCGTTCGGCCCGCCCGCGCGATACCGCCCTGCTGGCGGCGTCCGGTGTCCCATCCGGTAGCGGACGGCGGATCCCTTTCGGTCGCCCGGTCGTTCCTGAGCTGTACAGCTGCAGCATGCCGCTACTGCGGTTGGGCGGTGGACTCACCGGTTGGCGAGTGCTCAGTTCCTCCAGATTCAGCGAGTCCGGGAAGGCCCCGAACACCAGGATGCTGCCGGCGGGCATACCCGCGATACTGCGTGCGCGCTGTATATCGGTGGCGAAGGACAGGTTCGTAACCACGAACTCGGCGCCACAGTCGGCCAAAATGTACGCAGCCTCGTCGGGCGTGAGGTGCCAGTTGATCGGCGTGAGATACAGCCCGATCTGGTCGGTGGCCAGTTGCAATGCCAACATCTCCCGGCTGTTGCCCAGCACGGCGGCGACAGTCTGACCGCGGACGAGACCGAGCTCGAGCAGCGCACGGGACAGCTGATTGACTTGGGCGCCGAGCTCGCTGTAGCTGACCTCGGTGTTGTCCTCGTCGATGACCAATGCGATCTTGTCGGGCATCGCTGTGGCGTAATCGTAAAAGCCCAGTGGCTCTAGCACATTCGGTTCGGGACGAGATTCGGGATTCATATCACTCTCCTTCGGGCGAGCTCACGGGAGCTGATTGGACAAAACGAGCGTGGCGGCCTCGGTGAAGAAGTGACCGACACCCTGCACGACACTGAGTTCGACGTCCGCAACCTGCGCGTACGCCTGTTTGCGCAGCTGACGCACCGATTCCTGAATTGCGAACATGCCGTACATACCGGTGTGCGTGTAGCACAGACCGCCACCATTCGTATTGACTGGCAGCTGGCCGCCGGGGGCGGTGTTGCCTTCGGCGATGAACGCACCGGCCTCACCTCGGCCGACGAACCCGAGCGCCTCGAGACCGTAGATCGGTAGATGCGCGAAGGCGTCGTAGAGCATGAGGTGGTCGATGTCCGTACGGTGGATCCCGGCTTCGACGAATGCGGACCGTGAGGAGCGCTCGAACGCCTCCGCCCTGGTCAGGTCGGGCATTTGCGAGACCAGTGGACTGTCTGCGGCCTGGCCTGATCCGAGCAGGTACACCGGTTGCTGTCTCAGGTCCCGGGCCCTCTCCGCACTCGTCACCACGAGCGCCCCGCCGCCGTCGGTGACCACGCAGCACTCGAGCTTGTGAAACGGATAGGCGATCATTCGGGAGTCCAGGACGTCCTGCACGGTGAATCGCGAGTTCCTGCTGGCACGCGGATTCCCGTGCGCCCATTCGCTCTGCCGCGCGGGTACCGCTGCGAGCTGATCGGCGGTCGTTCCGGTCTCGTGCATGTAGCGCAGGAACGGCAGGGTGAACAACGTCGGTGGTCCGTAGACACCGAACGGTGCCTCGAATTGACCGAATGCGGAGTCGGCGGTATGACCGCGCGGTGCCCGCCCGACCGCCGATCGTCGCGACTCACCGTGCAAGACCAGGACCGTCTGGGCGTGGCCTGCAGCGATCGCCTCCGCCGCATGCGCGACGTGGACGAGGAACGAGCAGCCTCCGACGGAGGTTCCGTCGAACCAGTTCGGGCGGATGCCGAGCTGGTGGGCGATGTCGACGGGCGAATGCACCGCGCTGGTCACTCCGTCGACGTCGGCGAGGGTCAAACCTGCGTCATCGAGCGCACGCAGAGCTGCGTCCACATGCAGATCCGACTCCGACATGTGCGGCAGGGCACCGAGTTCGGTCTCCGCGGCCCCCACGACAGCGACAGTTCCCGGCTTCATGCCGCAGTCCCGGCCGGCCGGAACATCGGCAAGGTGCGACCGCCGCAGCCCTCGAATGTCACCTCGAGCGCCATGTCCAGGGGCAATGCCTCGGGTGCGATCACAACCTCCCGCAGGTTCGTCATCATCCGGGGCCCTTCTTCGAGCTGCACGATGGCGATGACGTAGGGCACCTCGTCCTCGAACCCGGGTGCGGGCACATGATTGATCACATACGAGTGCAGGCTGGCGCGACCACTCGCTCGTACCCAGTCGATACGCCGAGATCCGCAGGATGGACAGGCCAAACGCGGATAGAAATTGGCGGCGCTGCACTGTGCGCACCGTTGAATCATCAGCTCATGTCGATCCAGTGCGTCCCAGTAGGGCTGAGTGACGGGAGTCGGGATAGGTATGTCCTTCACGGGCATGGGTGAACCTCGTCGTTTGTGGTGAATGGCGCGGCGCCAGCGTGAGACGTGGCACCGGAGAATTGCCTGCTTAACTGACCAGATTGGTACTGTTTCGTCGATCATGGTCTACCTTCTGGTATCGTGTCAAGCAGTCGGGCAGTTCAGGGCGTCCGATAATGTCGACAGCCAGGCGTGGACGAGAGTTCGTCCATCCCTCAGGAAACGAGGATCATGCCGGACATTCGTGAGCGCTGGACCACTCGGCAGGTCGCGTTGCTGAACGACCTCGAAAGTTTGTTCCTGGCAGAAGGATTCCGGCATCTAACGATCAGCGAAATGGCGAGTCGGACACGTTCGTCGCGGCGCACGCTGTACACCGTGGCGGCCAGCAAGGAAGAGCTCGTCCTGGTCGTTGTGGACCGTTTCTACAACCGCATGGGGAAGGACGCCCGCAGCCGGGCGTCAAAGGTCGACGACGTGCACGACAAGATCCAGGCGTACCTGTCCGCCTCGGTCGACCGCAACATGGACATCAGTCCCACGTTCCTCAGGGACGTCGAAGAATATCTACCGACCCGCCATCTCTACGACCGACATCAAGACATGGCCGTCAGTGCCCTCGAAGAAATGATCCGCACCGCAATGGACACCGGTGAACTGCGTAGTGGCTCCCCTGCCCTCATCGCGGAGATCATCGACGCGGTGATCAAACGTCTACGCGATCCCGAAATACTGGCCAAGATCGGCGCATCCAAGAGCGATGTCATGAAAGCCTTTGCTCAACTGTGCCGCGAGGGCATCGTGTAAGACTCCTGACACGCAACGCCTCCGGCCCGGCAGACACCCTGATGCTCGCCGCCCGCAGCACACCTGCCTCAGTGACATCGTCTCCAACGCTGAAGGATTCGCCGAGGCGGACGTCCTGGGGCGATGCCCTCACCGCGGCAACCTCGGGGTCGGCATCGGCTGCCTGATCATCAATGGTGCGTGCGTGACGCCGAAGCGATCATTGCAATGGGCTTCTCGGTCCTCGCCAAAGGGTCGACCATCCGAGGAACGGCGAAGGCATACGAGGGCATCATCGGCAAACGGGTGGACACCGTCGCCGGCACCGTGGTCCACAACGGCGACACCGTCGTGTCGAACGCGACGGCGTCGTCGTGATCGACGCTGCACGCCTACTTCCCGGCCGGTTTCGGTACGTCGAAGCTGCACCTGATCACCCTGGGCGCCGACCTACGCGAGCGCGGCATCGGCCTGAAGGTACTCGCGCAGGGCATCGACACTGCCACCGCCGAGGGCCGCGCGATGTTCGGCATGCTGTCGGTCCTGGCCGAGTTCCAGCGTGAGTTGATCGTGGCCAACACCCGCGACGGGCTGCCTGCCGCTCGGGCCCGCGGTCGTGGGCTGACCCACGCCCCACGGGTGGCGGAATACCGCACCTTTCGAATACCGCACACCGCCAGTCGGCCGGGTACGTCTCTTCCTCGTTCAGCTTGCCCTTGACTCATCCTCGCGATACCTGCAATATTTGTACGGCCAGATTGCAGTCGGGGCTCTCGATTGTCAACATACTTACCGGAAATGCCATGGAAAATATTGTTTTTGAAGGAGAATAACGCCGCAATCATGGCCGTACATTATGGTGG
>Ga0247825_10001998_pt1 | contig 13440 bp, 10 predicted proteins | sample 13C_Vanillin_Day_FD_194413 | JGI IMG/M metagenome (GOLD analysis project Ga0247825, IMG submission 194413) | Soil microbial communities from agricultural site in Penn Yan, New York, United States - 13C_Vanillin_Day48 | ecosystem: Environmental > Terrestrial > Soil > Agricultural land | place...
CGGAGAGGCGTAGTTCTCCGAGGCAATCAGCTCGATGTGCTCTTCCTGCCGGCGGTTCTCCGCCTGGATCGCGCTCCAGAGCTCAGGGTCCACCTTCGCAACGGTGGAGGAGGTGCGGTCGAACATGGATGCTGCCTTTCAACAAACGTCGTCTTCTGTTGCCACCACCGTGCGGGCTGGCGGCTGGAGTGATGGCATTACACGTCCCGGCCCGAACCGTTATTGAGCATCCAATTACATATTTGATCGACCGTTTCGGCCCTCCCTGCCGGCCGCGGTGCGGCGATGCGCCATGCCGCCGGGCTGCGCGCCAAAATCGACAAGAAGGCCGATTCATGATCTTCCCGTCATAGAGCGATTCGCCGCTTTTGCCTCCCATGAAAATCGTTGACTCCGACAGCACCTGATGCCCTTCAGAACGCTTATGCTGCATCGCACAAACGCAGACTTGGTCGATTCCATCGCTTCAGGGTGCAAGTGTTTTTACCCAAGGCCGTCGCAGCGCCCTTTCCCCGGGAAAACAGATCAAAGACCCCCCTGAATATGCATCTGAAAGCGCAAGCTGTTTCACCTGCCGCGCGTCCAATGAGTCCACGACGAAATTCCGGACCCGGCCCTTCGGACGCCGGCCGCCCCCGACACCCACGTCAGGAGACATCGATGGACATTCACGAGTACCAGGCCAAGGAACTGCTGTCGCGCTTCGGCGTGCCGATGCCCAAGGGCAGCGTTGCGTTCAGCGCCGACCAGGCCGTCTACAACGCCAACGAGCTCGGTGGCTGGCACTGGGCCGTCAAGGCGCAGGTGCATTCCGGCGCGCGCGGCAAGGCCGGCGGCATCAAGCTGTGCCGCACCTACAGCGAGGTCGAGAAGGCCGCGCGTGAGCTGCTCGGCAAGCGCCTCGTGACCGGCCAGACCGGTCCCGAGGGCAAGCCGGTGCAGCGCGTCTACGTCGAAGTGGCCGAACCCTTCGAGCGCGAGCTCTATCTCGGCATCGTGCTCGACCGCAAGGCCGAGCGCGTGCGCGTGATCGCCTCCGCCGAGGGCGGCATGGAGATCGAGGAACTGGCGCACACCGCGCCCGAGAAGATCATGCAGGTGGTCGTCGAGCCCGCCGTCGGCCTGCAGGCCTTCCAGGCCCGCGAGATCGCCTTCGGCCTGGGCCTGAACATCAAGCAGGTGGCGCGCGCCGTCACCACGATCATGGGCGTGTACCGCGCCTTCCGCGACCTCGACGCGACGATGGTCGAGATCAACCCGCTGGTGGTGACCAAGGACGACCGCATCCTCGCGCTCGACGCGAAGATGAGCTTCGACGACAACGCGATGTTCCGGCAGCGCGAGGTGTCGGCGATGCGCGACTCGTCGCAGGAAGACCCGCGCGAGGCCACCGCCGCCGAGGACAACCTGAACTACGTCGGTCTCGACGGCGACATCGGCTGCATCATCAATGGCGCCGGCCTCGCGATGGCGACGATGGACACCATCAAGTACGCCGGCGGCAGCCCGGCCAACTTCCTCGACGTCGGCGGCGGCGCCTCGCCCGAGCGCACCGCGAAGGCCTTCAAGCTGGTGCTGTCGGACGTCAACGTCAAGGCCATCCTGGTCAACATCTTCGCCGGCATCAACCGCTGCGACTGGATCGCCGAGGGCGTGGTGCAGGCCTGCAAGTCGATCGACATCAAGGTGCCGCTGATCGTGCGCCTGGCCGGCACGAACGTGGAAGCCGGCCGCAAGATCATCAAGGAGAGCGGTCTGCCGATCATCAGCGCCGACTCGCTGACCGAGGCCGCGGCCAAGGCCGTCGAAGCGGCCAAGAGCTACCGCCCCGCCTGACCCCCTGAGACGACGGAGACACAGAACATGGCCATCCTCATCAACGAGAAGTCCCGCATCATCGTCCAGGGCTTCACCGGCGACAAAGGCACCTTCCACGCGAAGGAGATGATCGAATACGGCAAGAACGTGGTCGGCGGCGTGACGCCCGGCAAGGGCGGCACCAGCCATCTCGGCCTGCCGGTGTTCGACACCGTCAAGGACGCCGTCGAGGCGACCGGCGCCGACACCAGCATCACCTTCGTCGCGCCGGCCTTCTGCGCCGACGCGCTGATGGAAGCCGCCGACGCCGGCATCAAGCTGGTGTGCTCGATCACCGACGGCATCCCGGCGCAGGACATGATGCGCGTCAAGCGCTTCCTGATGCGCTACCCGAAGGAGCGCCGCACCATGATGGTCGGCCCCAACTGCGCCGGCGTCATCAGCCCGGGTAAGGCGATGCTGGGCATCATGCCGGGCCACATCTACAAGCAGGGCAACGTCGGCATCGTGTCGCGCTCGGGCACGCTGGGCTACGAGGCCGCGGCGCAGCTCAAGGACCTGGGTATCGGCGTGTCGACCAGCGTCGGCATCGGCGGCGACCCGATCAACGGCAGCTCCTTCCTCGACCACCTGAAGCTGTTCGAGCAGGACCCGGAGACGCACTGCGTGATCATGATCGGCGAGATCGGCGGCCCGCAGGAGGCCGAGGCCGCAGCCTGGGTCAAGGAGAACATGACGAAGCCGGTGATCGGCTACGTCGCCGGCCTGACGGCGCCCAAGGGCCGCCGCATGGGCCATGCCGGGGCCATCATCTCGGCGGCGGGCGACACGGCCGCCGAGAAGGCGGAGATCATGAAGTCCTACGGCCTGACCGTCGCGCCCAGCGCCGGCGAGCTGGGCAGCACGGTCGCGGCCGTGCTGTCGCGCACGCGCTGATGCCGCGGGCGGCCCGAGCGGCCGCCCGGCCCGGCCGCCGCGGCGGCCGGGCCCTTTCCTCTCCGACCGGAGCCGCGCCGTGACCCCCGATCTCTCGACGACTCTCCCGCCGACCGTCCCCACGAGCGTCGCCCCCAGCCCCGCGGCCGACACCTTCCGCGGCGAAGCGACCGCGCTGCTGTTCTCGCTGCTGCAGGAGGTCATCGAGCGCCACGAGCCCGAGACCGCCAAGCTGATCGCCGCCCACGGCTCCTTCGACGGCGCCTCGCCGCAGCAGCTCGCGCGCGCGCTGCAGGCCCAGGGCATCATGTTCCAGCTGCTCAGCATCGCCGAGCAGAACGCCGGCATGCGCCGCCGGCGCCAGACCGAGAGCGAGTCGGGCCCCGAGCAGGTCGAGGGCAGCTTCGCCCGCGTGGTCGCGCAGGCGGCCGCGCGCGGCGTGACCGCCGAGCAGTTCGCCGGCGTGATGGGCTCGCTCAAGGTGCGCCCGGTCATCACCGCGCACCCGACGGAATCGAAGCGCGTCACGGTGCTCGAGCTGCACCGGCGCATCTACCGCCAGCTGATGGAGCTGGAATCGCCGCGCTGGACGCCGCGCGAGCGCCGCAACCTCGTCGAGCACCTGCGCCAGGAGATCGAGGTGCTGTGGCTGACCGGCGAGCTGCGCCTGGAGAAGCCCACCGTCGCGCAGGAAGTGGCCTGGAGCCTGCACTTCTTCAACGAGACGCTGTTCGAGGTCGTGCCCGAACTGATCACGCGCGCCGAGCAGGTGCTCGACGCGCAGTACGGCGCCGGCCGCGTGCCGGTGCCGGCCTTCTTCGAGTTCGGCTCCTGGGTCGGCGGCGACCGCGACGGCAACCCCTTCGTCACCGTGCCGGTCACGCGCGCCGCGCTGGCCGAGACGCGCCTGGCGAGCCTGAAGCGCCACCAGACCAAGCTGAACGAGCTCGGCCGCCACCTGTCGATCAGCCAGAACTCGGTGACGCTGACGCCGGCCTTCCGCACCGCGCTCGACGCCGCGCTGGCCGCCAGCCCCGATGCGGGCATCGCGCAGCGCAACCCCGGCGAGCCCTTCCGCCAGCTGCTGGCTTGCATCCTGGAAAAGCTCGACGGTGCGCTCGCGCGCCCGTCGAACCCGCAGCATGCCGGCCCCGCCTACGAGAGCGCCGACGGCCTGATCGCCGACCTGCGCATGCTGGAGGACGGCCTGACCGGCTGCGGCTGCGGCAACATCGCGCGCGGCATGGTTCGCCCGGTGCGCCGGCAGGTCGAGGTGTTCCGCTTCGCCACCGTGAAGCTCGACTTCCGCGAGAACTCGACCCGCACGACGCAGGCGCTCGAGGCGCTGTGGCATATCGACCAGGGCGATGCCAACGCCACCCCGCCGGCGCAGGACAGCGCGGCCTGGAAGGAATGGCTGCTCGCCGAGCTGGAGCGCCCGCGCAGCACGCCGCGCGACCTGTCGGGCACGCCCGACACGGTGCGCGAGACGATCGGCATCTTCGAGCTCGCCCGCGAGGTGCTGGCCGGCGGCGGCCGCGACGGGCTCGGCAGCTTCATCCTCAGCATGACGCGCAACGCGTCCGACATCCTCGGCGTCTACGTGCTCGCCAAGCAGGCCGGGCTGTACGCCGACCCGTCCTGCGTCGAGCGCTGCGCGCTGCCGGTGATGCCGCTGTTCGAGACCATCACCGACCTGCGCCGCTCGCCGGCCATCATGCGCGAGCTGCTGGCAGTGCCGGTGGTGCGCCGCTCGGTGCGCTCGCATGGCGGGGTGCAGGAGGTGATGATCGGCTACTCCGACAGCAACAAGGACGGCGGCTTCTTCTCGTCGAACTGGGAGCTGTCCAAGGCGCAGGTGCAGCTCACCGCGGTGGGCCGCGATGCCGGCGTCGCGATCGCGTTCTTCCACGGCCGCGGCGGCTCGGTCAGCCGCGGCGGCCTGCCGGCCGGGCGCGCGATCGCGGCCCAGCCGGCCGGATCGATCCGCGGCATGTTCCGCCTGACCGAACAGGGCGAGGTGGTGTCGACCAAGTACGCCAACCGCGGCACCGCGGCGCACAACGTCGAGTTGCTGGCGGCCAGCGTGTTCGAGCATGCGCTGAAGTCCAACGCCGGGCGCAGCGCGCCGTCGAACCCGGAGTTCGACGATGCGCTGGAGGCGCTGTCGGGCGCGTCGCACGCCGCCTACGTGAACCTGATCTCGCAGCCGGCGCTGGTGCCCTACTTCCAGGAGGCCAGCCCGCTCGAAGAGATCTCGATGCTCAACATCGGCTCGCGGCCGGCGCGGCGCTTCGGCGCCAAGTCGCTGTCGGAGCTGCGTGCGATCCCCTGGGTGTTCGCCTGGGCGCAGAACCGCCACATCGTCACCGGCTGGTACGGCCTGGGCTCCAGCCTCGCGGCGTTCCGCGAGGTGCGCGGCGCCTCCGGCGAGGCCTTGCTGGGCCGGCTGTTCAAGGACTCGCAGCTGTTCCGTCTGATCATCGACGAGGTCGAGAAGACGCTCGCCGTCGTCGACCTCGACATCGCCCGCGAGTACAGCACGCTGGTCACCGACGCGGCGACGCGCGCGGAGGTCTTCGGCATGATCGAGCGCGAGTACCGGCTGACGGTCGCCGAGGTGCTGCGCCTGTCGGGCTCGGACCACCCCGGCGCGCGCTTCCCCGACTTCGACAAGCGCCTCTCCGACCGCCTGCCGATCATCAACCGCGCCGGCCGAGAGCAGATCGTGCTGCTGCGCACCTACCGCGCCACGGCCGACGAGGCCGAGCGCGAGCCGCTGCGCCGCGCGCTGCTGCTGTCGATCAACTGCGTCGCGGCGGGCTTCGGCTCGACCGGCTGACGCGCACCACCGCTTTCCCATCCAACCGAGGACCACGCCATGAGCTTCACGATCATCGAACAGGCCACCCCGCGCCTGCACCGCTCCGAACTCGCCGTGCCCGGCTCCAACCCGGCCATGTTCGAGAAGGCCGCCAAGTGCGCCGCCGACATCGTGTTCCTGGACTGCGAGGACGCGGTCGCGCCCGACGACAAGGAGCAGGCGCGCAAGAACATCATCCAGGGCCTCAACGAGATCGACTGGGGCACCAAGACGATGATGGTGCGCATCAACGGCCTGGACACGCACTACATGTACCGCGACGTGGTCGACATCGTCGAGGCCTGCCCGCGGCTGGACATGATCCTGATCCCCAAGGCCGGCACCGCTGCCGACGTCTACGCGGTCGACATGCTGGTCACGCAGATCGAGGCGGCCAAGAAGCGCACGAAGAAGATCGGCTTCGAGGTGCTGATCGAGACGGCGCTGGGCATGGCCAACGTGGAAGCCATCGCGCAGTCGAGCCGCCGCCTGGAGGCGATGAGCTTCGGCGTCGCCGACTACGCCGCCTCGACGCGCGCCCGCACGACCGTGATCGGCGGCGTCAACAAGGACAGCGTGGTGCTGACCGACAAGGACGAGAACGGCAACCGCCAGAGCCACTGGACCGACCCCTGGCACGCCGCCCAGACCCGCATGATGGTGGCCTGCCGCGCCTATGGCCTGCGCCCGATCGACGGCCCCTTCGGCGACTTCGGCGACCCGGACGGCTACAAGGCCGCCGCCAACCGCGCCGCGGTGCTGGGCTACGAGGGCAAGTGGGCGATCCACCCCTCGCAGATCGAGCTGGCCAACGAGGTCTACACGCCCTCGGCCGCCGAGGTCACCAAGGCCCGCCGCATCCTGGAGGCGATGGCCCAGGCCGCCAAGGAGGGCAAGGGCGCCGTGTCGCTCGACGGCCGGCTGATCGACATCGCCAGCATCCGCATGGCCGAGGCGCTGATCGCCAAGGCCGACTCGATTGCCGCTGCCCGCTGAGCATCAGCCCTGACGGCGCGGCGCTTTATCCGCCGCGCCGTCTGCGGCAACATCTTTGCTTCCGCGCGCGAAAGGCGCCCCAAGAACATCACCGCAGTACGGAGACGACAGCATGGCATCCGACATCGAGATCGCACAACAGGCCACGATGCAGCGCATCACCCAGGTGGCGGCCAAGGTGGGCGTGCCCGAGGAATCACTCGAGCCCTATGGCCACTACAAGGCCAAGATCTCGCTCGAATACCTCAACAGCCTGAAGGACCGCCCGGACGGCAAGCTGATCCTCGTCACCGCGATCAGCCCCACGCCGGCCGGCGAAGGCAAGACCACCACCACGGTGGGCCTGGGCGACGCGCTCAACCGCATCGGCAAGAAGACCATGATCTGCCTGCGCGAGCCCTCGCTGGGCCCGGTGTTCGGCGTCAAGGGCGGTGCGGCCGGCGGCGGCTACGCGCAGATCGTGCCGATGGAGGACATCAACCTCCACTTCACCGGTGACTTCCACGCCATCGGCGCCGCGCACAACCTGCTGTCGGCGCTGATCGACAACCACATCAACCACGGCAACGAGCTGCGCATCGACCCGCGGCTGATCCAGTGGAAGCGCGTCGTCGACATGAACGACCGCGCACTGCGCAAGATCACCATCGGCCTGGGCGGCACCGCCAACGGCTTCGTGCGCGAGGACGGCTACGACATCGTCGTCGCCTCCGAGGTGATGGCGATCCTGTGCCTGGCCGGCTCGCTCACCGACCTGAAGGAGCGCCTGGGCCGCATCATCATCGGCTACACCCAGGGCGACCGCAAGCCCGTGTACGCCAGCGACCTGAAGGCCCAGGGCGCGATGGCCACGCTGCTCAAGGACGCGATCAAGCCCAACCTCGTGCAGACGCTCGAGAACAACCCCGCCATCATCCACGGCGGCCCGTTCGCCAACATCGCCCACGGCTGCAACTCGGTCACCGCGACCAAGGCCGGCCTGAAGCTGGCCGACTACGTGGTCACCGAGGCCGGCTTCGGCGCCGACCTGGGCGCCGAGAAGTTCATCGACATCAAGTGCCGCATGGCCGGGCTCAAGCCCGCGGCGGTGGTGCTGGTGGCGACGATCCGCGCCCTCAAGTTCCACGGCGGCGTCAAGAAGGAAGAGCTGAACCAGGAGAACCTGGCCGCGCTCGAGAAGGGCATCGTCAACATCGAGCGCCACCTCAAGAACATCAAGGAGCACTACGGCCTGCCCTGCGTCGTGTCGGTGAACCACTTCACCTTCGACACCGACGCCGAGATCGCGCTGCTGAAGGGCCGCATCGAGGCGCTCGGCGGCCGCTTCGTCGTCGCGCGCCACTGGGCCGACGGCGGCAAGGGCGCCGAGGACGTGGCGCGCGCGGTGGTCGAGATGGCCGAGTCCGGCGCGACGCACAAGTACGTCTACGAGGACACCGACACGCTGCAGGCCAAGATCACCGCGATCGCGACCAAGATCTACGGCGCCGGCCAGGTGACCTTCGCCGACGCGGTGAAGAAGCAGCTCGACGAGTGGAACAAGGACTACGGCCGCTTCCCGGTGTGCATGGCCAAGACGCAGATGTCCTTCAGCGCCGACGCCAACGCCAAGGGCGCGCCGAGCGGCCACACGCTCAACGTGCGCGAGGTGCGGCTGGCCAACGGCGCCGGCTTCGTCGTCGCGATCTGCGGCGACATGATGACGATGCCCGGCCTGCCGAAGGTGCCGTCGGCCGAGAAGATCGACATCGACGAGAACGGCAAGGTGTCGGGTCTGTTCTGAGCCGGTGACATGCAACGTCCCGGTGGCCGGCCCTGCCGAAAGGCGGCCGGTCCGCCGGGACGCGCGACGTCCTACTTGGGGGCCTTGGCGTCCTTCAGGACTTCCTTGACGTCGCCGACGGTCTGTTCGATCTTGCCGTCGATCTGCTTGGCGATGCCCTTGGCCTGCTGATTGCGGCTGCCGATCAGCTGGCCGGTCTTCTGCTGCACCTTGCCGGCGGCTTCCTTGACGGTGCCGGTGACTTGATCCTTGTTCATGCTGACTCCTTGATGAGTGAGAGGGTGTCGAGCCGCGCCGCGTTCGCGGCAGCGGCGGGCGTCGAGCGGTTCATCGCTTGGTCGGCTCGGCGATGAACCGGGTCCCGTAGAACTTGTGCACGCCGCTGGCCCAGGTCGGGTCGGACATCGTCGGCCACTTGTTCTTGTCGAAGCCCGGCGCGTCCTTCAGCGCGAGCTTCGGCACGTCGAGCGTGAAGCGCTTGTTCTCGGTGTCCAGCGTCAGCGCCGACCACGGCACGGCGAACAGCTTCTCGCCCATGCCCAGCACGCCGCCGAAGGACAGCACCGCGTAGGCAAGGCTGCCCGACTTCATGTCGATCATCAGTTCCTTGATGTCGCCCAGGTCCTCGCCGTCCTTGTTGTAGACGTCGTTGCCGAGCAGGGTGTCTGCGCCCATCAGGGCCGGGCCGGGACCGCCTTCCTTGAAGGTGTACATGCCGAGCTTGTCGCGGGCCACGTAGTTGGTATCCATGGGTGTTCCTTTGTGGAATCGAAGGGTCTGAAGGCCGACTCGCGGCATCAAGCCACCAGGGCCTCACGCCGGGTCGGGGAAGCGGTGGGAGGTCACCCACCCACCGCCTGCGGAGACGGCTCCGCAGATCGAGCGCGACGCGCGCCGCCGATGCCGCGGCGCGCTTCGCTGGCTATTGGTCGGCCACGACCTTGATGTCGTCCTTGACCGAGCGGACGCCCTTGACCGACTGGGCGATCGTCACCGCCTTGTCGGCCGACGGCCGGCTGCTTGCGGTGCCGCTCAGCGTCACCGCGCCCTCGGCGTCGGTATCGACCTGGATGCGCACGAGGCTCGAGAGCTTCTCGGCCGCCAGCTCGGTCTTGATCTTGGCCGTGATGGCCGAGTCCTTGACGAAGGTCGTGGTCGCGGAGGGGGCGGCGGCGTCGGCCGCATGGCCGGCGGCCGGCACCAGCAGTGCGCCGAAGAGGAAGAGACAGCTTGCGATTCGGGTGTTCATGGGATGCAGGCCTTTGGCAATGCGTTGGGGGAGCGGGCGGAAACCGATGCACCGGCGCCGCAGGCGGTCTGCTTCAGCGGGCGATGCGTCTGCAGCGGCCCGCGTTGCGGGTGGCGCTGTTCCGTTCGATGCATCCTGCGCCTCGCGCGGCCGGCTCACCGTGCGCTGGCGAACCCATACCGGCAAAGCGCCGATGCGTCGGCGGCGGGCGCTCCAGCGACGCAAAGGCGTTGCGCTTGCACTCCGTGCGAGGTCGGCCCGGCGGTTCCGCCCCTGCCCCGTGCCCTCTGTGCGCTGGCGTACCGACCGACGAGCGCTCCGACCGTACAAGCGATCGACAGCCCGATGCCGCCCGGCGCACCGGAGGTCACCCGCCTGCACCGCGCGTGCCGCCCACCGCCGGCACCGTGCTCCGCGCTGCACGAAACCCCGAAGGAAGGAACACCCTGACCATGAGCCGCCCTGCTCACTTGCCCGGCTCGATCGGCCGTCGGCCGACCAAGCGCGCACACGCGCACTCCGTGCAGCGCCATGAGCGACGATGACGTGGCAGCGTCCCGCCCGCTCGGCGCCGCCGCGTTGGCGGCAGCAGCGCCGTCGTCGGCGAGGCGCACGATGGGGATGCTGCCTCGGTGGCTGCACCCGATCCGACGCTTCTGGCACCGGATCGTCGAACGGTTCGGTCGCCATGCTGGACGTCCCGACGCACCGACCGTACCGCCCCGCGCGCCGTTCGGGGCCGATGGTGGCCTGATCGAGGGCCGGTTCGGCGTCGCCGAGCCGCGCCGCTACCTGCTCTACCAGCCCGCTTCGCCGCCGCCGGGCCCGATGCCCTTGCTGGTGCTGCTGCACGGCTGCCGGCAGACGGCCGACGACTTCGCTCGCAGCACCGGCATGAACGAAGCCGCCGAGGCGGCCGGTGTGGCCGTGCTCTACCCGGAGCAGTCGCTGAACGCGAACCTGCTGCGGTGCTGGAACTGGTATGCGCTGCAGGATCGCTCGTACGCCGAAGGCGAAGCGACCCTGCTCGCGGCGCTGACGCGCCGGATCGTGCGCGAACTCGGCCTCGACGCGACCCGCGTCTACGTGGCCGGCATGTCGGCAGGCGGCGCCATGGCGGCCGTGCTCGCACGCGACTACCCCGATCTGTACGCGGCGCTCGGGGTCCATTCGGGCCTGCCGGCCGGCGAGGCCCACGACATGCACTCGGCGATGCAGCTGATGTCGAAGGGTCCGGTGCCACCGACGACGCCTGCCGACCCGGCGCAGTCCGCCGACCTGGCGGTGGCCCGTATCGTGTTCCACGGCGATGGCGACACCACGGTCCACCCTGCCAACGCGGCCGCGCTGCACGCCGCGCCGGGGGTCGCGGACGAGCTCTCCTCGCCGTCGGTGCAGGTCACCACGCCGGCGCGCGACGGCAGGCGCGCCTACACGCGGTCGATCGAGTACGGGCCGGCGGGCGTCCCGCAACGCGAGCTGTGGATCGTCCACGGCGCCGGCCACGCCTGGGCCGGCGGCGACGCGACGGCACGCCACACCGATGCCGAAGGCCCCGACGCATCGCGCGAGATGCTGCGCTTCTTCCTGCAGCACCGCCGTGCCAACTGAGCCGCGGCGACCCGACCGCCATGAGCTTTGCCGAGTGGTCGCTGTTCGTCGGCCTGCTGCTGGTGACCATGGTGCTGGCCGGCACCCTGATCAGCCGCCTGCCGCTCAGCAGTGCGATGGTCTACCTGGCGCTGGGCTGGCTGCTCGGGCCGGACATGGCCGACGTCCTGCGCCCCGACCCGCGCCTGCACACCGCCGTGCTGGAGCGACTGGCCGAGGGGGCGCTGCTGATCTCGCTGTTCGCGGTGGGCCTGCAGCTCGGCGTGCCGCTGCGCGACCGCCGCTGGCAGCTGCCGGTGCGGCTGGCCTTCGTGTCGCTCGCGGCGATGGTGGCCCTGGTCGCCGCGGTCGGGGTCTGGCTGCTCGGGCTGCCGCTCGGCGCCGCCGTGCTGCTGGGCGCGATCCTGGCGCCGACCGATCCGGTGCTCGCCTCCGACCTGCCCACCGATCCCGGCTCGGACCCTGATCCGCTCGGCTTCAGCCTGGCTGGCGAGGGCGGCCTGAACGACGGCGCGGCCTTCCCCTTCGTGCTGCTCGGGCTCGGCCTCCTGGGACTGCACGAGATGGGACCCGGACTGGTGCGCTGGTGGAGCGTGGACCTGCTCTGGGCCACCGTCGGCGGCGCGGCGATCGGCGGGCTGCTCGGCGCGGCGACCGGCCGGCTGGTGGTCTACCTGCGCAGCCGCCACGAAGCCGCCGTGGGACTCGACGAGTTCCTCGGGCTCGGTCTGCTGGCCATGGCCTATGGCGTCGCCCAGATCAGCCATGCCTCGGGCTTCCTGGCCGTGTTCGCCGCCGGCCTGGCGCTGCAGCGCGTGCGCGAGCAGCCGCGCGCCCACACAAGGCCGCTGCGGTCTGCCGAGGACCCGGTCGGGCACCCCTACGAGACCTTGGCGACCCACTCGCACCACGCCAGCGCAACGATGCGCGACTCGGTCCAGGGCTTCAACGGCCAGCTCGAACGGCTGGCCGAGCTGACCCTGGTGCTGGTGGTCGGCGCGATGCTGGCCTATGCGCGGCCCTTGCCGCTGCTGTGGTGGTTCCTGCCGCTGCTGCTGGTCGTGTTGCGGCCCTTGTCGGTGCTGGTGGCGCTGCCCGGCGCGGCGGTGTCGAGCCGGCAGCGCGCGATGATCGGCTGGTTCGGCATCCGTGGGATCGGCTCGGTGTACTACCTGCTGCTGGCGCTGCGCCACGGTGTCGACGGCGCGCTGGCCGACACGCTGATCTCGGTCACGCTGTGGACCGTGGCGGCGTCGATCGTCGCTCACGGCCTGACCGCGCAGCCGCTGATGCAGCGCTACATCGACCGCAAGCGGCAGACCCGCAAGGCGAAGCGTCAAAGCCAGTAGGCCCAGAGCCTCGCGAACCATTCCTTCAGGTGCAGCGTCACCGGGCGGCGCTCCCACTCGGCCAGTGTGACGGCGTCCGACGCCGCGAGGTCGCGGTCGAACATCGCCTGCACCTGGGCACCGAAGCCGGCCCCGAGCACGACCGCGTTCAGTTCGTGGTTGTGCAGGAAGCTGCGCCAGTCGAGGTTGGTCGAGCCGACGGTGGCCCAGACGCCGTCGATCAGCGCGGTCTTGGCGTGCAGGATCACGCCGCGCCGCTCGTGGATCTTGACGCCGGCGCGCAGCAGACGCGCGTAGTGGTCGCGGCCGGCGTGGAACACCAGCCACGAGTCGGTCTTCGACGGCAGGATCAGGACCACGTCGACGCCACGCGCGGCCGCCGCCTCGAGCGCCGCGAGCAACTGCGGGTCGGGCACGAAGTAGGCGTTGGTGATGCGGATGCTGGTCTCGGCGCTGCCGATGGCCGACAGCAGCGTCGCGTAGATCAGGCTGTAGGGCTCGTCGGGCGAGCTGCCGATCGCGCGCACGACCTCGTTGCCCACGTTCTGCGGTGCCGGAAAGTGATCGCGCGGCGCGAGCGGCGCGCCGCCCTGGCTCGCCCAGGTGGCGAGGAAGAGCTTCTGCAGCTCGGCCACCACCGGCCCGTCGAGCTGCAGGTCGGTGTCACGCCACACCGGGCCGGCCGCCGGCCGCAGCCGGCCGCCCTTGCGCGCCGAGCCGCCCGAGTAGACGCTGCTGATGTTGATGCCACCGAGGAAGGCGGTGCGGCCGTCGACGATCAGCAGCTTGCGGTGGTCGCGCCGGTTCAGCTCCCAGCCCTTGCGCGCGACGAGCG
>Ga0247825_10001999_pt1 | contig 13439 bp, 6 predicted proteins | sample 13C_Vanillin_Day_FD_194413 | JGI IMG/M metagenome (GOLD analysis project Ga0247825, IMG submission 194413) | Soil microbial communities from agricultural site in Penn Yan, New York, United States - 13C_Vanillin_Day48 | ecosystem: Environmental > Terrestrial > Soil > Agricultural land | place...
TCGGTGCTGAAGGAGCTGCTCGAGAACGCGGTCGACGCCGGCGCGCAGGCGATCACGGTGGTGCTCGAGGAGGGCGGCATCAAGCGCGTCCAGGTCGAGGACGATGGCGCCGGCATCGCGCGCGAGGAGCTGCCGCTCGCGGTCGCGCGGCACGCCACCAGCAAGATCGCGAGCCTCGAGGACCTCGAGGCGGTGGTGACCATGGGTTTCCGCGGCGAGGCGCTGGCCTCGATCGCATCGGTTTCCCGCCTGTCGATCTGCAGCCGCACGCGCGACGCCGCGCACGCCGCGGAAATCGCGGTCGAAGGCGCGCAGGTGAGCGAGGTCAGGCCCGCGGCGCGCGCGCAAGGCACCACGGTGTCGGTGTCGGACCTGTATTTCAATACGCCGGCGCGCCGCAAGTTCCTGCGCACCGAGCAGACCGAGTTCGGCCATTGCGACGAAGTCTTCCGCCGCATCGCGCTCGCACGCTCCGGCGTCGCCTTCATGCTCAAGCACAACGGTCGCGTGAGCCACGTGGTGCGCGCGCAGGCCGGCTCCGAGCGCGCCGCGGCATTGCTGGGCGACGCGTTCTTCACCAACAGCCTCCAGGTCGAGACCCAGGTCGGCGCGCTGCACATCTTCGGCCGCGCCGGCACGCCGCAGGCCGCCGGCGAGCGCGCCGACGGCCAGTACTTCTTCGTCAACGGGCGCTACGTGCGCGACCGCCTGCTTTCGCACGCGGTGCGCGAAGCCTATTCGGAGATGCTGCACGGCGCGCGCCAGCCCTCGTACGTGCTGTTCCTCGAGATCGATCCGCGCGCGGTGGACGTCAACGTGCACCCGGCCAAGACCGAGGTGCGGTTCCGCGACGCCCGCGCGGTGCATCAGTTCGTCTACCACGCCGTCCAGCGCGCGCTCTCACCCAGCGCGGCTACGGCGCCGGTCAGTTACGCCGCCGTGGGAATGGAACGACCCATCCAGGCGGCCTTTGGGCTTGCGCAACCGGTCGCCGCCTATGAATCGTTCATGCGCGCCGCGGCGGCGCCGCTGCCGAGTGCCGACAAGGCCCCTCCCCTGGGCTATGCGCTCGGGCAGCTGCACGGGGTCTACGTCGTTGCCCAAAATGAGGCCGGCCTGGTGCTGGTCGACATGCACGCGGCGCACGAGCGCATCGTGATGGAGAAGCTGAAGGCCAACCTCGACGCCGGCGCGGTGCAGCGCCAGAGCCTGCTGGTGCCGGCGCTGTTCCAGGCCGACGCGCTCGACATCGCCACCGCGGAGGAGAACCGCGAGATCATCGAGCGCCTCGGCCTCGAGCTCAGCGTGTCGGGCCCGAACGAGCTCTCGGTGCGCGCCGCGCCCGCGCCGCTCGCCGGCGGCGACGTGGTCGGCCTCGCGCGCAGCGTGATCCGCGAGATCCGCGAGTACGGCGCGAGCCAGGCGCTGTCGGCGCGCCAGAACGAGCTGCTCGCCACCATGGCCTGCCACGCCGCGGTGCGCGCCAACCGCGCGCTCACCGGCGCCGAGATGAACGCGCTGCTGCGCGAGATGGAGGAAACCGAGCGCTCGGGCAGCTGCAACCACGGCCGCCCGACCTGGTACCAGCTCACGCTCGGCGACCTCGACAAGCTGTTCCTGCGCGGCCGATGAGCGCCGTGATGCTGATCACCGGCGGCGGCCGCGGCATCGGCGCCGCCACTGCGCGGCTGGCGGCCAGGCAGGGCTACCGGGTGTGCGTGAACTATCGCGCGGACGAGCGCTCGGCGCGCCAATTGGCGGAGCAAATCGGGCACAACGCGATCGCGGTCCAGGGCGATGTCTCGATCGAAGCCGATGTCCTGAGAATTTTCCGGGAAGCGGAAAAGCTCGGACCGCTCGCGGTGCTGGTGAACAACGCCGGCATCGTCGACCGCAGCTCGCGCGTCGAGAACCTGACTGCCGAGCGCATCCAGCGCATGCTGGCGATCAACGTCACCGGCAGCTTCCTCTGCGCGCGCGAGGCGGTGAAGCGCATGTCGACAAAGCATGGCGGCAAGGGCGGCGCGATCGTCAATGTTTCCTCGATGGCGGCGAAGTTCGGCGGCGCCGGCGACTACGTCGATTACGCGGCCTCGAAAGGCGCGATCGACACGCTCACCATCGGCCTGGCGAAGGAAGTCGGCGCCGAGGGCATCCGCGTGAACGCCGTGCGGCCGGGCGTGATCCGCACCGAGATCCACGCCACCAGCGGCGATCCCGGGCGCGTCGAGCGCATCGGCGCCACCGCCGCCCTGCAGCGCGGCGGCGACGCCGAGGAAGTGGCGCGCGCCATCCTCTGGCTCGCCTCGGCCGAAGCCTCGTACATCACCGGCGCGCTGCTCGACGTCTCCGGCGGGCGCTAGCTTGGCGCGCATCGCCTACGCGCTCCTCGGCCCCACCGCGAGCGGCAAGTCCGCGCTCGCTCTGAAGATGGCGGACAAGCTGCCGGTGGAAATCGTCTCGCTCGACTCGGCGCTGGTGTACCGCGGCATGGACATCGGCACCGCCAAGCCCGGCGCCGAGCTGCGCGCGCAGGTGCCGCATCACCTGATCGACATCATCGATCCGGATGAGAGCTACTCGGCGGGCAGGTGGCGCCAGGACGCGATTGCCACGGTTGAAGGCATCTTCAGCAGAAAAAAAGTCCCGCTGCTCGTAGGCGGCACGATGCTGTACTACCGGGCGCTCATCGCCGGCCTCGATTCGCTGCCGCAGGCCGACGCGCGCGTACGCGCGGAGATCGACACCCTGGCGGCGGAACGCGGCTGGCCGGCGGTGCACGCCGAGCTGGCGAAAGTGGACCCGGTGGCCGCGCAGCGCATCAAGCCGAACGATCCGCAGCGCATCCAGCGCGCGCTCGAGGTGTGGAAGCTCACCGGCAAGCCGCTCTCCGAGCTGCAGGGTGTGGCGCGGCCGGAGCTTTCCTTCGAAGTGAAAGGCATCGCGCTGCTTCCCGAGCGCACGCTGCTGCATCAGCGCATCGAGCGGCGCTTCGACGGCATGCTGCGGCTCGGCCTGGTCGACGAAGTGAAGCACCTGCGCCGCAAGTACCGCCTCGACGCGGCGATGCCCAGCATGCGCGCGGTCGGCTACCGGCAGGTCTGGCAATTCCTCGAGGGCGAAATCGACGAAGCGACCATGCGCGCGCACGCCGTCACCGCGACGCGCCAGCTCGCCAAGCGCCAGCTCACCTGGCTGCGCAGCTTTCCCGACCTAGTCCGGCTCGACCCCGGCGGCGCGCAGGATGCGGCGGTAGCTCTCCATCTGCTCCTTGACGAAGGCCGCGAGCTGGCCGGGTGATGACGGGCTGAGCGAGAAGGCCTGCTTCTCCATCGCGGCCTGCACGTCGGCGCGGCCCATCGCCGCGACGAATTCCTTGTTGAGGCGCTCGACCACCTCGCGCGGCATGCGCGCCGGGCCGAACAGGCCGGCCCACGAGGTGATGGAGAACTGCGGCATGCCGGCCTCGGCGATGGTCGGCAGCTCCGGCAGCAGCGGGCTGCGCTTGGCGAGCGTGGTGACGAGCGGCCGCAGGCGGCCGTCGCGGATGTGCGCGATCGAGGTGCCGGAGGAGCAGAACATGAGCTGCACGCGGCCGGCGACCAGGTCGGTCACCGCCTGCGGCTCGCCCTTGTAGGGCACGTGCACCAGCTGGATGCCGGCGAGCGAGGCGAAATAGGCGCTCGAGACGATGCCGGTGGTGTTGCCGGTGGCGTAGTTCAGCTTGCCGGGGTTGGCGCGCGCGTAGTCGATCAGCTCGCCCAGCGTCTTCGCCGGCACGCTCGGATGGACCAGGATGAAGAAGGTGTAGCGGCCGATGTCGGTGATCGGCGTGAAGTCGTTGACCGGATCGTAGGGCGGGCTCTTCTTCAGCGCCGGCACCGCCGACATCGGGCTGTTGGTCGCCATCAGCAGCGTGTAGCCGTCCGGCGCCGCCTTCGCCACGTCGGCGGCCGCGATCGCGCCGTCGGCGCCCGCCTTGTTGTCCACGACGAGTTGCTGACCGACCGCCTGCGACACCGACGCCGCCAGCACGCGCGTGACGATGTCGGTCGAGGAACCGGCAGGGAATGGAACCACTACGCGCAGCGGCTTGTTCGGGTACTGCGCGTAAGCGGAAAACGACACGACCAGCAATGCCCACAGCAGCTTGCGCATGGTTCTCGCTCCTCGCTCTACTCGTTCTTGTAGACGCCCCGGATATTAAGCGCGGCGAGGAAAAACTGCAGCCCGACCAGCGCCCACGCGCTGTCGTGAAAGCCCCACGCCACCCACAGCAGGTTGCCGGCGAGAAAGAACCAGAAGCCGAACACGCGCTTGCGCGCGGAGCGCGACGCCACCAGCCAGGCGGCGACGACGGTGACCACCATCGCAGGCCATTGGAGCAGATCGAGGATGTCCATGTGTCATGCTCAGACCCTAGAATCGCGGTCTCGTTTCGAGGAGCGTGCATGGAAATCGGCATCGTGGGTCTGGGCAGGATGGGCGCCAACATGGCGCGGCGTCTGGCGCGCGGCGGCGTGCGCGTGGTCTGTTATGACCAGCAGGCGGCGGCGCGGCAGGCCCTGAGCCGGGAAAAGAACATGGAGTGCGTGGAGAACCTGGCCGCGCTGTGCGCGCGCCTGAGCGGCGAGCGCGTGATCATCCTCTCGATCCCCGCGGGCGACGCGGTCGAGGACACGATCCGCGACCTGCTGCCGCTGTGCTCCGCCGGCGACACCATCGTCGACTGCGGCAACAGCTACTACCGCGACTCGAAGCGCCGCGCGCTCGCGCTCTCGCAGCAGGGGCTGCGCTACATCGACGCGGGAGTCAGTGGCGGGATCCACGGCCTCGAGGGCGGCTATTGCCTGATGCTCGGCGGCACGCCCAAGTCGATCGAGATCTTCGAGCCGTACGCGCGCAAGCTCGCGCCCGAGCCCGAGCGCGGCTGGCTGCATTGCGGGCCGAGCGGCGCCGGCCACTACGCCAAGATGATCCACAACGGCATCGAGTACGGGATGATGCAGTCGCTCGCCGAAGGCTTCGCCCTGCTCGCCGCGCGCCCGGAGCTCGACATCGACCTCGGGCGCCTGGCCGACACCTGGCGCCACGGCAGCGTGGTGCGCTCGTGGCTGCTCGAGCTGTGCGCCGAGATCCTCAAGGAGAACGAAACCCTCGCCGAGATCGCGCCGGTGGTGGCCGATTCCGGCGAAGGGCGCTGGACCGTCGCCGAGTCGATCGAGCTCGGCGTGCCGACGCCGGCGATCACCGCCGCGCTGATGAGCCGCTTCTCGAGCCAGGGGCGCTCGGATTACGCACGCCGCCTGCTCGCCATGATGCGCAAGGGCTTCGGCGGGCACGCGATCCAGCGCGCGGAAAAAGAGCCGCCGCTGGCATGATCGTGCTGGTGATGGGCGTCGCCGGCGTGGGCAAGACCACGATCGGCGAGGCGCTCGCCAGCGCGCTCGGCGCGCGCTTCATCGACGCCGACGACTATCACCCGCCGCAGAACGTGGCGAAGATGCAGGCCGGCATCCCGCTCGAGGACGCCGACCGCTGGCCGTGGCTGGATCGGCTGAACAAGGCCCTGAAGGAGGAGCGCCGGGCCGTGCTGGCCTGCTCGGCGCTCAAGGAATCCTACCGGCGCCGGCTATCCGATGGCGTGCGGGACTTTCGCATCGTCTACCTGCACGGCGCGCCGGAGCTCATCCGCGAACGCATGAAGACGCGGCAGCATCGCTATATGCCGGCCGCCCTGCTCGACAGCCAGCTCGCCACCCTCGAGCCGCCCGAGGACGCGATCCGGATCGACGTCGCCGCGCCGCTGGAAGTCAGCGTCGCGGCGATCGTCGCGCGGCTCTAGTTACCGTACTCCAGCAGGAGCGTGCTGCCGACCTTCGCCGGCTTGAAGTCGGCGAAGAACCCGGTCTGGCCGTGGTGGTTGTCGCCCTCGATGCCGTTCACGAAATAGCCGCCCTCGGTCAGGTTCGGGAACGTGATGCTGATCACGCCGTCCCTGATCTCGGTCTGGACGCGCGCCAGAGACAGGTACCCGCTGCCCGCGTCGATCCGCACCGCACCGCCGATGGTCAGATCGACGTTGCTGCCGCTCGTCAGCAGCGCCGGCGCAAGCAGCCCGCCGCCGCCGGTGACATTGAGCTCGTTGCCCACCGTCATCCGGACGCCGTTCGCCCCGCGCACCACGACCGGCGTGAGCGCAGCGTCGCCGGCGCGCAGCGTGATGTCGCCGGTGTTCAGCGTGACCTTGCCAGCGACGAAGCTGAGATTATCCCCCGCCAGTATCGCGGCTCCAGCGCCGATGGTGGTATCGCTGCCGCGCACCAGGATCTGGCCGGTGGCCGACATCGAGATGTCGCCGGACGCCGCGATCAGCGTTCCGCTGGTGGCGGAGGCGTTGCCAACCGCGACATCACCGGTCTGCACGATCGCCAGGTTCCCGGGCAGGTCCATCGAGCCGAGCGACAGCACGGCCGAGGTGTTGGTCAGCTGCACGTTGCCGTGATCGCTCGAAGCGGTGAACGAATTCACGCGGTTGAGTCCGCCGAGCAGCGTGTCGCCGGTCGTGCGGGTGGTCAGCGCGCTGGCTTCAATGATGCCGTTCGCCGCTTCGATGATGGTGGCAGCCTGAAGCGTCACGTCGCCCTGGGTGCGAATCGCCGTCCCTTGATCCACGCCGTTCAGGCGGATGTCGCCGCCCGCGGTGATGCGGATGTCGCCGGCGCCTGCGCCCGTATTGGCGGAGCTGCCGATGCGCGCCCCAGTGAGGGGGAGCGAGCCCGCGTTGAGGATCACGTTGCCGCCGACGTCGATAGTGAGGTCGTTCGCGAACGCGGGTCCCGGCGCCGCGGTCGAGCCGATGCCGACGCCGTTGTTCGCCGCGGTACCGCCGGTCAGCACCAGATCACCGCCCGCCGTCAGCTTGAGGTCGGTGGCGGTCGCCGGAGTACCGGTCACCGCATTGGCGGCCAGGCCGCCGATGCGCACGCCCGGCAGATCGCCGCCCGAGGCCCGCGCCGTCATCGTCAAGTTGCCGGCGGCATGGATGTCCTGATGCCCACCGAGGATGAAGCCGACGCTGTTGAAGCCGCCGGCCGCGGAGTTGGTCATGTGAATGTTGTGCGCGCGGATGGTCTGCAAGCGCGTCGCCGGGCCGGTGATGCCCGCATTGCCGCCGGCGCCGCCCGCGATCACGAGGTCGCCGCTCACATTGATGTTCTGCGCGCCGGCGTTACCCAGAACGAAGCCGCCGTTGGAACTGATGAACGCGGGGTTGTTATTGCCGGTCGCGCCGCCCTGCAGCTCGATGCGTGCTGCGTTCACAGTCTGCTCGCCGCTGCCGTTATGAAAGATGCCCGCCGGGCTGGTCTGCGACGGTGCGGCGCCGCCGGTGATGCTGAGCAGCCCGCTGGTGGTGACGTTCTGCGTTCCGCCTGCCAGCGCCTGGGTCGAGAAGCTGGCCGAGCGCCCGTTGGTATCGCCACCGACGATGTTGATGGAGCCGAGCTCGCCGGCCGCTCCCGCGGTGACCACCTGGCGCGCACCAAATACGCTGGAGCCGCCGAGCGCGCCGGCGCTGCCGAGCGTAATCGCGTTGTTCCCACTACCGATGATCGAGATCTGCTGCTGGCCGGAGGTTCCGATGCTCGCGAAACCGCTGGCCCCGTTCACCGCGATGTGGTCGCCGTTGCTGACGAGGATGGTCTGGCTCGCGCCCGGTGCGTTGCTACCGATCGTGGCCGAGCCGTTGCCGCTGAGCGTGCGCACGTCGATGCTGCCATCGGTCACGCTGATGCGTTGCTCGCCGCCGTTGTTGAGGATGCCGGCGAAGCCGCCGTTTCTGGAAGTGACCTCGATCCCGCCGGCACGGATCGTCTGCTCGCGGCCGCTCACGCTGACGCTCTGCGGCCCGTCGGCGCTCACCACCATGCGTCCGGCGATGTCGAGGTCCATCGCGCCCGTCGAGCTCACGGAGTTGCGTACCGTGAAGTCTGCGCCGGCACCGATCGTCGTCACATCGAGAATGCCGGGCGTCGAAATCAGCCCGCTCACGTTCACCGCTCCCGCATTGCTCAGCGAGATGTCGGCTCCGGCCTGCATGCCGGCGATGTCGAGCGGCCCGCTGTTGTTGAGGACAAGCTCGCCGCCGCTTCGCCCGCTGTACTGGGCGATCTGATTCTGCCCGTCGAGGCGGGTGCCGGCCGCGGAAATCGTGGACAGGGTGGACGACGCCAGGGAGCTGGCCGCATCCTGGGTGATCGAAGCCCCCGGACCGTACGCTTCGATGCTCGCGAAAGTCGAGTTCCAGGGCCCGAGCAGCCTGACGCTGCCGCCGTTGTACAGGCTGGCGAAGCCGAAAACGTTCATGCTGTGCACGTTCAAATCGCCGCTGTTGCTGAAGTGCAGGTTGCCAGCATCGGCGCTGAAATTCGCCACCCGGTTTGCACCGGGCAAGTAAACGTCGGACCCCAACACCGACAGGGTGTCGGCCACGATGCTGCCGGTGCCGAATCTGTCCCAAACAAACTGACCCTGCAGCACCACGTCTCGCGCAGTCACCGTGCCCGGAAGCATCAGGTCGCCAAAATTCGTCGCAGTCAGCAACGCCGTCCCGTCGGCGTTCACGCCGGTAACCGTAAGGGAGCCGTAGTTGACCAGGCTGAGATCGCCACCGGCCGAGCCGGAGAAGGTCGCGATCTCGTTGGGGCCAGTCAGGGTAGTGTCACCAGTGGACCGGGTTGCCAGGGTATTGGCGACGATGGACCCGTTATTGGACTCGGTGATCGTTGCAGCGTCGAGGCTGATGTTGTTCAGGGTCGCGATCCTCGCACCGCGGCCGTTCAGCTCGATGCCTGCACCGGCGCGGATGTCGATATTGCCGCCGCCAGTCCCGCTGCCGATGCGCGCCTCGCTACCCGCGAATGGATTGGCAGTGAGGATCACGCTCCCGCCCGCCTCGATGTTGATTGCGTTCTGCCCCGGCGGGACGGGTCCAAAACCGAGCGAACCGATGGTCGCGTTGTTCTGCGTTGCGCTTCCTCCGGTGAGCACGAGGTCGCCGCTGATGCGCAGAGTCAAATCGGTTCCCGTACTGCCAAAAACCGGTGCGCCGATGCGCACGCCTGCGCCTTCCGGGCCGAATCCAACGTGCTGCGCGCTTTGAGCGGTCAGCCTGACGTTGCCCGTCGCCTCGATCAGCTGGTGACCGCCGACGATGTAGGCCGCGGTGTCGGTCCCGCCAGAGCCGTTGCTGAGGTTGATATCGCGCGCCAGGATCGTCTGCTGGCTGTCCGGTCCCGCCGAGATGAAGGCGCTATTCAGGAAGCCGTTGTCGCCGCCGCGCAGGTGGATGTCGCCGCCGCGCACGTCGATCAGTTGGTCCCCCCGCGTGCTGATGCCCGCGCCCGCGAAGGCGCCGCCCGGCGCGCCCTCGAGGATGATGCCCGCCGCGGTCACCTGCTGCGATCCGCTGAACGCGTCGTTGAAGATGCCGGAATTGCCTGCCGATCCCGAGGCGCCGCCGAGCACGATGAGCTGACCGCTCGCGCCGACCGTCTGATCGCCGGAGAACCCGCTATTCACGATCTGCGCCGCGCCGAAGATGCCGGGGACCTGCAGGTTGATGTCGCCCGCGGTGACGGTCTGGTTGCCGTTGGCGTTCTCGATGGAAGCGCGCCAGAAGTTCTGCGCCGTGATGCCGATCGACTGCGCGCTGACCAATTGCCCGCCGCTCGACCTGAGGGCGACGTCCCGCGCCAGGGCGTCGATGTCGAGCGCGCCCGCGGCGTTGAAGTTCATCGTGCCGCTGCTCTCCACCGTACTGGCGACACTGACGTCCCCGCCCGCCGAGAACTCCAGGTTGCCGCTCACGAAATTGCCGGCGTTGTTGGCGATACCGCCGACGGTGAGCGCGGTGTCGCGCAACGTGACGTCATTCGCTTCCGAGACGAAAGCGCCGCCGGTGCCGAGATTGTTTATGGTCAGCGCATTGGCGTCCGTGCGTACCCCGCTGGCGGTCGAGCCGATGCCCTGGCTCGCGCGCAGTTGCACCTGATCGCCCGCTACTGTGCCGCCCTCACTGACGATACTTCCGCCGCCGGCGCTAACAATGACGTTACCGGTCGTGCTCACGCCGCCGATGCCAATGGTGGTGCTCCCGCCCGGCTGGCTGCTGCGGAAGAACGCCAGGTTCTTGCCGCCGCCGTCGACCTGGGCGTTCTGGCCGATGAACATGTTGCCGGTAAAGGTGGTGCCGATGCCGCTGCCGAACACCACGAAGTCCGAGGTGTGGATGCTGGCGATGTCGGCGTTGGTGAGCGTGGTCTGGCCAACCGACTCGATGCCGAACGAGTTGGTGCCGGTGCGCGGACGCAGGATCACCGCGGCAGCGCCGCCCTCGACCGTGCCGCCCTCGAGGTTGAACGCGTTTGCATTGAACACGATGTTCGCGGTGCTCGTCGGACCGCCGTTCGTGATCACCCCGCTGTTGGTCAAGCTGTCGGTGGTCAGCGTGATCGTGTCGTTGGTGGTCGCGATGCCAAGCACCTGAAGCCCGCCAGCGTCGACGAGGGTCAGCGGTCCGCCGCTGGTGGCCTGCAACCGCTTGATGTCGTTTGCCCCGCCGAGATTCGTCGCGCCCGTCGTTGTCGTCGTCAGCTTGTCGGCGACGATGAGGCCGTTCGCGCCTTCGCTGATGGAAGCCGCGTCGAGCGTCACGTTGCCCAGCGTGCGCATGGCCGCCGGCAGTGCCCCCGTCGGCGCGTCAACGTTGAGCTTGATGTCGCGCGCCGTGATGCGGATGTCCCCGGCAAAGTTGGGAACGCCGGGCGCCCCCGAAGCCCCGATACGAACCGCGGCCGCAGCGCCCGTACCGCCGTTCAGGATGACGTCGCGCGCCTCGATGGTGATGTCGTTCCTCAGCACCGCCCCGGCCGGTGGTGCCCCGGTGGTGCCGATGCCGACGCCGTTGTTCCCCGTGCCGCCGGTGAGGATCAGATCGCCATCGACGGTGAGCTTCAGGTTGGTCGACGTGGATCCGGTCCCGGACAGCCCGCCGATACGTACGCCCGGCAGTTCACCGCCGGAATTGCGCGCCGTCAATTTGACGTCGCCCGTCGCGTGAATGTCCTGCAGCCCACCGAGGATGGAGCCGACGCTATTGTTGCCGCCGAGCGCCGAGTTGGTAATCTCGATGTTGCGCGCGCTGACTTTCTGCAGACGCGTGGCCGGGCCGCTGATGCCGGCATTGCCGCCGGCGCCGCCGCTGAGCAGCAGGTCTGCGCCCACGGTGACGGTCTGCGCACCCGTGTTGGAGACGATCGAAGCGGCATTGTTGTTGCCGCCGGTGCCGCCCGTCATGACGATGTCGCCGCTGGTCGTGACGGTCTGAGTCCCGCCCCCACTCGAGACGATCAAGGCGCCGTTATTGGTGCCCGCCGAGCCGCCATTCAGCTCGATGCGCCCGGCATTCACCGTCTGCGCACCGCCACCGCCGTGGAACAGACCCGCATTGAGGTTCTGGGCAGGCGCGTTGCCGCCGGTCACGCGCAGCAGGCCGCTGGTGGAGACGCTCTGTGTTCCACCCGTCGTCGGCTGTGTCGACAACCCCGCGAAGCGACCGTTGACGCTGCTACCGACGATGGTGATGGAGCCGTTCTGCCCCTCGGCGCCGGCGGTCACGGTCTGCGAGCGGCCGACGATCAGCGAAGACCCGGTCGCTCCGTTGCTGCCCAACCGCAGCGCATTGGCGCCGCTGCCGGTGATCGAGACCGTCTGCGCGGCACCAACCGCGGAGATCGACGCGCTGCCGCCCGCGCCATCCAAGCTGATGTGGTCGGCACCGGTAACGAGGATGCTTTGTCCGAGGCTTCCGCTATGGGTGATGGTCGAGTTACCGGCGCTCGATCGGATGTCGATGCCGCTACCACCCGAAACGCGGATGGTCTGGGTACCGGTGGAGAGGTTTGCGATCTGAGCGGTGCTGCCGGGACCAGTAGCCACAGCCCCCGACGAGCGCAGCTCGAGACCGCCACCCGATACCGTCAACGTCTGGTCTCCGGTTACCTGATTGTTGATCATCGCCACCGCGCCGTCCTGCGCGGAGACCAGGACCGACTTGGCGGTAATGTTCTGACCGCCGGTCGCGCTCAGCCCCGCGACCAGCGGGATCGACGAAGGCGGCGGTGGGGAGCCGGGAGGCGGCGGCGGGAAGCCGCCGGGAGGGGGCTGGAGGACTTGCACGCCGCTTGCCGCTATCGTCAGCGCTCGGTCGACATTGACGGTCATCGCGCCCTGGGACGTGACCAAGGTATTGACGGTCAAGTCTCCTGCGGCACCGGCCGCGCTGATGGAGGTCGTGCCCGCCGAGATCCAGGATCCGCTGACGGTCATCGGCCCGGTGTTGGCCACCGCAACGTTGCGCCCGTTTAGCGAGGTGACGTGGAGAACGCCGGCGTTCACAAGACTGACATCGCCAGAGAACGCGGAGGCGCCGAAGTTCAGGTCACCGGCGTTGGTTAAGCTGAAGCTACCCTGCTGGCTGGAGCCGAACAGCGTTCCTGAGATGCGGTTCGGACCGTTCAGGCTGATCGAACCCTGCGCGCTGAGGCTGTTGTTGAAGCTCGCGGCCTGAATAAAGCCTCCGCCGCTTTCCGAAATCGACGAGCCGAGACCGAACGAATTGATATTCGCCTGGCTGCTGATCCAAGGACCCGAAATCGTCACCGCGCCTTCGTTGCTGACGCTCGCCATGCCCGCGTTCAGGCCGGTGACGTTGAGGTCACCCCGGTTGAAGAAGGTCAGGTCGGCGCCGCTCGAGCCGCTGTAGCTCGCCACGCGGTTCTCGCCGGTGAAGAAGGTGCTGCCGCCCGAAACGGTGGTGAGCGTATCGGCGGCCACGGCACCGACACCGTTCGTACCGAACTCGGTGATCAAGCCGTCGGCTTGCAGCACCACGTCCGTCGAAGTGAGCACCGCACCGAGCACGATGTCCGAGTGGGCTGTGATGTGGCTGGTGCCGCCCGCGGTCCATGGGCCGGTGACGGTGACATTGCCGACGTTGTCCAGCGTCGCATTCCCGCCGGCGCTCAGCCCAGTCACCGTCAGTGCGCCGGTGTTGTTGAGAGCCACGTGGCTGCCGCTTGTCGCGTTGAAGTTGGCGACCTGGTTCGGCCCGGTCAGGTTCGTGTTGCCGGTGGTTGTCGTGGTGAGCGTATTAGCGACGATAAGGCCGTTGGCACCTTCGCTGATGGAAGCCGCGTCGAGCGTCACGTTGCCCAACGTGCGTATGGCGGCCGGCAGTGCCCCCGTCGGCGCGTCGACGTTGAGCTTGACGTCGCGCGCGGTGATGCGGATGTCGCCGACGGCGTTTCCGGTGGTCGCCGAGCTGCCGATGCGCGCGCCGGTCCCCTCGGCCGTGCCGGAAGTCAGGATCACGTTGC
>Ga0247825_10002000_pt1 | contig 13437 bp, 11 predicted proteins | sample 13C_Vanillin_Day_FD_194413 | JGI IMG/M metagenome (GOLD analysis project Ga0247825, IMG submission 194413) | Soil microbial communities from agricultural site in Penn Yan, New York, United States - 13C_Vanillin_Day48 | ecosystem: Environmental > Terrestrial > Soil > Agricultural land | place...
ATTTTTCACCGGCGATGAGGATGTCTGACTCGCCGCAGTTGCGCCGGTCGTAGAGCAGGCACTGATAGCCCTTCGCGACCAGCGGTTCGGCGATGGGGCGCATGAGGTGACGAGGCGAGCGCGCGCCTTGCAGCCACACGATGGGCGTACCAGAGCCGCTGATCTCGTATCCAAGCTCGATGCCGTCGACAGTTATCTTCGCCATGGCACATCCCTTCTCTCACCGACAATCCGCATCGTCACCGGTGGGGTTTACCTCACCCACTAGCCCCCTTTGCGAAGAGAGGCGACACGGCTTTGGCAATCCTAACCCCGTGAGGGACGGTGAACTAGAGTTCCTCAGGTACGCCGGTGTTCTGGCCGGCGATGATCCGCCAGACGCCATCGCGGCGCCGCCACACATAGCTTGGCAGGCCGGCCGAGGCATGAACGCCTCTCCGGTCGAGGTACTCCTGCTTGACGCCCGTGAGCACGACATCGGACGTGATGAACAGAACATGCTCTACTTGGTACTTCACCGAGCCGTTTGCCATCGCCCCCGGGAGAACAGAGTGGGTGAACTCGCCGATGACGTGGAGTCCGATCAACCTGTGGCCGCCGCCCGTCACCCAGACAGCATCGGGCTCGAAAAGGGCGAGAAATCCTTCAACGTCTTCCTGCTGCTGCGTGCGCTCCAACTCAGCGACGCGGGCCACGAGGGCGTCGACATCATCGGGAGGAGAGCCAGCAGGCGTTACAGAGGGCACGACTTCATGGTAGCAATCGTGTCCAGTGCTACGCGCTCAGATCGAAGGCCACCGGGAGGGCGGTCTGTCCCCAGCCGGAGAGATCGTCGCGCGGCGAGCGGTACTTCTCGACGAGAAGCTTGCGCGCCATCGCGTCTTCGGGTGTTTCGGCGTCGACGACGCGTGCGACCGCATCGAAGGTCCGGCCGGCGATGCGGATGGATACGTTGGGTTGCTTGATAAGGTTGGCGACCCAGTCAGACTTCTCGCGGGCACCGGCGAGCATGTAGAGCCTGCCGTCTGCGACGCCGAACCAGATCTCGATCTCGTGAGGGTTACCGGTGACGCGCCCCGTGGTGGTGAGGTAGCAGAACTGCTCCGCGGCGAGAGAAGGGTCGATGGTCATCCAGGTGCTCTGCCTAGCGATTCCGCTGTCTTGAGCCATGCCTGAATGATGATCTGAACGTTGGTAAGGCTTCCTGCTGGGTAGCTCCATCCGTCATGCACCCGGGCAACTCCGGCACCTCGACTAGGACCGCCGAGTCGTCTTCGCTCCACCACATCACGAGCTTGTGCTTCGTCATCGCAGTCTAAATTCACCCACCAAGTCAGGCCTGCGAGCCAACAACATCTCTAGATGGCTCTCTGCCCACATCTCGATCCTTAAGGCATTGTTGCCAGTATTGTGGCGTTCGATAGTATCGACTGCATCACTCGTGAATCTTCCCGAAGTCGCCACGATTAAAACGTCGACACGAGGGGGTTCCCAGTGAGTCATCTGTGTGCGAAGAGTCGCAATGTCTGCATCAGAGACACTTCTACTTAGCCAATGGCGGCACTGGATAATCGCACGATGACGTTGAACCCCACCGAGGCTGTCATTCACGGTTCTGTACGCTGACAGATCTCGACCGCGGTCTGGAGCATTGGTGCTCATCAACCACTCAGGGTTGTCGTAACCGCTGGCTCCCGAGATTAGGTTGAACACAAGACGCTCAAACTCTTCGGCTGAAAGTGTGTCCCAAGCTAGTTTGGTGGCAATCGGCCCGCTTGGCTTTCGCGCGACGAGTTCTCCGAGATCGCGCGCGCTTACTGGAATGGGCTCGTCCTCTCCATAGTTCTCAGCGAGAACTTGCCGTTTCACATCTGGCCAATCTCGTAACTCGATGTCTTTCAGGTCTGAAACCCAGCCGAAATGGACGTGCCTGCGGAAGAGATCCCATCGTTTGGCGCGTGGTGCTGCGCTCCCGAGCAGGGTGTCCAACTCCTGAACGCGGTCCGCAAGCTCTTGCCATTGCGTGTCTTCGATCTTCTGGTCGGGAGTCAATGCCATGTGTCCCCTGAGACTTCCGATCAGACGATCTATTGCTTCGACTGACTCTCGAATCGCGTCGCGAACTAATCGTCGTCGCTTTCGATTGAAGCGGTGACGGTAGTCGGCAATTGCAGTTGCCGGCGCATCCAGGCCTTCCTCCTGCCCGACCAGAATGCTGTATTCGTCTATCTCATGCGCGTCGATTCGTTCTTGTGCAATCTGATTGAGATCGTAGAACTCAACTTCGGGCTTCCAGCCGTCGATCGCCGGCAATGCCTCAAGGATGTCGTCAAAGGCCCAACACTTTTGGTCGTACGCCAGATTCCGACCGAAGACAATCCCATCGGGAACCAGAGATCGAATCTCAGATGCTAGCCGTTCAAGCTTGGCGAGATTCGCCTCGGTCGCATCGAAATCTCTTAAGGCTGCAGCAAGTGAGTTCTCATTGACCATGCGAAGTATGAGCGTATCAAACTACTGGAACTGTCGCTGCTGCCGCAGTCGCGGGCATGATCGCGTCGAGGGCGCGCACGAGGGATTCGCGCCAGCCTTCGCCCATGGCGTCGCGGTTGAGGCGTACCTGGTGGTTGAGGACGTTGCTGCCGGGGGGCATGCGCTTCGTGGCCGTGTCGCGGTCGAGGGCCAGACCGGGGAGCATGCGGATTACGAGGCTGCCGTCTTCGGTCTGGATGGCGCCGATGCCGGCCTTCGTCGCCATGATCCGCAGGCGGACGATCCAGATCAGGTTTCTTGCCGCCGGCGGTAGCTGGCCGAAGCGGTCACGCAGCTCCTGCTCGATGGCGCCGGCTTCGGCGTCGTCCATGGCCTGCGAGAGGCGCTGGTAGACCGCGAGACGTAGGTTGAGGTCCGGGATGTAGCCGTCGGGCAGGTAGGCCGTCAGGGGCAGGTCCAGCGTCACCGCAGGGCGGGACGAGACCGGCGGCGGCGGTGTTTCGCCGCGCTGCAGGGCCTTGAGGCGCTCGACTGCCTCGGCAAGGAGGCGCACGTATAGGTCGAAGCCGACCGCCGCCATGAAGCCGCTCTGCTCAGAGCCCAGGAGGTTGCCGGCGCCGCGGATCTCGAGGTCGCGCAGGGCAATCTGCATGCCGGCGCCCAGCTCAGTCGCTTCAAAGACGGCTTGCAGGCGCTTCTGAGCGACCTCGCTGAGGGCGTGAGCGCGGTCGTACAGGAGGTAGGCGTAGGCGCGCACAGTGCTCCGTCCCACGCGCCCGCGCAGCTGATACATCTGGGCGAGGCCGAGGCGGTCGGCCTGGTTGATGATGATCGTGTTGGCGTTGGGGATGTCGAGGCCGGACTCGATGATCGTAGTGCAGACGAGGACGTCAATCTCGCCGTGCGCGAACTTGAGCATCGTGCGTTCGAGCTGGTCCTCGTGCATCTGGCCGTGACCGATGCCCACCTCGGCCTCTGGGACCAGCTTGCGGATGTGCGCGGCGATCATCTCGATGTTGTAGACGCGGTTGTGCACGAAGAAGACCTGACCGCCGCGCTCGATCTCACGGGCGATCGCCTCGCGGATGATGTGGTCGTCCGATTCGAGCACGTAAGTGCGAATGGGGGAGCGGTCCTCCGGCGCCGTCATCATGTTCGAGAGGTCGCGGATACCCACGAGCGACATGTGCAGCGTGCGCGGAATCGGCGTCGCCGAGAGCGTAAGGACGTCGACCTCTTTGCGCATCTGCTTCAGGCGCTCCTTGTGGGCGACGCCGAAGCGCTGCTCCTCGTCGATGATCACGAGGCCGAGCTTGCTGAAGGTCACGTCCTTCTGAAGGATGCGATGGGTGCCGATGAGAATGTCGACCTGGCCCTCCTTCGTGGCGTCGATCACCTCGCGCTGCTCGCGGTCGTTGAGGAAGCGCGAGAGCATTTCGACGCGCGCGGGAAGACTGGCTAGGCGCTCCTTGAAGGTGTTGTAGTGCTGCTGAGCCAGGACGGTGGTTGGTACGAGGACGGCGACCTGGTAGCCGTCCATCACGGCCTTGAAGGCGGCCCGGATGGCAACTTCGGTCTTGCCGAAGCCGACATCGCCGCAGATCAGACGGTCCATGGGGCGCTCCGACTCCATGTCGGCCTTGACGGCGCCGATCGCCTGGATCTGGTCGGGCGTCTCGACATAAGGGAAGGACGCTTCGAGCTCCTGCTGCCAGGGCGTGTCGGGTGAGAAAGCGTGACCCTGCAACAGTTGGCGCGATGCGTAGAGGTCGAGGAGGTCGTGCGCCACGTCCGCCACGGCCTTGCGCACGCGCTCTCGGGTGCGTGACCACTCGCCCGAGCCGAGGCGCGTAAGGTCGGGGTGGTAGTCGCCGGGGCCTACGTAGCGCGCGACACGGTCGGCCTGGTCGACGGGCACGAAAAGGCGGTCGCCCTGGGCGTAGGTGAGCTCGAGAAACTCCTTCTCGATACCTTCGACGTCCCTGACCATCATCCCCGCAAAGCGGGCGATGCCGTGCTCGAGGTGGACGACGAAGTCCCCCGGCGTGAGGTCGGCGATGAGGTTCGAGCGATCGGCGCCGGATTGCTTGAGGGCGCGGCGCTGCTTGACGAAGCCAAAGACTTCGGCGTCGGAGAGGAGGAGGAGGAAGCTTACCTCACCCCCTAACCCCCTCTCCTTGCGAGGAGAGGGGGGACTTGCCGTGCCATCCCCTTGCTTGAACAACCAGCCGTGGGGGAGGGAGCCGCGCATGAGCTGGATGACGCCGGGGACGGGACCTTCGGGCTTGTCATCTACGGCTCGTACGGGCAGGCCTTCGTCTGAAAGAAGGGTCTCCAGCCGGTGTGCCTGCTGGGAGACGATGATGATGGAGTCGCCGTGCTTCGTCATGTCGGCGAGGTCGCGGGCGAGGATACGCACGCGGCCGCCGAAGCCGGGCGCCGGGCTGAAGGCCGGACGGATGGCGCCGCCGTCTTCTGTGGCAAAGCGGGAGAGTTCGACGACGGTGCGCTGGTCGAAGAGGGGCTGGAGGTCGGTCCAGTTCGCCTGGGCTGCGGGTAGGCCGATGGGCAGAAGGCCGCGGGCTTCGCGCTCGATGCGCATCGTGGCGGTTTCCGCGACGTACTCGTCGAGGGCGCGCGAGAGGTCGTTGGGGTCGTCGAGGATGATCGTGGCGTCGTCCGGAAGGTGGTCGACCAGCGTGTACGGGGAGAGCAGGCCGGGCAGGAAGGATGGGCCAGGGAGGGCTTCACCGTTCTGGAGCGCGGTCAACTCTTCGACCAGGATGCGTTCGGTCTCCTCGTCGACGGCCTCGAAGTCGAGGGAGCGCAGGAGGTCTGCGGCGAGGTCGCGGTCGGGCGTGTAGTCGGACGCGACGCCGAGGTCGAGGACCGGGATGCGCTCCTTCGAGCGCTGGGTCTCTACGTCGAAGCTGCGGATACTTTCGACTTCGGGGCCGAAGAACTCGATGCGGGCGGGTGAGTCGGCCTGGGGCGGGAACACGTCGACGATGCCACCGCGGCGCGCTGCCTGCCCGGGCGCTTCGACCAGCGACACGATCTCGTAGCCGGTGGACTGCAGGCGCCGAAGCAGCGCCTCGGGCTCGATGCGGTCCTGGATGCTGATGCGGGAGACGGCTTCGCGTACGGCGTCGGGGGATAGCGTGCGCTGGGCTATGCCCTCGACGGAGGCGATGACAATGGGTGCGGGGGAGACCTCATCCCCCGGCCCCTTCTCGTTGCGAGGAGAAGGGGAGAAGGAGGTGTGGAGGGCATGGATGGTTTCGAGGCGGGTGCGGATGTCCCAGGGGTCGTCGGGGGCGCGCTCGTAGGGAAGGATGTCGCGCTGGGGGTAGAGGCGGATGCGGCGTGCGTGGTCGGGGCCAAGCCAGTAGCCCAGTTCTTCGTAGAGGTCCTGCATGCGCGAGGACTTTGGAACGACGATGAGGGTCGCGGTCGCGGTGTCGCGCACGAGGGCGGCGATGACGGCGGGCTTGGCGTTGTCGCCGGCGCCCACGAGGGTACGACGCCGCCTGTCGGCTCCCTTGCTGGCGACGGGGAGGGGGAGAAGAGAGTCGACGACGGGTTGGAGAAGGTTAGATAGGTTCATGCGCTCCGGCGGGGTAGCACGCCAAAAACGGCCCTCACGCCTTGTGGGGCCTCTCGCGTCCCTGCACGAGCAGGGCTACATCCAGTGTAACGCGCGGAGGGCGCGCGACGGGTAACGGGTTAGTTGCAGATGGCGATCACGGGCGCCAGGCTGCGAAGTCTGCGCTGTCGGGAATGTGGACGTAGAGGAGGCGCATGGGGCCTTCGGTGTCTGTGGTGCGGTGACCGTGGCCGGCGAGGTCGTCGGCGATGAAGCAGTCGCCGGGACCAAAGCGCCGCATTTCGCCGCCTGCCACCTCGATTTCGAGGGCGCCGCTGAGGACGGCAACGAGCTGGCGTCGCGGTGCGTGGTGCCAGTCCTGCGTGCCGAGGGCTGGGGACAGGCCGAAGGCGGCGCGCTCGGCGTCAATGCTGTCGGTGGTAGCGCGACGCTGCGTCGTGTCCTCGGGCATGTCGAGATCTTCGAAGTGCGACTCGCCATCGTCTCCGACGAAGATGTGGGTGATTTTCAATGTGTCCTCCCTGAAGCTGTGGGCCTTGATCGGGGCCAATCATACCGGCGAACTCCTACTCCGGGTTGAAACCCGGAGCAACGGCTCGGAGTGACAAGCGTCACGGAAACTCTGCGCGCCAACGGAACGTGGAGGGCGACGGCAAGGGTCGCCCCTTCTGCCCGCGATCTTAGCTCTGCTCGCCGGGCTCTTTGCGGTTGTAGGTGTCCATGGCGCGCTCCCAGCCGTCGCGGATGATCGACTCGATGGCGTCGGCGACGCGTTCACAGGCGGCGTCCAGGACTTCTTTGCCTGCCCTTGGTGGGGCTGACAGCAGGTAGTCGATGACGGCGTCCTGGTCCCAGGTGGGCACTCGGTCACGCCACGGACGGCCGACGCCGACGCGGATGCGCCCGAACTCCGTCGTGCCGATGGCGCCGATGATCGACTTGAGGCCGTTGTTGCCGCCTGCCGTGCCGGTGGGGCGCAGACGGATGCGGCCCTCGGGCAGGTCCAGGTCGTCGTAGACGACGATGAGGTTGGATGCGGGCACGTGCTCCTTCTGCATGAGCTGGGCGACGGCGCGGCCTGTGCCGTTGTAGAAGGTCTGCGGCTTGACGAGGACCACATCTGCATCGCCGATGCGGCCGCGGCCGGTGAAGGCGTTGCGCTTGAAGAGGCCGCCGGCCTGCACTTTGACGTTGTGGCGCTTGGCCAGCGTGTCGATGACCCAGAAGCCAACGTTGTGACGCTGACCGGCGTGCTCCGGTCCCGGGTTTCCCTGCCCGACGACGAGGTAGTCGGCGCTCACACGGGCTCCTCTTCGAGTCCGATGCGCACCCGGCCGCCACCGCGGGCGACCTCGTCGGCGGCGATGCGGCGGAAGCTCTCGACGGCAGCGTCCAGGTTCTCCAGCGTGATCTCGGGATGTTCGCGAGACAGCCGCTCTATCAGATTGACGCGCGGCTCAGGGGCGTCGAGGAGGTCATCGATGAAGCCGAGGAAGCCCTCGTCGAGCACTCTGGCCAGTGCGGCAGTGTCGTCACTCTGAACTGCCTGAATGAAGCGATCGAGGTTGTCGCCGGAGCGACGGCTAGGATTGGCGGCCAGCCGGGGGACGACGCGCTGGGCCAGGCGCAGCTGCTGCATGCCGAGACCGCGCTCGATAGCGTGCCCGACGCGCTGGGCGTCGCCGGTTGGAGGGAGGTCGCCGAGACGGAAGCCACACTCGGCGCATATGGGATCAGACTGCAGGGCTTCGGCGAGATGTTCGGTGTTCGCCGGGCACGCGAATGCTTGCTCGAGCTCGTGAAACTTCGTGAGCTCGATCTCCATCAGGGGTGTGCCGAGCCTGCGCAGGCGGTTCAGGTTCTCGAGCAGCTCGACCTGTGTTTGCCGGGCGTCGACGTCCTGGGTGATGGTGGCGATCGCTTCACTGTATGCGGCGTGAGCGCTCTGATAGGCCGGCACGTACTCGCGGCGCCACTGGTCCGCGGTATCGAGCATTGATGCAAGGCGGGAAGGCTCCTGCCAGAGCTTCGCGAAGGTGGTGGTGTCCAGCCAGGATGCCTGGGTGCTTGCGAGGTCAGGGTAGGAGACAACCGGCACGAGGGCCCCGGCGACATAGCCGCGTGCGTTCATCAGGTCCAGGGCCGACGCCGCGTCCCTATCGAGGCATCGCGCGAAGTAGAGGGCCTCGCGGAAGAGCTGCGGTGACTCGAACAACGCGGCGGCCTCGGAGAGGGCTGCTTCCACATCCGGCGAGGTCGCAATGGACTCGAGGGCTTCGAGTGCCTGGATGACGTGCGGGTGGTCGCCGGAGACCGTCCTTCCATGCGTCAGAAGCTGGGTGAGACTGGCAAGAACCCCGGCATCTGCATCGGACTTAGCGCCGTCTGCGAGGGCTTCGGTGAGGGCGTCCTGAAACTGTTGGGAACGTGCAGCGAAGTCCGAAGTCATACGGAGGAATCATACGGGAGTGCATAGGGCATAGGGCAGAGTACATAGAGCGACGGAAAGGAGCGACTGGGCAGAAGCCGTATCTGGCTCAGCGCGACGCCTTCAGTCGCTTTTCTAGCTGCTTGGCCAACATCTCCGCATAGCCGGACAGCCCGTCGCCGCCCAGCCACTCACCCGAACTGTGATCCCTGACATCGATGCGAGCGAGCATGTTTTCCACCCTGAAGATCACGGCTGCGCTGCTGAGGACGGCGTGATTGGAGATGTAGTGCTTGCTCTCGTCGCCGATCCTCGGTGTGGTCTGTCTCGAGAAGGTGCCGGTATCTGACCTGCCGAGCAGAGGACGCGTCAAGAAGCCTGTCTCCTTGAACAGAAGGCTAGCTCCGGCAGAATCGGTGTACTTCTCGACTGTGCAAACGACTTCGCCTTCCGGATGTTGTTGCGTATATGTGCGCTTGATGGCACCTTGCCTTCCGGCTTGCTCGTACAGCCTGGTGAGGGATGCGGCATCGCCTGGCCTGACCGAGGTCCCTACGTTCGATCCATTCGGAGACAAGATCTCGCTTGTTAGCGTGAACCCCTCAAGCGATGAAACGTCCGGACATAGCGAACTGAGCTCTGCTGAGGCCATGCGCCCTCCGGGCGCGGCGAGGACGCCAACAAGTACCGCCGCTCCCACTACCACTAGGGGAATCAGTACGTATAGCCAGGCACCGAGTCTCATGCCCTGGTCGGGTCAGGAACCTAGCCTGCCGTGGCGGCCAATGGTCGCAGCGCGTCTACGGCGCCGGGCAGGGCGCGGACCACCGCGTCGATATCGGCCTGCGTGGTGTCTGCTGAGAGGGAGATGCGCAGGCCGCCGACGGCCTCCGGCATGCTCAGGCCCATTGCAAGGAGGACGTGCGATGGCTCCCAGGTCGATGACCCGCAGGCGGCGCCGGCACTGGCGGCGATGCCCAGCTTGTCGAGCTCCAGCACCAGCTTGTCGCCGCGCACGCCTCGGAAGCTGACGTTGACATTGTTGGGTAGGCGCTGAGAGCGGTGACCGTTGAGGCGTCCGTCGGGGATGACGGTACTTAACGCTTCGATTAGATGGTCGCGCAGCTTCGAAATCTTATCGCTGTTGGTCTCGCGCGACTCCTCGGCGATTGTGAGGGCGGCGCCGATACCGACGGTACCGGAGACGTTCTCTGTGCCGGCCCGGCGCTGACGTTCCTGACCGCCGCCTGATAGCTGCGGCGCGAAGGGAGTACCGCGGCGCAGGAAGAGGACGCCGGAGCCCTTGGGCCCGCCGAACTTGTGGCCGGAGAGGCTCAGCAGGTCGACACCCAGGTCGTCCACGTTTATCGGAAGGGCGCCTGCAGCCTGGACAGCGTCGGTATGCACCGGGATACGCTTGCGCAGGTCGTGGGCGCGTTCGCCGACGACGCGAGCGATTTCGGCGATCGGCTCGATGGTGCCGACCTCGTTATTGGCCTGCATGACGGAGACGAGGACGGTACGTTCGGTGATCGCGCGCGCGACGTCGTTGGGGTCGACGAGGCCGTCGCGGTCAACGGGCAGGTAGGTAACGTCGAAGCCGTATTGCTCCAGGTAGTTGCAGGTATAGAGGCCAGAGTGATGCTCGATCTCTGTGGTGACAATGTGGTTGCCGGCGCGCGCCTTCTTCTGTGCGAAGGCGACGCCCTTGAGGGCAGAGTTGATCGACTCTGTGCCACCGCTGGTAAACACGATGTCGGAGCTGCGACACCCGAGCACCGCAGCGACTGCCTTGCGGGCGTCGTCGATTGCCTTCTGCGCCTGGCGCGCAAGTCCATACGTCGCCGACGGGTTGCCGAAGCGCCCCATCAGGTAAGGCAGCATGGCTTCGAGGACTTTGGGGTGCAGCGGTGTGGTGGCCGCGCTATCAAGGTAGATGGTGTCAGGCACGGCCGTCACTCACGTCAGCAAGGTACGTTCGAAGGTAGGGCACTGTCAATTTTACACCGCACCCGCAAAACAACAGGCGACGCCTCATAAAGGAAGCAGACCGTGAACCCTAGACGAGATGCGGTGAAATCTGGCGGAAGACGTCGGCCGGAACCAGGATGCCGATGGGTTCGTCGTCCTTCGTGACCGGGACGTGGCCGTAACCACCTGCTGCCATCATCTGCAGCGCCATCGCTATCGTGTCTTCGTCGTGAAGGACGACGGGGTTTGCGGTCATGAGCTGGCCGCAAGTGACGGCGATGAGGTCTTCAGCAGGCCCCGCGACGCGGTTGACGATGTCCCAGCTTGTCAGAAGGCCTACCAGCCGGCTGCCGTCCATGACGACGACGCAGTTGATCTGCTGCTGTTGCATGTGCCGCACGGCCAGCGCGACGGGATCAGAGACGCCGACCTTGACGACGGGGCGCTTGGGCAGGCCCGCGATCGGCTGTTGCACGAAGGCTGGAGCTTTGGCGCCCTGGGGTGCGCCGGGCAGATCGAGGCCGTACAGAGCGGCGCCGCAGTTGGTGCACTCGTCGGATCCTTTGATGTTCTCAGTGCCGCAGGAGGGACAAATCATGGCGGTGGAAGTAACAGGTAACAAGTAACAGGTAACAAATGGGGCAAGAGTCCCCAACCACTTGTTACTTTTAACTGGTCACTTGTTACTCGCTATTCGACCTCCCAAATGTCGCCCTGGCGGAAGAGCTCGTTGATGTCGTGCTCCTTGCCGCCGACGGCCTGGGCGAGCTGCTCTTCGAGGAGTCCGTCGTAGGTGGGGCGCTTGACGGCGCGAAGGACACCGACGGGCACCGGGTAGTCCGGGTAGTCCATGCGCGAGAGCATGAAGGCGACGGTCGGGTCTTCGATGGTCTCGTCGTGGACCAGGACGTCCTTCTCCGTGATGCCGTCCTTGCCCAGCTCGACAACCTCGGGCTTGAGGCCGTTGATGCGGATGCCCTTGTCAGAATTCTTGCCGAAGATCATCGGCTCGCCGTGCTTCAGGAAGAGCATGCGGTCGGCGCGGACGTCTTTTGCGGTGAAGTCCTCGAAGGCGCCGTCGTTGTAGATGTTGCAGTTCTGGTAGATCTCGACGAACGAGGTACCGCGGTGACCGGCGGCACGGCCGAGCGTGTCGACGATGTGGTGCGGGTCCACATCCAGCGAGCGTGCGACGAACGTGGCCTCCGCACCAAGGGCGACAGCGAGCGGCCTCAAAGGCCAGTCGATCGAGCCCATGGGCGACGAGTATGTAACTTTCGAGAGCGGTGACGTGGGCGAGTACTGGCCCTTGGTCAGGCCGTAGATCTCGTTGTTGTGCAGGATCACCTGCAGGTCCACGTTGCGGCGCATGAGGTGAAGGATGTGGTTTCCACCGATGCTCAAGGCATCACCGTCGCCGGTCACGACCCACACGCTGAGGTCGGGGCGTGCCGACTTGAGGCCAGTGGCAATCGTCGGCGCGCGGCCATGGATGCTGTGGAAGCCGTACGTGTTCATGTAGTACGGCAGGCGGCTGGAGCAGCCGATGCCGGAGATGAACACGATGTTCTCCCGCGGGATGCCCAAGTCAGGCATCACGCGCTGGGTTTGCGCCAGGATGGAGTAGTCTCCACAGCCCGGGCACCAGCGCACTTCCTGGTCTGAGATGAAGTCCTTACGGGACAGCACCTGGATCGTTTCGCCTGCGTCTTTCGTTACCATTGCCTGCGCCCTCGCTTAGTCCACCATCTCGAGGATCTTCTCCTCGACTTCAGAAATCGTGAAGGGGCGGCCCGTGACGCGGTGGAGGCCTTCAGCATCCACCAGGTACTTGCCGCGGATCAGGAGCGTGAGCTGCCCCATGTTGTTCTCCGGAATGAGCACCTTCTTGAAGCGCTTGAGCACGTCGCCCAGGTTCTTCGGGAAGGGGTTGAGGTGCCGGATGTGGACTTGCGACACGCTCTTGCCGGCGGTTCGGGCTCGCTGCACGGCGGTGCGGTTGACGCCGTAGGTGCTGCCCCAGCCGAGGACGAGCAGGTCGCCGCCATCCTCGTCACCGAAGACCTCGACCTCCGGGATGTCGTTGGCAATGCGCTCGATCTTCTCGAAGCGCAGGCGCGTCATCAGGTCGTGGTTCTCAGCTTCGTAGTTGACGTTGCCGGTGATGTTCGCCTTCTCGAGGCCGCCGATGCGGTGCTCGAGGCCCGGGGTGCCGGGGATGGCCCACGGACGCGCCAGCGTCTCGGGGTCGCGCTCGTACGCCTTAAAGGTCGCCGGGTCCGTTGCGAAGTTGGGGTCCATCTTCGGCAGGTCGTTGATGTCGGGGATGAGCCACGGCTCGGAACCGACGCCAAGGTAGAGGTCGGACAGGAAGATCACGGGAGTGCGGTACTTAATCGCGATGCGCCAGGCCTCGATGGCCATCTCGAAGCAGTCTGACGAGGTGGACGGCGCAACGATGGCGACGGGCGCCACACTGTTGCGGCCGAACATGCACTGCAGCAGGTCACCCTGCTCCGTTTTGGTCGGGATGCCCGTACTCGGGCCAGACCGCTGCACATCGATGATCACCAGCGGTAGCTCAACCATCACAGCAAGGCCGATGCCCTCGCTTTTAAGGGCAATGCCGGGGCCGGACGTACCAGTCATGCCCAGCAGACCGCCGAAGGAGGCGCCAATGGCGGACCCGATGGCGGCGATTTCGTCCTCGGCCTGGAAAGTCTTGATTCCGAACCGCTTGAAGCCGGCGAGGGCGTGCAGCACGTCGCTGGCTGGCGTGATCGGGTAGCTGCCGTAGAACAGCGGCCTGCCGGCGAGCTTGCTGGCGGCGAGGAAACCCATCGCAGTCGCCTCGTTGCCGGTGACGTTGCGGTAGACGCCGGGCTTCAGCTTCGCTTTCGGCACGTGATAGTGCTGGGCGAACATCTCGGTCGTCTCG
>Ga0247825_10002001_pt1 | contig 13434 bp, 13 predicted proteins | sample 13C_Vanillin_Day_FD_194413 | JGI IMG/M metagenome (GOLD analysis project Ga0247825, IMG submission 194413) | Soil microbial communities from agricultural site in Penn Yan, New York, United States - 13C_Vanillin_Day48 | ecosystem: Environmental > Terrestrial > Soil > Agricultural land | place...
TGGCTCACAGCCGGATCCCGGTAATGGTCTGTCGCTGATCGCGGATTCCACGGCTCCAATGTTCAAGAACATCCTCATCCCGACGGACGGCTCCGCGATGTCGCAGCGGGCGATCGAGCGCGGCGTGCGCCTGGCGCGGGAGCAGAAAGCCGGCGTCACTGCTCTTTGGGTCGGCCCGGTCTGGGAGCCGAACCTGTACGCCTACGACAAGGACGTGCCGCCGGGATTCGTCTCTCCCCGGCAGCATAAGGCGCACGTGAAAAAGATCGGCGACCGGCGCCTCGACAAGGTAAGAGAAGCGGCCGCCTCGGCTCGTGTGCGGTGCAAGTGCCTGTGCGTCGAAGGCGTTTTCCCCTACCTGGAAATCATAAAGGCCGCGGAGCGCAACCATTGCGATCTTATCGTCATGGCCTCTCACGGCCGCCGCGGAGTATCGCGCCTGCTCCTAGGGAGCGTGACCAGCAAGGTGCTCGCGCATGCGAATGTTCCCGTCCTCGTTTGCCGCTGAGCGGTTTCCGCGACGGAGTTTCCAAGTGAATCGAGTCGCCACTGTTCTATTGCCATCCCTGGTTACCGCGCTGATCACGACGGCCGTCTTCTTCACGATCTTCGATCCTGTCGATCTCTCGATCCTGTGGAAACCGCTGGGCCCCAGCACCAAAGGCGCTTATCTGGAAGCCTGCCTCCTTTTCTGGGTCTTGGGGGCGGCATCCAGCGCGATTACTCTGCTGCTCCAGGGTCAGATCGTCAGGCCACAATCTGACTCGAAGTGGTACGTTACGCAGCGCCATCGCACCTGAACGCCGGGGTTTTGACAGTGAAGTTTTCGTGCGTGCTGGCATGGGTTATCGGGGTCGGCGTAGTGCCGGCAGCGACTTGGGCGGAGCCGCAGAATCTCGAGCGCGGCCGCGCCCTTTACGAGAATCATTGCGTCGTCTGCCATACCTCCAAAGTGCACCGCCGCTACCCGCCGTCGGCGATCGACATGGAGGCGCTGCGCTTCATCGTCAGGGTCTGGGTTGAAGAGCAGAAGTTGCAGTGGAGCCAGCAGGACATCGATGACGTGGTTCTCTATCTGAACCGGACTCACTACAAGTTCGGTGGCTAGACCGGGGGTTTGGCCGTGGCCAGGCGCATTGCCATCATCCAGGGGCATCCCGACGCGCGCGGCAGGCGCTTCGGGCACGCGCTTGCGGACGCCTACGCGGCGGGCGCGGCCAATGCCGGCCTGCAGACCCGGCTGATCGACGTCGCGAGGCTCGATTTTCAACTGGTACGCAGCCAGGACGACTGGCAGTCGGGGCCCGTTCCGGAATCGATCGGTCACGCGCAGCAGACGATCGCATGGGCCGATCATCTCCTCATACTGTATCCGCTTTGGCTGGGCTCCATGCCGGCGCTGCTCAAGGCTTTCTTCGAGCAGGTCATGCGTCCGGGGTTCGGCACGAGCCCGGTCGATTCGGGTCGCACATGGAAGAAGCTGCTTGGCGGGCGCAGCGCGCGCATCGTGGTGACGATGGGAATGCCGGCGCTCTTTTACCGCTGGTACTTCCGCGCCCACAGCCTCAAGAGTTTCGAGCGGAATATCCTGCGCTTTGTCGGCATCGTCCCTATCCGCGCGACGCTGATCGGCATGGTCGAATCAGGCGGCAAAAGCGCGCACGCGAAGTGGCTGGAAAAACTGCGCGCGCTCGGCGCTTCCGGGCGGTGAAACTCACTTTCCTCGGGGCGGCCGGCGAGGTCACCGGCTCCTGTTACCTGGTCGAGACGGGAGCGACGCGCTTTCTGATCGATTGCGGAATGTTCCAGGGTGGGCGCGCGGCCGACTACAAGAACCGGCGTTTTGGCTTCGATCCCCGGCGCATCGATTTCGTGCTGCTGTCGCACGCGCACATCGATCATTCCGGGCTCATCCCGCGGCTCGCAGCGGCCGGTTTTCGCGGCCCGGTCTACGCGACGCGCGCGACATGCGACCTGCTGAACGTAATGCTGCCGGACAGCGGCCATCTTCAGGAGCGTGAGGCGGAACGGGACGACGGAGCGCCGCTCTACACGGAGAAGCACGCTCGGAACAGCCTGCGCAGGCTGGAGGCGGTGGAGTACGATGCCGAGCTGCGCCCCCATCCATCGGTGCGCTGCACCTTTCGCGACGCCGGACACATTCTAGGCTCGGCCATTCTCGAAATCCGCGTCGGCCCGACGAAGCTGGTGTTTTCCGGCGATCTGGGCCAGCCGGACCGCCCCATCGTTGCCGACCCGACGCCAATCCGGTCCGCCGACGTGCTGCTCGTCGAATCGACCTACGGCGATCGCAATCACAAGAGCTACGTGCAGACGCTGGACGAGATCGCGTTCGCTATCACCGATACCATAGCGAGCCGCAAGGGCAACGTGGTCATACCGGCGTTCGCGGTCGGACGCACCCAGGAAATCCTCCACATCCTGGCCCAGTTACGGCGCGAGGGCCGCATTCCTCCGCTAGAGGTTTACGTTGATTCGCCCATGGCGCTTGCCGCGACCCGCATCACCTTGAGGCACGCGACGCTTCCCGATCTCCCCGGATTGCGGTTCACGGAAAGCCTGGAGGAATCGATGCGGCTCAATTCGGTTCGAGCGGGTGCTGTCATCATTTCCGCCAGCGGCATGTGCGAGGGCGGGCGAATCAAGCATCACTTGCGCTACAACATCTCGCGTCCTGAATGCGCAATCCTGTTCGCGGGATTTCAGGCCCAGGGAACGCTCGGCAGGCGCATCGTGGACGGCGCGAAGACCGTGCGCATCTTCGGCGAGCCCTATGCGGTTCGCGCGCGAATCTTCACGGTGGGCGGACTTTCCGCCCACGCCGACCAGGCGGCGTTGCTCGGCTGGCTCGGCAACTTCCGGCGCGCACCGAGGCAGACCTGGGTGGTTCATGGCGAGCCGTTGGCTGCCAACGCGCTATTCGAAAAAATCCGCGGCATGGGCTGGAATGCCAAGGTGCCGTTCCTCAACCAGTCGGTCGAGCTTGCCTGATGCGACGGGAGACGGCAGGCACGCATATCGTTGCCCCCGTCGCGAGTGGCAGGGGCGAGGAGACCGTCGGCGGCGTGCTCGCCCGCCTGGCAACTGAGAAGCCGGCGAGCATGGAGCTGGTTTGCATGATCGATGCGCACGGACGGTTCGGGGGGGCGGCGCCGCTGGGAAGACTCTTCCAGGTCGATGGCGCTATCTCGCTTCGCGACGCAGTGAACCCGGCTTTCCCGAAGGTGGGCGTCGAGGACGACCAGGAAGCGGCGGCATCGCTCGCGCTGCATCATGGCGTCGATGCGCTTCCCGTCGTGGACCGTGCGGGCAAGCTGCTCGGCGTGATGCCTGCGCAGGCGCTGCTGCAGGTGCTCCGGCGGGAACACGTCGAGGATCTGCACGTGCTGGCGGGTATCAGGCGCGAGGCCACGCAGGCGCGACACGCCATCGAGGATCCCCCGTCGCGGCGCGCGCGCCACCGCCTGCCCTGGCTTTTCGCCGGGCTGGCGGGCAGCGCGCTCGCCACCGCGGTGATGGCGGGCTTTGGCGAGACGCTGGAGAAGACGGTTGCCGTCGCCTACTTCATCCCGGGCCTCGTTTACCTGGCGGATGCGATCGGAACGCAAAGCGAGGCGATCGCGGTGCGCGGACTCTCGTTGAGCCGCGCGCGCATCGGCCATCTGCTCGCCGGCGAGCTGCGCACCGGCATGTTGATCGGCGCGGCGCTGGCACTGGTCGCGCTGCCGTTGATGCTGATCGGCTTCGGCGACCTGCGACTGGCGGCGGCGGTATCGACCTCCATCTTCGTCGCGGGCTGCATGGCGAGCGTTATCGGTATCGGCCTGCCCTGGCTCTTTTTGCGCGGCCGGCTCGATCCGGCCTATGGAAGCGGGCCGATAGCCACGGTGATTCAGGACGTGCTGAGCATCTTGGTGTACTTTGGCGTCTTGCGCCTCTTCGGCGTGTGACGGCTGCGCCGCAAAGCGAGGTGAACAATGGAGATAAACAATGGAGGTATTTGGACTCGAGGCGTACTCACCGCGCCAGATCGCGGACAAGGTGCAGACCGTCGGCGTCGTCAAGGCGCGAATGCCGCTGGTCCCGATGTTCATGCTGGGCATGTGCGCGGGAGGATTCATCGGGCTTGGCGCCCTCTACTTCATGATCGTGGCTTCCGATCCCTCGCTGTCGTTCGCCGCGAGCCGCGTGCTGGGCGGCGTGGTGTTCTCGCTCGGACTGGTGCTGGTCATCGTTGCCGGCGCGGAGCTGTTCACGGGAAACAATCTCCTGGCGATGGCCTGGGCGAGCGGCCGCGTCACGACCGGAGAGCTGGCGCGTAACTGGGTCGTCGTGTTCGTGTCGAATGCCGTCGGTGCCATCGGCCTCGCGGTCATCGTCTGGCTGTCGCATCATGGAGAGATGAGCGGCGGCGCGTTGGCGGCCCACTACGTGAAGGTCGCCGCGGCGAAGGTTGCGCTGCCGTTCTGGGAAGCGTTCTTCAAGGGCGTACTGTGCAATCTGCTGGTCTGCCTCGCGGTGTGGATGGCAATGGCCGGTGGCAGCGTTACAGACAAGGTGCTGGCGGTGATATTCCCGATCTCGGCGTTCGTGGCCGCCGGTTTCGAGCATAGTGTTGCAAATATGTATTTGATTCCATTAGGAATTATGTATGGGTCCGGCGCGGGGACGGAAAGCCTGGGCTGGAGCGGCTTCGCCGCCAGCCTGGTGCCCGTGACGCTCGGCAATATCCTGGGCGGCAGCGTCATGGTGGCGCTGGTGTACTGGGCGATCTATCTGCGCCGCTCTCCGGGTGGCAGCGGGGCTTCGTAGCGTGACGGTTCGCAATCTCGAGTTCCTGTTCCGCCCGCGCTCGATCGCCGTTATCGGCGCATCCGATCGTCCACGCAGCGTGGGGGCGACGGTCATGCGCAATGTGCTGGATGCGGGATTCGAGGGGCCAGTCTGGCCGGTCAATCCGAAATACACCGCTGTCGCGGAGTGCGCGGCGTACGGACGCGTCGCAGACCTTCCATCTGCTCCCGACCTGGCGGTGATTTGCACGCCGCCCGCGACGGTTCCCGGTCTCATTGCCGAGCTGGGCGCGCGCGGCACGCGGGCAGCAGTCGTGCTGACGGCAGGGCTCGGGCGCGAACGGATCGCCGACGGGCGCACGCTCAGCGCGGCAATGCTCGATGCCGCGCGGCCCTACCTGCTGCGCGTGCTCGGGCCGAACTGCGTGGGTCTCCTGGTGCCGGGCATCAAGCTCAATGCGAGCTTTGCGCACGCACAGGCGCAACCGGGCAGGATCGCGTTCGTCGCGCAGTCGGGGGCGCTTACCACCTCGATGCTCGACTGGGCGCGGTCGAGCGGCGTGGGCTTTTCACACTTCATCTCGCTCGGGGACAGCGCCGATGTCGATTTCGGCGATGTGCTCGACTATCTGGGCAGCGATCCGGATACCCGGGCCATTCTGCTGTACATCGAGTCGATCAAGTCTGCTCGAAAGTTTATGTCGGCGGCACGAGCCGCGGCGCGCAACAAGCCGGTGATCGCGGTCAAGGCGGGCCGCGTTTCCGAAGGTGCGAAGGCAGCGGCCTCGCACACCGGCGCGCTTGCGGGCGCCGACGACGTCTACGAGGCCGCGCTGGCGCGGGCGGGAATCCTGCGGGTCGCCACGACACTGGAGCTGTTCGACGCCGCGCAGACGCTGGCGCGCGCCAAGCCATTGAATGGCGATCGCCTTGCTATCCTTACCAACGGCGGAGGACCGGGGGTGATGGCGACGGACGCCCTGATCGCGGGCGGCGGGCGGCTGGCCCGGATTTCGGACGGCTCGATGCAGGAGCTCGACCGCGTCCTTCCCGCAGCGTGGTCGCATGGTAACCCGGTGGACATCATCGGCGACGCGCCGGTCGAGCGTTACATCGGCGCCCTGAAGGTGCTGCTGGACGATCCCGGTTCGGACGCATTGCTGTTCATCCATTCCCCGACCGCGATCGTGGCGAGCGAGGAGATCGCGCGTGCTTGCGTTCCGCTCATTGCTCACTCTCGACGCAATGTCTTCGCGTGCTGGCTCGGTGGAGACGGGATGAAACCGGCGAGCGCGATTTTTGCCGCCTCCGGAGTTCCGATATACGCCACGCCCGAAGATGCGATCCGCGGGTTCTTGCAGCTGGCGAACTATCGCCACAGGCAGGAACTGCTGATGCAGACGCCGCCTTCGGTCGCCGAGGAGTTCGCTCCCGACACGGCGTCGGCGCGCAGGGTGATCGACGGGGTGCTGGCCGAGCGGCGCGACCTGTTGACGGAGCCCGAGGCAAAGGAGGTGCTGGCTGCTTACGGCATCCCCGTGGTCCGAACCCGTATCGCGCTCGACGCGGAGGAGGCAGTCGTCATTGCGGAGCAGCTCGGATTTCCGCTCGCCCTGAAGATCCTTTCGCCGGACATCAGTCACAAGTCCGACGTGGGCGGTGTGATGCTCAACCTGGAGTCATCGCGGGAAGTGCGGGTCGCTGCGGAAGCGATGCTCAAGCGTTGCGCCGAGCTTCGCCCGGGAGCCAGGATGACCGGCTTTACCGTTCAGCAAATGGTGAGGCGTGGCAATGCCCACGAGGTCATCGTCGGCGTTGCGACAGACCCGGTGTTCGGCCCGGTGATCCTGTTCGGCCAGGGCGGCACCGCGGTGGAGGTCATCGGGGACAAGGCCGTGGCGCTGCCGCCGCTCAACATGGCGCTGGCCCGCGACCTGGTCGGCAGCACGCGGATCGCCAGGCTGCTCGCCGGCTATCGGGACCGTCCGGCCGCTGCTCTCGACGCCATTTACCTGGCTCTCGTGAAGATTTCCCAGTTGATCGCCGATATTCCCCAGATTGTCGAGCTCGACATCAACCCGCTGCTGGCGAACGAGAAGGGCGTGCTCGCGCTGGATGCCCGGATCCGTGTTTTGCCCGCGACCGCGCCCGGCACCTCGAGGTTCGCGATCCGGCCGTATCCCGCGGAGCTGGAAGAGCGGATCGAATTCGGCGGCCGCCGCGTGCTGGTACGGCCCATACGTCCGGAAGACGAGCCGCAGCACCGGGAGTTTCTGGACCGGGTCGCGCCGGAGGACATCCAGCTCCGATTCTTCAACGTCAAGCGGGTGTTCGTACATTCCGAACTGGCGCGCTTCGCGCAAATCGACTACGACCGGGAAATGGCCTTCATTGCCACGAGCGATGGCGCTGCGGGTAGGAGAGAAACGCTGGGGGTCGTGAGGGCGATTTCCGACCCCGACGGCACGCTGGCCGAGTTTGCGATTCTCGTGCGTTCCGACCTGAAGGGCATGGGGCTCGGCACGCTGCTGCTGCGCAAGATCGTCGCCTATGGCCGCGGGCGGGGCATCGGCCGGCTGACGGGGGAAGTGCTGGAGTGCAACGCGCGCATGCTCGCGCTTGCCCGCGATCTCGGCTTTGCGGTGAGGCGGGGCGACAGTCCGGCCACGTGCCGAGTGACGCTGGACCTGGCCGGCAGAGCGACGTGATGGGGCACGCAGCCCGGGCGGCGGGGTTTCGCTTGATATAGGTCAAACGGCGGCCGGGGGGCAGGTGCAATACTTCCGTGACCGGTGCCTGCAGCAGCGGGCCCGGCGCGCCCATGAACAGCGTCCAACTCGAATTCGACCCGGAACTCGTCCGCCGCTTCGACCGCACGGGCCCGCGCTATACTTCGTACCCCACCGCTGACCGGTTCACCGAGTCTTTCGGCGAGGTGTCCTATCTCACCTGGGCGGCCAAGCGCAACCTCGGCGGCGTCCAGCGCCCGCTCGCGCTCTACGTGCACCTGCCGTTCTGCCGCGACGTGTGCTTCTACTGCGGCTGCAACAAGATCGTCACGCGCGATGCGGCCAAGGCCGCGCGCTATCTCGACTACCTCGGCAGGGAGATCGACTTGCAGTCGGCGCTTCACCGCGGGGACCCGCGCGTCGCGCAGATGCACTGGGGCGGGGGAACGCCGACTTACTACAGTTCCGATCAGCTGCGGTTGCTGTTCGAGCGCCTCGCCGGCAGCTTCGAATTCGCCCCCGACGGCGAGTATTCGATCGAGGTGGACCCGCGTACCGCCGGCCCGGAGACCATGCACTCGCTGCGCGAGACGGGTTTCAACCGCGTGAGCTTCGGCGTCCAGGACTTCGATCCCAGGGTGCAGGCGGCCGTGCACCGGGTGCAGGGCGTGGAACAGACGCTCGCCACGATCGAGGCCGCGCGCCGCGCCGCCTTCCGCTCGATCAATGTGGACCTCATCTATGGGCTGCCGAAGCAGACGGTGGCCGGGTTCAACACGACTCTTGGGCAAGTCATCGACGCGCGTCCCGGGCGCATCGCGCTATACAACTACGCGCACCTGCCGCACCTGTTCAAGCCCCAGCGCCGCATCAGCGAGGCCGACCTGCCGTCGCCCGAGACGAAGCTGAAGCTGCTGGAGCTCGCGGTCCGGCGGCTTTCCGCGGCGGGCTACGACTACATCGGGATGGACCATTTTGCCCTGCCCGACGACGATCTTGCCGTCGCGCAGCGCCAGGGCCGGCTGACCCGTAATTTCCAGGGCTACTCGGCGCGTGCTGAATCCGATCTCGTCGGGCTCGGCGTCTCCGCGATCGGCGCGATCGGCCCGACCTACAGCCAGAACTACCGGGAGCTCGACGAGTACTACGGCTGCCTAGGCCGTGGGCAGCTGCCGATCATGCGCGGCATCGAGCTCTCGGCCGACGACCTGGTGCGGCGCGCGGTGATCCACGGCCTGATGTGCCACTTCGAGATCTCCACGGAGACGATCGAGGCTGCGTACCTGGTGAAATTCGATCGCTACTTCGAGGCGGAGCTCGCCGAGTTGCGGGAGTTCGGGAAACAGGGGATGCTGGAACTCGAGGACGGATGGATTTCGATCACGCCCCGGGGACGATTCATGATACGCAGCATCTGCATGGTCTTCGACCGCTACCTGAGGGAAAAACGGCCCGGCGGGCGCTATTCACGGGTGATATGAGCGCGCCGGGGCGCAATCCGGCGATCGAGGCGGTCGCGGTCGCGACGCGCTCCTTCCTGCAACGCCACCCTCCCTTCGACGGGATGGAAGAGGACGCGATGCGCTTTCTGACGTCGCGCCTCGTGGTCGGCTACTACCCGAAGGGCAGCTCGATTCTTCAGCCGGTTGATGGTGAGCCGGCGCACTTCTACGTGGTGCACAAGGGCCTCGTGCATCTTTCCCCGGCGGAAACGTACCATCTTCCCGGCGGGGTGGAGCTGACGCTCGGCCCCGGCGAGTGCTTCTCGGTGGGGGCGCTGCTGGAGCGGCGGGCGGTCGCTTCCGCCTACGTCGCCGCGGAGGACACGTTCTGCTACCAGTTGCCCGCAGCCGACTTTCACGACCTGCTCGGCCGCAGCCCGCGCTTCCGCGATTTCTCCACGCGTTACCTGGCGAGCCTGCTGCGCGAGTCGCGGCGCCTGCTCGGCATGCACCATGCGAGCCTGGCAACGGAGCAGCAGGCGATGGGGCGCGCCCTGCGGTCGCTCATCAAGCGTCCGCCTGTCGCCTGCGCGGCCGAAACGCCGGTTGGCGATGCGCTGCGCGAGATGGCGCGCGCGGGTGTCGGTTCTATCGTCGTCACGGCCGCGGACGGCTCGCCTGCCGGTATCTTCACGCGTCACGATGTCATCGATCGTGTCACGCTTCCCGGGCGCGCTACCGGCGACCCGATCTCCTCGGTCATGACGCCGAAGCCGCACGCGCTTCATGCGGAAGCAACCGCCTATGACGCGGCGCTGGCGATCGCGCGGCACGGAATACGCCACATCCCGGTGCTAGATGACGGAAAGGTCATTGGCGTCGTCACGGAGCGCGACCTGTTCGCGCTGCAACGCGTGGGTATCCGGGCGATCCACCGGACTATCGCCGATGCGGCGGACATCGGCCAGCTCCGGCAGGCCGCGAAAGACACGCGGTCGCTCGTCACCAGCCTGATCGGCCTCGGCAGCGCGGCCGAGCCACTGACTCAGATTGCGTCGACCCTGAACGATGAACTGACTCGCCGCGTGATCGAGCTCGAGCGTTCGCGCTACGCGCTCGAGGGCGTCACCTGGAGCTGGCTCGCCTTCGGCAGCGAAGGGCGATACGAGCAGACGATCAGCACCGACCAGGACAACGGGATCATTTTTGTCCCGCCACCCGGTGCAAGCGCGGAGGAGACGCGCGCGCGCCTGTTGCCGCTCGCCCGCGCGGTCAACCAGGCGTTGCACGAGTGCGGATTTCCGTTGTGCGCGGGCAACATCATGGCCAGGAACCCGCGGTGGTGCTTGAGCCTCGATGAATGGCTTCAACGCTTTGACGGTTGGATCCGCGATTCCAATCCGCAGGCACTGCTGAATGCTGCAATCTTTTTCGACTTCCGGCCGCTGTGGGGTGCCGAGCGCCCGGCTGAAACGTTGCGCGAGCGGCTGCTCGCGTGGACCGCGGCCACGCCGCGCTTCCTGCGCCAGCTGGCGGAGCAGGCCGTCGTGGCGCGCCCGCCGCTGGGCCTGTTGACCGATTTCGTGACCGAGCAATCCACCGAAGGCGCCGCGACGCTCGATCTGAAAAAATCGGGCGCGCGCCTGTTCGTGGACGCAGCCCGAATTTTCGCGCTCGCGACGGGCGTCGCGCACACGGGCACGGCGGAGCGGCTGAGGCAGGGCGGGCCGCGCATCGGCATGAACCCCGGCGAAGTGAGTTCGGCCATCGAGGCTTTCTACTTCATCCAGCTGCTGCGCTTGCGCCGCCAGTCCGCTGCGGAGACCGCCGGAGCCGGGCACAACCACATCGCGCCCGACGAGCTCAACGAGGTTGACCGGCGCGTGTTGAAGGAGAGCCTGCGCCAGGCACGCCGGTTGCAGAGCCGTCTCGCGCTCGACTACCGGCTGTGAACTGGCTTTCCTCGCTGCTGCGACGCGCTCCCGCCCTCGGCGCGGCGCAACGCGCCCGGCTGGAGCAGTACCGTCGCATGTCGCGCCCGGCCCTCGACGTTCCCTTTCCCGCCCAGCGCGTCCTGGTGGTGGACGTCGAGTCCAGCGGTCTCGATCCCTATGCCGATCGCCTGATTTCCATCGGCGCCATCGAGGTGATCGGCGGTGTGATCCACCTCGACTCCGCCTTTGAGGTCGTGCTGCGCCAGGAGCGGGCGAGCGCCGAGGAAAACATCCTCGTTCACCACATCGGAGGCTCGGCCCAGCTCGCGGGCAGGGATCCCGCGGATGGCCTGCTCGATTTCCTTTCCTGCGCAGGGAAGGTGCCGTTGGTCGCCTTCCGCGCGGACTTTGACCGCGTCCTGATCGAGCGCGCGATGAAAGCCGCGCTGGGCATGAAGCCGGATAATCGCTGGCTCGACCTCGCGCTGATCGCTCCCGCCGTGCTCGGCGGTCCGGGGCGGGCGTCCCTGGACGACTGGCTGCTCCGCTTCGGCATCGAGAATTACGATCGCCACGACGCGGTCGCAGACGCCCTCGCGACCGCGCAACTGCTACTGGTGGTGATGGCAGCCGCGACAGAGCGGGGGATCGCAACCTGGGCGGGGCTCGCCGGCATCCAGGAAGACCGCCGCTGGCTGCAACGCGCCGGCCCCATGGTTTGATCCAGGTCAAATCGGGACCCCCGTACCCCCTATAGCATGGTCCCTGTTCCGTATTGTCGGAATGGGAGAGATCATGAAGATACTGCTTGCTGCGGACGGTTCGAAATGCGCCACGCGCGCGGCTAAATACCTGGTTGGGCATCTCGGGATGTTTGGCGTCAAGCCCGAGGTGTTCGTGGTCCACGCGCAAATGCCGATTCCCTCGCGGGCGGCATCGGCGGTGCCGCGCGTCACCCTGGACCGCTACTATCGCGACGAGATCCGCAAGGCTATGGGACCGGTAGAACGCATCCTGAAAGCGCGGAGCATCGCATACGAGCCGGTTCGTCTCGTGGGGGATCCGGCCCGGTCCATCGCGGCGTACGCGGAGCGCGGCGGTTTCTCCATGATCGTCATGGGATCGCGCGGGCAGGGCGCGCTGTCGAGCCTGCTGCTCGGCTCGGTGGTGCGCAAAGTGATTGCCAGCTGCGCCGTGCCCGTCCTGGTCATCAGGTAGACGCGTGAGCGCTCGTTGCCTGGGTGCCGTGCTGCTCGCGGCATTCGTAACAACGGGCTGCCAGTCCATCGGTCCGGCGACCATTTATCGCGACCGCCTCGACTACGCGGGCGCCATCGCCGACTCGTGGAAGGAGCAGACGCTGCCCAACATCGTTCGTCTGCGCTACTTCGACACCCCGACGTTTCTCGACGTCGCCTCGGTCATCAGCTCCTACCAGCTCCAGGGCGAGGTGCGTCTCGGCCAGGAATTCTTTCCCAGCTCGAGGGTGGATACCAACCGGAGCTTCGGCGCGACCGGCGAGCATCCAGGCCACTATGTGATCCAAACAGCGCGAGGGAAACCCCGTGAAAATCGTATTCATCATCCATAGCGAGTACTACACCAAGCGCGTGATGGATTTGCTCGACGAAGCCGGCATCGATTACTACACGCGCTGGGACCATGCCCAGGGCAAGGGGCACGGCACGGAGCCGCACCTTGGCCGCGGCGCGTTTGGCAGCACTAATTCGGTGATGATGATCGCCTTCCGGGAGGAGGCGCCGCTCGAGGCGTTGGTCCAGGCGATAGTCGCTGCCAACTCGGAGATCAAGCGGGCCGCCGACCGGATACGCCTGTTTCAGTTACCACTCGATCGCATGGTGTGACCGGTCTCGCGGGATGACGGTCACTTGCCGGGTTCCGTTCCCCTGAACATGTAGATGATCGCGTTTCTGACTTCGCGATCGGTCAGGTCGGGGAGACCGCCGCGGGCCGGCATGCCGCCGTGGCCCTTGATCGCGGACTGTACCGTGACGTCCAGCCCGTTCTTCAGCCGCGGTATCCACGCGTCGCGATCTCCGATCTTTGGTGCCCCGCCGGTTCCAGTTTCGTGGCACTTGATGCACTGGGCCTTCACGACCTGCTCGCCAGTGCGCTCCACGGGCGGGGTTTTCCGGTCGATCGGTTCCGTCCACTTCCCGCCGGACTGATTGACCATGTAGATGATGGCGAGCTGGATCTCGCGGTCGGAGAGGGTGGGGTTGCCGCCATGTGACGGCATGTCGCGGATACCCTTCAAGGCATGGTTGGTGAGGCTGGTGAGCCCCTGCGACGCGCGCTTGGCCCATGCCTTCTGGTCGCCGATCCTGGGGGCGCCTTTGGTGCCCGCTGCGTGGCAGGAAGCGCAGACTGCGTCCACCACTTCCTTGCCGCTCAGGTCCTTGTGCGGGCCGCCGGCCGCGGCTAGCGCGGCCGGGGACGCGAGCGCGATCAGGGTTGCGATGCCCGCCGTCCCGATGAGCCTGGGGAACGGGGC
>Ga0247825_10002002_pt1 | contig 13431 bp, 13 predicted proteins | sample 13C_Vanillin_Day_FD_194413 | JGI IMG/M metagenome (GOLD analysis project Ga0247825, IMG submission 194413) | Soil microbial communities from agricultural site in Penn Yan, New York, United States - 13C_Vanillin_Day48 | ecosystem: Environmental > Terrestrial > Soil > Agricultural land | place...
CATCCTGTTGCTGGGAGGGGGTCGCGCCCTCCTCATGCAGATCGCGCACCCAGACGTCGCCCGCGGCGTTGCCGAACACAGCCGGTTTCGCGAAGAGCGATTCGGCCGCCTGCTGCGCACCCTGCGACCGATGTTCGCGATCACTTTCGGCACGCGCGACCAGGCACTCGCTGCGGTTTCCAGCATCAATCGCATCCACGACGACGTCGCAGGCCCGGGCTACCGCGCCTCCGACCCCACACTGTTGCTCTGGGTGCTCGCGACCTTGATCGACACCGGCATCGTCATGCACGAGCGCTTCGTGCGGCGCCTGGCCCGCGACGATGCGCAGGCGTACTACGAAGACATGCGCCGGTTCGGAGTGCTCTTCGGCCTCTCGCCCGAGCAGATGCCGGCGACGATTGGGGACCTCCAGGCTTACGTCGAGGAGATGAGCACATCGCTGCAGGTGACAGACGAAGCGCGGGAGATAGCATCGGCCTTGTTCCAAGGCGGGCTGCTCCTGACACCGGCTCTGGCCTCGATGCGTCAACTGACAGCCGGGCTCCTGCATCCAGCGCTCCGGGACCAGTTCGGGCTCAGGTGGGGACCGCGCCGTGAACGCGCCCTCCATTCGATCGAAACCGCATCGCGAGCCGTTGTACCGAGGCTGCCGAGACGGCTACGAGCACCGCCCTGGTTCGTAATGCCTCCGAGGTCGAGGTAAGGTTGCTAGCCGTCAACGGCTTGCAGAACTGTTAACCGTGAACTGTGAACTGTAGACTCGTCCCAAGACGGAGGTGACGCGATGCTGTCAAAGGAAGAAAACACACTCCTCACGCAGGTGGGCCCCGGCACGATGATGGGCACCCTGCTACGCCGCTACTGGACACCGGCCCTGCTATCGACCGAAGTGCCGGAGCCCGATGGTCCTCCGATCCGCGTACGCCTGCTCGGCGAAGACCTCGTCGCCTTCCGTGACACAGACGGCAGGGTCGGCCTCTTCCCCCAGGCCTGCCCGCACCGGGGCGCCTCGCTGTTCTTCGGCCGCAACGAGGAAGCCGGCCTGCGCTGTGTCTACCACGGCTGGAAATTCGACACGACCGGCGCCTGCGTCGACATGCCCTCCGAGCCCGTCGAGAGCAATTTCAAGAACAAGGTGCGCATCGGCGCCTATCCCACTCACGAGTCCGGTGGCGTGGTCTTCACCTACATGGGCCCAGCCGAGACGATGCCCGCCTTCCGCGACCTCGGCACTGAAGCTATCCCGAAGGACGAATGGCGCGCGGGCAAGCAGTTCACCTACTGCAACTGGATCCAGGCTATGGAAGGCAACATCGACACCTCTCACATCTCCTGGCTGCACCAGTGGCACGAGCTCGTGGAGACGCCCGATGACGGCACCGACACGCCCGGTTACCCGACCAACATGAAGTCCTGGTACCTCTGGTCGCAGGACCGGGCTCCTCGATTGGAAGTGCAGGACACGGAGTACGGCTTCCGCTATGCCGGCATCCGCACCACGCCGAACGGCCACACCCACGTACGCGTGACGGCGTACATCATGCCCTACCAGACCATCGTCGCCGGCCTGCCGGTCCGCGCCGGAGGCACGACGTTCGTGCCCCGCGACGACGAGACCTGCTGGCGGTTCTCGATTAACTCCGGCATGCTCAACGGCGCCTTCAGCAACGTCGGCGACGCGCCCGGCGCGACGCCTCACAACTACCCCTACGCCGGACCTCGAGGCGCCGGCCGCATGAACGGTGTCGTCGAGCGCGAGTGGCGCCCGGACAACGACTACCAGATCGACAGGTCGCAGCAGAAAGACCGCCTGTTCACCGGCATAGAGAACTTCGTTAGCCAGGACTTCATGGCGACGGAGAGCATGGGACCGGTCTACGACCGCTCCCAGGAGCACCTCGGCAACACGGACAAGGCGATCATCCGCATGCGACGCCTCCTCCTCCAGTCGGCGCGTGACCTCCAGAACGGCATCGAGCCCCCAGCCACCAAGCCGGCTCCGGAGCTGGCACGCATCTACTCGGCCGAGAAGATCCTCGCCCCGGGCGAAGACTGGCGCACGCTCGGCACGCCAGCAGACGCCACAGTGCACGAGATGGAGAAATACCCGCTGGCCGAAGCCCAGGCGCCGAGTCTTGGCTAGCGACGTCAGCTGATCTCTGCATTCGACGAAGGAGGATCAACTTGGCACTTCGACTCGTAGTCACTCTGGTGGCGAAGCCCGGTATGCGCGACGCCTACGCAAACGCGCTCCGGGGCACAATCGACATCACGCATGGCGAGGACGGCTGCGAGCAGTACGAGCTGTTCCAAAGCAACGAGGACCCGGACAAGCTCGTCCTCCTCGAACGATGGACCAGCGCCGAACACCTCGACGCACACATGGAAACAATGCGGGCCCGCGGCCCCATCCCCGGCGGCGAATTTCGGGCAGAGGGCGGCGGCAACTTCGAGCGCTACGAGGTCTAACGCGGCAGGACCGCGATCTCCGAGGCGGCGTACGTCCTGCCGCCGTCTGTGCTCGCGGCGACCACGGCCACACCCGTGTCGCGCGTGAGGTCTTCGCGGGTGCCCTCAGTACCGTCCTCCACAAATACCTTCGTGTCGCCGTCTATGCGCACCACGCGAGGACCAGTCTGCGTCTCGATCGTGAGCGCTCGTGGCGTCGAGGCGCTGATTGTCCCAGAGAAGTCCGGCGGCTCCGACAGCGCGGCAATGCTGGGCGGCCTCGAGGTCGATGCCCGGCCCGGGGCACGCGAATCGGTCGAAGGCGCCTCGCCGGACGAAGGTCCGGCGATCAACGAGTACCCCACGAGGAGCAGCACCGCGGTCAGCGCGACGCCACCGATCAGATGCAGCCAACGCTTCTCGATCGGGCTCTGGAAGGGGGCGCTCTCGTTCACCATCGTTAGTCCCTAACCATGATCGTACCGATGTCCAGCCACTCGCTGGCGCCTGCGGTCGCCGAGACTGTCCGGATGCGGAAGCGATGCTCACCGGCGTCGAGGCTCGATAGCACAACGAGGTCGTACTCCTCGACGAGCGCGTCACCGGGCGCAACAGGACGCACCGTCGTGAGATAGCGGTTGAGGTTACCGAAGCCGAAGTCGTGGTTCTCGAAGTAGGGAGCGTCACCGATCTGCGTCGAGACGGAATACAGATTATTGAAAGCGCCGGTCCAGTACAGGCGCAGGTGGACACTACCTCCCGCCTCCACCTCGTGCGCGTCGATGTCATATCCCAGCAGCGTCAGCCCTCCCACAGGCTCATCGATGCGCACGAGGGGCGACGGGTTCGTCACCAGAAGCTGCGGCGCCTCGGTCTGACCCCGATACAGCGTCAAGCGGCGACCACCTCGGGGGTCGAAGGAGACCGTTGGCGAAGCAAGCACCGGCACCTGCCACAGCGCCCTGTCCGCACCGGCGAAGGAGGGCGTGCGGCCCAGGAATCCCGAAGTCACCGCGTATGCCGGACCAGAAGCCGTTCCCGTGCCATCTCGATCGTCTCGCCCCGGTAGGGTTGGGATGATGATGTCCGGTCTGAGGTCCTCGACAATCGGGTAGTAGAACAGGTCGTAGCTCGTCACGCCGCTACCGCCTGAAAGAATCGCGCCCTCCGGCAGGCGTTCGAAAGCCAGTTCGTAGAAGTCGTTGATACCGGTGTTCCGCGATTCGTCGTTCTCATCCCAGCGGTCTACCACCGAGTAGACCGGGAGGGCGAGGATGAGCAGGGCTGCAATGGCGGGGAGACCCCACCCCCTAACTCCCTCCCCGTTTACGGAGAGGGGGGACCGGACGGGGAAGGGGGACGGGAGGCGCTGCGCCTGGACGAGGCCGAGTTCTAGCGCCGTCCAGAGGCCGTAGCCGGCAACCACCGCGACAATGAGGTGAGACGGCAGGAAGAAGACCTCGAGGTCAACGACGTTGTACTCCATGAAGAACACGACGTGAGGCAGATAGGCGCCCATTAACAGGAAGAACGCCTTCGGATGACGCCAGAGCATCGCCCAGGCTCCTGCGATCGCAAGCAGCACGCCCGGCAGGTAGAAGTTCGCGATTACGAAGCTGGCATAGAAGTAGATGCGCTCGGGCATGTCCGACAACGGGTACGCCCATCGGAACTGGGGGAATGCGCCCAATGTGTAGTCGTAGACGCCGCTCAGATCATCCGGCCTCACGCTGGAGACGGCATCTGTCGAGTCACCGGCTTTCAGCGGCAGCCACACGAATTGCAGCAGACCGAGGCCGAACCCCACCAGGCCCGCGGCCAGCAATCGCGGCTGCAGCAGGAAAAAGCGATTCGTGAGCAGGATGTAAAAGATGAAGCCCGGCGCAAACGCCAGGTTCGAGAGGTGTGTTCCCATGCTGAGGCCGTAGACCAGCGCGAAGCCGCCGAAGAGCCGGACGGACTTCGCATCAGTCGCATCCCGCCCGCCCATCGACTCCTCGTGCCTGGCCCACAGGAGCAAGAGAATCAACGCAAGGCCAAGGAGGAAGGTGTTAGGGGCGTACAACTCCGCAATCACAGCCTGCGACCAGAACGTCACCGAAAAGGCCAGCAACAACGCAGCGAACACCGCCGAACCGTATAGCGCGACATCTCGCGGGACGGTGGTTAGTCCCTCGATGCGCGCCGACCCCCGCCCCAGCAACACGACCAGGCTCGAAATCAGCGCGACTGTACCCGCGGCGCTAACTGCCGACAGCAGGTTGGCCCGATACGCAACGTCGCCAAACGGCAGCAGCGAGAAGACCTTCCCCACCCATGTGTAGACCGGATAACCCGTCTGATGCAGGAGACCCAGCTGCGACGGCACAGTCGCCAGCTCGTTGCCATCGATGCTGTTGTAGGACAGGCTCGGCGTCAGCGTGAGCAAGTACACAACGAGCGAGACCACGAACACGCCTCCCGCGATCGCGACCTCAACATTCACACGTGACTTTCGGTCCATATCCTGGGAGCGTAGGCGATATCTGACTTTGATCCGTAGCTCCGGGTTTTAACCCTGAGTCGAGGTGGTCGCCTCGAGTACCACATACATGCTCTGCCAGGCGCCTAGAACCGAGTCAGCTTCCAGGCGATGCCGGCGCCATCGATATCGCGCGCCAGCGTCAAGGGCACCCGTGCCTCTTGCTCGCCGATCTTGACGTTGAGCCAGCCAACCTGGTCGCCCGCCTTGCCGTCCGGCGGCACGCCGTCGATCTCGACCGTGGTCTGCATCGTCATGCCGGGCCAGATCAGCATCATCACGTCTTCGTTGACGATGATGTCGACCTCCTCGCCCCAAGCAGGGTCGGCCTGCCCCACGGGCTGGCCCGCCGGGATCGCGCGCGTCACCTGCAGACCGCTATTTATCGAGTTGAGGATGGTGCGCGTCGCGGTGAAGGCTGCCGGCCGGTCCTTCTGGCCGAGAACGACGCCGACCACTTCGATCTGGACGCCCGCCGCCTCACGCTTGGCGGCGAACGCCAGGTTGCCTCCCGCGTCCTCGGTAGTGCCGGTCTTAATACCGACGACGCCATCGATCCCCAGAAGCTCGTTGACATTGTTCACCATCCCCGCCGTAGGCAGGCGAATCGACTTCGTGCCGACGATCTGAGCGAACACCGGATTTGCCATTGCAGCACGCGCGATAGTCAGCACGTCGGCCGCCGTGCTGCGGCTGCCGGACTCATAGCCGCTGACATCCACGTAGCGCGTATTCGTCATGCCCAGCTCGTGCGCCGTCCGGTTCATTTTCTCGACAAAGGCCGGCACGGAACCGGAGTCCCACCGGGCCGCGATCTCGGCGTAGTTGTTGGCGGACGGAATCAACATGCCCTGCAGGAGCTGCAGCTGCGTCAACACCACGCCCTCGTTTACCGGCTGGACAGACTGGTCCTGGGCCACCATCTCCCAGAAACGGTCGGCGTCGAACTCAGTGACTTCGATAGTCGGTCCGCTCTCGCCGGGATTGAGGGGATGGTCCCTCAGCAGCACGTAGGCGGTCATGATTTTCGTCACGCTCGCAATCGGACGCGACTGCACCGGCCCGCTCTGGCCAAGCGTACCCAGTCCGACCACCGATACGATCGCCTGGCCCTCCTGGGGCAACGCCGGCAAGCGCGCCTCACCCAGCGTCGTCGTCTCGGGGAAGGTGAGGCTCACCTCGGGCTCGGGCAACCCGCGCGTGCACTGAAGCACGACCAGAAATATCACGATCGCAGCGACAATACCGATGCCAATGTAGAGGGGTTCGGGCGCGGTGCTACGACGGCGCCCCCCGTAGCTCGTAAGCACGTTCACAAGTCTAGCCGCTCATCACGTTAGGATCGTTAACTTGCCAACATGTCACCAGGACGGCATTCTCATGTTGTCATTCGGAGCGTTAGCGAAGAATCTCGTCTTTGGCCACGACCGCCGGAATTCGCTGCTTCGAGACGAACGGCCCTCAGTATTCATGCCCAAGACGAGACGGGTCGCTCTGCTCAGGGTGACAACGATTGGGCGACCGCCTTCCCTCAGCCTTGTCGCCGGCCGGAGGCCTGTGATAATTAACAAACGACCATGCTCACCGAAGAAGAGAACGAACGCCTGACGCAGGTCGGCCCCGGAACGCCGATGGGCGACCTGCTGCGTCGCTACTGGCACCCCGTCGCCGCTGTTGCGGAGCTGGAGGAGCGCCCGACCCGGCCGATGCGCCTGCTGGGCGAGGACCTCGTCATCTTCAAGTGCGACGAGGGCTACGGTCTGATCGACCGCTTCTGCGCCCACCGCCTCACCGACCTCGCCTACGGCATCGTCGAGGACTGCACCCTGCGCTGCCCACGCCACGGCTGGGCGTACACGGACCAGGGCATCTGCGTCGACCAGCCCTTCGAAGAGGAGATGGTCGAGGTCAAGCTGAAGGCGTATCGCGCCCAGGCAAAGGCGGGGATGATCTGGGCCTACATCGGCCCGGAGCCGGCGCCCCTGATCCCAGACTGGGAGCCTTTTCGCTGGGACGATGGCCTCGTTCAGGTGGTCATGGCCGTACTTCCGTGCAACTGGATGCAGTGCCAGGAAAACAGCATGGACGGCATCGACATGGAGCTGTTCGAGGCTGCCTTCTTAGAGGCATCACGCACCGGCCAACCGCCACCGATTCCCGAAGCCGACTTCGAGTACGACGAGTTCGAGCACGGCTTCGTCGTCCGCAACACCTCGACGGGCCAAACGAGCGCCTCGCAGACCGTCACAAAGACTTCGCTGTGGCCGAATGCGCTCTTCTCCGGCGACTCCCGCTCCTGCCGCATCGAGTGGCGCGTGCCGATGGACGACACGACAACCCTGAACGTCGCCTGGTTCATCGACCGCATCGCTCCCGGACAGTCCCTCGACGCTGAGCAGCGCACGCATTACTGGTACGCCCCGACACGCGAAGAAGAGACGGGCGAAGCTCTCAAGACCCACCTGCTCAACCAGAAGTTCGCCGTGTGGCTGAACCAGGCACCGATCGTCGACCGCTCGAAGGAGCACCTCAGCGTCGGTGACGAAGGCGTGATCATGCTGCGTCAGAAGCTCTTCAACCAGATGGCGCTCGTGGCAGACGGCGGCGAGCCGAAGGGCATCATCCGCAGCGAGGCCCTGAACAACGCCCTTCGCCTGCCCTACACGGAGCCCGTTGTGCCCGAAGCGGCCGGTTCTTCCACCCGGGAGGAAGGCACCGAAGTCAGTTTCCCCTTCGTCGCCGGCCAGCCCGACGCTGCCGCCGAAGCCTACAGGCGGGTGATCGAGAGCTGGCGCGACTCTCCAGGCGAAGCGTCCCCTACGTAGTCGAGGGATCCAATCTCGGCGGCCATGGTCGCCCCGAACCCTGCTAACGGATCCTCTGGTATCTGCCAAAAGAAAGAAGGCCCCGATGGGGCCTTCTGCCTATGGTTCGTTCTGCTTTTCAGGAGCCACTATCCGTGCCTATTGGTGTCCGCCTTGTGGCGCTGGCACTTTGGCCAAAAATGTTAGTCCACGGACTCGGGCGTTGTTGGGATTTTTTCGCCCTGCCGAACCTGACAGGGCTTATCCCTCAACCTGCCAGACTCCGTAGAGAACCCTGTATTCGATCAAGTACATCCGCATAAGCTACGTCCGCCTCCCATGAGTGCGTTTCTGCCTCGATCATACGCCTCCCACCGGGGATGTGAAGACCCGGACATAGCAAATCCCTGTAGGTTGCAACTCCTCCGCTGGTAGGCGATCGGGGGTTGGCGGACCGTAGACTCCGAGCAAAATGAGTAGAAAGCCAAGGAGCGCCCTGGAGGAACATCTATGATGACCATCGCCTGCACTCACCTCGACCAAATCCACGACGTAGTCCCAGAGACGCTCGAGGGCTGCTCAGACTGCCTTCGCATAGGAGGCAGGTGGCTGCACCTCCGCGAGTGCCTGACTTGCGGCTACATCGGTTGCTGCGACTCGTCGCCCAACCGCCACGCCCGCGCCCACGCCGGCACTGCGGGACACCCGATCATCCAGTCCTTCCAGCCCGGAGAAGATTGGCGCTATTGCTTCGTCGATGACGTCGAGGTCTAGACGTTGAATAGGACGTTGATCACGTCCCCGTCCTCAATCTCGTAAGTCTTGCCTTCGACGCGCATTGTGCCCCGCTTCTTCGCTTCAGCATGCGAACCGGCGTCGAGAAGCTCCTGCCAGCCGATCACCTCGGCGCGAATGAAGCCTCGCTCGATGTCGGTGTGAATGCGCCCGGCCGCCTTCGGCGCCGGCGTGTTCGCCGCGACCGACCAGGCGTGCGTATCCTGCGGCCCTGCCGTGTAGAACGTGATCAGCCCTAGCAGGCTGACCGCCTCCTGTAGCAGGCGTTCGGCCGCCGCCATCTCGGGCAGACCCAGTTCGCGCCGGAACTCCGCAGCCTCATCCTCAGGCAGCTCCGCAACGTCGGCCTCACCCTTCACCGGCACCGCGATCACGCTCGTCTCGGGCGCAGCGTACTTCGAACGCGCCTCCGTCTCGATCTTCGCGAGGTCCTCGCCCTCAGCGATGTTCAGGACAATGAGCAACGGCTTCAGGGTGAGAAAGTTGAACCCTCCCAGCAACAGCTTCTCCTCGGCGGTGAGCCCGAGGGACCGCAACGGCTTCTCGTTCTCCAGCGCGTCCTTCATTCGCTGCATCAGCGCCATCTCGCGCTCATGGCCGCCTCGCGCTCCCGCTGCCATCGAACGCATCTCGGCCGTTAGCCGTTCGACTCGACGCTCAATCACCGCGAGGTCCGCGAAAGCCAGCTCGAGGTCCATTGCCACGATGTCACGACCAGGATCGACGCTCTCGAGCGGGTGGGGCATCGACGCATCGTCGAAAGCCTGGACGACATGTACGAGAAGGTCGGCGGTCGAAAGCGTGCCCAGGAGCTGAGGCGGCGGCCCCTTCTTGCCCACACTGAAGGATGGGAAATCGAGGATCTTCAGCTCCAGATAAGTCGTCTTCTTCGCGGCGACCAGCGTTGCCAGCTTGTCGAGGCGCTCGTCCGGCACCTTGACCACCGCCATCGCGGGCTCGTTTGGATTGCTGTGCGCGGGCAGGTGCCCGGCAGCAAGCGCCTGAAGGAGGCTGGTCTTGCCGGAGGAAGCGAGGCCGATCAGTGCTACGTCCATAGACTATCGATTCTAGCGGACGTGCCTTTTAGAGGCTCCTCAATCGGTCCGTTCTCCCTCTGGGAGAGATTAGGGTGAGGGTCGGCGTCGCCACGATCGACGCCCGCCACTGCCCTCAACGCCCTGTGCCCTCAACCCGCCATCGGGCCGGGCAGCCGCGTCTCGAAGTCAAGCACACCAACCCACGCCGGACGGACAGCGATGCGGGCCATCCGAGTCCCCGGCTGGTCGACCGACGCGATGTATCCGTCGCCTTCGGCCTCGCCGAGATACTTCCGCGCCGATGCCGCGTATTCGGGCACGATGCCCTCAACCACCTCGACAGTCGCTTTGCCGCGGACGAGCAGCACGTGCGGTGGGAAGCCCTCCGTATCGATTGTGATCGCGACGTCCGGCCGTTCCCTCAGCGCCGACACACGGGAAGCCTCGCGCTGGACGTGCGGCGCCGAAATGAACGTGGGCATGACCAGCTCTTCGCCGGTCCAGTGGAACCAGGTCGGCAACACGCGCGGCGTGCCGTCTTTCGCGATAAACGCGAGGCGGGCCGGAAGTTGTGAGCCTAGCAGCGTCTTCGCGATCTCCGTCTCGAGCAGGCGTAGGTCCCCCTGCTTCAGGGTTGCTGGGCCTCCGTCATTTTCCTGCGCCATCTAATACCTCCGAGACATACTCGCAGATGTCGCGCAAAGGACAGGCGTTACAAAGGGGCTTTGTGCGACATAGCTCCTTGCAATGGACGACGATCGCTGCGTGGTTTCGACGACGATAATCCAGGTCGTAGGGCAGCGTTGCCTCCAACCACGCCCGCCAGTCTTCGTAGCGATTCGTCCCGGGCCCGATGCCCAACCTGCCGCACAAACGCGCCGTGTAGGCGTCGTGCACGACACCCGGATGCTTCGCGGCATAAAGCACGATGACGTCCGCCGTCTCCGGCCCGATGCCGTAAGTGCCCAGCAACAGCGTCCTCAACTCCACCGCAGGCCGATCGAATAGCCCCTCGAAGCCACCATGGCTCGCCACCAGCTCCGCAAATACCTTAAGCCGCCGGGATTTGCCCACCGGCATTCCAGCAGGCAAGATGAGCGCCCCAATCTCCGTTTCTGACAGCTTGAGCAGGGCCTCTATGGAGTGCGCACCCGCCTCACGCAACCTGGTCAAGGCAGTCTCCACGTTTGCCCAAGAAGTGTGCTGCACCAGGAGGGCGCCGAGGCAGATGTCTAGAGGCCCCGTGTCCTCCGTCCAGTGCCAGCGGTTAATGTTGTAGTGGACTATGAGACGCTCATGCGCGTCGAGAAGGCGATTAGTTGGAGGAGGTTTCATCAAGAATTCCATAGAATATTTGTCCGGAACCGAGTGACATTGATCTCGTAAGCGCCTAAAGTACGAAGCATAAGCGCGTATTGACGCGCTCCTAATGACAGCCTGAGGGCCGACTCATGACCCGCACGTATGGAAGCCAAATGGGCTTCGAGATGGTTGGAGCCGACAGTGTTGGAGACTCTGCGTTTCAGAATCTGAACCTTACAGATGCTGATGTCCAGTTTTTCCCATCGTTCCTGGCACCAGCAGACAGCGACCGATTGTTTGAAGAGTTGCTGCGGTGCGCCAACTGGAAGCAAGAAAAGATCCGCTGGTATGGGAAGCAACTGGAGCTTCCGCGGTTAACCGCGTGGTACGGCGATGAAGGCAAGGTCTACAAGTATTCCGGAATCATCGTTGAGCCCGATCCCTGGATTCGCCCCCTGATAGAAATAAAAGAGAAAATAGAGGCAGTCTCGGGTACTCGGTTCAACAGCGTCCTTCTCAATCTCTACCGAACCGGCCGTGACAGTGTTTCCTGGCATAGTGATGACGAGCCTGAACTCGGGGAATTACCAACGATTGGCTCAGTCAGTCTGGGCCAGACTCGCCCATTCCATATGCGTCATAAGCGTGACAAGTCTCTGCGAGCTACAGTAGAGTTGACCCACGGGAGCTTCCTGCTCATGAAGGGCACTACGCAGAACTGCTGGATCCACGAGATTCCTAAGTCAGCGCGTTCTCTCAGGCCCCGAATCAACCTTACGTTCAGGGACATCAAAGAGAGCGCTGACAGACGTGCACGACGAAATCCTAAGGGCGCTCTTCCGGAAGCAGGAATTGGATGACGAAGAGGAACAATTCGCCTACCTGAGAAGCCTTGTTCCTTCTATGCTCACGCTCTGGGAATCGTACCGAGCGACTGCTATCAGACCTCGATATGATCTCGCGGACGTCCAAGCGTGTTACCTGCTACGCTACTTTCCATCCTACACGCTTCTTCTACCACACGTTCTTGGACTTGTCGGTGAGGATTTCGATCAAGAAGAAATCAACGTGAGTTTCTTCGGCGCCGGACCTGCGCCTGAGTTCGTCGGCCTGATTAATTACCTTAGGAACCGATCGTCGGCAACGTCAATCAACTGCTCCCTCTTCGACTCATCGGCACAGTGGGAATTCGCGCGCGCAATCTCTCTCGGCGCTATTCTGCGCAGTCGGTGGCCACGCAAGGATCTAAGTTTGGAGGAGATTGCGACTGACTTAACACGCCGCTGGGAGCCCAACGGGCTCGAATTGACATCCGGCGATGAACTGGACTTGGCAGTCTTCCAAAATTGCTTGAACGAATTGACCGAGCCTGGACGACAAATGGTGCGGCGCAATGTCGGCCGTCTAATCGATAGAATGCCGCGGCATAGCCTCATCACATTCATCGAGCCGGCGAACTACGACCTCCAAGGTCTTTCGGGGACCCGCGTCCTTCTCAAACCTGATGCACGAAATGTCAGCTGCCTGCCCGTCCTAAGAACGCTTCCAGACATGGTCGAGGAGGCTCGACTTCTGGTCAGATACCCTAAGCGACTAAATGGAAGAATCTTGGCTACTTCTGTCGATTTCCATAGCCTTGTCCTTCAAAAACGCTGAAACTCGTTGACGCTCATCCACAGGCCGGGTTCACGGCCCATGACGGAAGCGTCGCATCCGGGATGGCGTCGTATTCGGGGAGGTAGGGCTTGAGGTCGAGGACGGGCGTACCGTTGATGGCGTCCAGGCCCGTCACGCGCAGCACGTTCTTGCGCCGGTGCTCCACCTTCGCGACCGAAACGCCGATGCCATTCGGCCGCAATTGGCTGCGCGTCGCCAGCACGCCGCGCTCCGGTGGTGCCGTTTCGTTGCCCACAGGGATTCGCAGGCGTCGTACGTCCTCGGGCACGGCGTGGAAGTCGAACACGACAATGACGTGCGAAAAGCCCTCGATGGGGTCGATCGCATCGGTGAGGTCCTCGCGCAGGATGATGTCCGAGCGCACGCTCTCCCATCCATCCGGGCGTGATTCTTTCACCCGATTACGCACCACGCCGATGGGCCGGTAGGAGACTGGTTCCCGCGGCACAACGGGATCGCCTCCGGGAAGCAGGCCTTTGACCTTCGACAGCAGGCTCATAGGGCAATCTTACTCGCGGCGATGCTCCGGTACGGACTTGGCCACCGGCTACACGGAGGACCAGGCTGGGGAGGTTCAGCGCCTCCTTGCTCTCGGCGCCACCGAAGTCAATTGGCGCAGGCGCCCTGCGAACGCCGATTACGTGATCCTCGCCGACCCCGAGGGCAATCGCTTTTGCGTTGTCGACACCACCCATGTCTGAAGTATTAGGCCGGATAGGCCAACCTCTCTCGAAGCGTCTAGCGGAGAGGAAATATCCCCCAAAACGTGGTAAAATAGATTCAAATGCCGGAGGCATTCGTCCCCGCAACTGCCGCTCTCAAGCCGGGAGCGAGACAGCCCTAA
>Ga0247825_10002003_pt1 | contig 13430 bp, 10 predicted proteins | sample 13C_Vanillin_Day_FD_194413 | JGI IMG/M metagenome (GOLD analysis project Ga0247825, IMG submission 194413) | Soil microbial communities from agricultural site in Penn Yan, New York, United States - 13C_Vanillin_Day48 | ecosystem: Environmental > Terrestrial > Soil > Agricultural land | place...
GTACGGCAGAGATTTCTCGAGACTCGTGACGCGCAGCATCACGTGATCCACGCCGCGCGGGGTGAGGAAACCATCGCGCACAACGTCCAGGGGCGAGGGAACCGCCGCTGTCACCAGACCTGCCGGTGGCTGAAACAACTGCAGCTCGAGCCGGTCCGGATCGGGCCACATACCCGTCGGCCCAGCCGCAGCGACGCCGAAACCGGCGCTTTGCAGCGTCGTCGCCATACCCGCACGGTCGTAGACCTTCGCGAGCGTGCAGTAGTGTCCGATTGCCGGCTTGCGCTCGCCGGCCGCGCCGATGGCGATGTATCCAACCTGGCGGTCCGCGGGTAGATCGCCCAGCAGGATGAAGTAGCGCAACGTGTCGCGCACCGGCTGCTGGTGCAGCCCCGACTTGAAGATGCGGCTGTAGAACCTGGCCGATGCCGCAGTGTCGGGGACGATGATGTCGAGGTGTTCGAGGCCGAGGTTCTCCAGCGGCAGGGCAGCCTTTGCCGGCGGCGCCTGCGCGGCCCCGATTCCCGTCAGCGCCGTGAGTACCAGTGCGAATGGAAGTGCCGCGGTTATCCGCCTGAAGGCGGACTCCACATTGATCGCCATTTCAGATCTCCAGCACGCCGGTGCCGTCGCCGAATTTCTCGGTCGGCACACTGAGCTTGTTGAGCGTCGCGGCAAGCAGGTTCGACATCCGCGTGTCTTTCGCGAACTGCAGGTGGCGTCCACCCTTCAACTGTCCGGATGCGCCGCCCGCGAGCACGATGGGCAGCGGGCTGAAGTTGTGCTGGTTGCCGTCGCTCAGCGAGCTGCCATAGAGCACCAGCGAGTGATCGAGCAGCGTCCCATCGCCGTCCGGTGTCGCTTTCAGGCGCTCCAGGAAGTACGCCAGCTTCGTCATGTGGTAGGTGTTCAACTGCGCGAACCGGTCCATGTTGCCGCGGTCGTTGGAGTGGTGCGACAGATTGTGGAATGGGTCGCGAATGGTCGTTTCGGGGTAGACGGCGCCGCTCAGCTCACGCGCAAACATCAGCGTCGACACGCGCGTGATGTCGGCCTGAAACGCGATCACCTGCAGGTCCATCAGCAGCTTCAGGTGGTCCTGAAATGTCGCGGGCACGCCAGACGGCTGTTCCGGGAGCGTCAGGTCGTCGCGCACACTGGCCTCCGCGCGCTGAATTCGCCGTTCCACCTCGCGCACGTCGTCGAGGTATTGCGTCAGGCGCCGCCGATCGTTCGGAGCGAGATCGCCCTGCAGCGATGCGATCTGGCTCATCACCGAGTCGAGGAGACTGCGCGATTCCTGCCGCCGCGACCGACGCTCCGCCGTGGAGTTGCCGTCGCCGAACAGCTTCTCGAACACGAGCCGCGGGTTGTTCTGCATGGGCAGCGGATCGGTCGGCGACTTCCACGAGATGGAGTTGCGATAGGCGCAACTGAACGCCGCTTCGCAGGCGAGTACGGATTCTTCAATCGACAGCTCGAGCGAGGGGAGCGGCGTGTCCTGGCCGATGTGCCGCGCCGCCACTTGATCTGCCGAGACGCCGAGGTGCGCCTGGGTACCTCGTTCTGGTACGGCGCCGGTGAGGAACACCGCCGCGGCCCGCGTGTGATTCGCTCCGGCCGACACGTCGGCGCCGCCCGCGCCGGCGACGTACGGATGGGCGAGCCCGCTGATCACGTTGATACGCTCGCGGAACGGCTCGAGCGGCTTGAGAATCTCGGTGAACTCGAAGCCAGTACCGGTGGTCGACGGCGTCCACTTGTCCATCGTCGCACCGTGCGGCACGTAGAAACAGGCGAAGCGTGCTTTCGGCGACGCCGCCGTGCTGCGAACCGGCGTTTGCGCCGGCGCCATCGCATCGAGGAACGGCAGTGCGACGACCGCGCCTGTACCCCTGAGGAACGTTCGACGCGACAGGTGCTTCTTGAAGATGAACATGGCGTAGCCCTTTACTTGACGGCTTTCGTTCGCATCTGGAACTGCGGCGTCCTGACCGCCTGCAGGATCAACGCTGACAGTCGGTACTGCTGGGGCGCGGCGCCTTTGACGATGGCCCGCACCGCGGGCATGTCCTCGGGGCGCATCGGGCGGCCGACGGCGTAAGTCAGCAGCTTCTCAGCGACAACGCTCACGAACACGTCGGACCGCGCGAGCAGCGCCCGCCGCAGCGAATCGGGTCCGGTGACCTTCGTGCCGTCGGCCAGCTGGCCTGTTGCATCGATGCGTGCCTGGCCGTCCATCTCGCGCCATCGCCCCGTATGGTCGAAGTTTTCGAGCGCCAGGCCGATCGGATCTATCAGGCGGTGACACCCGGCGCACGTCGGGCTGTTGCGATGCTGCTCGAGCCGCTGACGCAACGAGGTCACCTTGACCTGCTGCGGGTCCTTCTCGAGGTTGGTTTCGACTCCGGGCGGCGGCTGCGGCGGCGGCGTTCCCATCAGGTTGTCGAGAATCCACTTGCCGCGGACGACCGGAGATGTGCGGTTCGCCGCCGACGTGAGCGTCAACACGCTGCCATGCCCGAGCAACCCGCGACGCGGGCTGTCGGCCGGTATCGCGACGCGGCGCATGCGCGGGCCACGAATGCCGTCGATGCCGTAGTGCCGCGCGAGGCGCTCATCGACGAACGTGAAGTCCGAATCCAGGAACTCGACGACGCTGCGGTCCTCCTGGAGAATGGTGCGGAAGAGGAGCTCGGTCTCACGCTGCATCGAGGCGCGCAGGTTGGCGTCGAAACCCGGTGCATCCGGTCGCGCGTTCTTCAACTCGCGCAGAAACAGCCATTGCCCGGCGAAGTTGGCGACGAGCGCGTCGGCACGGGGATCCGAGAGCATCCGCCGCACCTGGCGCTCGAGCGTCGCCGGGTCTTTGAGCGCTCCCTTCGCAGCCACCGCGATCAACTCGTCGTCCGGGATGCTGCTCCACAGGAAGAACGAGAGGCGCGACGCCAGTTCCAGATCGCTGATCCGGTAGGCTGCGCCTGCCACGGCGGAAGCGGGCTCGCGTTCGAACCGGAACAGAAAGGACGGATCGACGAGCACGCGCGCAAGCGCTCGCTGGATGCCTGTGTCGAAGGTTCCGGTGCGTCGCCCGGTGCGATAGAACTCGAGAGGCGTCAGCAGTTCCGGTGCAGATGCTGCCACCGGTCTTCGATACGCACGGGTAAGGAGCGTAGACAGAATCCGGCGCGCGCACGGCTCCTCGTCCGCGGCCGAAGCGGGCGTGCAGACGAACAGCCGCCGTCGGCTTGGTGTGTCACCAGGACCCGTGGCGTTGTGCGGGCCAGCAATGGCGACCTGCGTGATACCGGGAGCCCGCGCGGCGATGTCGAAGATGCCGTCGGCACCGGCTGCCGGGTTACCGGCCAGGGCCGCCGCAGCGACGGTGTGGGGCCCGGCCATTACACGGACCCGCGTGCCGCCGCGCCCCTGCACCGGAATGCGAACGCCGTCGATGGCCACATAGGGACCGTCGCCGCGTCCTCCGGCAGCCGGCGGCGCTCCGCCCAGCCGCGCACCGCCGCCCGCTTGGCCGACCTGAATGTCGTACTCGGCATCGAGCGGGAACGTATGGCGAACGACGATTCCTCCGCGTGTTCCGATCGGCAGCCCCTCGAGCTGTGTGTCCTGCGACAGATCGCCCGGCACCCGATACACCACGCGATCGAGGCCGATGGACGGGTCGCCGACCGCAAGCCGGCTGATCTTCGCGGCGGCGGCAACGTAGCCCTCGATGAGCGCAGGAGAGACGCCAAGGACATCCGCGATGTTGTCGAAGCCGGCCGTGGAGTCGTCCGGCGGCAGCAATGCAGTGACGTCCACGTCGAGCGCAAGGAGATCGCGGATTGTGTTGCTGTACTCGGTGCGGTTCAGACGGTGGAGCGCCGGGGCGCCAGGATCCAATCGGCGTGCGGCGGCCGCGTCGAGCGCGGCTTCAAGAGCGCTCGTGAAAGTCTGCCGAGCCATCGCCGCCGGCTTCGGCGCGCCGTCCGGAGGCATGGTTCCCGTGCGCAGCTTGCGCACGACCTTCTCCCACGCCTCCGCATGACTATCGACCTTCAGCGGGTTGAGCGTATCGAGCGCGAGACCGCCGGCGTTTGCCCGCGAGTTATGACAGCCAATGCAGTACTGCTTTACGAACGCCGCATCGGGCGTGGCGGCGGGGCGCGCCGGCGCAGGCGCGGAGGCCGCCTGTTGACGGCCGGCGACACCGACGGAGGTGGCGATGAACACCGCTGCGACGCACGACAGGATTCTGTTCATCGTTCGCTCAACAGCCGCTTGATCAGCGCCATCGTCGACGGCTTGGCGACGGGGGAGTTTGTCGCCAGAAAGACGCCCTCCGCCCAGACGTATGGTGTGCGCCCCTGCTTGTCAGGGACGTCCAGTCGCGCGCCGCGGCGGGCAAGCAGTTCGATGATGTCGTCGGAGCCGCGGTTCGCCGCGCCGTGCACGGCTCCCAGTCCCATGTCGTTCAGCGCGTTCACATCGAGACCAAGGTCGAGGCAGAGCTGGACGGCCTCGAGCCAGCGCGCGGGCGACTCGCTATAGGTCTGGCCGACCACCCAGTTGACGCCGGCCGCGGCCATCAGCGCCGTCGTGCCGTTGGAGGTCGTGATCTTCGGGTCTGCGCCCTTCGACAGCAGCAGCTTCATCACCGGCACGTCGGCCGATTGAGCCGCCCGGATGAATGCCGTCTGCCCTGTGAAGTCCACCCACTCGAGCGAGGCGAGCGGCAGGAGGTGCCGCCGCTGCGGCGGGAATTCCTTGACGCGTGCGTTCACGTCTGCGCCTTTGTCGAGGATCGATGCGATCAGCCGCAGAGCCCCGTCGCGGTCGATCCCGTTGTCGGTGGCGCCGCTGCGCATATCGAGGTTGCGGATCTCCACCGCGGCCCACAGCGCCGTCCGGCCGTACCAGTCAGCGGCGCGAACGTCCGCGCCCTTGTCGACCAGCATCTGGGCCACGGGGATCTTGCCGTTGGTGATCGCCATCATCAGCGGCGTCATGCCGTTGGGATCGGCGGCGTTCAGCTCGGCGCCGGCTTCGATCAATACACGCGCGGCGTCGAACGAGCCGTCGCGTGCGGCATACAGGAGCGGTGTCATCCCGCCCGGAGTCGGCAGTTGTTCTCCCTGAGGCGGCACACCGCTGCGCACAATACCCACGCCGTGCGACCCGCCACCTGCGCCTGGCGGACGGACGGCCGGCTTTGCTCCCACCCGCGTGCGCGCGTCGAGCTTTGCTCCCCGGGTCAGCAGCAGCTTCACAATCGGCGCGTTGTCGGACCGCACCGCCAGCATCAGCACCGAGTGGCCCAGTTGAGGATCCGCCGCGTTGACGTCGGCGCCCGCTTCGACGAGCGCCGTCACCGCGTCGACGCTGCCGGAGCGGATCGCAGCCATCAGTACCGTTTCGCCGCTGCGATCGACGCCGTTTGCCTTCGCGCCAGCGGCGAGCAGACGACGGATGATTCCCGCGTTGCCGCGTTCCGCGGCGGTATAGATCGGAGTGACACCGAACACGTTTGTCGACGTGGCCGTCGCACCCGCACGGAGCAGCTCCGCCACCGTTTCTGGATGGTCCGCCCACACCGCCCAGTGCAACGCCGTCGTCCCGTCGGCGTCGGGCGCGTTCACATCGGCGCGAGCCGCAAGCAACTGGCGAACGCGCTGGAGGTCTGCCTGTGCCGCCGCCTGCCCCAGCCGCTCATCGGCTGCAGCCGCCGCGCGGAGCGGCAGTGTTCCGAGCAAAAGAAGTACAAGCAGGACCCTCGGCATCACGCGGCTAACCCTCCACCAGGCCGATCTTACGCAGGGCGCTGGTGTCCGCGGCGCCCAAAATGAGTCAAAATCGCGTGGCCCGAAACGGTCCTGCTATCCTAGCCGGTCGATGGATCGTCGACCTGTCCTCGTTGCCGGGGGCGGCATCGGAGGACTGAGTGTCGCCCTGACCCTGCATCAGATCGGGGTCCCATGCGTCGTGCTGGAATCGGTGCGGCATCTCCAGCCGCTCGGCGTCGGCATCAACCTGCAACCGAACGCCGTGCGAGAGCTCTATGAGCTCGGGATCGGACCGGAGCAGCTGGACGCCATCGGGCTGCAGACCAGGGAATTCGTGCTGGTCGGACTGAACGGCAAGGAGGTGTACTCCGAGCCGCGCGGCATGCGCGCCGGCTACAAGTGGCCGCAATACTCGGTGCACCGCGGCGGCCTGCAGATGCTCCTCTACGACGCGGTCGTCGAGCGTCTCGGCACTGGCGCTATTCGAACGGGCATGGAGGTTACGGGCTACCGCCAGCATGCCGGCGGCACCGGCGTCCGGGCGCTGGTCGAGACGCGTGATGGCACGCGCCTCGACATCGAGGGGGCGCTGCTGATCGGCGCGGACGGTCTGCATTCAGCGGTGCGGGCGCAGATGCACCCCGGACAGCCGCCGATTCAGTGGGGCGGCGCGATCATGTGGCGCGGCATCACACCGGGCCTGCCGATACGGACCGGCGCCTCGTTCGTCGGCCTTGGTACCCACCGCCATCGCGTCGTCTTCTACCCGATCGCGAGGCCAGACCCGGTGACCGGGCTCGCGCCGATCAACTGGATTGCCGAGATCACCGTCGACAACTCAGGCGGGTGGACAACCGGCGACTGGAACCGGCGCGTGGACGTCGCATCGTTCATCCATCATTTCGAGGGCTGGAACTACGAGTGGTTGGACGTTCCGGCGATGCTGCGCGGCGCCGATGCCATCTTCGAGTATCCGATGATCGATCGCGACCCCGTCCCCACGTGGGTGGAAGGCCGTGTCGCGCTCCTGGGCGATGCTGCGCACGTGATGTACCCGACGGGGTCGAACGGAGCGAGCCAGGCAATCGTCGACGCGCGTGTACTCGGCGCGGCCATCCTCGAGCATCGCGTGACGGCGGCGGCGCTGCAGGCGTACGACGCGCGACTGTGCGCTGAGATCTCGGCGGTGGTGCTGCGGAATCGTGGGGCCGGACCGTTCGGTCTTCTCAATCTGCTCGATGAGCGCTGCGGCGGCGTGTTCGACGACATCGACGCAGTCATTCCCGCTGCGGAGCGGGAGGCGTTCATGGGTCGATACAGGACCGCCGCCGGTTTCGCCATGGAAACGCTCAACAGCTCGCCACCGATCATCCGGTCAGGTGCCAGGGTCCGTGGGGACTGAGCAATGCTGCAGCACTATGTCTTCTTGAAGTATCGGGAGGGCACGACCGAAGCGCACATCGTGACCTTTTGTGAGCGCATGTTTGCGCTCCGCGACACGATCGGTGGGATCGAGCATCTCGAGATCGGGCGGGACGAGCTTCACGACGCACGCAGCTGGGATCTTGTGCTGATCATGCAGTTCGCGTCGGTCGAGGGGTTGCGCGCGTATCAGCGCCATCCCGATCACCTGGCGGTGATGGCCTTCAACGATCCGTTCGTAGCGAACGCCGCTTCGGTGGATTTCACGCGGACCACGCGTCTCAGTTTTTCCTGATCCGCCGGTTCGCCGAGTAGGCCCTTGGATGTCGCCTGGCCGTGGTAGCATCCTGCGCCGCCGGAAAACAAAGAGATTGAAAGTGCTTCGACGATTGCTTCTCAGGTGTGTGAGCATCGTGTGCGCGCTGACGGCCATGGCGTGCGGGTCATCGGTCACCTCGAGCAAGACGCCGTCCATTCCTGACATCTGGGGCGTGTGGATGGGGCTCGGCGGCGTTACCGATGCGGACCCTCGCTTTCGGAACATCCCGTTTCCGGATCCGCAGTTCACCGAATGGGGCGCGGTGGAATCGCGCCGCCTCGCCAGTCCGATCACGCCCGGCGAGTGCAATCCGTGGTCGCCGGTAATGTTCCTGGGCGGGGGCGGTCTCTTTCCGATCCAGATCCTGCAGGGACCGAATGTGATCGTCATACACCACGAGGCGGTCACCCAGCCGCGCCGAATCTATATGGACGGCCGTGCGCATCCGGCGCCTGACGAGCTGCTACCGTCTTTCCTCGGCCACTCGATCGGCCGCTGGGAAGGCGACACGCTCGTGATCGATACGATCGGCACCAACGGGCGAGCCCGGCCCATCAACGGATACGTGGCCGGAGCGGTGACATCTGGCGTCGATACCGCACCGCGTCTCCCGGCAAGCGACCAGCTGCACCTCACCGAGCGCATCCGGTTGGCTGGCGGCGGACAGTATCTCGAGAACGAGATCACCGTTGACGATCCCAAGACGTACTTGAAGCCGTGGACCGTCAAACGCTACTGGCAGCGGCGACCGGACATCGACTTGCAGGAATACGCCTGTACCGACAACAGCCGGCGCGACGCCGAGGGGCAGGAACCATGAAGGTGCGGACGCTCGCGCTCGTCGCCACGCTCTTCTCCGGTCAGCCCGCTCTGGCCCATCACTCCTTTGCGACGTTCGATCTCGCCAGGGATCTCACGCTGGTGGGAACGATCAAGGAGGTGCAGTTCACCAGCCCGCACGTCTGGCTGCAGGTGCTGGTGCCGAGTGCGCGGGGCCAGACCGAGTGGAGCATCGAGGCGGGCGCGCCAGGCATGCTGCTGCGCACGGGTTGGAAGGCGACCACACTCAAAGCCGGCGACCGCGTCACGATCGTGACACACCCCGCCCGAAGCGGCGCGCCTAGTGGCAGTCTTGTACGAGTGACCCTCGCCGACGGGCGAGTCTTCGGCCCGGGCGGTCCGCCCCCGCCACAGCCATCGCGCCGCTGATTCTTCTACTCCCGGGGCGGTGGGTTCTTAACGGCCGCTCGCCTTGTAGCCTTTCCACACCCACTCGAACGCCTCCGGCATGGTCTGCATCACCACGCTGCGTTCGACATGACCGGACGCTTCTGAAAACACGAACTGGTACGGATACCCTTTGGCCTTCAGCACAGCAGCCATGCGGTTGTTCGCGGCCACCCAGTTGCGCATCTGTTCAACGGGCGAGGTGGCGCCGAGATCGTTTTCGCTCACGTGCAGCCAGATGCGCAACGGTTTGCGCGCGGAGCTCGGAATGAACGTCTGGTGGAAATCCCACGCCCCGTTGAGTGCGGTCGCGTTGCGCTGAAGCGCCACGAACGTCCCGGAGTAGCTGATCACCCGCCTATACAGGTTCGGGTGCAGCCATGCGATCGTCAGCGCCGCCGCCGCGCCGGAACTCACGCCGAACGTTGCCCGTCCCTCGGGATCCGTCGTGAATGCCACTTGATAGTCGCGCGTGATGCGCGGCAGCAATTCGGATTCGACGAAGTTCATGTACCGATCGGAAACCGTGTCGTACTCGATGGTGCGCTGCCCGCCCGGACCAGGCGGCACCAATACCGCGACGATGGGCGGAATGCGCTTCTCGTGAATCAGGTTGTCGAGCATCACGGGCATGAACGGACGCGGCTGGCCATCGGCTGCCGCCGGTGGGTCTCCGGGAACGTACGACTGTCCGTCCTGCACCACGATGAAGGGGGCGGGGGTATTGGACACGTATCCGGCAGGAACGTAGACAGCGACCTGGCGTTGAAACGTTTGATGTTGCGGCGGCTCTGCAGGAACCGGCGGGGCCGTGTCGCCGCGGGCGCCGCCTTGTCGACCGCCGCGCCCGGCGGGAGCAGTTGGAAAGATTTTGCTCTCGGCGGAGTTCATCGTGAACCGAATGACACGTCCCTGTGGCACATCCGGCTTGGCCGTGAACGCCGGATCCGCCACGTAAGGCGGCGCAATTCGGAAATTGCCATCCGCGTTCAACCGCACGGGCACGAGCGGCGGCGCGTTGGCGGCGCGTGCGGTGCTGACAGGAGGCGTCCCACCGCTTTGCGCGCGGCCGACGATGACGGCGGCTGTCGGAAGAACGGTGACGACAAGAATTGACGTGACGATTTTCTGCATGGTCATGGCAGCCGACAGCGTACTCGTTTCACGCGGGGTTTGGTGAAGCCGTTGGGGCGCACTCTCCACTTTGTTAACCGACCTTGGTTTCGTCCGTCTAACCCAACTGACCGAAGTGTGGCGACGCACGCCTCGCATCTTTCCTTACTGCTCGCCTGCGCCATTCTCGCGCCCGCTGGTCGCGCGCAGGCGCCGGCGCAGCGCACGTTCCCGAACGCGCCACAGGGCTTTGACGTGCGGCGGGAAGGTGTGTCGCGCGGACGCGTGGACCGGGTCGAGTACGACTCGACGGTCACTGGCAACAAGCGACCGGCGATGGTCTACATGCCGCCTGGCTACTCCGCGCGCCAGAGGTATCCGGTGCTCTATCTCCTGCATGGCTTAGGCGCCAATGAAGCGACTTGGACGGACGACCTCGCAGCCGACCAGATCCTCGACAACCTCATCGCGGACAAAAAGGCCCTGCCGATGATCGTCGTCATGCCGAACGGCCGTGCGTCGAACGAGCCGGTCGCAGACCCGCGGGTCCCGCGAGTCGAGATGCAGGCGCACGCGGCGTTCGAAAAGGAACTGATCGCCGATCTGATTCCGTTCATCGAGTCGCATTATTCGGCGGACCGCTCGCGCGAGCGGCGGGCGCTTGCGGGTCTGTCACTGGGAGGATGGCAGTCGCTGAGCTTTGGACTCGGCAATCTCAACACGTTTGCGTGGGTCGCCGGGTTCTCGTCCGCGCTGCAGGCCTCGCCGCCGGCGCAACTCGTTCGGGATCCGATCGCGGTGAGAGACCGACTGAAGCTGCTGTGGGTCTCATGCGGCGATCAGGACACCGGGTCGTTCAGCATGAGCGAGGGGCTGCATAGTTACCTCGCCGAGCGGAACGTGCCGCACGTCTGGCACATCGATGTTGGCGGCGGGCACACGGTCCCAGTATGGAAGAACGACCTGTATCATCTGGCGACGCTGCTGTTCCGGTAAACAGTGCGCCTTCCGCGATATCATCCCCCCGTGAGTAACTGCCCGGAGGTTCTGCCATGAGACGTCTGCCTGCCGCAATCGCGGGGCTTGCCGCAACCGCCTTCTGTGTCGCACCTGTGCTCGGTCACCACAGCATGTCGATGTTCGACAACTCCAAGGAGGTCCTGATCAAGGGGGCGGTCGCACGGCTCGACTGGAAGAACCCGCACATCTACCTGATCGTCGAGACGGTCGGCGAGGACGGCAAGAAGCAACTCATACAAGGTGAAGGCCTCGCCATCACGCAGGCGCTCGTCGATGGCCTCCAGAAGGACGATCTCAAACCCGGCATGCCGGTCGTCATGCGCGCCAATCCCAATCGATCGGGGCCGGGCAAGACGGTACGCGTGCTCGACGTCACGACCGAGGACGGCAAGATTCACCCGTTCTATGCGGCCAATTCCCGTACCCGCACGCTGACGCCCGCGAAGTCGCTCGCCGGCAACTGGGCGCCGTCGCGGCAGTCGATGACCGCCGCCTGGGGCGCGATTCTGAAGTGGCCGATCACGCCGGCGGGCCGCGCAATCCAGAAGCAAGCCAAGGCTGACGGGCTCTGCTTCCTCGAGCCGACGCCGTTCCTCGCGACGCTCGACGAGCTGCGCACCATCCGCATCGGCCGTAACGAGGTCGTGTTCAACTACAACAACTCGGGTGATGTCGGGGTGCGAACCGTGCGTCTCAATGCGAGTCATCCTGCCAACGTCAAACCCTCGCTGCTCGGACACTCGACCGGCAAGTGGGAGGGGGAGACGCTCGTGATCGACACCATCGCGTTCGAGCCCAACCCCTCAGGCATTTTCATCAACATTCCGTCGAGCGCGCGCAAGCGCACCATCGAGCGGCTCACGCTCACGGAGGATCGCCTGCGACTGCGCTACGAGAGCACGGTGGAGGACCCCGAATATCTCGAGAAACCGGTCAGCTTCACGATGCTGTGGGACCACCGGCCTGACCTGAAGCCTGCTCCGAAGTCCGAGGTCTGCGAACCGGCGATCGCGCGTAGATATCTCGAGTACTAGAAATGGCCCGGTCTCGGGCCTAACGAGACCGGGCCAAGCCGGGCAGAAGCGCATGGGAGCTTCTACCCGGCCAACTCTCAGGACAACACTGCGTGAGCGCTCATCAGAAGTTCACGGTGAAGTTCAACCGCACGAAACGCGGCGTGTACACCGTCTCGGGGTTGTTCCAGCTCCCTCCTTGCGCCGCATTACCGATGCTGTACTGATAGGTGTTCTCCCAACCCGTTGCGTAGTTGGTGTTGAGCAGGTTGCCCACGTCCACGCCGATGTCCGCCCGGGTGCTACCGAAGCGGAGGATCTTGGCGAAGCGCATGTCAACCTGGGTCCGGCGCTCGCCGCTGTACAACCGGTGATCGTTGTCGAGCAGTGCGATCGTCGTCGTGCCGTTGGAGACCGTGCCGGTCGGCAGACGGCCAAGCAGACTCTGCACTGTGAGGCACTGGCTCGGATTGGGCGCGCACGCGGGCGACGACGTCGTATTCGGCAGGTTCAGGTTCGCCGCCAGCGCCACCTGGGGCTGCGACCGAATCGTGCCGCTGACCAGCACGTCGATCTTCGGGATCGTGTAGGACGCGAGACCGCGGAACGTCGTCTGGAACGGATCGACGTCCCGGCAGTTACGCGTGTCGGGGCTGTCGATCAGGCCAGCCGTCGCGCACTCGTCCTGCACCGAGCGGCCGGTGCTGGTACCGCCCGAGAACGTCAGTCCCCATCGGGTACGGGCGTTCAGCGTCACGTCGACGCCGTGCCAGTAGTTCGTCTCCTCCGGACCGAAGTCGGTCTGGAAGGTGATGTAGTTCCGCGCGGCCTCCCTCGCGGCAGCCGCGGTCGGGACGTAGACGGTGACCGGGTAACCGCCGCCGCCTGGCAGGCGTGGGTCGCTCGGCGTCGTAATTGTGTAGGAGTTGTACTCGTCAGGCGTACGGACCTGGTTGTCGGTCACGGTCACGCCACTGAACCAGCGGCGCGCATAGCCCACCTCGATGGACATCCGCGGGAGCAGCTCCTGCTGCACCGTCACGCCCCACTGCCAGTCGTTTTCACGGACGCCCCAGCCCTGCAGCGTCGCCGGATTGACCTGAGTGGAGTTGTTCGTGGCGCCGAAGTTGAGGTCGTTGCCGATAGGCGCGGCACACGTATCGACCGTTCGGTTCGCTCCAGTCTGCGTCGGCCCCTGCGCCGACAAGTTGAGCAGATCACAGTCGACGACTTTGTCGCCGTCAACGTCGGTCCAGCCGCGGTTTATCGTGCTGACCGTGCGGTTCGCCGGGTTGTTGCGTGTGTACGCACTGTCATTCGTGGCCGCGTCGAGGTAGTGGCCCATGTTGAACTTGATGGCCGTTCGACCGTTGCCGAACACGTCGTAGGCGACACCGAACCGGGGAGTGATGTCGTTGAAGGCATCCACGCTCGCGGTTCGCTCGAACGTAATAGGTTGCAGGTTGAGCGCCGATGTACCGGGGGCTCCGTTCTCATCTCCTCCCGGGCTATAGCTCCAGGCGCGGTCGTAGC
>Ga0247825_10002004_pt1 | contig 13430 bp, 11 predicted proteins | sample 13C_Vanillin_Day_FD_194413 | JGI IMG/M metagenome (GOLD analysis project Ga0247825, IMG submission 194413) | Soil microbial communities from agricultural site in Penn Yan, New York, United States - 13C_Vanillin_Day48 | ecosystem: Environmental > Terrestrial > Soil > Agricultural land | place...
TTGTGAACGTGTCCACAAGTCCGCTTCGATTCCTACTGGTGCCTCTGATTGCCACCGCCCTGCTGGGTGCGTGCGGTGGCGGCGACGGCAAGAAGTTCCCCGATCGCATCGTCATCGAGGGCAACGACCCCTATCCCGTGTTCGCGAACTCAGAGCTCGTACAGGGCGAGAACCGCTTCGCCCTCGGCATCATCGTAGATGGCCTGCCCCTTGTCGACGCCAACGTGCATCTCGCGTTCTACGACCTCACCGACGGTAACGAGACGAAGAAGTTTGAGATGGACGCCGTCTCCTCTGTCCCGTCACGCGACGCCGGCATCTCTGAGACAGAGAACCACCGCCACGCCGACGGTTCGACCCATATTCACGCGAACGCGGGCGAAGAGTTCGGCATCTACACGACGGTGGTGAACTTCGAGAAGGTAGGCACCTGGGGTGTCGAGATCAAGGTCGAAAAGGGCGACTTCAAGACCACTTTCCTGCCGAAGTTCAACGTCATCGAGCGCGCAGGGACGCCGAAGATCGGCGACGCGGCGCCGAAGTCGCGCAACCTCACCGCTGCGGACGTGAGCGATATCACCCAGATCGACTCGTCCTCGAAGCCCTCCGTCGAGATGCACACTGCGACGATCGCCGAAACGATCGCGGCGGGCAAGCCTGCGCTAGTACTCTTCGCCGTGCCCGGCTACTGCACCAGCCGCCTCTGCGGCCCCGAGATGGAGATCATGCGCAAGCTCCTGCCGAAGTGGGGCAGCAAGGTGGAGTTCATCCACGTCGAGTTCTACAAAAACCCGGCCGAGGCGAATAAAGTCCTCTCGGATACCGCGGCCGAATGGGGCCTGCGCTCCGAGCCGTGGTTCTTCGTCATCGACAAGCAGGGCAAGGTCAGCGACCGCTTCGAGGGCCCGACCACAATGGTCGAGCTGGAGCAGGCGATGCAGGAAGTCGCGAACTAGCGCAGGACACATCGTGCGTCGGCCCCTCGAAGCCCGGATTCTCCAATCACGTAGCCGAGATGTTCCTCATCTCGGCGTCGGCGCAACAACGAGCGTTTCCCCTATCGTGCAGTCCACCTTGATCGCTGCGAATCCCCAAGCTACGGGTCATATGCGGGGTCGTTGCACTCACCGTTCACATAGGAGCGACCCTTGCTAGTCGCTACAGTCGCTCGGTTGCCTGTAGGTCGTGACCAATTTCGTATCCGGGATGCTGCTGGCAGGGGCCAGCCCGACCCCTACGAAGCGACCGATGACCTGATCCTCTAGCTGAGGGTTTCAACCCTCAGCTGTGGACATGCCAGAGCGGATGATCGCTCGGCCACACACATGTACGGATCGCTGGCCGCCCAATGCAAAGGGCTCGTCGCACGACGAGCCCTCTAACATGAGCATCGATACTTCTTACTGGACGATGAAGTTTCCCGTCATCGTGTCCGGGTGGACGTCACAGCGGAAGAAGTATGTGCCGGGGTTGCTGTTGGCGGGGATGCTGTACACCTTGTCGCCTGGGCCTGTGTGCAGGTCACCCTTGAAGATGGACTGGCTCACACTGCGGTTTGTGTAGATGGCCACGTTGTGCGGGATGCCGGCGTCGCGGTTGTGCATGGTCAACTGCACCGGCTGGCCGGCCGGGGCGTTGAGGGTGGTCTTGTCGAAGGCCAGGTTGGACGCGGTGATCTCGAGCCCCGTAGTCCCGGCGGGGGCAGTCGGCGGTGGACCGCTGTTCGTGGCCGGTGGGGGCGTCGGGATGGGCTCGCGCTCGGCGTCGACACCGCGCATAGAGCCGATGATCACGCCCGCGAAGACCAGCGCCAGCGGCACTAGCGAGAAGATGAAGATGGATTTCATCTTGAACAAGGTTGGAATCCCCTTCGCTTTCTTCTAGTGGCGTGCCACCGGCATCGGCCGGGTGCTGGGCAGACGTGCTGCGATACGACGGTCGTAGTTCGGACGCTCGCTGTGGACCTCAGGCAGTTCCTCGAAGTTGTGCTCCGGCGGCGGCGAGGAGGTCATCCACTCAAGCGTGTTGCCTTCCCATGGGTCGTCGCCGGCGTCCTTGGGCGCGCGCGTGAGCGTGAGGATGACATTGGCGATGAAGAAGAGCATCGAGACGGCGACCGTGAAGGCGCCGATGGTGGAGATAAGGTTCCACTCTTCCCAGCCCTGGCCGCCCTGGTAGTCGGCGATACGGCGGGGCATGCCCATGAGACCGAGGATGTGCATGGGCATGAACGCGAGATTCATACCGATGAGCATGAGCCAGAAGTGAATCGTGCCGAGCGTTTCGTTCATCATCTTGCCGGTCATCTTCGGGATCCAGAAGTACAGGCCCGCGAAGACGCCGAATACAGAACCACCGAAGAGCACGTAGTGGATGTGGCTAACGACCCAGTAGGTGTCGTTGATCGCGTAGTCGATCGGCACGAAGGCATTGAACACACCGTCAACGCCGCCGATGAGGAACATGAACAGGAAGCCGATGGCGAACAACATGGGCGTGCGCAGCAGGATGCTGCCTCCCCACATCGTGCCCAGCCAGTTGAACATCTTCACGCCAGAGGGCACAGCAATCATCATCGTCGCCAGCATCGTCCAGACGGTCAGCGGGATGCTCAGACCGGTGGCGAACATGTGGTGCATCCACACCGTGAATCCAAGGACGCCGATGGCGGCGCCCGCGTAGATCACCGCCTTGTATCCGAAAAGCGGCTTGCGTGAGAACACCGGGAGGACCTCGGAGACGATGCCCATCGCCGGCAAAATCATGATGTAGACGGCTGGGTGGGAGTAGAACCAGAACAGTTGCTGATAAAGCAGCGGGTTGCCGCCTTCACGCGGGTCGAAGAAGGTCGTGCCGATGTTGCGGTCGAGGAAGAGCATCGTCAGCACGCTCGCGAGCACGGGCGTCGCGAAGACGACGAGCACGGAAGTGATGACGATCATCCAGACGAAGATGGGCATGCGCGCGAGGGTCATGCCGGGCGCTCGCATGGTCATGACGGTGACGAGGAAGTTGATGCCGCCGCCCACAGAAGAGATACCGAGGATCTGCACGCCGAGGATCCAGAGGTCGGTGCCCTGGCCGGGCATGAAAGTCTTTGTGGTCAAGGGCGCGTACTCGGTCCAACCCGCGGAGGCGGAACCGCCTTCGACGAAGAACGAGCTGAACATGACCAGCGCGGCGAGCGGGATGAGCCAGAGACTGAGGGCGTTGATGCGCGGGTAGGCCATGTCCTTCGCGCCGATCATCAAGGGCAGCAGGTAGTTACCGAAGCCCGCGCCAACCGGGATGACGAAGAGGAAGAGCATGGTGGAGGCGTGCATCGTGAAGAACTGGTTGTACTGGTCCTGCGAGACCAGGTCCATGCCGGACCAGGCCAGCTGCGCGCGTACGACGAGGGCGAGGATGCCTCCCACGAACAGGAACGAGATCGTGAAGATCAGGTACATGATGCCGATCTTCTTGTGGTCGGTCGTCAGCAGCCATGAGAGCAGTCCTGCTTGCTCGTGGTGTGCTCCGTGGACGGGTCTTGCGATTGCGTCGGTCGCCACTTTAGATCACCCCCGCGTCGGGCCCAGCCCGTCGCTTAGTACGAGAGATAGAGAATCGAGAACACGAACACCCAGATGACGTCGACGAAGTGCCAGTAAAGGATTGACGATTCGGCGAAGAGGTGCCGGTGCGCTGTGAAGTCGTTCCAGAAGGCCCTGACCAGCACGGCAATGAGCATCGCTAGTCCGGCGATTACGTGGGCGCCGTGGAAGCCCGTGATGATGAAGAACGTAGAGCCATAGGCGCCTGACGTAGCGTTCAGGCCCTCATCCCAGAGCTGGAACCATTCGTATATCTGACCGCCGATGAATATCGAGCCTAGGACGATAGCGACGCCGAGGCCCAGCTTGAAAAGCGTCTGGTTGCCCTTCTGCAGGCCAAGAATGCCGATGTGGGCGGCGACAGAGCTGCTGATAAGGATGGCTGTCAGGATCGCGCCGAGGTCCTTGGCGACGGTGTGCTCGATGGACTCGGGCGGCCAGGTTGCTGCCTGGTTGCGGACGAAGAAATAGGCGGCGAAGAGGCCGCCGAAGAGCATGATCTCCGAGCCGATGAACAGCGCCATGCCCGCCATGCCACGGCTAATACCGATGTTCTCGGAAGCGTGCTGAGGGGCTGTGGCTGCGTGCATCGCCATAGTTGAAGTTAGTCCTTGCTCTTGGCCAGGTCGGCCGGGTTGACGCCCTGGGCTGCCTGAGTTTCAGACACCCAGTCGTCGTATTCCTCGCGCGTCACGATCTCGAAGATGAAAAGCATGTCCGCGTGACGAACGCCGCAGAACTGGTAGCACTGGCCGGTGAACTCGCCGGTCTCGTTGAACTTGAGGTGCATCAGGTTCACGTTGCCGGGAATGGCCTGGATCTTGTACAGGGTTTCCGGGGCCGAGAAGCTGTGGACGACATCGATCGAGCGCACTCTGATCACGATGTCCTCGTCGACGGGCAGGACAAGCCGTGGCGGGTCCAGCTCGTCGTAGTTCGGCGGTGTCTGCTGAATGCGCAGACCGTCGTCGGGGTAGGTGAACTCCCACCACCACTGGTGACCGATCGCTTCGACGGTGACGTCTGGGTCATCCGGCTGCGACTTGAGGTCAATAACGAGCGTGAGGGAAGGGATGAAGAGGGCAACAAGAATGATGATCGGGATGATCGTCCACGTCGCCTCAAGGACGCTGGAGCCGTGGATCTGCTCGGGCATCTCGTCTTCGCTCTGGCGCTTATAGCGGGCGATGGCCCAGATGATGCCGGAGGTCACACCGAAGAAAACCACGAGTGAGACGACCAGGACCGGCAAGTAGAGATTCGAGATGCTTTCGCCCTGGGTGGTAACGGGGTCCGGAAGCTGTAGAACGGTGACGCCGGCGACGATCGTTACGACGCCAAGGATGACAATGAGCGCCAGCGCAACCAGGATTCTGGCGGGCGGTCTCTGTCGATCCGCAGGAAGTCGACTCATTCGGATCCCTCCCCCATAGGCTTTCGCAGCGTAGCTAGGGGCCTAATTAGTGTCAAGCGTAACAATGGGCTCGCGCGAATCTGAGGAGGGCGGTGAGGGCAGCATCCGAAGCCGCAATAGAAGAGGGTCAAGGGTAAGGCTCAAGGGTCAACGAGGCGGAGGTAGCTGATGCCTCCGCGGGCAGGAAGCGAGTCGGCGGGCTTGACCTTTGACCGTGACCCCTTGGGCCTTTGTTTGACTATCTCCGAAGCCGCTTAATATAGTGGGACTCCTGCCAAGGTAGCTCAGTTGGTAGAGCACAGCTCTGAAAAAGCTGGGGTCGCCGGTTCAAGTCCGGCCCTTGGCACCACCCTCTACCCTCTTCGTCCCAGCCATTAAGGCCAGGTGATAGCGCGCTTCGCGTTCTCCTGTGTTCCTTCGTGGCGCTTTCCAGTGTGTACGCGAATCGAACCGCCTGCCACGAACTCCACTTCGAAGCGGTCCAGGGCCCGTGGCGCCGGCCCGAAGACCCGCTCACCGGCATGGTCGAAGGTTGCGCCGTGGCATGGGCATCGGACCAGCCTTCGCGAGGAACGCCGGTGGCAGCATCGTAGAAACTGAAGGTCTCACGCCACGGCAAGGTGCAGCCGATGTGCGTGCATTTGGCTTCGAGGGCAAGAATGCCCGGTCCGCCCTGCTCTTCTGTGAGGCTGACAAGCCAGAACTTGCCTTCTGCGAAGAAGGTCTTGGTGCCGGGGGGATAGCTGCCAACGTTGCCGGCCCGGACCATGCCACCTGGCCCCTCGATCCCTCGCGGTGTCAGGAAGTCCAACACGGCACCGATCGCTGCAACCAGCGCTCCGCCGCCGCCGACCGATAGGGTCCCGAGCAGGAGAGACCGCCGCGACAGGCCCGGTGCGATCATTGACGGTCGCCGGGTCACCCGGATCAGCAGCCATCGCTCACACCTTCGGCACTGTTACTGCGGAGGCCGCATTGTCGACGGCGCCCTTCTCAATGGTCGCTGTGTCCACCTCGATCTCGCCGTCGGGGGCGATGGTCAGCGCCATGCGGTCCATCGAGCGCGGCGCTGGGCCGAAGACACGCACGCCGGCGTCGTTATAGGTCGACTGGTGGCAGGGGCAGCGGAACCAGCCGCGCTTCGACGATCCGGTGACCTTGTCCGTGAAGGAGTAGCCGGGCTCCCAGGGAACGGTGCAGCCTAGGTGCGGGCACTTCTGCCAGAGGGCGAGGAATCCCGGACCTCCCTGCTCCGCCGTGAGATGAACCAGCCAGAACTTGCCCGCGGTGATCTTCGTCTTGGAGCCGGGTGGGAATTTCCTCACGTTACCCGCCGCCACGATGCCGCCGAAGCCTTGCACGTCGCGCGACCAGAGGAAGTCAACGATCACGCCGCCTGTCGCCGCCAGCATCGCGCCGATGCCGAGCCATGCGCTGCCCTGCAGCACGGTGCGACGCGAGACACGCCGGTTCGCCGTGCGTTCAAGGACGATGGCGTCGCCGGCCAGCGCGTGCCGCTGCAACACCTCCGGGGAGACGCTGGATACCGCGCCATAGACGTGCGGGCGACGAGCAAGAGTGTGCAGCAAGGCCAACGAGAACCCGAGCGCGACCGGGACGCTGAGGACGAGCCCGAGCCGGCTCGCGTCGAAGGCGACACCCAGGGCGATGGCCGCGATGCTGACCGCGAGTACCGGCGGCCAGGTGCTCTGGGTTGTCTCGTCGCCGGTATCGCGCGCTTCCAGCAGCCACCCGATCAGGGCGACAAGGGCAAGGCCGGCGCCCGTGTAGGCCAGCGAATGGGGCACAGGTGTAAGAAGGAGAGCCAGCGTAGCCAACCACGCGAAGATGGTGGCGGCGGCAGGAACGACAGTTTCATGCTCATGGACATCACGCGACTCTCCTCCAGATTCACCGTCAGGCGCTGGCTAGACAGCCGGGGTGCGACGAATGCGCGCCAGATGATGTCCGCTGGCATGCCGCGGACCAGGCGGCTGAAGATCGAAAACGCCACGGCATTGCCGGCCGCAGCGTCATGTGTTTGATCCCAGAGGTCTGAGGCTACCTGGTCCCTGTGCTGCTTGCCGGTGTCACCGGCGAGACCTGCGGTGTAGATGTGCGTCCACACACTCGTACTCAGGACTGCAAGAGACAGCACGTTCGCTCTCATGACACCGGCTCCTCGTTGAGGCGAAGGCGGGGTACGGGAGAGATTTCAGGGACTTGCTGGGCCAGGACGGCATGGCCTTTGGCCGTGACGCGATAGAGGCGACGACGAGGGCGGTTGTCGTTCGCCGCCGCTTCCGGGTGCTCCCAGCGGCTCTCGAGGAGGCCGGCGTTCTGCAGACGGTCGAGGGCTTTATAGAGAGTGCCGTAGGCGGTGAGGTTGCGGGCGCTTGTCGCGTCTTTAATGTGGCGAGCCAGCAGGTAGCCGTGAAACTCCGGCGCTCCGGCCGCGTGCAGCTCCACGCCTGCCTCGATGACGGCACGCTCGAAGGGGACGATGCTACCGGCTTTGCGCCTCATATCACAAAGAATAGGAAGATAGCTTCCGATTGTCAATTAGATGAATCCCGTGGTCCTCGCAACGAGGCCTTAACCTGCACCGGCGGGAAGCTAGATGGTCGCGTGCTAGAATCGACCCAGCACAGACGTGGCCAGGAAGCTGCTGAACGGAGGCCACCGAAATGACACTCCGCATCCTCCAGACCCCGGAGCTGACCGATCCGATCATGCTCGCCGCTTTCGCCGGATGGTCTGACGCAGGGGGCGCCGCTACGGGCGCCGTCCAGTACCTCGTCGACCGCTGGCACGCCGTCCGAATGGCCGACATCGAGGCCGAGGACTTCTACGACTTCACCCAGTTGCGCCCGACGGTGCGCTGGGAGGGCGAAGAGCGCCGCATCGACTGGCCGGATAACGCCTTCTATTTCCACCAGATCGGCGGCCGCGACCTCATCGTCTTTAACGGCATCGAGCCCCATCTCCACTGGAAGGCGTACACCCGTACCATGCTGGAGTTCATCGAGCAGTTCAAAGTGAAGATGGTGGTGAGCATGGGGGCGATGTTCGTCGACTACCCCCACACGCGCCCGATGCGAGTCACGGGCACGGCGCCCGATGCAGGGATGATGGACCGCGCCGGCCTGTTCACCCGCGGGGGCAAGTATGAAGGGCCCACGGGCATCAACGGCGTCTTCAATGTGCTGTTACGAGAAAAGAGCGTGCCCGCCGCGACGATCTGGGCGAACGTGCCGCACTACGTTTCGGCATCGCCGAATCCGCCGGCTTCGCTCGCGCTGCTGAAATCCCTGATGGCAATGCTCGAAATGGAAGTGCCGCTGGGCCGCATGGTGCGCGCATCGGCCGCCTTCGACCAGCAGCTCAACGAAGCAACCTCGCGCAACACTGAGGTCTCCGATTACGTGCGTCAGCTTGAAGAGCGCATTGACGCCGAGAACGCCGGCGTTGAGTTCGACGACGATGAACCGCCGGAGGAGCTGCCAGCCACCGAGAGCATCGTCCAGGACATCGAGGATTTCCTGAGGCGTTCGTCAGAAGACAAGTAGCCCGAAACCAAAGACAACGTCGAGACCGGATTAGGGCTTCTCCTGTCACCATGAGCGGAGCGAAGGATCTAGCCTTTCCCGAAACCTCCGGGGATGCCAAGCTCCCATGCTCGAAGGCGAGATCCTTCGCGTTGCTCAGGATGACAATTACGAACAGCCAGACGCTACGTCCCGCCGCCCGAGCTTATTAGTCCTCTACGCCCCCGGCGTGTTCAGCTCCGCCAGCAGGTTGGCGAGGTCGTCGGCGTGCTCTTCTTCCTTTGCCAGGAGGTCCTCCATGAGACGGCGGGAGGTGAAGTCGCCGTCGCCGAACCAGCGTGCAATCTCGGCGTACCACATGATCACGACGCGTTCAGCCACGAGGTCTTCCTTGATCATCTCGATGAGGGTCTGCTGGCCGGCGCCAATCTCGTGGTACTTCGACACGGAGCGCGAAAGCATGCCCTCGGGATCGAAGTTGGGTTCGCCGCCGAGCTGGGTGATCCGCAGCGCGACCTGGTCGGCGTGAAGCTGCTCGTCGTTCGCGTGCTGGAGGAACTCCGCTGCCACCGGCTCGGCGTGGATGCCTTTTGCCATGTAGTGGTGTCGCTTATAGCGCATTACGCAGACAAGCTCCGAGGCCAATACCTGATTGAGGATGCGGATCGCCTGCTCGAGGTCCAGCCCATAGGTGGACGTGACGGCGCCTCGCTCCATGTCCTGCTGGGCGCGGTGTCGTAGCTCTTCGATGTCGGTGAGAAACGGCCGGTCGTTGACTTGGGTCATCGGTATCCTCCGTGACTCCGAAGCTAGCAGGCTGCATCGAACATCCTCAGTGGCAGAGCACGGCGTACTGTGGCGAACGCATATCTATTCGATTGAAATCCTGCCAAAACAGCCCGAGCGGGAACTTTCCCTGCCTGGCTGTAGTCTTTAAGGAGTGCCGTTCCCTCTTGCAAGCGACGTTTTACAAATCCGACATTGACTCAGACTGGCATGCGGCAATATAACCGAAGGAGCGTTCGCTTTTTCTGGGAACATTTCGGCCTCTGAGGTCTTCCAATGACGATGAATCTGGACAATGGCAACAACTCTGCCTTCGCGGTCGAAGCCGTAGACGTGACAAAAGTCTACCAATCTGCCAGCGTCGAGGTGCAAGCCTTGCGCGGCGTTTCGCTGGCTGTACCCAAGGGCGACATGGTCGCGATCATGGGCCCGTCAGGCTGTGGAAAGACCACGCTGCTCAACTGCCTGAGCGGTCTCGACGAGGTCAGCTCAGGCGTCGTGCGCGTCAATGGCGTCGACATTTCGCTGCTCTCGGACAACGAGAAGTCCGAGTACCGCGCCAAGGCCATGGGATTCGTCTTCCAGTTTTACAACCTGTTGCCGGTCCTGAGCGCCGTCGAGAACGTCGAGATGCCATTACTGGTCAGCGGAGTCCCTGCAAAGGAAGCGCGCGACCGGGCAATGGAGGCTTTGAACCTCGTTCATCTTGCTGAATGGGCCAGTCACAAGCCGGCGCAACTCTCCGGTGGTCAGCGACAACGCGTGACCATCGCGCGCGCTCTGGTCAACCAACCCGCCATTGTCTGGGCGGACGAGCCCACCGGTGACCTCGACTCCACGAACGCGGACGAGATCATGGAGCTGATCGTCGGGCTCAACGAGCAGAACGGCCAGACCTTCGTTATCGTCACGCACGACGTCCACATCGCTCAATCGACGAACCGGATCATCAATATGAAAGACGGCCTGATCGTCGAAGAAGCCATGACGGACCGCGGTAAGGCCCGCCAGGGCGCCGCTCCGGTCTCCTAGAACCGACATGGACGAACTTTTCGGCCTCTCGATGACCTACATCATGATCGGGCTGCTGGTCCTCCTGGCCATTGCCCTGTCCACGTTGGTCTACGTCTGGCTGACTAACCGGATCATGTTCAAGGTCGGCGTGCGCAACATCCCTCGCCGCCGAGCCCAGACCACTCTGATCGTCCTCGGCCTGATGCTCAGCACGGTGATCATCTCCGCCGCCTTCACTACGGGCGACACGATCAACCGCAGCGTGACCAACGAGGTCTACGAGCTGCTCGGCTCGGTCGACCAGGTGGTTGTGTCGGGCACTGCGGACGACATCGACCTCGACGACGAGTCGCTGACGGTCACGCGCGACACGAGCTTTGCGGAGTCCGACGTCGCCGCGGTGGTCACGCGCCTTCGCGACAACGATGACGTCGATGCCATCATCCCGATGTACACCGACATCGCCGTGGCGGTGAACGAGTCGAAGCAGCTCAGCTCACCCCTGTTCAACCTCTCAGGTATCGATCCTCAGGCGACCGCCAACCTCTCCGACATCCAGGATGTCGATGGCGGCACGCTTCACGTCTCTGACCTCGCCCGCAACGAGATCTTCCTCAACGAGAGCGCGGCCGATGACCTCGATGCGACACCGGGCGACATCATCCGTGTCCTCACCGCCGACAACCAGACGACGTTTACCGTGAAGGCGATTGTCAGAGACGGGCGCCTCGCCGGCTCGGCCGGCGTCTCGACGCGCCGCGAGGGTGGCGTTGTCGCCCTCGATACCGCTCGCAGCTTCTTCAATGCGCCGGGCCGCCTTACGGCCCTCGCGGTTTCAAACCGAGGCGACGCGCGGGCCGGCCTCGACCACTCCGAAGCCGTCGAGGCGGAGATGGATGCGGCGATCGAGAGCTCTGGCGTTCAAGGCCTCAATGTGCAGCCTGTGAAGGAGTCCGGGGTCAACGTCGCCGAGACCTTCTCGAGCATTTTCGCTTCGGTGTTCCTTGCCCTTGGCCTTTTCTCGATTGCGGCAGGCGTACTGCTGATCTTCATGATCTTTGTCATGCTCGCGGCGGAGCGAAAAGCCGAGATGGGCATGGCGCGCGCCATCGGCACGAAGCGCATGGACATCGTGCAGACGTTCATGGCGGAAGGCATGGCCTACAACGTACTCGCTGCCGCCGTTGGCGCCGCCATCGGCGTGCTCGTCTCGTTCGTGATTGCCCAGATCATCTCGTCGCTGTTCGCCAGCTCGAACCTGGAGATCGCGCCTTACGTCTCGCCGCGTAGCCTGATCGTCTCCTACTCGCTGGGCGTCGTACTCACGTTCCTCACCGTCACCTTCTCGTCCTGGCGCGTCAGCATGATCAACATCGTCTCTGCGATCCGGGACCTGCCCGAGGGCGTCGCCCAGCGGCCGATGTGGCGAGCCCACGGTATCCTGCCCACTTTGCGCGACCTCCTATTCCGGCCTACGACGAAGGCCGGTTGGCTACGACGCGGCGCCTCGTTGGTCGCCCTCATTTTGGCCGGTGTAGCGGGTGCGGCGCCGATCCTCTTCCTCCCCGCGGTCCTGATCTTGCTCGGCGTGTTCATCAGCTACGCGATGTCGCAGCAAGGCATGCCCTGGCTATTCCGCGCCGGCATCGTGGTCGGCGCGATGCTTGTCCTGCCGTTCAGCATCGGCGCTGCCTTCTTCATGACCTTCCAGCTGGGACCGGTGCTCATCCTCGCCGGCATCCCCCTCGTCGCCATAGGCGCCTCGGAGATGAACGCCTTTGCGCTGCTGTTCGGGTTGTCGGTGCTGCCGCTGGGCGTCGCCCTGCTGGTACGGTCGTTCGGCGCGCCGGAGCGCCTGACATACACCCTGACCGGCATCTACCTGATCTACCTGTGGGAGATCGACTTCAGTGTTGGTCTGCTGGAGGCAATTTTCGGCGAGATGACGGGCGGGCCGGAGCTGTTCTTCCTCTCCGGCGCCATGGTGACGATCGCCGCGACCTTCATCATCGTCTACAACGCTGACCTCATCCTGGCGCCGCTCACCTACTTCGGACGAGGCCTCGGCGCCCTGTTGCCATCGATCAAAATGGCGGTCGCCTACCCCCTGGCGAACAAGATGCGCACGGGCATGACGATGGCGATGTTCTGCCTTGTTGTCTTCGCGCTCGTGATGATTTCGTCCTTCAACCACAACTTCAACCTGCTCTTCCGCAGCGAGACCTCTCTCGGCGGTTGGGACGTGGTGGTCGATGAGAACCCGTCCAGTCCGATCCTCGACCTGCGCCAGCGTCTGGACCAGGCTAACTCTGACGTTCTCGACGACATCGAAGCGGTGGGTACGACCTCGATCATGAACCAGCGCAACGCCGAGCTATGCCAGGTGCGGGCCAACCAGGCCTGCGACCCCGCCGACGCTGGCGATACTGGCTTCGAGGGTTACGAGGTGCGCGGCCAGGACGACGAGTTCATCGAGAACTCAAACATCCGCCTTCAGGCGCGCGCGACGGGCTATGCCGACGACCGCGCCGTCTGGGACGCCATAGCGAACGACCCCACGCTGGCGATCATCGATTCGAACGCGCTGATTGGCGGCTTCGGCGCGGCGCAAATCATCCGCGGCATCGGCGAAACCGACACGCAGTTCGAGCCCGTCGAACTGCACCTGCGAGACGCCCGCGCCTTCGAGATCACCCAGGTCACGGTCATCGGAGTCATCGACCAGGGGTCTAGTGGCACCTACCTCGGCATGCACATCTCCCAAGACGCCTTTGAGAGCTTCTTCGGCGATCAGCCGGATGCGCGACGCTACTTCGTCGCCGACCGCGACGGTGCGGACCACGAGGAGGTGGCGCGCGGAATCGAGGGCGCTCTTCTGACCACAGGTGCGCAGGCGGAGTCGTTGCGCGCGGTCATCGATGAGCAGGGGGCCACAATCAACGGCTTCTTCTACCTCATGCAGGGGTTCATGGGCCTCGGTCTGTTCGTCGGTGTCGCGGCCGTGGGCGTCATCGCCTTCCGTACCGTCGTCGAGCGGCGGCAGCAGATCGGCATGCTCAGGGCGCTGGGCTACAC
>Ga0247825_10002005_pt1 | contig 13429 bp, 10 predicted proteins | sample 13C_Vanillin_Day_FD_194413 | JGI IMG/M metagenome (GOLD analysis project Ga0247825, IMG submission 194413) | Soil microbial communities from agricultural site in Penn Yan, New York, United States - 13C_Vanillin_Day48 | ecosystem: Environmental > Terrestrial > Soil > Agricultural land | place...
TCGTGCTGGCATTGACGGCGGCCCTGACAGGTTGCGGCACACATGCGGGGCCCGAGCATGCAGCTTCACGCTCACAAGCAGAATCGGACAGTCATTCGTTGGTCGTCACAACGAAAACTGGTGACGTGGAGGGGATATCAGCTGGACAGGTGGACCAGTTCCTCGGCATGCCTTATGCGGCCCCACCCGTCGGCACCCTGCGGTGGGAGCCACCCGCACCGACGCCGACGTGGGACGGCATCCGTTCAGCAGCGGAATTCGGCCCGAGGTGCTATCAACCGGTGAGCAGTGGCAGCAACGATGTGTCTTATGGCGAAGATTGTCTGTATCTGAACGTATATACACCGTCCGAACGAACTGGAGGGCCCCTCCCCGTCCTGTTCTGGATTCACGGAGGTGGCTTCGTGAGTGGTTCGGGAAGCCAGTCAGATGGGTCACAAATCGCGGAAAAGTTCAACACAGTCGTTGCCACCATCAACTACCGACTCGGCGCCTTCGGCTTCCTCCAGCTACCTGGGGCCGATGACGGCACCGCAGGCAACTTCGGACTCCTGGATCAGCAAGCAGCCCTGCACTGGGTTCAAGAGAACATCGCAGGTTTTGGCGGCGACCCCAGTCAAGTCACAATTGTGGGCCAATCTGCCGGAGGACACTCGGTATGCGCCCAACTCGCGTCGCCGACAGCGAGCGGTCTGTTCCAGGGCGCGATCATCCAAAGCGGCGGATGCCCCAGCCACTCAACTGAAGAAGCCCAGGCCGACGCCGCCTCGTTCGCCGTTTCGACAGGCTGCTCCGAACCCGGCGACATGGCCCAGTGTCTACGATCCAGATCTGGTGACGAACTTCTCGCAGCGAGCACGAATTTCGGGGGAATCCTCACAGGCCCTCTGCCCATCGTTGGGGGCCCCGAACTTCCGATTGCACCAGACGCGGCGATCAAGTCTGGTTCGTTCAACAACGTCCCCATCATGATCGGAGAGACACGTGATGAAACCCGAGGCTGGGCAATCCCTTTCGCAGACGTGACCGAGGACCGATACAAGCAGGAACTGCAAGAAGAATTCGGACCACTTGCACACGCTGTCGCCGACCAGTACCCATACTCGTCATTCCCGAGTCCGTACGGTGCGGCCTACGCACTCAGTACGATATGGAATGACAGCAGTGTGTTCTACGGGCTCGGAGGATGCCAATACCTGACGCTGGCGAACGAAATGGCTGTCCACCAGCCACGAGTCTTCTTCTACAGGTTCGACGACGAGCACGCGCCCACACGCGAAACCAAACTCCCCGATTTCAACGTAGGAGCAGCGCATTCCACCCAGCTGCCGTACCTGTGGGGCGGGGAATTGGCGACGCGGTTCACTCCAGAACAGCAGCAATTGTCGCAAACGATGATGGCCTATTGGGCAGGATTCGCCGCGCACGGCAGTCCCACTGCTCCCACTCAGCCCGAATGGTCAGCGATCGGTGAGGGCAAAATCATGGTTCTGGATTCAGGCCCCAACACACGCACCGTCAGCACGGAGCAGTACGCAGCGGACCACCGGTGTGGATTCTGGAACGAGCAGAACTACAACTGGCTCCCCACCACTCCCACCGCCTGAGGTTCGTAACAACACTCTGGTTACCGTCACGCCGAGGCCCGCAGCGTTCTCACACGTACCGGGTCTTGCCAAGGAAGGACGCAGGCCAGCACCGGGAGCGTCGTCGTGGGTCACCGGCGGGTGGATCCACCTCATAGAGGCCGCTACAACCGTGCGCGGCCGGGGCGGAAACCCACATCATCCGTAGTGGACTCAGATGCAGGGTTTCCGGTTGTCAATACACCATCCGAATGATGAGTTGCGGACACCGACACGGGACACCGACATACAGTCCGACCGGACGTGTACCGATCACTTCCCTCCTCCGACGGAAGCGCGTCCTGCAGTCGATGTCGTTCCGTCACGGGACATGCGCCGCGTGCCCAACCGGTTCGCCCACGTGCGTCGCAGCGTCAGGTGATGGTGTAGCCGAGCTGATAGGCCGCGCTGTCGATCGGCCCGGACAACCCGGGATGCGACAACGGCAGCGACAACGCCGGCAGCGCAGGAAACGCGTCGGCGGCGCGTTCGGTGATCGCGATGCAGACACCGCCGGCGAACCGGCCGCGGTAGGCGATCCCATCGAGATCGTCATGGGCCCGGTGAATGGTGCGGGCCCAGTGCTGGGTTCGGCCGTGCGCGGCGGAGTCGAGGGCGTGGTTGCCGCCGACCCGGGTCACCCACGCCCCCTCCCCGATGCCGGACACATCGAGCAGTCTCAGCGGGCGGGTGAATCGCAGCCCGGTCAGATACGGGTCGCCGCGGTGCCGGTCGATCACCCGGGCGCTCTGAAACGCCTCGGCCAACCCGCCGCGAGGACTGACGGCGCCGTACCAGATGCCGTAACCGGGACGCTGCGCCCGCGGGAGCGGGTGGTAGTCGAACCGCAGGATCGGACCGAACGTACGCAATCCATTCCACGGCAGCACGTGGGTGCCGGTGGTGCGATGCACCCGCCACACCACCTCGGCCGGTTGCCAGTCGATCACTTCCTCGCCGCGCAGGCCCGCATCACGAAGGTCGGCGATGGTCGGGGGCGTCGGCAGCATCGACCCCATCTATGCCGATTCCCATTCGGCGGCGGTGATCACGTCTTGAACCTGTTCGATATCGGCGGCGGTTCCGGCGCTGCCGGTCAGCCACGCCACGATCGACACCGGCCGGCCCTCCACGGTCAGGGACGGTTGCGGGAGGGTCAGCAATGCCTGCACGGTCAGCGGGTGCAGATCCTTCGCCAGCAACGGCATCACCCGGTCGAGGTGCGGCACCGCACCGGTGTCGGTGAACTGGGCGGGCGGCAGCAATCGGTTGCGGCCCGACTGGAACGCCCACAGGGTGCCCTCGCCGAGGCGTTGCCGGATCCGGGCCGCGGTCACCCCGAGACGGTCCGCGGCATCCGCGATCGACAGGGAGTGGCGGACCAGTTCCTGCATGCGAATGTCGCGGTCCACCCGTGCGGTCGTCGCCGCGGCCGGGTCGTCGACGAACCCGGCCCGATCGAGCAGGGCTGTGTCGTGGTCGGACAGCGGCGGTGCTGCCGGGTTCCGGCCGGACAGGCTGTGCAGTATCTGGGCGAAGAACTGGCGTCCGACGTCGGTACCGGTCACCTCCCGCAGCGCATCCTCGAAACCGAGATCGCCGCGCAGGTAGCGGGCTTCGGTGCTGGCATCGGCGGGCTCGTTCATCACACTCACCCTTCACTTTCACCGATTATCGGGCACAAATTCATGATAGCGGGAACTGGTTGGGGTCGCTACCGCGCCCCGCGGCGGAGCCCTCGGGTACGAAGTCGACCCGATGTCACCAAAACAATGCCAATCAGTCGGTTTTTCCTGCACGATGCACCCAGCACCACCCACCCGACGAACAGGACCACCACATGCGCACGACCGCCCGCACCACACTCCTCGCCGCCGCGGCCATCCCCCTCGCCATCGCAACCGCCGCACCGGCATCAGCGGCCGAAGCCACCGACGTCACCTACGCCTTCAGCGTCACCGGATCGACCGTGACCAACACAATCACCAACAACACCGGCGCCACCATCGGCTGCACCACCTCCCTCGCCGCCGCACCCGGCGGCGTACTCCCACCGCTCGACGACATCATGCGCAGCGGGCAGTCCCTATACCAGCAGGACGACATACCACCCGGCACCACAACTCAATCGGTCACCGACGTCCCCGACGGCTCCTACGTCGCCCTCGCCTCCTGCGGACGCGAAGGAACCGACCCCGCCATGTGGGTCTCCAACTACCCCGGCATCGAGCAATACCTGGTCCAGTTCCCGATGACCGCCTACACCGTGCAACAAGCCTCCACCGTCGTCACCGTGCCCAGCGTCGACCCCGCACCACCCGCCGCCACACTCGTCCCCGACCTCAGCGAACTAGGCACCCTCTTCGGCAGTTGAGCTCACCTGCCCGAGCCGGCGGACTCGGCGGCGCCCACCCAACTGTGGGAGCCGCCGCCCCGCACCGCCAGCAGATGCGACATCGATCCTCCTGCTCGGACCATGCGTCACCGTGCGCAGCGGAACCCGCGAGCATTCCGATCACCAGCACCGTGTGGACCGTCGGGCCGACCAACTCGGCCCCAAAGGCTTGGAACCCTACGGCGGCCGCGAGAAGCCCTAGCGACGTCCGGATCCAGGCCAGAAACGTCCGCTCGTTCGCGAGGGTGAAACGTGGATCCGGATCTGTACCCACGCGGAAGGCTCGGGGTCGCCATCTGCCCGCACGAACCTAACTCGAGAACAGACACGGCGTCAGCAGGCCGGTGAGCGCACGCCAAAGAGGCTGATCCGTGCACGCCCGGGCATCGTCCGGACCGGCACCATGATTGCGGCGTGAAGTCGAGTCAACAGTCTGCGTGTGTCTCGAGTTCCGGCAGCCGATCCGCACCCCAACTGCGGTGGATGTGCCCCACCACGCGATCGAGCTCGCCTCGGGTGACCCCAGCTACTTCGCCTGGCTCCAGTGGATCGAAGTGGAATATGTACAGCCGGGAGGCAAACTGCTCGAACGGTAGCGAAGATTCGCCGAATCTTTCGCCTTGACCTGCGGTGCTCACGACGACGCCGTCACCCCAGTCCTGTCCGCTGTCATTGTTGGGGTTGTAGAAGTAAACGCGCATCACCTCTTGCGGGTCCAAATTGACCCGCAGCACGGTGATCGCATGCCAACCGATGAATCGGGCGGCGCTGTCGGTGACAGCGATACCGGCCGGTTGGGGGTGAATGAGCGGTTGGTTGCCGTTGTAAAAGGGGTGATAGCTGGCATAAAAATGACGCAGGAACTCGTCGAGTTCGGTCAGTTTGCCGGTTGGCACGTCCACGTTGATACGGAACCCGCGGCCCGACCACCAGCCGTGGAACTCCGGGTTGACCCAGCGGTGCGGGTCGCCTTCGCGGTCGGCGCACCGCCTCCCCATCTCCGCGTAGATGCGGTCGAGGTGCGGCACGACGAGCAGCGATACCGGGTCGAGGTCGACTGGCAGCACGGTCGCAACACCGGACGCACTGTCGCGAGACGAAATCGGTTGCCCTTCGAAATGCATGACGATCTCGTCGTCCCGTGCCGCCCACACCAGGGTTTGGAGCAGGTAGTCCGGATCGTTGTACGCCCACATAGACAGCGCCCTCGCCGACTGGCACGTCGGGTTGTCGCCTTGTCCCACTCCCAGCGGCAAGCCCAGGATCGACAGCATTCCGGACAACAGCCAAGCCCGAGCGTCCAGCGTCGGCCCGAAGGTCTGGGTCAGGCGTTGCCGCGAATACTCCGACAGTGGTTGCGCCAGTTGGCGCCACATGGCGGGGGCGACGGCCGGTTGATAGAGAATGCCCCGTTCCAGCATCAACGCGAGACCGTAGATGCATTGGGCGGTCTCGATATGGACCGCATTGTCGATGAGGCTGCGCACCAGGTCGTGGTAGCAGAGCAGGCAGTCGCGGCCGGTGCTGGACAGCCCCAGGGCTTCCCCGATCAGGTACTCCCCTTTTTCGAGCAGGTACCGCAGCAGTACGGCGTGGTACGGCGAGACCAGTCCGGTGTCGTGCATTGCGCGCGCGAATCCGGCCGCTTCGTACTGGAGGCCGCTGCTGTCCATTGCTTCCAGGCGACTGCGGTAGACATCGACGCCCGGGTCTTCCCGGCAGGCATCCGTTGTGCCGAAAAGACTGCTGATCAGACGATCGGCGCCGACCCCGCTGGCACCCGGTTCGATGTCCGGACTGTTCCTGTATACGGCGATCTGTGTGATCATCTGCTTGACCTGATCGACCTGTATTGGCCGCTGCCGCAGGATCCTCCAGATCTCCTCCACGAGGTGTTCGAGGATGTTGTCGTACCCGACACCCTGTCCCAGATGACGGAACAGTGCCCGGGTCGCCTGCGCCAGGCGTCCCTGTTGTTCACGCTCCGCTTCGCTGGGGGGCGTCAACAACAGCGACATGTTGACGGCCAGGACTTGCGAAAGATGGTGCCTGGCTTGCTCGGCGGAGATCAACGGGTGCGCATACTCGCCCTTGGCGACGGCCAGCAGGCGCAATTCGTTGACGGCCTCCAGTACCACCGTGTCCGCATTGGCGCTGCTCAATGCTCCGGTGCTCAGCGCCGGGATGAGAATCTGCGGTTCGGCCCAGTCGGTGCCGACGAACAGGCCCGCTTCGTCCAGGTCCGCCGCGCGGGCCTGCACCGCTGCGGCGCCCCCCGGCTGCAACAGAACCAGACGCAGGGCGTCCAGCACCGGGCGTAGCTTGACGTGTTTACCGAAATCGCGGGTCACTGCCAACGATCGGGTGGCATCGTCGAGCCCGGCCAGACGTTTCTCCAACGTCGTGCTGTCGGTATTCGTATCGCTGCTGGTCGATTTCAACCGGGGATCCTCACGTATGAACGGACCTGCTCGACTCAAACGTAGAAGTCGAGTTCTTCCTGTTTCTTCAGTAGATCACGCATCTCGTAGGGATCGTCACCGAAGAAGTGGAGGAGTCCCCAGTGCGTGCCGAATGCAGTTCGCTTGGTGACCGTCTCTTCCAATGGCGCTGTGAGCTCGTGGGATTCGAAATAGATGTGGTCCTCGGTCTCCTCTGGCATACACAGTTGGCTGACGACGCGTCGTCGTGGATAGACACCGAAACAGCCGGCATGCCCCTTGGCATCCACCACTTCCTTCGGGAAGAAGTCCTCGATTTCTTCTTCCGTCGTCTTGGGATCGAATGCCAGCACCAGGCCCTGATATGCGTTGAACCCGTAGGCACGTTCCAGCAACTCGAACACCTTGAAGCCCGGCGGACGGTACGCGACCTCTCCGAAGTACATCTCTCCGTCGCTGGTGACGAAGTACTCGGGATGAACGAACCCGAATTCGATGTCGAAGGTCTTGATCAGTTTCTCGATCTGACGAGTGATCTCCGGACGGTACTTCTCCAACTCCGGTGTGGCCGGGACGAACACGGAGTATCCGAGGGTCACGTACTCCGAGATGTTGAGGAAGCGGATCTTTCCGTTGTGAATCCATGCCTCGACTGCGAACTCCCACCCGTCCAGATGAGACTCCATCAAGACCGGGAACTCCTCGTCCGGGATGGTGTCGACCTCATCCGGGGTGCGGATCACCCGGTGCCCGAGACTGCCGGCCTTGTCGAAGGCTTTGAGATGGATCGGATCGTTCGGGTCGCCGTCCAACTTGAGCAATGTCTGGTTGACTCGCTTGAGGAATCGGATGACGTCGTCGCGTTCGTGGGCTTCCTCGAAGATTCCCACGCGGATGCCGCCGAGTTGGGCGCGACGTTTCATCAAGGCCTTGTCGCGCAGCAGCAGAGACTGGCCGAAGAGTCGTGGATTGTCGAGAAGAACGGAGTTGATCGCGCCCGCCCACTCGACGGTCTCCTCGAACAGTGGGATCGCGACGTCGACACCTTTCGCCTTCAGCGTCTCGGCGATCTCCATGGAACGATCGTTCAATCGCTCGAAATTCCACGGCACATACGGAATTCCGTGTTCCTTGCAATAATCTTCGGCCCAATCGGGCGCGACGACGAGATATCGCCTGTCGAAACGGTCAACAGCTTCGATAGCATTCAAACTCCAACCCAGAAGGGCGACATACCCTTTCTCCGGGTTTCTGGTTTTCGATTCGGGCTTCGATACCGACAACTCTCTGCTCCTCTCGAAAGGCATTCGGAACGCATGAGCGGGCAGACGAAATTCGGGCGTGGCCGCAGCGTCGTTGACAGCGCGGTAACGCTCGATTGCGTCGATCTTCACCGCATCCATGCAGTGAAGGCTACCTGCAGGCGGTTTTCGGCCCGTTCCCACACCGGTTCAGTGCCGTCTCACACCGGCCTGACCAGCCGAGACGTTGTTCGGGTTGTTTCAGATCGATGCACGGGGTGTGCTCGGTGAGAGGGGTATCGATGCGGCGGTGTCGGTGTGTGTGGTCACTGCATGGCAGCAGGCGGTGACTACGTTGTGGTGTAAGGCACCACCTGGTTGCCGCCGATGCGTCCGTTTTCCAACGGCCGAGGACGTTTCCGCTCTCGTCGAAGACGAACACCAGGGTCCGACCACGGAAGGTTTCGACCGCGCGGTCGCCGAGCGACACGGTTCCTACTGCATTCGAGGGCAGTGTTTCGATGTTCGCATCCGTGTACTGCGGTGCGGTCCTGCAGGAGGCAGCGGCCATCATCACCGCCACCAACGCCGCGACGTGGGGCACAGAATTTTCTCTGCGTGTTTCGACGACCCATGCCGCGACCTGTGGGTGTGAAGTGAATCCCAACTTCGTAAGTAGGTGTTCGACATGCCCCTGAGCGGTGCGAGGGGAAGTTTCCAAGCGAGCAGCGATCTCCTTATTCGTCAGGCCCTCGGCAATCAGATCAGCAACCTCCAGCTCACGCTTTGTCAGGTGTGCGGCGGGACCGCAAGGGATCGACTCCGGAGGATGAAGTTGCTCACCCAATGCATAGGCGACCGCGGCGTCGAAACCTAACGCCGCGCCGTCACGATGCGCAGATGCATAAGCCTCCGTACTCGAGGCACGCTGCGTCGCGCCTTCACAGGCTTTCTGGTACTCACTCAAATTGGGCAGTACGACAATCGCGCTTCCCACAGACCAGCTGAGCTTCTCCGATGCCAGATCCATGCCAGCGCTTGCAGACACAGGCTTGCGTTGAACCGGTCGTTCACTTTGAGGTCGATTTGCAGCGCCTGTTCGACTAGCTGGACGCCTCGTTCACGATCGCCGCGTCGCCACACGGCGACCGCCACTCCGGGACGATGGGGGTCGACTGGAAGTATCCCTGCGGGGCGAATTCGAGCGTTGTCTCCAGCTCCATCGAAGGATGAGCCATCGCGCCCGTGACACGGGCGATGTCCGACCAGCGCAGCCACCGCGTATGCCCGCCGTCGTCGACCGACTGCACCGGGTGCAGCACGCGGCCATAAGCTTCGAACCGGGCGGGCACGAGTGAGACCACCGTGGTCTTCCGCATCACCTCGACTCCGTCACGAACCCAGTACCCAGCTGGCATGTCGTTCCGAATCCTGCCATTCGCTTGCCATACAGCCAGTCTCCGCGGGCGGCCGAATCACCACACGTGTTTGCAGGAACCCGCACCGGGACGAAGTGACGTCCCAGAGCATGCTGGCGGCAGTCCGCCTTCGTTCCGTAAGCGGATCCGTTAGCGGTGAAGCGCTGTGCGCGGTTTGCGGCTGTGAGCAGGCGGCGCCGCGGCCCGCATGGCATCCTCGAGGAATGGCACGAACGTGGTGGTCGGTGACGGTGGAGCTGCTCGGCGGGCGCGGCGAGGAATTGTGGCCATGGCCCGGCCGCGTCTTCGCGGTCGGACCGTCGCATACCTTCCTGGATCTCGCGAATGCGATCAACGACGCCTTCGCCCGGTGGGACCGCTCGCACCTGTCGATGTTCACCCTTGCCGATGGACGAATGGTCACCGACACGGAGACTGGGGCCGAGATGGTGGAGTCGCTCGGCGGGCCCATCACCGAGGCGGTGAACATCGAGTCGGCCAAAGTCGCCCGGCTCCTGAAGCCCGGGGCGGAGTTCCAGTTCACCTTCGACCTGGGTGATGACTGGACCCACCGCTGTCTGATCAGCGGCGACAAGGTCGACCCCCTGGAAGTGCTGGGGATCACGCCAGGGAAGCCTCTGCCGTACTGGGGGTGGGGCGCCATCCCGGATCAGTACGGGCGCCGGTGGTCCGACGACGACGGGCAGAGCCGAGCACCGCGCAGACCGAGCCATCCGCACCCGATGCTGCTGCACGCGTGGCCCGCACAGGACCAGGTGCCCGCACTCGATGTGTCCGAGCTGCGCGCCGCTATCGCGGCAGCAGATGCCGCCCGGTTCCTCGCCGCGGTGCGGGGACATGACGTCGACGACGCGCTGCAACAGGTAGGGGCCGGAATACCGATGGCACTGAAGCAGCGACGGGAGCAGGCCGAGCCGGTGGCGGTGTCGGTCATCAACCGGCTGACCTGGCGCGCCGGCGCGGGTGACGGGGTGCTGGCCGAGGACCTGCTCGCGTGTCTGCGCGGCGAGCCGCTGGCCGGGCGGGTGGTGCCAGTCGACCTCGAGATGCTCGGTGCCGAATTGGAGGGGGATCTGGGCATGTCCACCGGTGGCTACCTCGACCTGCGCACCGGACAGGTGTACGACGCCAGCAGCACTGATCCGATGATGGTCGGCGAGGACGCCGCCGTCGACGTGGAGACCGAGCCCGACCGTTGGCTCCGGTTCGACCGCACCGGCTCGCGGGATGGCTGGCGGGACATGGCGGCCTTCGCCGAGCGGCAACACGATTCGGCGCTACGGGAGCGGCTGGAGCGGGCGATCGAGGGCAAGGGCGCGTTCGGCCTATTCCGCGACCTCGTCCACCAGGAGAGCCTCACCGACCAGTGGTACACCTTCGCCACCGACCGTCAACTGGGTCGTGCCCGCGAGTTCCTCGCCGACAACGGCATCCGCGTGGGCTGACGGGCACCACACAGGAACTGCTTGACCACCGGCTCCTCACTGGTGAGCAGCACCTCCCGCGGACCGAACATCACAAGATGACGACGGAACAGCATGCCGATGTTGTGCGACACCGTCCGCGCGAGATTGATGTTGTGCGAGACGATCAGATCGTCGCGTCGATCTCGGCGGCGGTCCGCAAGATCGGGCGAGAACTCGTAGGATCTCGGGCAGGGGCGAGTTCGCTCCAGATTCTCGTGCGCTGGCACGCAGGTATACAACGCGGACGACGTCCTGGTGATCCCGGCTGGACTGGCTCGGCTGGTCGAGGCTGCATCTATAGCTGTCCTCACTCCAGGGCGGAGACGAAACTCAGCGTCGCGCGATGATGGTGTCGGCGGCGTCGTGCAGCGCCCGGGAGACGGCATGCATGCTCGGGGTGTACTGCCGACGCGCAAGCGAAGCGATGTAAATCGATCGTGTCGGAACCCGGTCGGTGGGAAGAAATCGCACAGCGTGGACGTCCGGGCGATGGTGTGCGACGGCCAGACGCGGAACCATGGCGATGCCCACCCCCGCGGCGACCATCGCTTCGATCTCTTGGTAGTCATGGGCCTCGTAGACGACGTTCGGGGTGAACCCTGCCGTCTCGCAGCTACGGTAGAGCACTTCGGCGGCCGGGTGGTCTGCGTTGCGGATGATCCACTTCGCCGATCGCAGCGATGCCACCGCGACATTGTCGATGTATGGCCCGTCGAGCGGGACGAGCAGGACCGTTTCGTCCTCCATCAGCGGTATGAGGGCCAGGGATTTCTCGGTCTCCTCGGTCCAGTCGTAACTCCAGAGCAACGCCATTTCGACCTCGCTCGAATGGAGCATTTCCAGCAGTCGCGGGCGGACCGCGGATTGGACCCGCACGTCGATGCCGGGCCAGTGGGCGTGATAGTCCTTCAGCGCGTCCGAGAGCAGTGAGGCGCTGACGGTCGGGAAGGAGCCGAGTCGGACGGTGCCGCGCTCGAGCCCCAGCAGAGCTTCCAAGTCACCACGGGCAGCGCGCATTTCCTGGCGGAACAGCCGCGCACGCGTGACGAGAATTTCACCGGCCTCCGTCAACCGGACGCCGCGAGGCAGGCGGGTCAGTACCGGCTGCCGGATCTCCTGTTCCAACTTGGCGATGCGTTGCGACGCGGCGGATGGCGTGACGTTGGCGCGTTCGGCGCCGCCGGTGAGGGATCCGGCCTCGGCGATGTCGAGGAGCAGGAACAGTGTCACCACATCGAACGAGTTGCGCATCGATACCTCCCACAAGCCTTTAATCCTGCTAAACCCCGCCGTAGAAATACGACATTGTCATAAACATAACCCGCTCATAGTGTGATCTGGGTAATGATCAAGCGAAGGATGTGACATGCAGACGATCGCAACTCCCTCACCACCCGGGATCACAGCACCGAATCGCCCTGTCGATCCCGTCGGTCGCCCGGTGCGCTCACTGCGGCGCCCCTCGGCCGGCATCGATGAGGTACTGCAACCCGGTGCGGGGTGGGCGGCCGACGCCGTCGACAGTCACCTCGGGCGGCGGCGAGCACCGCGCACAGCGCCTGCGGGAGTGACAGCTCCCGATCTACACCGCGTGACTCCGCCCCATATTCACGTCTGTCCGTCGCGACCGGCCGCCGACCAGGCGCCGTTCGATCCGCCCCGCAGCGAACCGAAAGAACGCCCATGACTTCCATCGAGATACTGCCACTGATCGCGTTGGTGGCAATGTTCGTGATAGCCACCTTCTTCCCCATCAACATCGGCATATTGGGGTTCATCGGCGCTTTCGTCGTGGGGGCGTTCCTCCTCGGCTACGACGACAAGGAAATCCTCGCCGAGTTCCCCAGTTCGATCGTGCTGACGATCATCGGCGTCACCTACTTCTTCGGTATGGCGAAGAAGAACGGGACCATCGACCTCCTGGTCAACGCCTGCATACGCGGCGTTCGCGGACGAGTGACGATCGTCCCGTGGGTGTTCTTCTTCTGCGCCTCCGTGCTCACGGCCCTGGGAACGTTCAGCCCGGCGGCCGTCGCATTGATCTCCCCGGCGGCGATGTCGTTCGCCGCCCGGACCCGGATGAGTCCGCTGGTAATGGGCATCATGACCATCAACGGCGCGCACGCCGGAGCGTTCTCCCCAATCTCGGTCTCCGGTGTCCTCGTCCGCGACATCGTCGAGTCGAGCGGCCTGACGATCGCCCCCTGGACCCTGTTCTTCGCCAGCTACGGCATCAATTTGCTGCTCTCGGTCCTCACAGTGGTCGGCTACGCCGTCCTTGCCCGGGTACGGAACCTCGAGTTCTCCGCCACCGGCTCGAGCGCCGGCATCGACTCCGACGGTGGTGGGAGCGCGCTGAGCACCCCCACCGCGGGACCCGGGGGAACGCCGGCCGGCGGATCGTCCGGTGGGGGCGGCACTCAGGTCCTCATCCGGACGCCGCGCACCGAGGTCGTCACCGACCACGACGTGCAGCCGGTCACCGGGGTCCAGAAGCTCACCCTCGTCCTGATTGGCGCGGTGTTGGTGCTGGTCCTGGTGCTGCATATGCCGATCAGCTTCGTCGCCATCGCGGCCGGTGCGATCCTCGCCTTCACCGACCTGTCCAAGCAGAGTGAGGCTATCGCCGGTATCAGCTGGTCCACCGTGCTGCTCGTCGCCGGCATGGTCACCTACATCTCGCTCATGGAAGAGATCGGCACGATCGACCACCTCGCCGAGATGGCGATCACCATCGGCGCACCGCTGCTGGTCGCCGTCGTCCTCTGCTACGTCATCGGCGTCACCTCGGCGTTCGCATCGTCGACGGCGCTTCTCACCGC
>Ga0247825_10002006_pt1 | contig 13426 bp, 12 predicted proteins | sample 13C_Vanillin_Day_FD_194413 | JGI IMG/M metagenome (GOLD analysis project Ga0247825, IMG submission 194413) | Soil microbial communities from agricultural site in Penn Yan, New York, United States - 13C_Vanillin_Day48 | ecosystem: Environmental > Terrestrial > Soil > Agricultural land | place...
GCGCTCGGCGAAATTTCCCGCTATCCGGACGGCAGCGGCTTCGAGCTCAAGCAGGCGCTCTCGGGGCGCTACGGCGTCGACCAGGCCTCGATCGTGCTCGGCAACGGCTCCAACGACGTGCTCGAGCTCGTGGCGGCGGCGTTCCTCGGGCCCGGCCGCGCGGCGGTGATCTCGCAGCACGCCTTCGCGGTCTATCCGCTCGCCACGCAGGCGCGCGGCGCGCGCCTGATCATGGTGCCGGCGAAGAGCTACGGCCACGACCTCGAGGCGATGGCGCGCGCGGTGGACGACGAGACCTACGTCGTCTGGGTGGCGAACCCGAACAACCCGACCGGCACGCTTGCGCGTCCCGACGAGCTCGAGGCGTTCCTCCGCAAGGTGCCGGAGCGCGTGCTGGTGGTGCTGGACGAGGCCTACAACGAGTACATCCACGCGGACCTGCGCGCCGACCCGGTGAAATGGCTCAAGCGCCACCCCAACCTCGTCGTCACGCGCACCTTTTCCAAGGCCTATGGCCTCGCCGGCCTGCGCGTGGGCTATGCGCTCGCGCATCCGTCCGTGGCCGACGTCATGAACCGTGTGCGCCAGCCTTTCAACGTGAACAGCCTCGGCCTCGCCGCCGCCACCGCGGCGCTCGACGACATGGAGTTCGTCGCGCGCAGCTACGCCGTAAATTTGAGCGGCATGCGCCAGCTCGAGGAAGGCGCGCGCGCCCTGGGCCTCGCCTACATCCCCTCGCACGGGAACTTCCTCGCGATTCACGTCGGCAAGGCCCCCGAGATCTTCAAGCGGCTGCTGCGCCGCGGGGTGATCGTGCGCCCGGTCAGCGGCTACGGCCTGCCCGAGCACCTGCGCGTCACGATCGGCACCGCCGAAGAGAACGACAGGTTCCTCGCGGCGCTCGCCGCGAGCATCAAGGACTAGATGCGCTTCGAGCGCGTCGCGATCCTGGGGGTGGGCCTGATCGGCGGGTCGTTCGCGCTGGCGCTGAAGCAGGCGAAGGTCTGCGCGCATGTGACGGGCGCGGGGCGCTCCGGCGCCAACCTCAAGCTCGCGCTCGAGCGCGGTGTCATCGATTCAATCGCCGCCGACGCCGTCGCTGCCGTGCACGGCGCGGACCTCGTGCTCCTTTCCGCCCCGGTGGCGCAGTTTCCGAAGCTCTTTCGCGAGCTCGCCTCGGTCGTCGGTCCGAAGGCGGTGGTGACCGACGGCGGCAGCACCAAGCGCGACGTCGTGGCGGCGGCGCGCGCAACGCTCGGCCGAAAGATCGGCCAGTTCGTTCCGGCGCACCCGATCGCGGGAGCGGAGAAGAGCGGCGCGGGCGCGGCGAGCGCGGATCTCTTCCGCGACAAGCGCGTCATCCTGACCCCGCTCGCCGAGAACTCCGATGCCGCGGTCAAGAAGGTCGAGGAGGCCTGGGCGGCCTGCGGCGCGCGCACCGCGCGCATGGAGGCGGAAGAGCACGACGCCGTCCTCGCCGCGGTGAGCCATCTGCCGCACGTGCTCGCCTACGCGCTGGTGCACGAGATCGCATCGCGCGAGAACGGCGCGCAGCTCTTTGCCCTCGCCGCGGGCGGGTTTCGCGACTTCACCCGTATCGCCTCCAGCCATCCCGAGATGTGGCGCGACATCTGCGTCGCGAACCGCGACCGGCTGCTCGAGGAATTGAAGAAGTATGGCAAGGAGCTCGACTCCATCGGCAGGCTTCTGGAGGCAGGCGACGGCGCGGGCCTCGAGAAGCTGTTCGCCGAGGCGCGCGCGGCGCGCGACAAATGGATTCACTCGAGCTGAAGCCGCTCTCCCGCGCGGCGGGAACGGTGCGGCTGCCCGGCTCGAAGAGCATCTCCAATCGCGTGCTGCTGCTTGCCGCGCTCGCGCGCGGCGAGACCGAGATCGGCGGCCTGCTCGACGCCGACGACACCCGCGTCATGAAGGATGCGCTGAAGAAACTTGGGGTCGAATTCAAGAATTCTTCCGTAAAGGGCGTTGCAGGGCCGTTCCCAGTCAAGAAAGCCGAGCTGTTCCTGGGGAACGCCGGTACGGCGTTTCGGCCCCTTACCGCCGCGCTCGCGCTTTCGAACGGCGAGTACCGGCTTTACGGGGTGGCGCGCATGCACGAGCGGCCGATCGGCGACCTGGTAGACGCGCTGCGCGGCATCGGCGCGCGCGTAGACTACGCCGGTAAGGAAGGCTTTCCTCCGCTGGCAATTCATCCGGGGAACATCGGCAGCGGGAAGCTGCGGGTCAGAGGCGACGTGTCCTCGCAGTTCCTGAGCGCCCTGCTGATGGCGCTGCCGCTCACGGGCAAACCGGCGACGATCGAGGTCGCGGGCGAGCTCGTCTCCAGGCCTTACGTCGAGATCACGCTCAATGTCATGGGCCGCTTCGGCGTCGAAGCGAAGAAAGCGGGATGGAGCCGCTTCGAAGTCGCGGCCGGGCCGTATCGTTCTCCGGGAAGGATCATGGTCGAAGGCGATGCCTCGTCCGCCTCCTATTTCCTCGCCGCAGGCGCCCTCGGCGGCGGGCCGGTGCGCGTGGAAGGGGTCGGGCGCGCCAGCATCCAGGGCGACGCGCGCTTCACCGAGGTGCTGGAGCGCATGGGCGCGAAGATTTCCCTGCTCGAGGAGGCCATCGAGGTTTCCTGCGGAAAGAAGCTCGAGCCGATCGACATGGATCTCAACCACATTCCGGACGCCGCGATGACGGCGGCGGTGCTGGCGCTTTTCGCCGATGGTCCGAGCACCCTGCGCAATATCGCGAGCTGGCGCGTGAAGGAAACCGACCGCCTCGCCGCAATGGCGAGCGAGCTGCGCAAGCTCGGCGCCGAGGTCGAGGAAGGCGCCGACTACCTGCGCATCTCTCCGGGGAAGCTCAAAGCAGGCATCGCGATCGATACGTACGATGACCATCGCATGGCCATGAGCTTTTCGCTGGTCGCCCTCGGCGGCGTTCCTGTCACGATCAACGATCCGGGCTGCGTCGCCAAGACCTTCCCCGGCTACTTCGAAGCCTTCCGGGCGATCACACAATGACCCTTCAATCAGGGACAGACCACGTTTTCTTTCGGCCGCGCCCGGTTGACGGAAAACGTGGTCTGTCCCTGATTTTGGATCTATGAGCGTTCCCGTGATCGCCATCGATGGCCCGTCCGCCTCGGGCAAGGGGACCATCGCCAAGCGCGTGGCCCAGGCGCTGGGCTATCACTACCTGGAAAGTGGAGCCCTGTACCGCCTGGTGGCGCTTCTCGCGCTGCGGCAGGACCTCGACGACGAAGCCGCGCTCGCCGAGCTGGCCCGGCACATGGACCTGGTGTTCTCAGGAGATGAAATTTTGCTTGAGGATCAAGATGTTAGCCAGCATATCCGCCATGAGACGGTCGGCAACCGCGCCTCCGAGGTCGCGCGGATGCCGGCGGTGAGGCAGGCGTTGCTCGCGCGCCAGCGCGCCTTTCGCCAGCCGCCTGGCCTGGTCGCCGATGGGCGCGACATGGGAACTGTTGTTTTTCCGGACGCCGACCTCAAGATCTTCTTGACAGCGAGTCCGGAGGTGAGGGCCGAGCGGCGCTATAAGCAGTTGATAGAAAAAGGAATCAGTGCTAATCTGCGCGCCCTTTCCCGCGATCTGGCGGAGCGGGACGCGCGCGATGCGAATCGCCCCGTCGCTCCGCTGGTTCCGGCGCCCGATTCGCAAGTGCTCGATTCGTCGGCGCTTTCGATCGACGCGGTGGTGGAGCGGATCTTGCGGCTCTGCGGCGAGAGGAATTTGGGTGGGCGCGAGCCTAGCGCTGCGTCCGATCACTAACGAGCCCGCGAAGCGCAAGCTTCCGGTTTGCAAAGGTTTTTTCTTACATGGCCAGTGTGTCCCCCGCTGCACCGAAGTCCGTTTCCGCCGCCGGCGAATCTTTCGCGGCGTTGTTCGAGGAGAGCCTCAACCGCAAGGAGATGCGCATCGGCGAGGTCATCACCGCCGAGGTGGTCAGCGTCGACGACAACTTCGTGGTGGTGAACGCGGGGCTGAAGTCCGAAAGCATCATTCCCGTAGAAGAGTTCCGCAATGACTCGGGCGCGGTCGAGGTCAAGCCCGGCGATTTCGTGAGCGTCTCGATCGAGGCGCTCGAGGACGGTTTTGGCGCCACCCGCCTGTCGCGCGACAAGGCGAAGCGCATGGCCGCGTGGCTCGAGCTGGAGAAAGCGCTCGAGAGCGGCGAGAAGATCGAGGGCGTGATCACCGGCAAGGTGAAGGGCGGCCTCACCGTGATGGCGAAGGGCATCCGCGCCTTCCTGCCGGGGTCGCTGGTCGATCTTCGGCCCGTGAAGGACACCTCGCCGTACGAGGGCAAGTCGATGCAGTTCAAGGTCATCAAGCTCGACCGCAAGAGGAACAACGTGGTCGTGTCGCGCCGCGCGGTGCTCGAGGAGACCGCCGGCGCCGAGCGCGAGCAGCTGCTCGCCTCGCTGCAGGAAGGCGCCACCGTCAAGGGCATCGTCAAGAACATCACCGACTACGGCGCGTTCGTCGACCTCGGCGGCATCGACGGCCTGCTTCACATCACCGACCTCGCCTGGCGGCGCGTCAAGCATCCCTCCGAGGTGCTGAACGTCGGCGACGAGGTGACCGCCAAGGTGCTCAAGTTCGACTCCGAGAAGAACCGCGTTTCGCTCGGCCTGAAGCAGCTCGGTGAAGACCCGTGGGTCGGCATCGCCCGCCGCTACCCGCAGGGAACCCGGCTGTTCGGAAAAGTGACGAACCTGACGGATTACGGCGCGTTCGTCGAGGTCGAGAGCGGCATCGAGGGCCTGGTGCACGTCTCGGAGATGGACTGGACCAACAAGAACGTGCATCCCTCGAAGGTGGTGCAGGTCGGCGACGAGGTGGAAGTGATGATCCTCGAGATCGACGAGGAGCGCCGCCGCATCTCGCTCGGCATGAAGCAGTGCATGCCCAACCCGTGGGAGGACTTCGCCCGCGAGTACAAGAAGGGCGACAAGGTCAAGGGCCAGATCAAGTCGATCACCGACTTCGGCGTGTTCGTGGGGCTCCCCGGCGGCATCGACGGCCTGGTGCACCTCTCGGACCTCTCCTGGTCCACCGCCGGCGAGGAGGCGGTCAAGAACTTCAAGAAGGCCGAGGAGGTCGAGGCGGTGGTGCTCTCCATCGACGTCGAGCGCGAGCGCATCTCGCTCGGCGTGAAGCAGCTCGAGGGCGACCCGTTCACCAATTTCATCGCCAGCCACGAGAAGAACAGCGTGGTGAGCGGCACGGTGAAGTCGCTCGACGCCAAGGGCGCGGTGATCGACCTGGGCGGCGGCGACGTCGAAGGCTATCTGCGCGCCTCGGAGTTCTCGCGCGACCGCGTCGAGGACCTGCGCGCCCAGCTCAAAGAGGGCGACACGGTGCAGGCGATGATCATCAACGTCGACCGCAAGAACCGCTCGATCAACCTCTCGGTGAAGGCGAAGGACCTCTCCGAGGAGACCGAGGCGATGAAGCAGCTGCGCACCGAGAACGCGGCGGCGAGCGCCGGCGCGACCAACCTCGGCGCCCTGCTGCGGGCGAAGCTCGACAAGGGAAACCCGCAGCAGTAGCGCGGACACGACGCCAGGGACTGCCATGGAGGGGGGAAGGGTCGCCATGACGAAGTCGGAACTGATCGCGAGGCTGGCGCAACGCTACCCGCAATTGGTGGCGAAGGACGCCGAGTACGCGGTCAAGATGATCCTCGATGCGATGACGCAGGCGCTGCTCGCGGGAAACCGCATCGAGATCCGCGGCTTCGGCAGCTTCGGCCTGAACTACCGGCCGCCGCGCACCGGGCGCAACCCGAAGTCCGGCGAGAAGGTGCAGGTCCCGGAGAAGTACGTGCCGCACTTCAAGGCCGGCAAGGAGCTGCGCGAGCGCGTCGACCAGGCGACCGAGGAGGCCGCGGCGGCCGAGCCGCAGCGCGCCTCGCAGAGCGTCCGCTAAGGCGCCGCTGCCGCCGGCATGCGTATCGTCACCTGGACGATCCGCCTCCTGGTGTTCGTGTTCCTGGTCGCGTTCGGCGCCAAGAACGTCGAGCCCGTCACGCTGCGCTTCTACTTCGGCGTCGAGGTCGCGACGCCTCTGATCCTCGCGCTCTTCGGCGCCTTTGCCCTGGGGGCGTTTTTCGGGGTGGTGTCGCTCCTGGGCCGGGTGCTGCGCCAGCGCCGGGAGATCTCGGCGCTCAAGAAGAAATCCACCGCGGTGGAAGCGGCACCGCCCGCCGCATCTCAGCCCGATTTGCCGCCCTGGGTGCCCCCGGTCTAGCCATGGAGTTCGAATACTGGTGGCTGCTTGGCTTTCCGCTGTTCTTCGGCCTCGGCTGGATCGCGGCGCGCATCGACATCAGGCAGATCGTGTCTGAATCGCGGGCATTGCCTCGCTCCTACTTCAGGGGCCTCAACTTCCTGCTGAACGAGCAGCCCGACAAGGCGATCGAGGCCTTCATCGAGGTGGTGAAGGTCGATCCGGAGACCATCGAGCTGCACTTCGCCCTGGGCAGCCTCTTCCGCCGGCGCGGCGAATACGACCGCGCCATCCGCATGCACCAGAACCTGCTCGAGCGTCCGGGCCTCGCCGACGAGCAGAAGGTGATCGCGCTGGCCGAGCTCGGCCAGGACTACCTGAAGGCCGGGATCCTCGATCGCGCCGAGGAAGTGTTCAAGAAGCTCGAGAAAAGCCCGCAATCGGCGCTGGCGCGCCGCCACCTCCTCGAGATCTACGAGCAGGAGAAGGACTGGGAGCGGGCCATCGACATGACCAAGCTGGTCGAGTCCGATCCGCGCGACCTGGCGCAGTACTACTGCGAGCTCGGCGCCGCCGAGTCGGCCGAGTCGCGGCCCGAGGCGGCGCGCCGGCACCTCGAAACCGCGCTGGACGCGAACCGCAAGTGCGTGCGCGCCAGCCTGCAGCTTGGCGACCTCGAGAGAAGTCAGAACAACCTGGAAAAGGCAATAGAACACTGGAAGCGCATCGAGTCGCAGAATCCGGCCTACCTCGCGCTCGTCGCGCAGCGCCTGCTGGAGGTCTACCGCGAAGCCGGGCGCGCCGAGGAAGGGCTGACGCTGCTCGCCGGATATCTCGAGCGCTATCCCTCGCTCGACCTGCTCGACACGGTCTTCCAGCAGACGCTGGAGGCGAAGGGGCCGCAGCAGGCGTACGCGCTGGTGCGCGACGAGCTGCGGCGCAATCCGACCCTGCTCGGCCTCGATCGCCTCCTCGAGGCGGCGCAGGTGATCGGCACCTCGACGCCCGACCGGCGCAGGGACCTGGACCTGGTGCGCGACCTGGTGCACGGCCATACCCGCCGCCTTGCGCGCTACCGCTGCGAGACCTGCGGCTTCAAGGCGCGCCAGTTCCACTGGCGCTGCCCCGCTTGCGGCGGCTGGGAAACCTACCCACCGCGCAGAACCGAGGAGTTTGATCTAACCCCATGAATGTGACTGTCGTAGGAACAGGATACGTTGGACTCGTCACTGGAGCCTGCCTTGCCGACGCCGGCAATACGGTGTTCTGCCTGGACGTGGACGAGCGAAAAATCAGGCTGCTCAAGCAGGGCAAGATCCCGATCTTCGAGCCCGGGCTGGAAGCCATCGTGCAGCGAAACGAGGAAGCCGGGCGCCTCAGCTTCTCCACCGATGTCGCGGCGAGCGTGGCGCACGGCGAACTGCAGATCCTCGCCGTGGGCACGCCCCCCGGCGAGGACGGCTCGGCGGACCTGCAATACGTGGTCGCCGCGGCACGCTCGATCGGCCGCCACATGCAGGGCTACAAGGTCGTCGCCACCAAGTCCACCGTGCCCGTCGGCACCGCCGACAAGGTCCGAAGCGCAGTTGCAGAGGAGCTATCCCGAAGGAAAGCGAACATCGACTTCTCCGTGGTCTCGAACCCCGAGTTCCTCAAGGAGGGCGCGGCGGTCGAGGACTTCATGCGGCCCGACCGCGTGATCGTCGGCGCCGAGGACGAGCGCGCCATCGCGATGCTGCGCCAGCTCTACGCGCCGTTCCAGCGCAACCACGAGCGCATCATCATGATGAGCGTGCGCTCGGCCGAGCTCACCAAGTACGCCGCCAACTCGATGCTCGCCACGCGCATCTCGTTCATGAACGAGATCGCCAACCTCGCCGAGGCGCTGGGCGCCGACGTCGAGGAGGTGCGCCGCGGCATCGGCGCCGACCCGCGCATCGGCTACCAGTTCCTCTACCCCGGCGCGGGCTTCGGCGGCTCCTGCTTCCCCAAGGACGTCAAGGCGCTGCAGCGCAGCGCGGTGGAGGCCGGGCGGCCGCTGCGCCTGCTCGAAGCGGTGGAGCACGTGAACGAGGCACAGAAGCATGTTCTTACCTCCAAAATAAAAAGGAAGTTTGGTGAAAATCTGGCGGGCAAGCGCTTCGCGCTCTGGGGCCTCGCCTTCAAGGCCAATACCGACGACATGCGCGAGGCGTCGAGCCTCACGCTGATCGGCGATCTGACCGAGGCGGGGGCTGCGGTGCGCGCCTACGACCCCGCCGCCGCGCACGAAGCGAAGAAGATATATGCCGACAGATCGAACGTCGAGATCGTCGCTTCGGCGGCCGCCGCGCTCGAGGGCGCGGACGCGCTCGTCGTGATCACCGAGTGGCAGGAGTTTCGCAGCCCGGATTTCGCCGGGATCAAAGCGAAGCTCAAGACTCCAGCCATCTTCGACGGCAGGAACTTGTATGACCCGAAGGTCCTCAAGTCGCTGGGCTTCGAGTACTACGCCATAGGCCGAAAGACATAACGGCATGGGGGACACATAGACACTTCGAAGGCACGGGTGCTGGTGGTCGGAGACGTGATGCTCGACCGCTACTGGTTCGGCGAGGTCTCGCGCATCTCGCCGGAAGCCCCGGTGCCGGTGGTGCTGATCGGAAGAGAGGAGCAGAGGCTCGGCGGGGCCGCCAACGTGGCCTGGAACTGCAAGGCGCTGGGCGCGCAGACCCGCCTGCTGACGGTGGTGGGCCGCGACGAGCCCGGCGAGCAGCTCACGAAGCTCCTGAAGCAGGAGGGCATCGAGGCGAGCCTGCACCGCGACGCCAAGCTCGACACGACGCAGAAGCTGCGCGTGATCGCCCGCAAGCAGCAGCTCCTGCGGATCGATTTCGAGAAGCCGCCCTCGCGCGAGGTTCTGGCGGCGAAGCTGGAGGAGTTCAAGAGCGCGCTGCCGGAATGCGACGTGGTGATCCTTTCCGATTACGGCAAGGGCGGGCTTACCCACATCACCGAAATGATCCGCGCCGCGCGCAAGGCGGGGAAGCGCGTCCTGGCGGATCCCAAGGGCGACGACTACTCGCGTTACAAGGGCGCGAGCATCATCACGCCGAACCTGGCCGAGTTGCGCGAGGTGGTCGGTCGCTGGGCCAACGAGAAGGACCTGAAGAGCCGCGCCAGCGCCCTGCGCGAGAAGCTCGGCCTCGAGGCGCTGCTCCTCACCCGCGGCGAGGACGGCATGACCTTGTTTGCCAAAAGCAAAACCACGTCGATCCCGGCGCAAGCGCGCGAAGTGTTCGACGTCACCGGCGCCGGCGACACGGTGATCGCCACGCTCGCGGCGACGCTCGCCGCCGGGGCGGGGCTCGAGTCCGCCATGCGCCTCGCGAACCGCGCGGCGGGCATCGTCGTGGGTAAACTGGGAACCGCGACTGCAAGCCGCGAGGAACTCTTCGGGAAGGACGCCTGATGTACTACGTGGTGACCGGCGCGGCCGGCTTCATCGGCTCGAGGATCGTCGAGGCGCTCAACCGTGCCGGCGTGACCGACATCATCGCGGTCGACAACCTGAGCCGCTCGGCCAAGGTGGCGAACCTCACGCGCCTCGAGATCGCCGACTTCATCGACAAGGGCGAGTTCCTGCAGCGCCTGGACAGCTTCGACGGCGCGGTGGAGGCGCTGCTCCACCAGGGCGCCTGCTCCGACACCATGGAGCTCGACGGGCGCTACATGATGGAGAACAACTACCGCTACTCCAAGACGCTGCTCGACTGGTGCCAGGAGGCCGAGGTGCCGCTGCTGTACGCGTCCTCCGGGTCGGTGTACGGGGCGAGCGCCGAGTTCCGCGAGGAGCGCGCCTGCGAGCGGCCGCTCAACGTCTACGGCTACTCGAAGTTCCTGTTCGACCAGCTCGTGCGCCGTGCCCTGTCGGGCAAGACCGCGCAGATCGCGGGCTTTCGCTATTTCAACGTGTACGGCCCCAACGAGGCTCACAAGGGCCGCATGGCCTCGGTCGCCTTCCACGCGTACCAGCAGCTCCTCGCCACCGGAAAGGTGCGCCTGTTCGAAGGCTCCGCGGGCTACGGCAACGGCGAGCAGCGCCGCGACTTCATCCACGTCGACGACGTGGTCGATGTCAACCTGTGGTTCCTAGAGCACCGCGAGGTGTCGGGCATCTTCAATTGCGGCACCGGGCGGGCGCAGACCTTCAACCAGCTCGCCGCGGCGGCGATCAACGCGATGCAGGGCAGCGACCACAGCGCGCGCGAGCTGGCGCAGCGGGGGCTGATCGAATACATCCCGTTCCCGGAGGGCCTCAAGGAGCGCTACCAGAGCTTCACCGAGGCGGACCTCACGCGCCTGCGCGCCGCCGGCTACCGCGGCGAGTTCAGAACCGTGGAGCACGGCGTCGGCTCGTACGTCAACGAGCTGCGGCAGGCCTGGCGGCGGTGAAGCGCACGATCGAGGACTTCATAGGCAATACGCCGCTCGTGCGGCTGCAGCGCTTGCCCGGTCCGGACCGCAATGCCCTGCTGGCGAAGCTCGAAGGCAACAACCCGGCGGGCTCGGTGAAGGACCGGCCGGCGATCTCCATGATCCGCCACGCCGAAGCCCGCGGCGAGATCAAGCCGGGCGACACGCTGATCGAGCCGACCTCCGGCAATACCGGGATCGCGCTCGCGATGGCCGCCGCCATCCGCGGCTATCGCATGGTGCTCATCATGCCCGAGCATCTTTCGGCCGAGCGGCGCCAGACCATGCGCGCCTACGGCGCCGAGATCATCCTCACCCCCCAGAAGGGCGGCATGGAAGGCGCCCGCGACCTGGCCGACAAGATGGTGCGCGAGCGCCGGGGCACGATGCTGGATCAATTCGCCAACCCCGACAACCCGCGCGTCCACTACGAGACCACCGGGCCGGAGATCTGGCGGGATACCGAGGGCAGAGTCACGCACCTTGTCTCGAGCATGGGGACCACCGGCACCATCATGGGCTGCTCGCGCTTCCTGAAGGAGAAGAAGCGCTCCATCCAGATCATCGGCTGCCAGCCCGACGAGGGCTCGCAGATCCCCGGCATCCGCAAATGGCCCGAAGCGTACCTGCCGAAGATCTACCAGCGCGCGCGCGTCGACCGGCTGGAATACGTGAGCCAGGCCGACGCCGAGGAAACCACCCGCCGCCTCGCGCGCGAGGAGGGCATCTTCGCCGGCATCTCCTCGGGCGGCGCGGTGCACGTGGCCTTGCGCGTTTCGCGCGAGCTCAAGCACGCCGTCATCGTCACCATCATCTGCGATCGCGGCGACCGCTATCTTTCCACTGGGGTGTTTCCTGACTGAAGCTAAATGGGGTCAGATCAAGATTACCGTCAGCCGCGCGTCGCTGGTAATGTTGATCTGACCCCATTTATTTCATGACGCCCATTCTCGTCTTCGACATCGAGACCATCCCGGATTGCGCTGGGATCCGCAGGCTCCACGACCTGCCTGCCGACCTTCCAGACAGCGACGTGGCCGAGGTCGCGTTCCAGAAGCGCCGCGTGCAGAGCGGCGGCGCGAGCGATTTCCTGCCCGCCCATCTGCAGCGCGTGGTGGTGATCTCGTGCGTGCTGCGAAACGACGAGGGCATCCGCATCTTTTCCATCGGCGAGCCCGAGGCGGACGAGGCGGCGGCGATCCAGCGCTTCTTCGACGGCATCAACAAGTACGCGCCCCAGCTCGTGACCTGGAACGGGCGCAGCTTCGACCTGCCGGTGCTGGTGAACCGGGGGCTGATCCACGGCGTCGCCGCGGCCTGCTTCTGGAATACCGAGGACGACAACAAGTACAACAACTACATCAACCGCTTCCACGACCGCCATTGCGACCTGATGGACGTGCTGTCGATCTACGGCGGCCGCGGCGCGCCGCTCGACGAGCTCGCGCGCCTCGCCGGGCTGCCGGGCAAGCTCGGCGTCGGCGGCGGCGCGGTGTGGGAGAGCTGGCTCGGCGGCGGCATCGAGGCGATCCGCAACTATTGCGAAGCCGATACGGTCAACACCTATCTCCTCTACCTGCGCTTCCAGCTGATGCGCTGCTCCTACACGCCCGAGCGCTACCAGTCCGAGCTCGCCCTGCTGCGCGGCACGCTCGAGAAGCGCGCCGAGCCGCACTGGCGGGAGTTCCTGTCGCTCTGGAAGTGACGCTGAAGATCGATTCGCTCGATGCCGAGGGGCGCGGCGTCGCCCGCAATGCCGACGGCAAGGTGGTGTTCGTCGAGGGTGCGCTGCCGGGCGAGGAAGTCGATTTCCAGGTCCTGCGCAAGAAGTCCTCGTTCGAGATCGGCCGCCTCACCAAGGTCCTGGGCGGCTCCTCCAGCCGGCAGACGCCGCGCTGCCCGCATTTCGGCGTGTGCGGCGGCTGCAGCCTGCAGCACACCGACAGCCGCACCCAGATGGCCGCCAAGCAGCGCTGGCTCGAGGAGAACCTGGCGCGCATCGGCAAGGTGCAGCCCGAGACCATGCTGCCCATCGTCTACGGCGAGGACTGGCATTACCGCCGCCGCGCGCGGCTGGGCGCGCGCTACGTGCCGAAGAAAGGCGGCGCGATGGTCGGGTTCCGCGAGAAGCGCTCGAGCTACATCACCGACATGCGCGAATGCCACGTCCTTCCCGCGCGGATCAGCGATCTCATTTCGCCGCTGCGCTCGCTCGTGGAAACGCTCTCGATCCGGGCGCGCCTGCCTCAGATCGAAGTGGCGGTGGGGGACCAGGACGCGGTGCTCGTCATCCGCCATCTCGATCCTCTTACCGGAGATGACGAAGCCCTCATCCGCTCGTTCGCGGAGCGCCATGAAATTGCAATCTGGCTGCAGCCCGGCGGACCCGAAACCGCACGGCCGTTCCACCCGGTGCAGGGCGAGCTCTACTACGATCTCCCCGAGTTCGGCCTGCGCCTGGCATTCCGGCCGACCGACTTCACGCAGGTGAACCACGGCGTCAACCGGATCCTGGTGGCGCGCGCGGTGCGCCTGCTCGATCCGCGGCCCGGCGAGCGCGTGGCCGACCTCTTCTGCGGCCTGGGGAACTTCTCGCTGGCCCTTGCCAGGCGCGGCGCCGCCGTGGTCGGTTTCGAGGCGAGCCGCGAGCTGATCGAGCGGGCGCGCAGCAACGCAGCCCTCAACGCCCTCACGGTGCAGTTCGAGC
>Ga0247825_10002008_pt1 | contig 13422 bp, 8 predicted proteins | sample 13C_Vanillin_Day_FD_194413 | JGI IMG/M metagenome (GOLD analysis project Ga0247825, IMG submission 194413) | Soil microbial communities from agricultural site in Penn Yan, New York, United States - 13C_Vanillin_Day48 | ecosystem: Environmental > Terrestrial > Soil > Agricultural land | place...
GCCTGCCCGATGCCTGGGTTCCACGAAGGGACAAGGAGTCCTCCTCAAGCGGGAGCCCCCGATCGGAGAGGAGGTGCCGCTGGCGGACGAAGCGGTGGTCGTCCCTCCCCAGCTGGTCGCCGGGTGCCTCCCCACGGCGGTGCGCTCGCACGTCGCGGCGGGTGGCGGGACTCCGGAGCACCGCCCCGTGACGATCGCCTTCGTCCACTTCGAAGAGACGGACAAGCTGATCGAGCACGAGGGAGTCGAGGTCGCGACCGAGCGCCTCGATCGGCTCGTCTCGATGGTGCAGGCGGCCGCCGAGGAGCAAGGCGTCGCGTTCCTCGCATCCGACGTGGATGCCGATGGAGGCAAGCTGATCCTCACCGCGGGAGCTCCGCGCATCACCGGCGACGATGAGGAGCGGATGCTGCTGGCCCTGAGGAAGATCGTCGACGCCGCACCGCCGATCCCCGTGCGGATCGGCGTGAACCGGGGCTCGGTCTTCGCGGGCGACATCGGTCCCTGGTACCGACGGACGTACACCGTGATGGGCGACGCAGTGAACCTGTCGGCGCGGCTGATGGCCAAGGCGGAGCCGGGTCGGATCTACGCGACGGCCGACGTTCTCGACCGCTCCAACACGCTGTTCTCGCTCACCGAGCTGGAGCCGTTCGCCGTCAAGGGGAAGGCGAAACCGGTCCGCGCCTGGGCCGTGGGCGACGCCGTGGGATCCAGGACACGGGAGGTGTCGGAGCGGCGGTTCCCGCTGGCTGGGCGTGGGCCCGAGATGGCCTCGCTGATGGACGCGCTCGGGATGGTGATCGCCGGTGAAGGGCGACTCGTGGACATCCTCGGCGAGCCCGGCATCGGCAAGTCGCGGCTCTTGGAGGAGTTGCGGGAGGCCGCGCTCGATCTACGGATGCTCCGGGCCACGTGCGAGGCGTATACGGCGAACACCCCGTACATCGCCTGGCGTGAGTTGCTGCGTGAACTGCTCCACATCGGGTGGCAGGACACCGACGACGCGGTGGGCGAGCGGCTCCGCACCGAGCTCAGCCAGGTCGCGCCCGAACTGCTGCCGTGGCTCCCGCTGCTGGCCAGAGCCTTCGACGCCGAGCTCCCGGCCACGCCCGAGATGGCGGTGCTCGCCCAGGAGGGGCACCGCGAGAAGCTCCATGAGAGCGTCCTGCGGTTCCTGGAGGTCGAGCTCGCCGGCCCCTCCGCGATCGAGATCGAGGACGTGCATCACATGGACGACGCGTCCGCTGACCTGCTCGGCTACCTGACGATGCGGCTGGAGGGTCATCCGTGGCTCTTCACGGTGAGCCGGAGGCCAGGTGAGACCGGGTTCGACCCTCCCGAGGCGCCGGGCGTGCGGCGGATCGAGCTGGCCCCTCTGGCCGACCACGAGGCGCTCGCGATGGCCAAGGTCGCGACCGACGATGCACCCGTGGCCGACCATGTGATCCAGCTCGTGGTCGACCGCTCCGGTGGGAACCCCCAGTTCCTGCGTGAGCTCATGCGCGAGGTGGTCAACTCAGGCGGCGTCGGGGGGCTGCCGGCGTCGGTCGAGGCCGCCGCGATGGCTCGCGTCGACGCGCTGTCACCGGACGACCGGTCGCTCGTACGTCGCGCTGCGCTGTTCGGGGCGAGCTTCGACCCGCGGATGCTGGCCTGGGTGCTCGACGACGAGACGATGCCCGGCCCCGCGACCTGGAGCCGCCTGTCCGAGTTCTTCGAGGAGGAGAGCAACGGCTACCTGCGGTTCCGACATGCCCTGATCCGCGACGCGGCCTACGAGGGCCTGCCCTACAAGCTCCGCCGCCGGCTCCACGCTCATATCGGGCGCCGCCTCGAGGCCGACCTCGCGCACCCAGAGGAGGCGGCGGGCCTGCTCTCGCTCCACTTCATCGTCGCGGGGGAGTACGCGGACGCCTGGCGATATGCCCCGCTCGCGGCCGAGCGCGCGCGGGAGCTGTACGCCAACGTCGAGGCGGCGCGGCTCTTCAAGCGGGCGGTCGAAGCGGGACGCCGCCTTCCCGAGGTGACAGCAGGGGAACTCGGCGAGCTGAACGAGGCGATCGGGGATGCCTGGGATCGGGCGGGGGAGTTCCAGCGAGCGACCGAATCGTTCGCGGCGTCGCGCCGTCTGCTCCAAGGTGACCCGCTCAGTGAGACGCGGCTCCTCCTGAAGCGTTCGAAGGCGGAGGAGAAGCTCGGCCACTACCCGCAGGCGCTCGCGTGGGTCACGCGGGCCCGCCGGTTGCTCGCCGATGTCCCGGGTAGGGAGGCGACGAGCCGCTCCGCCCAGCTGAGCGCGTGGTACGCCACCGTGCTGCAGGCCGAGGGCCGCACGACCGACGCCCTGTCCTGGTGCGAGCGCGCCGTCGCGGAGGCAGAGGCCGCAGGCGACCAGGAGGCGCTCGCCCAGGCGTACAACGTGCTCGAGTGGGTCGACATCATGATGGGCCACTCCGATGGGCGCCATCTCCGTAAGGCGCTCGCGATCTACGAATCGATGGGCGACCTGGCCGGTCAGGCCAAGATCCTCACGAACCTCGGGGCCGGCGCCTACTTCTCGGGTCAGTGGGACGAGGCGATCGAGTGCTGGGAGCGGGGTCGGGAGGCCTACCTCAAGGTCGGGCAGCCGGTGGACGCGGCCTCGAGCGACAGCAACATGGGCGAGGTGCTCTCCGACCAGGGCCGGCTGGACGAGGCGGAGCCGCTCCTCCGGGAAGCTCTCAGGGTCTGGCGCGCGTCCGGGGACCGCTATTCGTACGCGGGCACGCTGAGCCAGCTCGGTCGCGTCCTGTCACGTTCCGGTCGCCACGAGGAGGCGTTGCAGCTCTTCGCGGAGGCGCGCGACGGACTCGGATCGGTAGGCGCGCAGGCCGACGTGCTCGAGACCGATGCGAAGATCGCCGAGTGCTACCTGTTCATGGGACGTCACGATGAGGCGCTCGAGCTCGCCACCTCCACCCTCGAGAAGGTGAACGCGCCCGACAGCGTGAGCGTCGCGGGTCCCCTCCTGGAACGCGTGATCGGGTACGCCCGTCTGCAGTCCGGCGACGTCGCCGGGGCGCGAGCCGCGTTCGAGTCCTGCCTCGCCGTCGCGCGCGAGCGCGGGGCCGACTTCGAGGTGGCGATGGCGCTCCGAGGGCTCACCCAGCTCGACTACTGCGAGGGGTGCCAGTCCCCGGCCGAGCGGCTCGCCGAGGCCCAGGAGATCTTCGAGCGGCTGCGGGTGATCGCCGCGCCCGCGATCCCGGCTCCCGTCCTGGTCGGAGCCTGAACGCGAAGGAGCGGCCCCGAAGGGCCGCTCCGACCGAACCGATGGATCTCGAGGTCTCAGCGCTTGTACAGGATGTCGCCGAACAGGTAGTAGGTCTCGCTGACCTTCACCTTGCCGTTCGCCTGCACGGCCGCGCTCTGGTCCACCAGGCAGGTCACCTCGGTCCCCGGGAGGACCGACGGGTCGAACCCGTTGCTCAGGCACCACTGGATGTCGTGGTCGGGGCTCGGCGTGTCGACCTGCGTGACTGGGAGCGGCAGTATCGCAGGCTCGTCGTCCCAGGCGTCGACCGTGATCGTGAACTGGGCGTCGGGGTCGATCGAGGGGTCCTTCAGGAACTGCAGCACGTTTCCGTCGAACGTCAGGATGTAGGGGATCAGGACGCAGTTGGTGGGCCCGGCGTCTGGGCCCCGCACGACGGTCGCGTTCCCCGCCGTCGCGGTGTCGTTCACGCCGGGCGTGCACCCGAGGGTTCCGTCGCTGATCGTGAACTCGTCCGACGACGCGCTCTCGGTGCCGAGGGCGCTGGCGACGAGCCGGTAGGTGCCCGACTCCGCGATCTTCAGGGAGGCGAAGGTCGCCACGCCCCCGCTCACGACCCCGGTGTTCCCGGTCAGCGAGAGCGGGCTGGCGAGCGTGTCGGGAGAGTCGTCGGCGATCGAGAGCGTGACGGTGCTCCCGTTGAACAGTGCCGCCGGGCTCCCGGTCACCTCGACCGAGCCACCGCCGACCGCACCGATCGTCTCGGTCTTCAGCGCGTCGGCGGGTTGCTTCGTGAAGCTGAGGTCACAGCCCGCCGCGAGTGCGGTCGAGACACCCACGAGGTCGTGCGGAGCGAACGTGTCGCCGGTGAACGAGTTGCCGGCGCGAACGTCGGCGCTCCACTCGATCGTCTCCTCGCACCCCGTTGCCGCCGCCGTCGTCACCGTCAGCACAAGTGTGTAGAGCTTGCCGGGCCTCACGCCCGAGATGTTCGACACCCACACCGATTGGTGGTCCGGCTGGATCGCCACGGTGCCGGTGCCGACGGCCCTCGTGATCTCGAAGCCAGGGGCTGCGTCCGCGACGAGCTTGAGCGAGTTGATTGTCGAGTTACCCGATGGGGTCGCGTTCTTGAACGTCGCCGTCAGGGTCTGGCCCGCCTGATTCGGCTGGAGCGTGGTCGGTGCGATCGTGAGGTCGTAGATCTTCTGCGGCGCGGCGTTCGCGAGCGTGATCGGCAGCAGTCCGGCGACGAGCGCGATGGCAGCTGCTGCGAGCAGGGACTTGCGTTTCCGAGACATACCGTTCCTCCCCAGGGGGTGATGGGTCGCGTCGGCCCATCGGGCGACGCCCGACAGTAGGACGAAGGTCCTCGGTTCGTCAATGCGTTAGGTAGGGCGAAGGGCCTAGGGCTACTGGCGGTACCTACAGGATCGGGAGGTAGCGCTCCAGCTCGTAGGGCGTGACGTAGGCCTTGAACGCATCCCACTCCTCGCGCTTGTTGCGGATCAGGAACTCGTGCACGTGGGCACCGAGCGCCTCACGCAGCACGTCGGATCCCTCCGCGAGGTGGATCGCCTCGACCAGGTCCTCGGGGAGCGACCGGATCCCGGCCGCCTCGCGGTCGGCCTCGTCCATCTCGTAGATGTTGTTACTCGCCTCGGGCGGCAGCTCGTAATCGCCCTCGACCCCCGCGAGCCCCGCAGCGAGCATCGCCGAGAACGCCAGGTATGGGTTGCAGGCGGCGTCGGGCGACCGGTACTCGATCCGCGTGGCCTCTTCCTTCCCGGGCTTGTACTGCGGGACACGCACGAGCGCGCTGCGGTTGCGGCGGGCCCAGCAGACGTACACCGGGGCCTCGAAGCCGGGCACGAGCCGCTTGTACGAGTTCACCCACTGGTTCGTGAGCAGCGTGATCTCGGGGGCGTGCCGCAGCAGCCCCGCGATGTAGGACTTCGCCGTCTTCGAGAGGTGGTACTCGTCGGTCGCGTCGAAGAACGCGTTCCGGTCACCCTCGAAGAGCGACTGGTGGGTGTGCATCCCGCTGCCGTTCACTCCAGCCACCGGCTTCGGCATGAAGGTGGCGTAGACGCCGAACTCCTGCGCGACCTCCTTCACCGTGAGGCGATACGTCATCACGCCGTCGGCCATCGTGAGCGCGTCCGTGTACCGCAGGTCGATCTCGTGCTGGCTCGGCGCGACCTCGTGGTGCACGTACTCAACGGGGATGCCCATCGACTCCAGGTACTGAACGGTGCGCTTGCGGTAGTCGGTGCCGACATCGAGCGTCTCGTCGAAGTACCCACCGCGATCGAGGAACGTCGGGTCCTCCGCGCTCTTGAAATAGAAATACTCGAGCTCGGGCCCCACGTAGAACGTGAAGCCCAGGTCGGCCGCACGCTTCAGCTGCCGCTTCAGCACGCCGCGCGGGTCGCCGTCGAACGGCGTGCCGTCGGGGTTGAACACGTCACAGAAGATCCGCGCGACCGGCGCCTCGAGCTTCCACGGGATCACCTGGAACGTCGCCGGGTCGGGCACCGCGATCATGTCCGACTCCTGGATCCGGCTGAACCCCTCGATCGAGGAGCCGTCGAACCCCATGCCCTCGGCCAGGGCTCCCTCGAGTTCCTGCGAGGTGATCGTGAATGACTTCAGGAATCCCAGCACGTCGGTGAACCAGAGCCGGACGAATCGGATCCCTCGTTCCTCGACGGTGCGCAGGACGTACTCGGCTTCCGCGGTAAGGGCCATGCCTCCAGGGTAGGTGGGGGGCGTGCCCGCCCGGTTACGCCCTCGTAAACGTCTCCAACAGGGGCGGATACCATCGCGATCATGGACCGCCGCCGCATCCCGTCGGGATCGCCGTTCGAGCCCGAGATCGGGTTCTCGCGGGCGTTCGTCGTGGGTGAGCACGTTCACGTGGCCGGCACGGCCCCCGTCCCACCGCCGGGGGAACCGGTCGCGCCCGACGCCTACGCCCAGGCGCGCCGATGCCTCGACATCATCCTGGAGGCGCTGCGCGCGTCCGGTGGCGGCCCCGAGCACGTCGTGCGCACCCGCACCTACCTGACCGACGGCTCCGACTGGCAGGAGGTGGGGCGGGCGCACGGCGAGGTCTTCGGCGAGGTCCGCCCCGCGAGCACGATGGTGGTCGTTGCGGGCCTTCTGGACCCCGCCTGGAAGGTCGAGATCGAGGCCGACGCGATCCTCGGCGACTGAGCCACCGGGTCGGTCGGGCACTCCGTCGAACCCCAGAGCTCCGGTGCGATGATGCCGGGGTGCTGACACCCGAGATGCTCGGCCGTACCTTCGCCGCGGCCCCCGATCCCGAGCTCGCCCGGGTCGCCTTCTCCCGGGTGGGCGATGACGCAGCGGCACGCGCGACCCTCGCCCGTCCCGAGATCACCGATGTGGCCGCCCGACTCCTCGGATTCTCGACGGCGGCGACCGACTTCCTGGTGGCGCACCCTGGCGAGGTCGAGACGCTCGCCGACGTGGGTCGACGGAGCGGCGGCGCTCTCCGGGCCGAGGTGGCCGCCGACGTCGACCGGCTCGGTCCGACGGCCGGGCTCCGGCGGTTCCGGCGACGGGCGATGCTGCGGGTCGCGGCCCGCGACCTGGCGGGCGCGGCGCTCGAGGACGTGGTGGCCGAGATCAGCGGGGTCGCCGACGCGTGCATCGCGGAGGCGCTGGCGCTCACGCCCGGCGGTGACCTGCTCACGGCGATCGCGCTCGGCAAGCTCGGGGGGTTCGAGCTGAACTACGCGAGCGACGTCGATCTCCTGTTCGTGCATCGCGAACCGGGGCCCGGCGCCCAGGAGGCCGCCGTGCACGCCGTCGCCGCATTCACGGCGATGCTCGCGGAGCCCACCGCCGAAGGCGTCGCCCTCCGGGTGGACATCGCGCTCCGCCCCGGCGGGCGTTCGGGCGCACTCAGCCGCTCCCTCGACGCCACGCTCGCGTACTACGAGCGCGAGTCAGCCACCTGGGAACGCCAAGCGATGATCAAGGCGCGACCGGTCGCGGGGAGCGCCGAGCTCGGCGCCGGGTTCCTCGAGGGGGTCGAGCGCTTCGTGTACCCGCCCGAGCTCGCGCCCGCCGCGATCGACGACGTCCGCCGCACGAAGGTCCGGCTCGAGGAGTACATCCGCCAGCGCGGCAAGGAGTTCATCGAAGTCAAGCGGGGGCGGGGCGGGATCCGCGACGTCGAGTTCGCGGTGCAGCTGCTGCAGATCGTGCACGGTCGCCGCGACGCGCGTCTGCGGACCCCCAACACGCTGGCGGCGCTTCGGGCGCTCGCCCTCGAGGGCTATGTCGCCGATGCCGACGCCGAAGCCCTGGCCGACGCGTATCGGTTCCTGCGCATGGTCGAGCACCGGCTGCAGATCGTGCGGGACCTCCAGACGCACGACCTGCCGCCCGACCGGCACGCTCGCACCACGCTCGCGCGCTCGCTGGGGTTGGCCGACGCCGACGAGCTCGCGGCGCGGTACGAGGCGACCACCGGGCTCGTGCGCTCGATCCACGAGCGGCTGTTCTACCGGCCGATGCTCGAGGCCTTCGCCGGGCCCACACAGCCGACGCACGGGACCGACCGCGCGGCCACCGAGGAGCTGCTCGGTGGCCTTGGGTTCGCGGAGCCCGCGCGCTCCTACGAGGTGCTCGGGCGGCTCGTCGACCCCGCCCGGCGCGTCGGGAAGGTCCTCGCGCACCTGTTCCCGGTGATGGCGCCGGCACTCGCGCTCGCGCCCGCGCCCGATGCCGCCCTGGTCCGCCTCGAGCGCGTGGCCGACGCGGTCGGCGACGAACGCGCGATCGCCGACCTGCTGGCGAGCGATCCGGTGGCGGCGCGTCGCCTCGCGCACGTGGCGGGTGCCAGCTCCTTCGCGACCGACCTGCTGGTCGCGGATCCCTCGCGCATCCGTGGGTTCTCGGACTCCCTGCTCGGCGCCGAGACCGACCCGGCCGGCGATCTCGTGGACGCAGTGGCCCGCACCGCGGGCCGCGAGCTCACGCCGCGCGAGACGGGGGAGGCGCTCGGCGCGGTGGCGGTCCGGGTGATCCGAGAGGCCGTGGCCGCGGCCGAGCCCGACCTGCCGTTCGCGGTGATCGGCATGGGGAAGCTCGGTGCCCGCGAGCTGAACGTCGCGAGCGACCTGGACCTGTTGTTCGTCTACGAGGGCGAGGGAGCTGCGGCGATGAAGCGGGCCGGCGCGTTCGCCGAGCAGGTGATGCGCGGGATCCGCGAGGCCGGGTGGGAACCCGACGCGGATCTGCGTCCGGAGGGCCGGAACGGTCCGCTGGCACGCTCGATCGCCGGCTACCTGGAGTATTGGGAACGCTACGCGGAGACCTGGGAGTTCCAATCGCTCCTTCGGGCCCGTGCGGTCGCGGGCGACCCGGACCTCGGCCGGCGGTTCGAGCTGAACGCGGCGGACTTCGCGTACCCGCCCGACGGCCTGACGATCGACCGCGTCGCCGACATCCGGCACATGCGCGAGCGGATCGAACGCGAGCGGGTCAAGCCGCCCGAGGCCGCGAAGTTCCACTTCAAGCTCGGGATCGGCTCGTTGGCCGACGTCCAGTTCGCGGTCGAGGTCTCGCTGATGCGACACGGCGGCGCCCATCCCGAGATCCGGTCGCGCCGCACCCTGGAGGCGATCGATCGGCTGGCGGCGGCCCGGTTCCTGCCGGGCTCGGTCGCCCTGGACCTGGGCGAGGCGTTCGTGTTCTGCACCGACGTGAAGAACGCGCTCGAGATGGACCGGCGGCTCCACGCCGAGGCGGTGCCGCCGGCGCCCGCCGACCAGACGGCGCTCGCCCGCCGTCTCGGCTACGAGGAGTACCCTCGGCAGAGCTTCATCGACGACTACCTGCGCGTGACACGCCGCGCCCGCCGCGCGATGGAACGCGTCTTCTCCGAGGAGCACGCATGAGCGAGACCACCGCGCAGCGTCGCACGGCCCTGATCACCGGGGCGTCGAGCGGGTTCGGCGCGGAGTTCGTGAAGCGGTTCGCGGCCGACGGGTTCGATGTCGTGCTCGTGGCGCGGACGGGCGCCGTGATGGAGGAGCTCGCCGCCGAGGTAGAGGAGCGCCACGGCGTCACGACCGTCGTGCTGCCGAAAGACCTCTCCGAGCCGCACTCGGCCGCCGACGTGATGGCGAACCTCGGCGAGCGCGGGGTGCGCGTCGACGCGCTCGTGAACAACGCCGGGTTCTCGACGTATGGGCCATCGTCGACACCGACCTGGACACGACGATGGACATGCTCCGCGTGAACATGCTCACGCTCACGGAGCTCACGCGGCGCTGCCTTCCCGGGATGGTCGAGCGAGGTTGGGGACGAGTCCTGAACCTGGGCTCGATCGGCTCGTTCTCGCCAGCGCCGATGACCGCCGCGTACGCGGCCACGAAGGCGTTCGTCCTCTCGCTCTCGCTGGCCCTGCGCGACGAGCTGAAGGGCACCGGCGTCACGGTGACCGCCCTGTGCCCGGGGCCCACGGAGACGGGGTTCCAGGCCCGGGCCGAGATGGCCGACTCGGCGCTGATCGCGGGCAAGCGCCTCCCGACGGCCGTCGCGGTCGCGGATGCGGGCTACGAGGCCATGAAGCGGGGGAAGCCCTACCTCGTCACGGGAGCGTCGAGCCGGGTGTTCGCGTTCGGGAGCCGGTTCATGCCGCGGACCGCGACGAGCAGGATCTCGGGGCAGGCCCAGCGTCGTATCGGGTGACCGCGATCGATGGTCGCGCGACGGGCGAGGTGATCGGCAGCCTCGCCCGCCCCGGGCCGATTGCCCGATCTCCCGAAAGCCCATAGGGTTGCCCGGCAGGCATCCCTCCCCGAACGGACATCGGCGTGGTCGAAGATCAGACGATGAACGGCGGCTCGACGCGCGTCGAGGCGCCGGATCAGGGGGCACGGGCCGAGGCGCTGGCCGCCGTGGTCGAGGATCTGGCCGGGGAGCTGTCGCTCCGCCCACTGCTCGAGCGGATCCTGAGGCGTTCCACGGAGCTGCTGGGCTGCGACGCCGGGTCGATATGCCTCGTGGACGAAGGTGCGGGCGTGTATCGCAAAGAGGCGGACATCGGCATCGCCTGCCAGTCCGGCAAGGTGTTCCCGCTCACGGAAGGCACGACCGGCGCGGTCGTGGCCCGTCGAGGTCCGGTGATCTTCGAGGACTACGCCGACGTCCCGGGGGGGCACGTTCGCCCCGAGGACCGGGGAGAGCTCAAGGGCGTGATCGGGGTTCCCATCTGGTGGCGCGGGGCCATCGTCGGTTCGTGCGTCGTGTTCACGCGTGATCCCGATCGCGAGTTCGTTCACGAGGATGCGGAGTTGCTCGAGCTGTTCGCCAAGCATGCCGCGATCGCGATCACGAACGCCCGCCTGCATGAGGCCGCGGAATCGGTGGCCCGCACCGAGGCCGCCGCGGCCGAGCGAAACCGGATGGCGCGCGAGGTGCACGACACGGTCGCACAGGGGCTCGTGTCGGTCTTGGCGCAGATCCGTGCGGCTCAGGCTTCGATCGCGGACGGTAGGCCCGCCGAAGCCACCGGCGCGCTCGCGGAGGCTCGAGCGGCGGCCGAGGCCGTCTTCGAGGAGACGCGGCGCAGCGTGCTCGGACTGGCGCCCTCTCCGCTGGAGGGCCGGTCGCTCGAAGAGGCGCTCGAGCTCGAGATCGCGTGGGCGAATCGCACGGGCGTGCTCGACGCCCGCCTCGTGACGGCCGGCAGCCCGGTGGTGCCGTCACCCGATGTTGCCCACACGTTGTTCCGGATCGCCCAGGAAGCCCTCACCAACGCGATCCGCCACGCTCGGGCCACCTCGGTCAGGGTCGGGCTGGTGTACGCCCCGACAGGTGTCAGCCTGCTCGTCCAGGACGACGGCGCCGGATTCGACCGGACCCAGGTCGCCGACGGTAGAGAGGCTCATGGTCTCGGGCTCGGTGGGATGGCCGAGCGCGCGCGGCTGCTCGGGGGGACGCTGGAGCTCGATTCGACACCCGGGTGGGGCACCAGGATCCGCGCGTGGATCCCATCGGCTTCCGAGGTACAGGACGATGCAAGCGGGATGGGTCGACCTGTCCGCGTCCTCGTGGTCGACGACCACGCGGTGACGAGGGCCGGCATCGTCCAACTGCTGTCGACGGCGGATCCTGCGCTGCAGGTTGTCGGCGAGGCCGGATCGGCGGAGCAGGCGATCTTCGAATGGCGCAAGCTTCGCCCGGACGTGGTGCTGATGGACCTGCAGATGCTTGGCGGCGACGGCATCGATGCGATCGCGCGCATCTGCGCCGAGGATGCGACGGCCAGCATCGTGGCGCTGTCCGCATTCGCCAGCGACGATCTGGTCGCCGGGGCGTTCCGCGCCGGGGCGCGCGGCTACATCGGCAAGGAGGCGTCCGAGATCGAGCTGGCCCGAGCCGTGCGCGCCGCCTCTCGTGGCGAGATGGTGGTGTCCGGGGAGGCAGCCGAACGGCTCCATGCCCACCTCAACGGCACCGACGACGCCCACGGCCTCACCGAGCGCGAGCGGCAGGTGCTCATGCTGCTGGAGCGAGGCTCGACCGACCGCGAGATCGCGGCAGCGCTCACGATCTCGGTGAAGACGGTAGAGAAGCATGTCGGCTCGATCCTGCGCAAGCTCGGCGCGCAGAACCGGACGCATGCGGTGGCCCGGGCGCGGGAGCGCCTCGCCGGGTAGGGAAACCCCCCGCACTCCCAACGGGTGATCTCCCCGATGCCGGGCCCAGCGTGGCTGCCTACCCTCAGGTCGACCGATCCCGGTCCCCGTTCGCCGACCTCGGAGGTACCGCGTGCCTGTCGTACCGCTGAAAGACGTGCTCGACCGGGCGTTCGAGGAGCGATACGGCGTTGCGGCGTTCAACATCGTCAACGACCTGACGCTCGAGGCAGTCCTCGCCGCCGCCGTCGAGCTGCGGGCGCCGGTCATCGTCCAGACCTCGGTGAAGACGGTCAAGTCGATCGGCCGGGACGTGCTCTTCGGCATGTGGCGCACGATGACGGCCGGGATCGAGGTGCCTGTCACGCTGCACCTCGACCACTGCCCCGAACGCGAGGTCATCACGTCGTGCCTGGAGGCCGGGTGGAACTCGGTGCTGTTCGATGCGTCGGCCCTGCCGGTGGAGGAGAACCAACGCCAGACGAAAGAGGTTGTGGCGGAAGCGCATCGACAGGGTGCCCACGTCGAAGGCGAGATCGAGGGCATCAAGGGTGTCGAGGACGACGTCGGCTCCGAGGAGGAGTCGGCGCGTCAGTCGCTCGCGGTGGCTCTCGGATTCATCCGCTCCACCGGTATCGACTGCTTCGCGCCGGCGATCGGGAACGCGCACGGCATGTACGCTGCCGAGCCAAAGCTCGACGCCCAACGGGTCACCGACATCGTGGAGGCCGAGCCGATCCCGATCGCGCTCCACGGCGGCAGCGGCATGACCGACGCTCAGTTCTCGGACCTGATCGCCCGCGGCTGCGCGAAGGTGAACATCTCCACGGCGCTGAAACGACGCTACATGCGATCCAACCTGGCGTTCCTCGGTGAGGCGCAGGCGACCGACACGTGGGATCCACCCTCGCTGTTCAGACACGTGCGAGCGGACATCGTCGACATGGCCGAGGACCACATCCGCCGGTTCGGGAGCGAGGGCAAGGCCTGGTGACCGCCCTGATCTTCGACTGCGATGGTGTGCTCGCCGACACCGAACGGTTCGGCCACCTGCCGGCGTTCAACCAGATGTTCGAGGAGTTCGACCTGCCCGTCCGCTGGTCGGAGGAGGAGTACGGCGAGAAGCTCGCGATCGCCGGCGGCAAGGAGCGCATGATGAGCCTCCTCACCGACGACTTCGTCCGCGACGCCGGCTTGCCGGCCGATCCCGAGGGGCAGAAGGCCGCGGTGGCCGACTGGCACCGTCGCAAGACCGAGATCTACACCGAGATGGTCGCGAACGGACGCCTGCCCGGCCGGCCGGGCGTGGCGCGGATCGCCGCCGAGACGCTCGATGCCGGCTGGGCGCTGGGGGTCGCATCGACCTCGTCGGAGGCATCCGTGCGGGCCGTGCTGGAACACGTCGTGGGCGCCGATCGAGCGGCCCGCTTCGCCCTGGTGCTGGCGGGTGACGTGGTCCCCAACAAGAAGCCCGCCCCCGAC